>Ga0066710_100000570_pt1 | contig 23073 bp, 20 predicted proteins | sample GraSoiAngelo_159_FD_79666 | JGI IMG/M metagenome (GOLD analysis project Ga0066710, IMG submission 79666) | Grasslands soil microbial communities from the Angelo Coastal Reserve, California, USA - 14_1009_16_40cm | ecosystem: Environmental > Terrestrial > Soil > Grasslands | place: USA...
CCGCAGGAGCCTCAGCTCGACGCCGCCAAGGACGTGCGTGCCAACGTCGAGGACGGTGTGAGCGAGACGCGCGCGCTGCTGACGCGCTTCGAGGAGGTCAGCGCCCGGCTCGGTGAGCCGCTCCAGGCGGACGAGATGGAGAAGCTGCTCGACGAGCAGGCGCGTCTGCAAGACAAGATCGACGCGGTCAATGCCTGGGATCTCGACCGCACCGTCGAGATCGCAATGGACGCCCTCCGCGTGCCGCCCGGCGACATGGACGTCGGCAGAATCTCGGGAGGCGAGCGGCGGCGCGTCGCGCTCTGCCGGCTCTTGCTCTCGCGCCCCGACATGCTCCTGCTCGACGAGCCGACGAACCACCTCGACGCGGAGTCGGTGGCGTGGCTCGAGCGCTATCTCAAGGAGTACACGGGGACGGTCGTCGCGATCACCCACGACCGCTACTTCCTCGACAACGCCGCCGGCTGGATCCTCGAGCTCGACCGCGGCTACGGCATCCCCTGGGAGGGCAACTACTCCTCCTGGCTGGACCAGAAGCAGCAGCGCCTCGCGCAGGAGGAGAAGGCGGATCAGGCGCGGCAGCGCACGCTCGCGCGCGAGCTCGAGTGGGTCCAGATGGCGCCGCGCGCCCGCCAGGCGAAATCCAAGGCGCGGCTGCAGGCGTACGACTCGCTGTTGAGCGAGTCGTTCGAGACGCGCGCCGCCGCGCTCGAGATCGCGATCCCGCCCGGGCCCCGGCTCGGCGACGTGGTGGTCGAGGCCGACCACGTGACGAAGGGATACGGCGATCGCGTGCTGATCGACGACCTGTCGTTCAAGCTTCCCCGCGGCGGGATCGTCGGGGTGATCGGCCCCAACGGCGCCGGCAAGACGACGCTCTTCCGGATGATCGCCGGCCAGGAGAAGGCGGACGCCGGCACACTGCGGGTCGGCGAGACGGTCCGGCTCGCCTACGTCGACCAGAGCCGCGACGCGCTCGACGGCAAGCGGACGGTGTGGGAGGAGATCTCGGAGGGTGCCGAGACCCTCACGCTGGGGACGCGGACGATGCAGTCGCGCGCCTACGTCGCGTCGTTCAACTTCCGGGGCAGCGACCAGCAAAAGCGCGTCGCCGAGCTCTCGGGCGGCGAGCGCAACCGCCTGCATCTCGCCAAGATCCTCAAGAGCGGCGCGAATCTCCTGCTGCTCGACGAGCCCACGAACGACCTCGACGTGGACACGCTGCGCGCGCTCGAGGACGGGCTGCTCGCGTTCGCGGGCTGCGCGGTGATCATCAGCCACGACCGCTGGTTCCTCGACCGGATCGCGACCCACGTGCTCGCCTTCGAGGATGAAGGCCGCGCCGTCTGGTTCGAGGGCAACTACGCCGACTACGAGGCCGATCGCCGCCGGCGGCTCGGCGCCGAGGCGGACCGCCCGCACCGTCTACGGTTCAAGCGCATCGGACGCGCCTGAGGCGGTGCGCGCCCCAGCCCGTCGCGGGGCCGAGGCCCCGCCGTCCGAGGCGCGGCTCACCATGGGCCCGGCGCAGCAGATCAGCGTGTTCTCGCCGGTGCGGCGCACGCGGTGCAGCCAGACCCGGCGGAAGTAGAAGCGCAGCGCGCGGGCGAGCACGCGCGGGTCGCCGCGGCGATGGCGGTTCGCCACGAGCGATCCGCGGGGCGTGACCAGCGGCGCCAGCGCCAGGAGCTTCGGCAGCGCGATCAGCGGCTCGTCGGCGTAGGTGACGTCGTCCATGACGAAGTCGAACCGGCGCCCGGCCTGCGCGAGCCCCCGGATCGCGGTCTCGGCGTTTGCGCAGAGGATTTGCAGCCGGCCGACCTGATCCAGGCCGAACCACTCCCGGGCCACGCGCACGATGATTGGATCGTGCTCGATGACCGTGATGAGGCGCGGAGCCGCGAACCGGTGGAGCAGATGGATCTGCGTGCCGCCGCCGAGGCCGACCAGCAGCGCGGTGGGGCGCCGCGGAAGCTCGATCGCCGCGAGGGCCTTCCACCAGTACTCGCGGCGCAGCGGCGCCCAGTTCCCGTCGAGGCGATGAATCGAGAGCGTGTCGCCGCGGACGATGAGGCGACGCTCCGGACCCTTGTCGATCACACGAATCCGGCCGGACGCGCCGGACCAGCCGCGGAAGACGGTGCGAGGATGCGCTAGCGCGGCTGCATCCGGATCGCGCCGTCGAGTCGGATCGTCGCCCCGTTGAGCATCGCGTTCTCGATGATGTGGAGCGCCAGCGCGGCGAATTCCGCGGGGCGCCCGGGACGCGGCGGAAAGGGCACCTGCTTGCCGAGCGAGGCGCGCACGGGCTCGGAAAGGGTGGCGAGCAGCGGCGTGTCGAAGATGCCGGGCGCGATCGTCATGACGCGGATCCCCAACTCGGCGAGGTCGCGCGCGACCGGGAGCGTCATGCCCACGATGCCGCCCTTCGAGGCGGAGTAGGCGGCCTGGCCGATCTGGCCGTCGAAGGCCGCGACAGAGGCGGTGTTGATGACCACCCCGCGCTCGCCGTCGGCGCTCGGGGTGTTCTGCGCCATGAGCGCGGCCGCGAGGCGGATGCAGTTGAAGGTGCCGATGAGGTTCACCTGGATGACGCGGGTGAACTCCTCGAGCTTCGCCGGCCCGGATCTCCCAACGGTTTTCATCGCCGGACCGATGCCGGCGCAGTTCACGAGGACGTTGAAGCCATCGAGGCGATCCCAGGCGGCCTGGAGCGCGGTGCCCACCTCGTCCCCGCTCGTGACGTCGGCCGGAGTGAAGATCGCGGCCTGACCCAGCGTTTTTGCGACGTCTGCTCCGGCTGAGGCCCGGCGGTCGAGCAGAGCGACCGTGGAGCCCGCGGCGACGAGTTGCTCGGCGGTGGAGCGTCCCAGCCCCGAGGCGCCGCCGGTCACGACCGCTTTTACGGCGCGAAGTTCCATTGAGTCCTCCGGCCTCGCATTCTAGCCGATCCCCCGTTGGCCCCTGAACCCCACCATCTAGTGGAGGCTCGTCACGGAACCCCCATATCTTCAGTCTTGCCTGATACTCATCACGTGATTAGTTTTCGAGGGATGGAGCGCGTGACTGCGGCCCGCGGCGAGATCACCGAGATCGTCGGCCGTCCGTCGTCCGGGCGCACGAGCCTTCTCGTCGCGTGTCTTTTCGACGTCGTGCGGAGCGGCGAAACAGCCGCCCTCGTCGACACCGAGGAGGCGTTCGATCCAACCTCGGCCGCGCAGGCCGGGGTGGATCTGCGCCGGCTCCTGTGGGTTCGCTGCGGCGCCCGACGTGATGTCGCGCTTCGTGCCGTCGACATGCTCATTCGCTGCCCTGGGTTCGCCCTGGTCGCGCTGGATCTCGGTGAGCGGGTGGTGCGTCTTCCGGCAACGCTCGCGTTCCGGCTGAAGTTCGCCGTCCGGCGGACGGACGTGGCGCTGCTGATCGTCGGGCGTCGCCGGCTCACCGGATCGAGCGCGACGCTGGCGATCGAGACCCGGCGCCAGGCGATCGAGTGGGCCGGGCCCGGGCCCGCGCCCACGCGACTCGCGCGCGTGCGCACGACGACGCAGGTGCTCCGCGCTCGCCAGCCCCAGCCCGCGCAGTGGCCGTCGCGCTGGTGGCGGGCGTGAGCCGGTTCGCCTGCGTGCTGGTGGCGCACTTCGCGGCGGCCGCCGTCGAGCGATGCGAGCCCGCGCTCCGCGAGCAGCCGCTGGCGGTCCTGAGCGCACGGGTCGACTCCCCGAACGTCGGGCGCGAAGGCGCCCCGACGGCAAACAAGAAAATCGCCCCCACTATCAAGAAGATCGTCGACGCCAACGCCGCGGCCCGTGAGCGACACGTGCGCCCGGGCATGACGGAGACCGAAGCAGCGGCCCGCTGCCCAACCCTGGTGACCCGGCCCCTGATCGACGACCACGCCGCCGCCGCCCGTCACGCCCTGCTCGAGGCGGTCCTGGCCGTCTCGCCGCGGATCGAGGATGGCGGAGCGGGAATCGTCTACGTCGACACGGCGGGGCTCGAGCGGCTCATCGGCGAACCCGCGGCCATCGGTCGTCGCCTCGTGCACCAGGCGCGAACCGTCGGGCTCGTCGCGCGCGTCGGGCTCGCGGGGAGCCGCACGGCGGCGCGTGTCGCGGCGGCGAGCGCATCGGTTCCGGTGACGGTCATCCCTCCGGGGCGTGAGCGCGCGACGCTCGCCGGGGTGCCTCTCGGAGTGCTCGATCTCGATCCTGAGCTCACCGCGACCCTCGCGCGATGGGGCGTGCGGACTCTCGGAGAGCTGGCGGCGCTGCCTCGAGAAGGCGTCACCATGAGGCTCGGGCCGGCCGGGCTCCGCGCGCACGATCAGGCGCTGGGCCGCGACCACGAGCCGTTCCGTCCGTGGACGCCGCCGCCCTTCTGGGAAGAAGCGCAGGGGCTCGAGTGGGAGATCGACTCGCTCGAGGTGCTCACCGTCGTGCTCGAGACCGTGCTGACGCGTCTCGGCGGGCGGCTCGGGGCGGCCGCGCTCGCCGCCGACGTCCTCGATATCCGGCTCGGCCTCGCCTCGGGCGGGCACCACGCGCGGGTGGTCTCGCTCGCGTACCCGATGAGCGAGGTCAAGCCGATGCTCGCCCTGGTGGCGCTCGACCTCGAGGGGCATCCGCCGCCGGCCCCGGTGACGCGGGTCGCGGTCAGCGCGCATCCGATCCGGGCGCAGATGGGGCAGGGCGGGCTCTGGCAACCGCCGGTGCCGGCCATTCGCGACCTCGTGTCCGTGCTCGCGCGCCTCGCCGCGCTCGTCGGCGTCGACAGCCTGGGCTCGCCCGCGCTCCTCGACTCGCACCGCCCCGATGCTTTCGCGATGCTCGCGTTCTCTCCGCCGATCGAGTCCGACGCGCCCGCGCGCGGGGACGCGACGGAGCCTCGACTGGCGCTGCGGCGGATGCGGCCGGCGCGTCGCGTGGACGTCGCGATGGCGGGTGAGCGGCCGACGCGGGTAGATGCACAGCACGTCGTCGCGTGCGCAGGCCCGTGGCGCGCATCGGGCGAGTGGTGGGATACCGAAGCGTGGGCGCGCGACGAGTGGGATGTGGCGCTCGGAGACGGCGCGCTCTGTCGGCTCGCTCGCGATTGCCTCACCGGTCACTGGTATCTCGACGGCCTCTACGACTGACCATGTTCATCGAGCTCCACGCGCAGTCGGCGTTCTCGTTCCTCGAGGGCGCCGAGCATCCCGAGGCGTTCGCCGCCGAAGCGGCCCGGCTCGACATGCCGGCGGTCGCGCTGGTCGATCGCGACGGCGTGTATGGAGCGGCCCGGCTAGCCCGCGCCGCCCTGAACGCGGGCGTGAAGCCGATCGTCGGCAGCGAGATCACGCTCGCCGACGGCTCACGGCTGCCGCTGCTCGTGGAGGACCGCGAGGGCTATCAGAATCTCTGCCGGCTGATCACGCGGATGAAGCTCGGCGCTCCCAAGGGAGCCGCCGCGATCACGCTCGATGACCTCGAGCCGTACGCCGCCGGGCTCGTGTGTTTCACCGGGGGAGCTCATGGCCCGCTTGCGCGGCGGCTCGCCGCCAGCGACGCCGCCGGCGCCCGGGCGTGCCTGGCCCGACTCATGGCGATCTTCGGGCGCTCGAGCTGCTTCGTCGAGGTCCAGCGACACTTCCTCCGCGAGCAGGAAGCGATCCTCCAGGCGCTGGTGGCGCTCGCGCAGGTGGCCGGCGTGCCGCTCGTCGCCTCCAACCAGCCGCTCTTCGCACGCCCGGAGGGGCGTCCGCTCGCCGACGTCTTCACGTGCATCCGCGAGAAGACCGACCTCGATCGCGCCGGCCGCCGGCTCCTGGCCAACGGCGAGCGCGGCTTGAAGGGCGGCCTCGAGATGACGCAGCTCTTCCGGGATCTTCCCGACGCGCTCGCCAACACCGGGGAGCTGGCGCTGCGGCTGGGTTTCACGCTGAAGGATCTCGGCTACCGGTTCCCGGAGTTTCCGCTGCCACCGGGCCAGACGCCGCTCGACCACCTGCGCGAGCTGACCCGGCGCGGGGTGAGCACGCGCTACGGCACGGGCCCGCTGGCCGAGCGCGCGCGCCGGCAGGTCGCGCACGAGCTCGAGCTCATCGGCCGGCTCGACCTCGCGGGCTACTTCCTGATCGTGTGGGACATCGTCGAGCACTGCCGGACCCACGACATCCTCGTCCAGGGCCGCGGCTCGGCGGCCAACAGCGCGGTCTGCTACGCGCTCGGAATCACCGCGGTGGATCCGGTCGGCATGGAGCTGCTGTTCGAACGGTTCTTGAGCGAGGCGCGCGGCGAATGGCCGGACATCGACCTGGATCTTCCGAGCGGCGAGCGCAGAGAAGCGGTGATCCAGCACGTCTACCGGCGATACGGACGACACGGGGCGGGGATGACCGCCAACGTGATTTCGTATCGAGGCCGGAGCGCCGCCCGCGAGGTCGGCCAGGCGCTCGGGCTTCCGCGCGACATGCGGGACCGGCTCGCCCAGCTCGTCGCGAACTGGGGCTATCAGGATCCGAACGAGCTTCTGACCAAGCACTTGCCGGAGGCCGGCTGCGACCCGAGCTCGCCGCGCATCCGGCGCTTCGCCGCGCTCTGGACGCGGATCCAGGACCTGCCACGCCATCTCGGCCAGCACTCGGGGGGGATGGTCATCGCCGCGGGCCGGCTCGACGACGTGGTGCCGCTCGAGCCCGCGACGATGCCGGGGCGCGTCGTCGTGCAGTGGGACAAGGACGATTGCGCCGCGCTCGGTATCGTCAAGGTGGATCTGCTGGGGCTCGGGATGATGTCGGTGCTCCAGGACTCGCTGACGCTCGTCCGCGAATCCGGCGGTGAGGTGGATCTGGCGCGGCTCCCCCCGGACGATCCGGCCGTCTACCGAAGCCTCCAGGAGGCTGACACGATCGGCGTGTTCCAGGTCGAGAGCCGCGCCCAGATGGCGACGCTCCCGCGCGTCCGGCCCGAGCGGTTCTACGACCTCGTCGTGCAGGTCGCGATCATCCGCCCCGGGCCGATCGTGGGCGATATGGTCCACCCCTACATCAACCGCCGGCGCGGGCGCGAGCCGGTGACGTATCCGCACCCGAGCCTGGAGCCGATCCTGCGCCGTACGCTCGGCGTCCCGCTGTTCCAGGAGCAATTACTGCGCATGGCGATGGTGACGGCCGGCTTCACGGCGACCGAGGCCGAGGAGCTCCGGCGGGCATTCGGCTTCAAGCGCAGCGAGCGGCTCATGGCCGAGGTGGAGACGAAGCTGCGCGCGGGCATGGCGCGCCAGGGAATCCACGGCGACGCCGCCGAACAGATCGTGCGCTCCATCACCGCGTTCGCGCTGTACGGCTTCCCGGAGAGTCACGCCTCCAGCTTCGCGCTGCTCGCCTACGCGAGCGCGTACCTGCGCGTCCACCATCCGGCGGCGTTCTACGCGGCGCTCCTCAACAACCAGCCGATGGGGTTCTATCACTCGGCGACCATCGTGAAGGACGCGCAGCGCCACGGGCTGCGGATCCTGCCGATCGACGTCACGCGCTCGCAATGGTTGTGCGTGATCGAGCGCGTCGACGGCGCTCTGGTCGTGCGGCTGGGATTGCGATACGTGAAGGGCCTGCGCGAGCGGGCGGCGCGCACGCTGGTACGGGCGCGCGAGGCGCAGCCGTTCGCGTCCGTCCACGACCTCGCGCGCCGGGCCGAGCTCGGGCGCGACGAGCTGGAGACGCTCGCGGCCATCGGCGCGCTCGCTCCGCTCGGCGGGAGCCGTCGGGCGAATCTCTGGGCGGCGGCGGTGCCGCATCCGGGACCACTGTTCGCGGATCCGCCGCGCGATCCGAGCCCGTTGACCGAGATGACGGACATCGAGCGCCTCGCCGCCGATTACGCCGGCACCGGCGTGACGCTCGGCCGCCATCCGATGGCGCTACGCCGCGCGGCGCTCCGGCGGCTGGGCGTGCTGAGCGCGCGCGAGCTCGCCGGCGCGGAGGACGGCGCCCGGGTCCAGGTGGCGGGCAGCGTCATCGTGCGCCAACGGCCGGGCACCGCGAAGGGCTTCGTCTTCCTCTCGCTTGAGGACGAGACGGGGATCGCCAACGTGATCGTGACGCCGCCGATCTTCGCGCGCCATCGCGTCGCGCTGGTGGCCGAGCCCTATCTCCTGGTGACGGGGATCGCACAGCGGCAGGACGGCGTCATCTCGGTCCGCGCGAACACGGTGTTGGGCCTGCCGGCCCTCGGCCATCACGTCCCCTCGCACGACTTCGGGTAAGATGCGCTCGGAGGGCCCATGTTCGACCTCAAGGGCAAAGTCGCCGTCGTCACCGGCGGAAACGGGGGCATCGGGCTCGGCATGGCCCAGGGCCTCGCGGCCGCCGGCGCCCGCGTCGTGGTGGCCGCGCGCAACCAGTCGAAGTCGGCTGCTGCCGTTCGCCAGCTCGAGCAGCTCGGCGCTCAGGCGCTCGCGGTCGCGGTCGACGTGGCCGACGAGGCGTCGGTCAACGCCCTGGTCCGGTCCACGCTCGATCAATGCGGCCGCCTCGACATCCTCGTGAACAACGCCGGAACGAACATCCGCAAGGTCCCGCAGGAGTACACGCTCGCCGATTGGCACCACGTGCTCGACACGAACCTCACTTCGATCTTCCTGGCCTGTCGGGCGGCGTACGCGCCGATGAAGGCGGCGGGCGGCGGCAAGATCATCAACATCGGCTCGATGATGTCGATCTTCGGGGTGCCGTTCTCGCCCGCGTATGGCCCGAGCAAGGGTGGCGTCGTCCAGCTCACCAAATCCCTCGCCACCGCGTGGGCCCGCGACAACATCCAGGTCAACGCGGTCCTACCGGGCTGGATCGACACCGAGCTCACGCGCGGCGCGCGCCGCCAGGTCGAGGGCCTCCACGACAACGTGCTCCGACGCACACCCGCCGGGCGCTGGGGAACGATCGAAGACATGGCCGGCGTCGCCGTTTTCCTGGCGAGCGCGGCCTCCGACTTCGTCACCGGCACCGCCATTCCGGTGGACGGCGGGTACTCCGTCCTGGGCTGAGCGTGCGGGTGCGCGTCGTCGAGGCGATCGCGCCGACGAGGATCTCACGACCGGCCAGGTGGCCGATGTTGGCCGGGCCGTCGAGGCCGATTTCGCAAGATTGATAAGACGGCTGTAGCCGAGCGGCGCACCCAAATTTCTTGGAGAGCCCGTAGGCGCCCTGCTACGCTCCAGCCATGAGCATTCAACGCATACTCCTTCCGCTCCTCGTCGTGGTGTTCGTGGCCGGGTGCGCCTCGACTCCCAGCAGGCCGGTGCGGAGCGAATTCGAGGACATTCCGGTGCCGAAGGGGCTGACCTACCAGCCCGACAAATCGACCATCATCGAGTCGCAGACCGTCAAGGCCGCGCGCCTTGTGTACCGGGGGCGCCTCGAGGCCGAGAGCCTGGCTCTGGCGCTGCGGACGACATTCGAGGCGAACGGCTGGCGCCACGTGAGCAGCACGGCGGTCGCGAGCCACGGCACGACGCAGGTCTACGAGAAGTCGGGAAGCTCGCTCGAGGTGCGTTTGCTGGACGGGTGGTGGTTCACGTACGTCGAGCTGACGGCCAGCCGCGCTCAGCAGCAAGCTACGACGACGCGCTAGCTCGCGTCTGCGCCCGCGGTCCGGGGCGGGTAGGCGGTAGGCCCCCGGCGGCCTGGTCGCCAACGCCCGCTGCGGTTCCATCTCTGTGGGTTCGTCGTCGGGACAATCCTGACTACATAGGCCGCCGGGAGCCTACCGCCTACCCGCCCCGGACCGCTCCACGTCGCGAGCGTAGGGCGTGGGAATCGGGTCAGGGTTTGCGCCAGGTGCCGCCGTCGTGGGCGATGAACGCGTCGGCTTCGGTGGGGCCCCAGGAGCCGGCTTCGTAGAGGTAGGGTTGCGCCGCCGAATCCTGGGCCCACGCGTCGAGCACCGGACCCAGCAGCCACCATGCGTGCTCGACCCAGTCGGCGCGCGCGTACAGCGTCGAGTCGCCGTGGACTGCGTCCAGCAAGAGCCGCTCGTAGGCTTCGGGCGGCTCGGCGCCGAACACTTCCCCGTAGCGGAAGTCCAGTCCGACCGTCCCGAGCTTGAGCTCGGGACCCGGCGTCTTCGCCGCGACCGTCAGCGCCATGCCCTCGTCGGGCTGGATCCGAATCACGAGCTCGTTCGGCTCGACGCCGGACGGATCCCGATGGAAGATCATGTGCGGGGTGCCGTGGAACCGAATGGCGATCTCGCTCACGCGCTTGGCCATGCGCTTGCCCGTCCGCAGATAGAAGGGCACGCCGGCCCAGCGCCAGTTGTCCACGAGCAGCCGGAGCGCCGCGTACGTGTCGGTCTTCGAATCGGGTGCGACGCCCTTCTCGTGCCGGTAGCCGACGACCGGCTTGCCGTCGACGAACCCAGGGCCGTACTGGCCGCGGAGGGCGACCTCGTCGACCTTGCGCGGGTCGATGGGCCGGATCGCGTGCATCACCTTGTTCTTCTCGTCGTGCACCGGGCCGGCGTCGAACGTCACCGGCGGCTCCATCGCGAGGAGGCACAGGAGCTGGAGCAGATGGTTCTGCATCATGTCGCGTAGCGCGCCGGCCTCTTCGTAGTACGCGCCACGCGTTTCGACCCCGAGGGACTCGGCGACGGTAATCTGCACCTCGGCCACGTGGTTGCGGTTCCACAACGGCTCGAAGATCCCGTTGGCGAACCGGAGCACGAGCAGGTTCTGGACGGTCTCCTTCCCGAGGTAGTGGTCGATGCGGTAGATCTGCTCCTCGCGGAAGACCGCGCCGAGCTGGCTGTTGACCGCTCGCGCGCTCTCGTGATCGCGCCCGAACGGCTTCTCGACGATGATGCGGGTCCAGCCGCCCTGGGGGCGCGCCAGCCCCGAGGCCCCCAGGTTACGGATGATCGTGTCGTAGAGGCTCGGCGGCGTCGCACAGTAGAAGAGACGATTCGCGGGGCCCGGGCGGGCGCCCTCGATGTCCCGCAGGGCGCGCTCGAGCTTCGCGTAGAGCGCGGGATCGGCCGGATCGCCCGGCACGTAAGAGAGCGCCGACGCGAACCGGTCCCAGACGTTCTCGGACGGCGGCTTCACGCGCGCGAACTCGCGGACGGCCGCGCGCATACGCCGGCGAAACTCGTCGGCGCTCCCCTCGCTGCGGGCGCTCCCGACGATCGCGAAGGGCTCGGGCAGCGTGCGCCCGGCGTAGAGGCTCCAGAGCGCGGGCACGAGCTTGCGGCGAGTGAGGTCTCCCGACGCTCCGAGGATCACGAGCGCGAACGGCTCGTCCGTCCTGGACATACGCTAGCAGGCCTGGCCGACTTGCAGGAGCGCCGCGGCCGCGCGATCCACGAGCCAGATGAGCTCGCCGTCCGTCGGTCGCACCATCGTGGCGGGCAGCGTCGCCCGCTCGTCCAGCGCCTTCCTGAGAATCTTGGCCTTCTCGGCGCCGGTGACCAGGAACAGGACCCGGGCCGCCGCGTTCAGCACGGGGAACGTGAGCGTCAGCCGCTCCGGGATCTGCGCTGCCGCCACGTGCGCCGCCGCGACCGAGCGGAAGCGCTCAAGGAGCACCGGTGAGTTCGGGAACAGGGAGGCCGTGTGGCCGTCGACGCCGAGGCCGAGGAGCACGAGATCGAAGCGCGGAAGCTCGCCGCGCCGGGTTCCGAAGGCGTCGGCCAGCGCCACCGCGTAAGCGGCGGCGGCCGCCTCGGCGTCGGCATCCTCGCCCCGCATCCGGACGACCTGGGCCGGCGCCACCGGCACGCGCGACAGAAGCGCTTCGTGCGCCATCCGATAGTTCGAGTCGGCGTCATCCGGCGGCACGGCGCGCTCGTCACCGAAGAAGATCCACGTCCGGTCCCACGGGATGCGCGCGCTGTACGGCGAACACGCGAGCCGCGCGTACGACGCGCGCGGCGTCTCGCCCCCGGCCAGACAAAGCATGAAGCGCCCGCGCGCCTCGACCGCTTCGTTCGCGGCCTCGACGACGAGCTGGGCCGCGCTCTCGGCGAGTCCGTTCGCATCCGCGCAGATTGTGACGCTGGCGTCCGATCCCATACTTTGATCATACCCTCTCATCGAAGCGCCGCTGGCGATCTAGCGCCTCACGGTAGCGCGCATGACGCGCCCGGTCGGGTGTGAACGCCTCGCCCAGCGGCTGGCGGGCGACGTCGAGGTCCGGCAAGGCCCCCAGTGCCTCCAGGGTGAGCAGCGCGACACCGCGGCTAGTGGCTTCGGGCTCCGACGACCACGTGATGGGGCGCCCGAGGGCGTCGGCCACGATCTGCGTCCAGGCGCGGGAGCGGCCGAGCGCCCCCCCGGAGGCCACGATCGTGTGATCGCCCGACGCGCAGGGCGCGAGCAATTCGTAGACCATCGCGAGTCGCAGGGCCACGGCCTCGAGGGCGGCCCGCAAGATCTCGACACCTGTCGTGTCCAGGCGGAGGCCGCGGATCGCCCCCCGCCGCTCACCGCGCCAGCCCGGCGATCGCTCCCCGGCCAGGTGCGGGAGCACGGTCAGTCCGTGGCCGTCGGGCTCCAGCGCGGCGAGGGCCGCCTCGAGTTCCTCATCGGGCGCGAGTTTCAGAACTTGGCGACACCAGGCGTAGACGTTTCCGCCTTCTGAAGTCGCGCCGCCGACCACGGCGCGCCGCTCGTCCACGCGGTAGCGCCAGAGCCCACGCGGCGGCGCCACTGGAGCCCGTGTCACGACCCGCATGGCGGCGGAGGTGCCGACGTTGAGCGCAATGCGCGTCGGGTCCACGCAGTCGGAGCCCACATTGCTCGCGGCGCCGTCACCGACGGCCGGGAACCAGCTCGCGACTCGCAGCGCGGGCCACCGCGCCGCCCACGGCGCGCGCAGGTCGCGGCGCCGCTCGGCCCGTCCGCTGAGGGGAAAGAGACGCTGCTCATCGATCTCGGCCGCGGCCAGCGCTTCGGCGTCCCATCGTCCGGCCGCCTGATCGAAGAGCCCGGTGGCCGACGCCATCGAGAGGCTCGTCGTCGCCTCGCCGAAGAGCGAGAGCTCGAGAAACTCACCGAAGGAGCCCCACCGCACCGCGCGCCGGGATTCGGCCGGGCGCTCGCGCGAGAGCCACCGGAGCTTGGCGGGCCAGTACGACGAATGCAGGTGACAACCCGTGCGTCCGTGAAGAGCGTCGTCGTCGAGCGCCGAGCGGAGCAGCTGCGCGTCGCGAGCGCTTCGAGTGTCGGCCCACATGTAGACGGGCGTGATCGGCCGACCGCTCGCATCGAATCCCAGGAGCCCATGCCAGAAGGTCGTCACGCCGACCGCGCGCGTCTCGCCTGGGGGTCGATTCGGGTGCACGCCGTCGAGGCACGAGGCGACCGCGTCCAGCAGTCGGGCCGCGTCGTGCTCGACGCCGCCGTCCGGCGTCACCGTGGGTGAGTAGTGCACCTGGTGCGATCGCCCATGGATCGGACGCCCGCCTTCGTCGTAGAGCGCGGCGCGGGCCGACGAGGTCCCGACGTCGAGCGCGATCACCACTGGAGTAAGATAGCGCCCATGGCGGACAGCTGGGAAATTCTGACGCTGAGAGGGCTGGCGTCGACCGACGAGCGCGCCGAGCGATTCACGGGCACGCTCGTCATCCATCGCGAGAGCAGCACGGAGCCGGTGGAGTCCGTCTCGGTGTCGATCAAGCGGACGGTGCTCGCCGAGCTCCACGAGAACCTCGGGCGCCTGCTCGCCCGATCCACCGGGATCAAACGGAGATCCTCATGAACAGGATTCGCGTCCTCAGCCCGATCGGAGTCACGAAGGGTGAGACCCTGAGCGTGCCGCCGCTGCCCGGATCGCTCGCGGGCCGCACGGTCGGCTTCCTCGACAACACGAAAGCGAATTTCGACCAGCTCGCCGATGAGATCGGTGCGTTCCTACGCGCCGAGCACGGCGTCAAGGCCGTCATTCGGCGTCGCAAAGCCAATGCCTCGACGCCGGCCGCGCCGGAGATCCTGGCCGGTCTGGCGAAGGATTGCGACGTCGTCTTTGCCGGGTCGGCTGACTGAGGATCGTGCACGTCGTGGAGTCTCCACGACGCCATCGAGCTGGCGAAGGCGGGCACGCCTGCCGGCGTGATCGGGACGACCGCGTTCCGGGGGCTCGCGGTGAGCGAGCTCGGCGCCCTCGGCATCACCGGCTTGCCCATGGTCGTCGTCGAGCACCCGCTCGGCGGCGAGCGGAGCGAAGGGATATCACGCCGCGCCCGCCAGGCCACCGACCAGCTCACCGCACTGCTGAGCTGCGCGGCGCGTGAGATCGGGCGAACGGAGCCGGCAAGCGCTGTTGTAGCGGGGTCCGTGAGGCCGGCTTCGACCGAGGGTGGCCTGAGAGAGAGTCTTGCCGGCTCCGTTCGCCCGATCTCACCCGAGACGCTCGAGACATTAGATACCCCCGACGCGGTGCTCGCCGCCTTCTGCGAGCGCGAATGGTGCGACGGGCTGCCAATCGTGCCGCCGACCGAGGAGCGCGTGCGTGCGATGCTGGGCGGCGCCCCGGCGGAGCGGCCGCTCGGCGCGATGCCTCCGCTCTGGCGCCAGGCGACGCTCGAGAAGCTCGCCGTCAACGCCGTGATGGCCGGCTGCGAGCCTTCGTATTTTCCCGTGATCGTGGCCGCGGTGCAGGCGATGCTCGATCCCTCGTTCAACCTCTACGGCGTCCAGGCCACGACGCATCCGGTCGCCCCGCTCCTGATCGTGCATGGGCCGGCCGCGCTCGAGCTCGGCGTGCACGCCGGCAGCGGTTGCTTCGGCCCGGGCTTTCGCGCGAACGCGACGATCGGCCGGGCGATCCGCTTGATCATGCTGAACGTCGGCGGCGCCTGGCCCGGCCGCTACGACATGGCCACCCAGGGGAGCCCCGCGAAGTTTTCGTATTGCATCGCGGAACGCGCGGACGCGCCGTGGGGACCGCTCTACGCCGACAACGTGGTGACCGTGTTCGGCGGCGAGCCGCCGCACAACGTGAACGACCACGTGTCGACGACCGCCGCCGGGATCCTCGCGACCGTCGCCGACACCGCCGTGTCGCTTGGCTCGAACGTGGGCTGGTATTTCTCCCTGAGCCAGCTGCTCATCGTGCTCGGCCCCGAACACGCGCGGACCATCGCGGGCGACGGCTTCAGCCGGGCCGACGTCCAGCGGTTCGTCTTCGAGCACGCGCGATTGCCGCTGCGGACGCTGAAGCTCGGCGGGATGTGGGGCATCCAGGACTGGCCGCGCTGGATGCACGCCGTCACCGACGACGACGCGCTCATGCCGCAAGTGCCGTCGCCGGAGGACGTGCTGATCATCGTCGCGGGAGGTCCCGGCAAGCACTCGGCGGTGGTGCCGAACTGCACCTTCAGCCGGGCCGTGTCGCGCGCGATCCGGCCGCTGTGAGGGTCAGGCGCAGGGCTTGAGGCCCCGCACGTTGAACGTCCGCCAGCGATCCCACCTCGTGACGTCGGGCCGGTGATGGTCGCGAGTCCGCTGAGCTTGGCTCAGCTTCTATCGACGATCAACAGGCCCAGCGCCGAGACGAGCAACAGGGCGCCCACGCCTCCCCCGGCTCCGAGCCGCTCGCCGAAGAGCGCCGCGCCCAGAATCGTCGCGGTCAGGGGCTCGAGCAGGGTCGTGACGCCGGCGACCGTTGCCGGCACCCGACGGAGCCCGACCGCGTAGATTGCGTAGGCGCCGGCGGTCGCGACGCCGCCGAGGTACAGGAGCCACGGCCAGCCGAGCGCCAGCTGACGCAGGGGCGCCTCGGTCCACAGCAGCACCGGCGTCAGGAGCACGGCGCCGGCGGCAAAGGCGAGCGCGGTCAGCGAGAGCGGAGCCGAGCGCGCCAGACTCGCCTTGGCCGTGAGAACGAAGAGCGCATACGCGAGCCCCGCGGCGAGCGCCAGGAGCGCACCGACGAGGAAGTGGGGCGACACGTCTGGCCCATCGTGCGGCACGACGACCAGCAGGCCGGTGCCGACCACGCCGAGGCCGAGGGCGGCACGCACGCGCGGCGTGAGGCGCTCGCCGAGCCACCACGGGGCGAGCGCGGCGATCACGAGCGGAGCCGAGCAGATCGCGATGAGCGCGGCGATCACGATCCCGCCGAGCGTCACGGCGCTGAAATACGCCGCCTGGTAGCCCGCCATGCACGCGCCCATCGTGACGCAGCGCCAGCGATCCGCCGGCGCGACCGTCAACCTTCCCCGCGTCGCCGCCGCCCCGAGGAGCAGCGCGGCGGCGACCCAGAGCCGCGCGGCGCCCACGAGCAGCGGGCTCGCCGCGGCGCGCTGCTCGAGCGCCAGCATCACCGATCCGCTCGTGCCCCAGGACACCGCCGCGAGGGCGATGAGCACGAGACCGACACCACTCGACGGGACTTGACGGGCTCGGCGCACACCGCGATCATAGCCCGCGCGCTCGGCGAGATCGAGCGCGACGACCGCCGAGACCGAACGGGAGGGTGTCGTATGAAGATCGGATTCGTCGGGACGGGCGCCATGGGTCGACCGATGCTGGCGAACCTCGTCAAGCGAGGGCACAGCGTCGTCGCCTACGACATCGTCGACGACGCACTGGCCGCCGCGGCGCGGCTCGGCGCCGGCCGGGCGGCTTCAGCGGCCGCCGCCGCGGGCGGCGCCGACCTGGTCATCACGATGCTTCCGTCGTCGTCCCACGTCGAGGCCGCGTATCTCGGGGTCGGCGGTGTTCTGGAGGGCATCGGGCCGGGCCGCCTCTGCGTCGACATGTCGACCATCGATCCGAGCGTTTCGCGGCGGGTCGCCGGCGCCGCAACCAGGCGCGGCGCGCGGTTCATCGACGCGCCGGTGTCGGGCGGGGTGCCGCGCGCGGAGGACGGAACGCTCGCGATCATGGTCGGCGGCGACCCGCGCGACGTCGAAGAAGCGCGGCCGGTGCTCGCGGTGATGGGCGCCAACATCATCCACGTCGGGCCCGTAGGCTCGGGCGAGGTCGCGAAGCTGTGCAACAATCTGGTCGCCGGGGTCGCCGCGGTCGCGGTCAGCGAGGCGTTCCGGATCGCCGAGGGGTTCGGCGTGGACCCGAGGATCCTGACCGACGTGATCTCGAAGTCGTCCGGGAACACATGGGTGATGGAGCACATGCATCCGGTGGGCGGCCTGGTCGCGAAGGCGCCCTCGAGCCACGACTACACGCCGGGCTTCACCACCGACCTGATGGCCAAGGATCTCGGCCTCGCCGTGAGCGCGGCGCGCGATCTGCGCGTGCCCGTCGTGGTGGCGCCGGCGGCGCAGCAGGTGCTGAGGCTCGCGTCGTCCCACGGCCTGGGCCGCAAGGACTTCTCGTCAGTCTACGTGTTCCTCAAGCCATCCAGCGGTCAGGCCCCGGTCTGATGCCCGCGCTTCAAATCGAAAATGGCGGCTGCTATACTCCCACCGCGACGCCGAGCGGGGCGCGCCGAGAGGAGCCGCGGTGGCGACGTACGTCATGCTGAGCACGCTGTCGGAATCGGGGCGCAAGGTCCTCCGCGGTCGCCCCGGCTGGATTCGGAAGGTCAACGCCGACGTCCAGCGCATGGGCGCGCGCGTCGTCGCTCAGTACGCGGTGCTGGGGCCCTACGACTTCGTCACGATCATCGAGGCGCCGGACAACGCCACGATCTCCCGCGTGTCCGTCGAGCTCGGGGCCCGCGGCGGCGTGGCGGGTATGACGATGGCGGCCATCCCCCTCGACGAATTCATTGGCCAGCTCGAGAGCTCCACTCCACGGAAGCGTGACGAGAGGAAGAAACGGTGAGCGTTCTCAGACTCCATCCGCAGAAGTGCACGGGTTGCCTACGCTGCGAGCTCGCCTGTTCGTACATGCAGACCGGCGAATTCCAGCCCGCGAAGTCGGTGATCCGCGTCTCCCCGTTCGAGGGACACACCTCCTACGCGCCGTACACGTGCACGCAGTGCGCGGAGGGATGGTGCATGACCGCCTGCCCGGTGGGCGCGATCACGATCAACGCGGTCGGCGCCAAGGACGTCCTCGACGACAAGTGTGTCGGGTGCAAGCTCTGCACGATCGCCTGTCCCTACGGGACGATGTTCTACGATCCGGGAACGCGCAAGGCCTTCAAGTGCAACCTGTGCGGCGGCGCCCCGGCGTGCGCCGAGGCGTGCCCGACCGCGGCGATCACCTACGAGGACGTCGCCACCGCGGACTGGCTGGGCGACTTCGCCGTCGAGCGGACAGCGCGGGTCCTGGCGGAGGCTCGGTGATGGCCGCCCGACACCTCATCATCGGCGGTGGCACCGCGGGCATGAACGCGATCCGGACGATCCGTGAGGAGGAGTCCGAGAAGTCGTCGATCACGCTGGTGAGCGCCGAGCGGCCGTACTCGCGAATGGTCTTGCCGTACTACCTCGACCGCTCGATCGCCGAATCGCACGTCTTCACCGCGACCGCCAGGGTGCTGGCCGATTGGGGCGTGACGGCCCACCTCGGCAAGCGCGTCACCGCGCTCGACACGGCGGCGAACACGTGCACGCTCGACGACGGCACCGCGATCCCCTACGACGATTGCCTGATCGCGACCGGCTCCTCGGCGGTCCGTGCGCCGGTGCCGGGCGCCGACCTGCCGGGTGTGCACTCGTTCTGGACGCTCGACGAGGCGCGGGGCGTGATCGCCCAGATCCAGCCGGGCAGCCACGTGGTGATGGTGGGCGCCGGCTTCATCGCCTTCACGATCCTGAACTCGATCCTGTCGCTCGGCGCCAAGCTGACGATCGTCGAGATCGCGCCGCGCATCTTGCCGCGCATGATCGACGACACCGGCGCCGCGCTCGTCCAGACGTGGCTCAAGGACCACGGCGTCACGGTCCGCACCGGCGCGAAGGTGGCGCGCATCGAGGACGCGAAGGGCAAGAAGCGGCTCAAGTTCGCGTCCGGCGACCTCACGTGCGATGTGGTCATCATGGCCACCGGGATCAAGACAAACCTCGAGTGGCTCAAGGGCTCCGCGGTGAAGGTCAACCAGGGGATCGTCGTCGACGACTATCTGCGATCGAGCGTGCCGAACGTCTACGCCGGCGGCGACGTGGCCGAGGGCCGCGACCTGATCTCGCAGAAGCCGGCGGTTCACGCGATCGAGCCCACCGCGCAGGAGCACGGCCGCGTCGTCGGCGCGAACATGGCCGGCAAGAACGTGCGCTATCGCGGCAGCCTCATCATCAACATCGTGGAGGTCTGCCACCTCGACGTCGCCTCCTTCGGCGCGTGGGACGACGCGGGCGCCGAAGCGGCCAGCGGCGTCAAGGCGGATCGGCCGGCCTACCGCAAGCTGCTCTGGCGCGGTGATCGGCTGACCGGCGCGATCATCCTCGGGCGGTCCGGCGACATCTGGACCGTCAACGACGTGGGGATGCTGAAGGGCCTCGTGCAGTCCGGCGTCAGCCTTGGGCGCTGGAAGGAGTACCTCAAGAAGAACCCGTTCGACGTCAAGCCGGCGTTCATCGCGTCGAAAACCACGAGCACGTTGCTTCCCGAAACCGTCCTGGGGCGCCCGTCGAAGGCGCCCGGGGAGACCCCGGTGGCCGTATGACTCCAGCGACCTTGACCGCACCGAAGCAGCTCAAGACCACGTCGACCGCGACGACGCGTCCCGGCGGCTACGCCGGCAACCTTCTGCGCGTGGATCTCACGCGCCGCACCTGCCGCGCCGAGCCGTGGGGTCCCGAGATGATGCGGGAGCTCCTCGGAGGCGTCGGCCTGGGCGCGATGATCCTCTATCGCGAGACGGCGGCCAAGGGAGGGAAGGGCAACGTCTCGTGGGACCATCCCGACAACCGGCTCGTGCTGGCGACGGGACCGCTGGCCGGCTTGCCCGTGTGGGGAACCGGCGGCCTCACGGTCTGCACCATCGGCGCCGGCACCAACGGCCCCACCTCAACGCAGGCCAACGGCTTCTTCGGCACGAACCTGAAATATTGCGGCTACGACGCGATCATGGTCCAGGGCCAGTCGAAGGACTGGGTCTATCTCTACATCAACGACGATGTGGTGGAGCTGCGCGACGCGCGCTCGCTGGTTGGTCTCGACACGTGGGAGACGCAAGGAGCGCTCTACAAGGAGACGGGCCTCGCGGGCCACCAGCTCTCGGTCTACTCGATCGGGCCCGCCGGCGAGAACCTCGTGCGTTTCGCCGCGATCCAGGGCGACTACGGCCACGTCGCGTCGAAGAACGGCTGCGGCGCGGTGATGGGCAAGAAGCGGCTCAAAGCGGTCGCGATCGTGAAGGGGACGAAGTCGCTGCGCGCCGCCGATCCGCGCGGGGTGGTGCAGGCCGCCGAGGAGATCGCTCACGATCTCCGCACCGACGCCTCCGCGCGCTCGCTCTACGAGTACGGCACGCTGCCGGGCGTCGTGAACCTCTCGAAGATGGGGGCGCTGCCGATCAAGAACTACACGACCAACCTGACCTCGAACGTGGCCGGCGCCGACATGAGCGTGTGGGAGGCGCCAAAGCTCCGTGAGAATTTCGACCACCGTGGCCACCAGTGCAACGCCTGCGGCATGCACCACTGCCACATGTCGGTGATCCGGCACGGCGATCAGAAGGGCAAGATCGTCGACGAGCCCGAGTACGAAGGCTGGTCGGGTTGCGGCTGGGCGATCGGGGCCGCGGACCGCGACGGCGTGGCGTGGCTCAACACCCAGTGCGACCGCGCCTGTGTGGACGTCAACGAGTGGGGCTGGCTGTGCGGGTGGGTCATGGAGTGTCAGGAGAAGGGGTACATCACCAAGGAGCAGCTCGGCTTCGAGCTCAAGTGGGGCGACGTCAAGGGCTCCAACCGCTTGCTCCAGATGGTCAGCCGTCGTGAAGGCTTCGGGAACATCCTGGCCGAGGGCGTCAAGCGCGCCGCCGAGAAGCTCGGCGGGCCGGCCAAGGAATGCGCGATCTACATCGAGAAGGGCGCTACGCCCCGCGGCCACGATCACCGCTCGCGGTGGGAGGAGATGCTCGACACCTGCACGTCCTCCACCGCCACCATGGAGACCGGCAACCCCGTGCACCCGACCGAGATCGGCCAACCCGCGCGTATCAATCCCTTCGACGGCGAGCAGGTGGCCAAGTACGTCGCCGGTCTGCGCGGGCGCCGGAGCTTCGAGGATTCGCTCGGCATCTGCATCTTCACGTCGCGGACGCGACTCGAGTACATCTGTCGAGCACTCTCGGCGGCGACGGGCTGGGCCTTCACGGTCGACGACGCCCTCCGCTTCGGGAAGCGCACCGCCGCGATCAACCGCGCGACCGCGCTCCGCTGCGGCCACACGGGCGCCATGGAGTACCCGTCGACGCGGTACGGCTCCACGCCCGTGGACGGGCCCGCGAAGGGCCAGGCCATCCGGGCGCAGTGGGAGAAGATGCTCGATACCTGGTATGCCGAAGTCGGCTTCGATCGTAAGACCGGCAAGCCCCTGCCCAAGACGCTGAAGGAGCTGGGGCTGGAGTGGCTCGCCTGGGACCTCTGGGGCAAGAAAGCGTAGCGATCACGCCGGCTTACCGAATTCCTCAGCTCGCCTGCTAAAGCTCCTTGGGCAGCTCTGGCAGTGGCCGTCGAAGCCCATGCCGAGACGCCGGTGGCTTGACCCTGTCCACCCGCTCGTGATATGAGTTGGCGCTTATTCACGCTCGCCACGGGGGTCCTATGGCACAAGTCGTTGGTTTCATTGGCCTCGGAATCATGGGACGCCCGATGGCCAGAAATCTCCTCAAAGCGGGCTACTCTCTCGTCGTCCACAATCGCAGCCGCGGACCAGTGGATGAGGTGGTCGGAGCCGGCGCCAAGGCGGGCACGTCGGCACGGGACGTCGCCGCGCAGTCGGACGTGCTCATCACGATGCTGCCCAACTCGCCGGACGTCGAACTGGTCGCGCTCGGTCGCGACGGCATCATCGAGGGCGCGCGGCCCGGCCTCCTCTTCGTCGACATGTCGACGATCTCGCCGATCGTCTCTCAGAAGATCGGCCAGGCCCTCGCCCCGAAATCCGTGAAGATGCTCGACGCGCCGGTGTCCGGCGGCGAGCGGGGCGCGATCGACGGGGCGCTCTCGATCATGGTCGGCGGTGAGAAGAGTGTCTTCGACGCGGTGCTGCCGATCTTCCAGGCCATGGGCAAGACGATCACCCACCTCGGCCCGCTCGGGTTCGGCGGCTTCACCAAGCTCGCCAACCAGATCATCGTCGCCGTCAATCTGACTGCGCTCGCCGAGGCGCTCACGCTCGCGAAGAAGGCGGGGCTGGACCGGGATCTGACGCTCACGGCCCTCGCCGGCGGGCTCGCGGGCTCGAAGTGCCTCGACCAGAAGAAGCCGAACTATCTGGCGGGCACGTACAACCCCGGCTTCAAGATCGACCTGCACTTCAAGGACCTCGGGCTCATCATGGAATCGGCGCGCGCCCTCGGCGTGCCCCTGCCCGCGACGGCGGTGGTCCAGGAACTGTTCAACGCGCTCCGCGTCAAGGGGCGCGGCGGATTCGATCACTCGGGAGTGATCACCCTGCTGGAAGACCTCGCGGGCCTCACGAAGTGAGGGCCACGGTCGATCGCGCGGGGCTCGAGCCCCAGGGCCGGCTGCCCAAGGTCCAGATCCGTCGGGTACGGAAGGGCGACCTCTCGAAGGTCCGCGACGTGATGGAGCAGACCTTCGGCGACTTCCTCGAGCGTCAGCTCGGCACCCGGCCGCGCCAGGCCTTCGGCGGCGCGCAGTACGTCCATCACCGCTGGCTCATGGAGCCGTGGGGCTGCTTCGTCGCCGAAGAGGACAACTCCAAGATCGTCGGCGCCGCGCTCGCCGTGACATGGGGCACGGTCGGCGTGCTGGGGCCAGTCGCGGTCCTGACGAACTATCACAACCAGACGATCGGCCAGCAGCTCATCCGTGCGGCGCAGGAGTTCTTCGACGAGAACAAGGCGACGCTGCACGGCTGCGTCACCTATCCGACGAGCCCCAAACACCTGTACCTCTACCACAAGTTCGGGTACCGCCCGAAGCACCTGGGCGCGATCATGAGCCGCGCGATCGATCGGGGACCGGCCCGGACGGCGGCGGCGTCGAA
>Ga0066710_100000571_pt1 | contig 23055 bp, 19 predicted proteins | sample GraSoiAngelo_159_FD_79666 | JGI IMG/M metagenome (GOLD analysis project Ga0066710, IMG submission 79666) | Grasslands soil microbial communities from the Angelo Coastal Reserve, California, USA - 14_1009_16_40cm | ecosystem: Environmental > Terrestrial > Soil > Grasslands | place: USA...
GCCGTGGCGCTGCTGAAAGAAGCGGCGGACAAGCTGCCCGGCAATCCCATCGTCCTGTATCACTATGGTATGGCGGAACACCAGAGCGGGAATGCGGCGGCCGCCAAGACGCTCCTTCAGTCGTCGCTCAAGCTCAGCGACACGTATCCCGGCGCCGAGGAAGCCAAGAAGGTGCTCGCGACGTTGTAGATGTGGCGCGTGAAGCATCCCGCCGTGCTCACTCAAGCCGCTTCGCGAATGCGAAGGAGAGCGATGCCACGGGACGAAAGCCGGTCTTGGCCGGCAGTGGTGGGTGGGTGCAATGAGCCCAACTACGCGCCACCCGTTCGCGAATGCTTCAAAGAATTCGTTGTGGATGAGGCCCTGTAGGACCGGTTTGCAGGAATCAGGAGTTTAGGCGCTCGCGCGTTCTTGCTCCGCGGAGGCATTACTCACCGGGGCCTTGTCCGTCACATTGCTCATCTGCAGCGGCTTTTCCAGGCCGAACTTGCGGATGGACTCGTGCAGCGTCTGGCGCGAGATGCCGAGGTCCTCGGCCGCGCGGCAGATGTTCCAGTTCTGATAGATCAAGGCGCGCTGGATCAAATCTCGCTCGAGCTTCGCGGTCGCCTCCCGCAAGGAGATCACCGGCCGTCCCGAAATGTCCGACGGCAGTTCGAGATCCGCAGGATGGATCGACGAACCCTTCGCCATGATGACCGCCCGCTTCATACGATTCTCGAGTTCGCGAACATTGCCCGGCCAGTCGTAGGCGCGGATGGCCGCGCGCGCGTCCTCCGACAAACTGGTCACCCGCGCATTGAGCGCATTGCGATAGCGTTGGAGAAACACCTGCGCGAGCAGGACGATATCCTCCTTGCGTTCCTTCAGGGCCGGCACCGGAATCTGCACCACGCTGAGCCGGTAGAAAAAATCCTCCCGGAAGAGACGTCGCTCGATGTTTTCGGCCAGATTGGCATTCGTCGCGGCAAGGATCCGCGTGTTCACCGAGATCGACTCGCGACCGCCGACGCGCTCCAGCTTGCCGTCTTGAAGAAACCGCAGCAACTTCACCTGCAGTCCCAGCGGCATCTCCCCGATCTCGTCCAGGAACAACGTGCCGCCGTGGGCATACTCGACCTTCCCCTTCATCTGCCGATGGGCGCCCGTAAACGCGCCCTTCTCGTGACCGAACAACTCACTCTCCAACAGGTTTTCAGGAATCGCTCCGCAATTGATGGCAATGAATGGGCCGTCCTTGCGGGACGAGCGGCGATGGATGGCGCGCGCAACGAGTTCCTTGCCGGTGCCGCTGTCTCCCATGATCAGGACGGGGACATCGGAATCCGCCACGCGCCGGATCATTTCGAAAATGCGATGCATCGGCGCGCTCACGCCGATGATCTCATCAAACCCCGCCGCACCCGTCCGTTCCTGAAGCGTCCGGTTCTCCTGCTCCAGGCGGTGGAGATAGACGGCGCGCTGTAGGATGACTTTCAGCACATCCATCTCAACGGGTTTTTCCACAAAGTCGTACGCCCCATACTGCACGGCCACCAGCGCGTTGTTCGGTTCCTTGTTGCCGGTGGCGACGATGATTTTGGTGCCGGCGGCAAACTCGAGAATTTCACGCAGCGCCGCCAATCCTTCGCCCGCCACTTCGGACGCCGGCGGCAGACCCAGGTCCAGCAGCACCACGGGCGGGGTCTCGCGGCGGACGACCGCCAGCGCGGCGCGCCGGTCTTTGGCTTCAAACACCGTGTATTGGGATCCCAGGGCCCACTTCATCTGCTCGCGGAGATCGGCATCGTCCTCCACGATGAGAAGCGCCGGAAGTCCTGACGCCGCCTCCGCAGGTTTTTCGTTCATGGCGCTTGGCATATCCTCCACGCTGGCTGACTCCTTCCTGAGACGAACGCTCCACGACCCGAATCGTCGGCATTGTAAGTGACTTTACCGAGCCGGTACTATTCCGCTTAAGGTGGGGCCTCCCCGCTTTTCACCTAGTACAAAACTCGATCGTCGAGGCGGCCGGCAATTCAATTCGGACCTCGGTGCCCTTGCCGACCTGGCTCCGCACGTAAATCGCCCCGCCATACTCCTCGATAATGCGCTTGCATTGATACAGCCCAAGACCCAGGCCGCCTTCTTTCGTCGTCTGAAACGGATGGAACAGCGTCGCGATGTGCTCCTCGGAGATACCGGTGCCCGAGTCGACCACCTTAATCAACACATTCCCGTTGACGCGTTCTGTGCTGATCTGGATCGTCTTTTGACCGCTGGATGTCCCCCGCACTTGCGAGACGGCATGGCGCGCGTTGAGAATGACGTTCAGCAGGACCTGTTGGAACTGATCCTTCGCCACCGAGACCGGCGGGAGCGGATCCCCTTCGTTCCACACGATCACGGGCATGTCCGTGCCGAGCGATCCGACGGTTTCAGAGATCAGCGCACGGACATCCACAAGTTCGGGCGCCCCGCTCGGCGCTGACTTAAAGGACAGCTTCGTGATGAGCGCCATCATCTTCGGGACGGTCCCTGCCACCGTCTTCATCGCGGACCGTTGAAAGGCGAGGTCTTCTCCGAAGACTTCGGCATTCTTCACCACGATCGAGAGGCGCGCGGCAAGATTCTTCAGATCGTGCAGGCAAAAGGCCGAGAATCGGTGGAGCGCCTCCATCTCGGCGGCGGCCTTCCGGTCCTCCGCCAGCCGGGAATGCGAGATCAGCATCCCGACGTGGTTGGCGATCGTCCGCAGCAGATCGAAGTCCTCCATGCCGTAGGGTTCTCCCCTGAATTCCCGGCTGAGGGTAAAAAATGCCAGCAGGCGGTCCTCGGAACGGATCGGCACGCAGAGCACGGCATGGGTCGCTCTCAGAAATGGATCCGACGGCGACGTGCCGCTGTGCATGTCGTGCTCCAGATGCAACGGCTCGTCGGTGTCCTCCAGACGCCCGATGACGGGATGGGTGGGCTCAAGCGGGTACGGGGCACGGTCCATGTTCACGGAGCGCACCTGATGAAAACGCCCATCGACGTCGTAGCGCATCCAGATGGAAATTCGCACGGCGCCAAAAGTCCGGCCCATCAATTCGATCAAGCGGTCCAGCATGGCATCCACCGACGCGCATGCCCTGAAGGCGTCCGTGACCTCCAGCCACTTCGCGCGATAGTCGTACTTGGAGCGGTAGAAGTGCCGAACGATCAATCGCCGCAGTTCCACCTGTGCGGCCCGCGAACACAGCACGACCACCAAACCCACGACGGCAATAAAGACGACCATCGTGCTAAGACCCAGGCTCAAGGGCCGGTCGGTGGCGCGGATGATGGCGCCGATCGCGCCCACGCCCAACAGGTACAGGCCGATGACGAGAAACGTGAGCGAGCCATACAGGACCTGCGGCGACACATAGGCCTTGGCTCGGACCTCACGAAGATGAATGCGTCCGATACCATAGGCCGTCAGTCCGACGGAGATCAGGGTCGCGACGCTGCCCATCAAGACATAATCCATTTGCCAGGCCGGGATCATGAGCAGTTGGCTGGCTTCATAGATGGCGTAGCCGCCGAGCCCGCCAAGACCGATCAGCACAAACTTGACTTGATAGCGAATCGGGTCACGCGTGCTGCGGAGAATGTGCTCCAGTTGCGCGAGCCCAAGCGCGAGCGACAACAGGATGAACACATAGAAGACCCGGCCCAGAAGATTGAGATCGATCGACGATCCGGTTTGCGCGTAAACCCAATCCGACCAGGCCGGTCCCGCGAGCACCGCACCGAGAAACAGGACCACCGAGGTCCCATAGGCGCGCTGACCTCTCTCTTCCCAATCGTCCCGCGGTTTCAAGAACGCACTTCCCGCATACAGCAGGAGGCCCGGCAAAAACAGCTCGGTCGTCAGCCCGACACGACGCCATTCCAGCATGTGCCTCGGATTGAGCACGCCAAGCGCGTTGCCAAGTTGGCCGAGTGCGGCCACGGCCATGACGACCGCCACACGTCGATAGAACACATTGACCCGGTCCTTGACCAGGAGCAGCGCGCTCAAACCGAGAGCGGCGAGAGCAGCGGCGAACGGAAGCAGAGGAAGCCAGGCGTCCATCATCATTAGAGGGCGGCAGTGCCGTCGAACTCCGCCGGGAGGTATTCCTGTAAGAGGGGCCAAATGTCGCGGAGAAACGCGTAGCGTTGGAAATAGAGTTCCGCGCCTACCATTGCGCGGCCAGCGATGCCAGAATGGGTGCGTACACGGCTCCCACTAATCCGGCGAAGAGCACGACCTTCCTGCTTGCGCATTGCTCTCTAAGGACAAAACGACCCATAGGTCGCACTATCGCGCCCATGCGCGCACCAGTCAATGAACCCTGAGCGGGAACCGCCATGCTTTCGTAGGGATGTGCGAATGGTTCTCAGGGACCTACGACTGAGACGGTTGTCTGTGCCTATTACACCTAGGTGAAAACACAGGGAGGAGGGAGAGTCTGTTATACTGTCATGTCACGGCTGATGGACGACGTTTTTGTACGGGGGAGGCCTCACCCCACTCCAACCGCACCCGCACGACGCCGGGCCAGGCACCCTTCTGAGGACCTCTGACGGACAACGGATGATCGCTATCGGTGGCATCGAAGATCAGCGCATCGCGAAGCGCGACGCTTGAAATTGTCGGGCTATAGAAGAAGAGCTGCAGCATCACGCTGACGCGTCCCTCGGCCAGCAACTGGGGCGGCACATCCACATGCTTTCGGTACCGCCCGGGAGTCAGAAAATTGGGCCGCCAGTCGCAGTTCGAAAACAGGCAGAGTTCCATGCTGTTGAAGAGATCGATGCCGCAGACAAGGTTGCGGACCGGCCGCAGCACTTCGAACTCGATTTCGATCCGCGCCGGTTCATTGATGTCCACCACCGACGTGACGCGCCCATCCTGGACGATGCGTCCGGCCATGAGGCGCACCCGATCGTCGCCTGGCGCTTGCTCAACGTGTGGCCACATGCAGGCGGCCTTTTGACTGTTTTCATCCGAGAGATAATCTTTGACGAGTTCGGCGGCATTCCCGATTTCCTTGACCTGCCCGTGCTCGAGCCACACCGCGTGTTCGCACAGTTGCGAGACCGCCGCCATATTGTGGCTGACGAACAGGACGGTGCGGCCGTTTTTCGCGACATCGCCCATCTTGCCGATGCACTTCTTCTGGAACCCGACGTCACCGACCGCGAGCACCTCGTCCACGATCAAGATCTCCGGCTCCAGGTGGGCGGCCACGGCGAACGCCAGGCGGACGTACATTCCGCTTGAATAGTGCTTCACGGGCGTGTTGATGAACTGCTCCACCTCGGCGAAGGCGACGATTTCGTCGAACTTCCTCCGGATCTCATTTTTTTTCATGCCCAGGATCGCGCCGTTCAGGAAAATATTTTCGCCGCCCGTGAGTTCCTGGTGAAAGCCCGTCCCGACTTCGAGGAGTGAGCCGACGCGACCGTAGATCTCGGCTCGGCCCTGCGTGGGCTTGGTGATCCGCGAAAGAATCTTCAGCAGCGTGCTTTTCCCCGCCCCGTTGCGGCCGATGATCCCAATGACCTCGCCCTGCCTGACCTCGAAAGACACGTCGGTCAAGGCGTGAAAAATCTCCTTCGTGGCCTGCGCCTTCGGACCCCGCCCGCACAGCTTCTTGAAGCCGTGCACAAGCTGGTCGCGCAGAATATCCTCACGGTGCCGCGCTGCACCGATCTCATACTGTTTCGACAGGTTCTCGACTCGGATCGCGATATCGCTCATTCGTTACACCACATCCGCAAATGTCTCCTCCATGTGTTTGAAGAACGCGAGCCCGCCGACCAGCACGAGAACGGATACGGCCGCGCTCACCACGACGGCGCCCACTTCGAGATCCCCGCTTCCCCTGATGGTCCATCGAAATCCCTCAACCACGCCGACCATCGGGTTCAGGCTGTAGAGCAACCGGAATTGTGACGGCACCAAGTTCAACGAATAGGCGACGGGTGTCGCATACAACCACACCTGTGTCAGGAACGGAATGATATGCCCCACATCCCGATACCGGACGTTCAGCGCCGACAGCCACAATCCCACGCCGAGTGCGATGATCACGGTCATGGCGGCAAACAGCGGCAGCGTGAGCACCGCCCACGTGGGCGACATGCCGAACCAGATCATCATGCCAAGAAGCAGGCCGAAGGCGATGGCGAAATCCACCAGGGGCGTAATCGTCGCCGACAACGGGATGATGACCCGCGGAAAATACACTTTTCGGATGAGATTGGCGTCTCCGACAAGACTCGCGCCGCTCCGCGTGATCGCCTGGGAGTAATAATTCCATGGAAGGAGGGCGGCGAACACAAAGATGGGATACGGCATCCCGTCGGACGGCAACTTGGCAAAGTGCCCGAACACGACCGTGAAGATCGCCATCGTGACCAGGGGGTTCAGCAACGCCCACGCTGCCCCGATCGCCGTCTGCTTGTAGCGGACTTTGACGTCTCGCCAGACCAGGAAATAGAGGAGGTCCCGGTGCTGCCAGATTTCGTGCAAATCCAGGTGGAACAGGTCCCGGGTGGGCTGAATGACGATGGTCGCACCGGCCCCCGGATTGGTTGACAGCATGGAGGATGTACTTAAGAAACTCCGTTCACTCACCGGTTCGCCATCACTTCATCCCGCTGCCGATTCGCCGTTCGAACATCTCTTGCGACTATGCCAGAGGGCCGATATAAACACTACAACACTGAAGTGCTAGGTCCTCAACTTTGGGATTCGCGCTGCGTACGACCAAGGTCGAGGACGGCCTCACCGCGGGCAAAATCCCCTGTCGAGGTCCGTTCATTGATGGCCTGTTCATATAACGCCTCGTACGCATGAATGCGCGATTCCCAACTATATTCCTGTTCCACCCATGTCCGGGCCGAAGCCGCGAGGCGATCAGCTTCGTGAGGCCGGCTCAATAGGCGGAGAATGTGCGATGCACATTCAGCGGGGGTTCTGGCCACCATCAGATGGGTCCCGGGCACGCAGCGAATGCCATCGATCGAATCAGGAGAACACACGATCGGAAGGCGCATCGCCATGGCCTCGAGAATTTTATTCTTCACCCCTGTGCCGTGACGGATCGGGCTCACATACACGCGGGCGGAACAGACGGCGGCCCGCAGATCCGGAAGGTTCGCGGAAAGCCGGATACCAGGCCGCCGCGCCAGCGCCTCAATTTTCGGATGGGGCGAAGCGCCGACCAGATGAAACGTCGCATCCGGCACTTCCCGCCGCACCAGCGGCAAGACCTCTTCGACGAACTCGCAGGCAGCCTGCACATTCGGGGCGTACCCCAAATGGCCGTGAAAGACCATGGTGCTGTCCTTCTCCACTGGCACAGGATGAAAATAGTGCGTGTCCGTGCCGTTGCCGATCACTGTCACGCGACTGTTCGGCACCGTTTTTCGCACCGCCTCCTGATCGCGTTCCGCCACCACCACAACTCGCTGAAACCGCGGGTAGACGAGCCGTTCATAACGGGGCTCATGCCAGCACATCATCCTATAATAGAGGGTCTCTTTGAGGCTCTGGCTGCACTTCAGCATCTCCTCACATTTCAGCGTCCACGAGTCGTGCACCGAGAGGATCTTCGGAAAGGCCAATGGCGGAAGCAACCCGCCGACATATTCACCTTCCACGTGCATCACGTCCCAATCGTCGGCGTAGGTCTTCAGCATGTGCGCCATCTCGGCGCGCTGCCGGAGCGGCTTCCCCCAGAGATGCGCCGACAGCAGGCTCGCAGCAGCCGACCATCGCCCAAGTGTTTTGACAGGAATGACCCGCACCGAGGCGCAATATGTGCGCGCCCAGTCGAGATGGCGCTCATCGCCGTCCCGGACGAGCGAGATCAGATCCACACGATGTCGCCGGGACAAGCCGCGGATCAGGTTCGCGCCGTACAACCGGAAGCCGCCGGCCGACGGCAGATACGGCAGCTCTTCCGTCACCATGCCGATATTCATGAATTCTCCATTATCACCAAGTTCATCGCGCCGCTCTCGATCCGGATCCAAGTTCAGACTGCAACTTCATGTCCAGCTCTGCATTTGCTTTCACCACGGCAGAAATAAAATCGCCGTAATCCCTCTTTTCACGTCCCGTCGGATAGCCCCAACGATCCGCACCCGTCCCCTGCACCGCTTCCTTCCCGTCATAGGCGTTGTCCTGATTGGTGACGAGGCCGAAGTTCGTGCTTTCCCCGCCCGCGGCCTTATCCGTCCACGCCCACCAATCGATGCCAACCACAGGGTACGTCCCGTCGGCCGCCCTGAGGTTCGAGAGCGCGCGGATGTAATCGGCATAGGCCATACCACGCTCCGCCTGTGTCGCGAATAGTTGCGCGCCGTTCCAATCGCCGGCTGGGGAACCGGCCAGCGGCGAATCCTTTTGGGCGATGAGGGTGGTCCAGACGAAGATCGGTTTATGCGTGATCTCATACACCTTGAGGATGACGTCCAGATTGTTCGGCAGGGCGTTGACCTGCAGCACATCCACATGGCGTGCCGCTGCACGCAGCGTGGCTTCAGAGGCATGCTGCGACAGAATGGCGGCCGGACCGAAGACCAGATGTTTCGGCGTATACGCCTTCAACGCTGAGACCGTGGTGGAATAATATTTGTCTGCGACGAATTCCGCGAAGGCGTCGAGGTCCGCCTTGACGACCGGCCCGGCATCGGCGGCCTGCCAGAGATCTTTGGGGAACCATCGATTTTTGCCGCTCTCATCCAGCACGCCTTTGCCCTGCGGCCATGGCGCGCCATCCGACTCCCACGTGGTGTACCGCGCCTTCCATGCGCCGTTCAACGCCTCGAGGGTCTGATACTTGCGCTTCAGAAAATCCCGGAAGGCCAGCTTGCTGTACACGGGTTTGCCGTCCTGTGTCGGCGCCGTAATCGCGACGAACCATCCCAAGTGCGGCCCGCCCTTGATGCCCGGCAATTGATCCGCGTCGTCCGTGGTCGTGCCAAGCAGCCACGGATTTTTTTCCAGGGACGAGGGATAGGTGCCCCATTCGCCGTTCGCCATGCCTTGCACGAACGTCGCAAAGGCCGGGTCGAACAGGTCAGGCAGCGTCCAGCCACGCCAATGGTGAAACACCGACGGATCAGTCCCTGCCACGAGATTTTTCACGCCCGGCTTCGGCTGGATGGCGTAATATGCGGGTCGGATCATGCGGATGAAGGGAATCGGCTCGGGATTGGTGTCCGAGCGAACGCCGTGCATCGCATAGATGGCTGAATTTTCACCGATGCAGTTGAAGCCCCAGGCCTTCAGTCGCTTCGACGTCTGGCCGACGAATGCTCCCCAGGGAAACCAGTCCGGCTTCCAGTTGGGATCATTCTTCGGAGAATACTTGCGCATAAGGACATCGCGATAGGCGGCGCCTCCATCATAGGTATCGACGCCATAGACTGCCCGCAACCAGAACGCATGACCTTCCGGCGTGACGAATATCCATCGCGCGCCGATTTTCTCTACTCGGAAGAACCCCGTCCCGCCGCCCGGTGACCGGATCTCGCGATAGCCTCCATATTGGTCCATCTCCGGCGGCTTGCCGGGAGACGCGGCAAGTGCGCCCGCGAACGCGACCATCAGGATCAGCGCCGCACTCCATGCCGCCACCCACAGAGCCCTCACGCAGGCCTCGACGCCACGCACGTCGGGTCTTCACGCGCTCCACGTTCAAGCACGATTCGGCACGCCCCTGCGACCAACGATTCCCAGCTATGTTGACGCGCAACGGTCATGCGTGCCCGGCGCAACGCCTCGGACCCGACGGCATCGGCCTCGCCCAATGCCCGGGCGACACCGTCCATGAACGAGTCGGCCGAGTCCGCAAGGTAGCAGAGTCCGCGATGGCACTGGGCGGCGGATACCGGGGTCGTGACCACAGGCTTCCCCATCGCCAGGTATTGATAGAACTTCAACGGATCGCGCTCCATGTTGAATCGATGGGGAAGATTCGCGATCACGCACGCATCGAACGCGTGAATATAGGGGGCGAGCTGCGACGGCGGTCTAAAGCCGAGCGCACGGACATTCGGAAGTGACGCCAGCGTGCGCCAGGCGTCCGCTTGCGCTTTTCTGGGCGCCGTCTCGTTCGTCATGACGGGTCCGATGAGGATGAGATAATCGCGCGGAAACGACCGGGCGACTTTCAACAGAAGTTCGATATCCAGATAGCAGACGATTTTTCCGATATATCCGATCAGCCGGCCGGCGGTTGGCAGATCCGGGGGACGCGGCCGACCCAGGGCGGCTTCAGCGCTGAACATTTTCAGATTGACGCCGTTAGGAAGCAGAAACGTGTGAGGATTGAGCGCGCGGTGCCTCCGGACAAGCACGTCGCTGACGGCGAAGACGACGTCGGCACGACGCACCAATGCGGCTTCCTCCTCCTGGTCGGTATAATCCAGGCAATGGTAGACGAATCGCTTCGGCCTCACCGCGTCCATCAGCTCTTCCGTCCCGTACGGAAACGAATGCCACAATAAGGGCCGCCCGAACCCCAATTGGCGCAGCAGCGATCGAATGGCCGCCGCATTTCGACGGCGATTCCACTCGCGCACCGGCGCATATCGCCCCCCAGGCAGACTGTACCCATGAAACACCGTCAAGCCGTCCTGCGGCGAATGGGTACGCGCGCCAAACAGGTTCGCGAGCAATCGGCGCCCGCGGAACTGCTCGCTGCCCATATTCCAGCGAGGGGGCGGCTCGATCAGAACCACCGGCAGGCATCGCGCCATTTCCAGCGCAATCTCATCGGTCGTCTGCAGCATGTCCTGCCAGACAAAGGGCGAGATAATCACGACACTGTCAAACATCGCGCGCAGGGCCGTCGCGTGGGATGCCGTCCCGTCCGCCCCCCGCAGTCCGCTGACGACACCCGCGTTCACGCCGCCCCCCCATTGCCGGCTCGACAGGTCACGAATTCCTGATGCGCCGCGGGAACGGACCCGACGCATGCTCTGGAGCGGGCATCGCGAAGGTGCCCGGCCCACGCCAACCATCGCTCGGTCCGCTTCATTCCTTCCGTGAACGACACCCGCGGGACGTATTCAAGCAAGCGCCCTGCCTTCTCCGAACTGAACCGCACCTGGCAGGACTGGATCATGGTCGTGACCATATCAGGTACGTCCACGGTTCGCTTCGGCACATCCGCATCGCGTCTTGCGAGCCCTTTGATCGCGGTCTTTTGACTGGGCGTAATGCGCTGGCCAATGCTCTTCAAGACGTATTCAAACAGCGGGACCGTTTTCAGCGTGTCCCGCAGCTCCGGCGAGATGAGCAGACTCAAAAAAGGTCTCGTCGAGCGGCGGAGCAAGCCGCCTTGCGCCCGGTAAAACGCTTCAACCTCCTCGCGGGTAATGGTGCCCACACGGGGTGACGGAGTGAGCAGCGCCGCATGCGCCTCCGCAAATTCTCTCCAGGTGATCGGTTTCTCGTCCGTGATAAAGAAGGCTTCGCCGATCGCGGCCGGCCTGTGCAGAGACGCCTCGATCGCGTCGATCAGGTTGTCGACATAGACGGTGTTACACCAGCCGCGCCCCTCGTTGACCAGACGGTAATCGCCCTTCGCCAGCTTCTCGACCATATTGATGTTCCATCGCGAGTGGGGCCCATACACGATGCAGGGCCTCAGGATGACACCCGGAAGTCCCCGTCGAATGCCGGCCCAGACCGCATTCTCCGCATCGATCTTCCAGTCGCAGTAGGATTCCCCCACTTTCTTGAGCGGCTCCCTCTCACTCTGTAAGGTGTCGGGGGGATCCAGTCCGTAGACCGCGGTGGTACTCATGTGGATGAATCGCGACACACCCCTGCGCGCTGCCGCAGCGACCAGGTTTCGGGTGGCGAGGACGATGTCGGACCGTCCGCCCTTGGCTAAATGCACGACGGCATCGCACTCCTTCAGGGCTTCGCGCAGGAAGGTCTTGTCGCAGAGGTCGCCCGTCACGGTCTCGATCGGAAGATGTACGATGCGCGCCGCCCGGGACCCGGAGTGCACGAGGGCTCGTACGGGGACCCCGGCCTGATGAAGACGTTCACACACCCGTGTCCCGATGAAACCGGTAGCGCCAGTGATGAGAATACGTCTCGTCGCAATCATGACAGAACGCCCTCCCAAGGTTTGGATATCCGCGCGGCCCCACGATACGCCTCTCCGACGAGACTGACGGCCTTCGACCCTTCCCGGCCGGAAACCTTCGGTTTCCGGCCGGTGACCACCGCATCCCGGAAGTCTTGAAACTGCAACTCGAAGTACTCCAGCGGTGTACGCAGGTGTCCGGTGGCATCCTTCATGTCAAATCGCACATTCCGCCCCCCGACGTTCTTATGAATTTCGACATAGGACCGGTTGTCTTTTCGAACGACGCATGTCCCTTCTGTCCCGAACACTTCCAGCGAGTTCCGGAGGTCATAGAGCCATGAGAATCTGGCTGTGCCCCGCAGAAACGTTCCGGCTCGCAGGTGGGTCAGCGACAGTTGAGCCTCAGTCTCGATCCCTCCGTCGTTGTTATCGGCGCATTCGACGGACTGCACATCCCCGAACCAATACAAGAGCCGGTCCAGCCAATGGACCGCCTCGCTCATCAACACGCCCCCGCCCGAAAGGGTACGATCGAAATAGAATGAGGAGACCGAAGGCCAGTCAAACTGAACGCCGAATTCCAAATCATACCCGGTGATCTCCCCGATGAGTTTCTCTTCCATGACCGTCTTGACCAGATCCGTAGTCTCCTGGAAACGGTGCACGAAGCCGACCGCCAGCGTCGTGCCTGTCTGCTCCGCAATGTCGCACAGCTTCCCCGCTTCCTCCGAGGACAATGCCAACGGCTTTTCGCAGAGCACATGCACGCCTTGTTGAAGCAGGCCTCCGGTCACACGTGCCAGCAAGAAGCTGGGCACCGCCACGACGGCAGCATCCACAGAACCCGGCACAGCTTCCCAGGACTCATGGACGGAGCAGGAGAGTTCGAATCTCGCCTTCAACTCTTCCGCCCGTGACCGCTTCGAATCGACAAGGGCCGTAATGTGCGCGTCATCGGAGCGGAGGATGGCCGGAATATGAGATTTTTCTGCAATGAGACCGCACCCAATAACCGCCACGCGCATGATGTCATTCATCCGGTTGCCTCCGTTGCGTTTTCGTTCTACGTCGCACTCACTTGTTTCATCGTCACCCGTTCCCTTCGTGTGCCTGCATGCGGGACACATGGGGCTCTCCGAGCAGATCGTGTGCCATGCGTTCGACGCGGCCCTCGACGGACTCCCATGTATAGCGCTGCTCCACCAGGTCCCGCCCGCGCGCGACGAGCGACGACCGCAACGAGGGATCGTTGAGCAGTGTTATGCAGGATCGGGCGAATGAGACCGGATCGTCGCCCACCAACAAATGTTCGCCGTTGACCACGTCCAGACCTTCGCTGCCGACACCGGTGGAGATCACGGGACGGCCGACGGCGAACGCTTCCAGAATTTTCAACCGGGTACCGCCCCCGACGCGAAGCGGCACAATGGACACGGTCGCCTGGCGATAATACTTCTCCACGCTTGGCACATTGCCTTCCACGCACACCGTCTTCCCATCGTGCAGGGCGGCAATGTCGGGAGGCGGGTCCTTCCCGACGATCAGCAGGCGCGCATGCGGGACCTCCAGCCGGATGAGGGGAAAAATCTGCCGGAGAAAATACAGGAGGCCATCGACGTTCGGCCAATACGACAGCGTCCCCACGTAGAGCAATGTCCGGCCATCCGATTCGTCCGGCAACACCGCCGGCGGCACCGTCGCCCCGTTCGGGATGACCACGGCCTTTCCGTTCCCGACATACTCCCGGTCGCGTGCGGAACAGACGAACACCCGGTCAAACCATCGCAGCGCCCGGCGCTGGTACAGCCAGAGCTTGCAAAAATCGTAGTACTCCAGGGCGCGCCGTTGCTGGCTCTCGATGAGAAAGGACTGGAGCATGCGCCGCTTGCGGACGGTCTCGATGTCGTCAATGTCGAGGACGAAGCGTTGCGCGGGCGATTTCTTTCTGGTCAATGCCGCGATGTAGGGGACCATCTGCAGCCGGGCGACATGCAGGATGTCGGCGTCGGGTGCGATTTCGCTCACCACGCGCTGCATCTCGCGGGAAAATTCCAACTGCGCGCCGCGCGGCTTGAGCGTCACGGCCTCTTCGACGCGCCGCCGCCAGCGCGGTCGGTTCGCGCGCTCGGCCTCTCCGTACATCGTGTCCGCCGGAACCAGATGACAACTCGCGCACAATGGCTTCAAGGCATCCACCGCTTCCAGTTCAGATTGATGTCTGTAGAACGCCACCAAGCGCACACGGCCGACTCGTGCGTAGGACGCCAGCAGGTGGTACTGCCGGATGACCATGCCGGCGGTCAGGGGATACGGGATTTGCGGGGCGATGTAGAGAATCGTTCGATCGGGCATCATGACCGGCGCACGCTTCCCCTGGACATCCGATAGGATTCCAGGAGTTCCCCGACCATGAGATAGATCTGCAGCTTGTGAAAAAACCGCCGCCGGCTTTCAAACGTGATCATCCATTTCACGATGTTCTTGAGCAGGGCCGTGCCCGCTGCCGCCAGCGTCTGAGACAGACCATTGATCTTGACGCGGGCCACGCCATAGTTGAAATACCAGGATTGAAAATAACGCTTCTCAAGCCGCTGCGCCTCCACCGGGTGATATACGATCGCGCGCGGCTCATAAACAAACGGCTCGCCCGCTTCCAACAGGCGCTTCGAGAATTCCGTCTCCTCGCATCCCATGAGATTCGACCCCGATCGACCCAGATCAGGCCGGAACACGCCGTACTTTTCGAACAGGGTCTTTCGAAATGCCATGTTGGCTCCGAAGGGAGCGCACTTGAGGGGACAGGGCGCGTCGCCCAGATCGAAGCTGACGATCACCTTCGCAAGTTGGTACGGTCCTTCCTGCACCAGCCAGGACGGCTTCGGACACGTCCAGACAGGCACAATCCTTCCCCCCACCGCCGCGCAATCCTGTCGGAGAAATGCGTCTCGCAGAGAAGCCAGCCAGTTCGGATGCACCGTGACGTCGTCGTCCGTGAATGCGAGGACATCGCCGGTGGCCGCGCGAATGCCCGCATTGCGCGCGTGGGAGAGACCTTGTAGCCCTTCGAACACATACGCGCCATTGATGCCCGACGTGTTCAAAAAACCGGTGGCGACCTGTCGAGTGTCATCGGTCGAATTGTTGTCCACGATGATCAATTCGCAGCCGTCCCCCGGCCGTGCGGAGGCCTCCATGCTGGCGAGCGTCCGGCGAAGGCTGGCCGAACGGTTATACGTGCAGATGATGACGCTGATGACCATCTGCCCTCAGACCTTGCCCGGCGGGCCGAATGGCATCCGGGTGTGACCCGGCAACGGCGCGTGCGCGGCCTGTGGCGATGCCCAGATCGGCCGGAGCGTGGCCCATGACCATCGCGGGCGGTCCTGCACGGGCTGCGCCTTGGAAGCACGCTCGAGCAACGGCAGGCACATCGTCAGAAAAATCATGAGCCAGAACAATTTTTGATATTGCACCGACACGAAGAAACAGGCGATCGCGTACGCGATGAGACCCAACTGCATCCCCTGCGAGGCTTCGTAGATCAGCAATGGCCCGGCGAGCTGCGTGCGTCGCCTGATCTCGCCGAGTTGGTGGATCGTGCCGAATAGGATGACGACGAAGACAACCAAACCCACGAGCCCCAGTTCCGCCGCCATCTCGATGTAGGTATTGTGCGCGATCTTGTCCAGGCGCTGGCCGGGCTCGGCATACTGGCTGACCAGTGGCTTGAAATTGCCCAGACCGATTCCCACCACCGGATTCTCGGCGATCATCCGCATGCCCGCCGCCCACACGGCCTTCCGCGTATCGGTGGATTGGATGTCGCCGTGGGTCGGGTTCAAGATTCGCTCGACCGGCGCCGCCGGCGATACGACGCTGATGAAAATCGCGAAGGCGCCGACCAGCAGGAGGCCGCCGGCCCGCTGGCGCGATCGCCACGCCATGATCAGGGCCATTACGATCAGCGCCACGAGCGCCCCGCGAGACGCGGCGGCTGTCAGGGCCAGCAGCGTCAAGGCGATACAGCCGATGCAGAACCAGCGCTCCCACTTCGGCCGCCCACGGATCAGGTAGAACGCGAGCGGCAGGCACAGCAGCGCGGAGACGCTGAAATAGTTCGGATCGCCGGTCACAAATCCCGGCCGGAACTCCCTATAGACGTTGTGAAACTTTTGCCATTCCCGGAGCACGTACAAGGAGGCGAGCCCCATGGACCCGATGGCCACCAGAAGCACCCATCGTAGCCGCACGAGAGAGTCCACGAGGGCGAGCGTCAGAAGGAACAGCAGGAAAAATGACACATAGCTCATCAGCGGGCTGACTTCCCATTCGCTGGCCTGGTTTTTCGCGACATAGGACAGGGCCGCGATCAGGCAGAGAGCGGCGAACCATCGCGCCTGCGACGTCTGGAAAAAGCGCAGGCTTCGGGGCCGCAGACTGACATGGAGCACCGCATACACCAGACAGACCACCCCCACGATCTTTGTCATCGTCAGGGTGCCGACGAAATGCGACCAGAAGGGGTGTTGCACGAGCGGCATGACGGAAATCAACAGGTAGAAAAAGATCACGGCCTCACCTCGCATTCAGGGATCCGATGGAACGGCCTCCGCGCCGCCACGGGAACCTTCGTCACAAATGGCGCCAGACCGGCACGTAGCGACGCTCGCAGGACCGGCATGCTGTAGCAGGCTTCGACGCGCCGCCGGGCCGCCCGGCCCATCGCCCGCCGCAGCGATCCGCTGGCCAAGAGGGTCGCGACCGCATGCGCAAAGGACTGCGGATCATCGGCCAAGAGGATTTCCTTCATGTCCTCGAATTCGAGACCCTCCGCTCCCACTCGCGTGGAGACGATCGCTTTGCCCATCGCCGCCGCTTCCAAAATCTTCAGTCTCGTTCCGCTGCCGATCCGAAGCGGGACCACACAGACCGCGGCCTTGGCGATCTCCGCCGCCATATCAGGCACCGTTCCGGTGAACTCGACATCGGGGCAGTTGTGGAATTTCTTTCGAAACGCCTCGGAGGGCGCTCTGCCGGCGACGACGAAGCGCACGCCCAATCCCTGCCGCCGCAACAATGGCATCATCTTGGAGACGAAAAGGTCCACCGCGTCCCGGTTCGGATACCAGTCCATCGCGCCGACATACAGGACCGTCCGGGAATCCTCGCCGCGCCTGGGCGTGTACGCGTCCGTGTCGATGACGTTCGGCGCAACCGCCATATGCGTGCCCGGGGCGAGCGCCTTCAACAACTGCCGATCGTTTTCTGAGCATGCCAGCACGGCCGGCACGCGCGAACAGACCAGCGACTCCCAGCGGCGGATCTTCCAATACTCGAGCCATCCGTACAGGCGTTTGATCGGATTGCGCTCGTACCGGAGGAACCGCCCAAGAATGATGTGGGTGATGTCGTGCTTGTTCAGCACGACCGGCGGCCCCGGGGACGGAATATTGCTAAACGCATACACATCGTCGCACAGGATCACGTCGAACCGATCGAGGGCCAGCCGTTCGCGAATCGCATCCGCAAAGACCGGCGAATCGAACCGCACGGCGCCATAGGGCCGCAGCGACCCGAGGGCCCGAAGCCGGCGGCCGTAGCTCTGCGAGCTGTGTCCGCCTGCCGGCACCGGCACGAACGTGACCGTCCGGCAGGTCTCGAGGCACAGGCCCTTCAGACCCAGATCCTCCGGTTCCGCGAAGGCGATGAGCGACACCTCGTGGCCTTCCTCGGCCAGTGCCTTGACGATTGAGCCGTTGCGGATGCGCTGGCCGTTTGTGCACGGGAAGGGAACCGCGAGCGAAAGAAATAGAATGCGCATCTACACGCCCCCTTCCACCACGCCCACGCGCCGGAGCAGGCCGACGAAAGCGCGGATGGGGTAAAAGATGGTGTCCTTCTCGAGCATGTATTTCACGAACCATCGGTAGCGGCTCATATAGTTCATCGCCGCAATCGCCTTATCCAGAATGGCGGGCTCGAACTGCGTCGCATGCGCCGCCCAATCGCCGTCCACCCGGATGCTGTCTTGTGCAATCCGTCCGAGCTTCTGCTGCGCGGCCAGCACGAGATGCACGCAACGTTGAGGATCGAGCCCCACCAGCCGCATCGCCGTCGCATCCAACGCGACCGAATCCCGGCTCGCCAGAACGATGTCGAGGCGCCGGGGCTTGCCATTGGCCGGACCGCGCCCTTCCATGCCGATGATGCCGTCCATGACGGCGAGCTGCGGCTTGAAGATGCGATGGAGGGTCGCCAGCAGCGCATCGAGATGCTTGTGCATGAGAATCCGGTTGTACTGCGGCAACGCGCCCCACTGGTTTTTGAGCGCGCCCGTAAAATAGGTCAGCGCATGCGTCTTCAGCACGGGCAGGGTGATGAAGACATCCGCATCGAGAATCATTTGGGGAAGCTCGATCATCCCGGCGGGATCGCACCGGACGGGCGTCCACGGCGTTTCGGAGAAATTCACGAGCGGGATGCCGCGGCGTGCCGCGATCTCATTGAAGCCCGTGACCGCGAACGCCTCCTGCGCCTTCTGCCGCAATCCGTCGGATTCCCCGATGACGATGTTCCGGGTGCGCGTCTGCAGCACCTCGCAGACCGCGTCGGCCAACCGCGGATCGGTGTTCGAGGACTCCGCTTTGTCCGGCACCGCCGTGCAGCAGTTCGCTTTGATCACCACCTGCGCGTTTCTCGGCACGAGGCTTTCCCAATGACAGAGTCGCATGCATTCTTCCACCGCATCGCGAATGGAGCGATTCGCCACGCCGCGGAGCACCACCGTGCTTTTCTCCGTCCGTCTCACCGTGCTCCCGTCCTTTCATCCATCATCCGATGCCACCATCCCTGCACCGACATCCGTTTTTTGAAATAGCCCTCGTACCCGCGCCGCGCCCACCGGGCGCTTGCCCAGTAGTACTTCTGCCAGCGCTTTGGCGCGTCGTACGTGCCGCCAAACTTACTCTTGAAAAAGCCGTTCCCGCACATGTTGTAGAGACGCAGTCCCCGTGCCGCGCCCATCTCCATCGCCGTCCAATGCAGCAGGTCGTTCGGCGCATGTTTGCGTCCGCTCAACCGCCCTGCACCGCCCCAGAAGTACAACGTCCGATCGTCGTATGGAAACAGACCGGTCGCCACGATCAATCCGCCGGGCTCCCGCACCTGGAGCGCCAAGAGTCTCCCGTACGGCCGCAGATGCTCGAACAACAACCGTGGGCACGTCCGGTCGTACGAAGGGAAGGTGTGCTTGGGACGGAGAATCTCGATGTACTGATCGTAGTATTCGTCGGCGATGGCCGGATCGTTCGTGTCCTCGACGATCAATCCGTTGCGGCGCGCCTTTCGCACTTCAGAGCGCTGCTGGATACGGCCCCACATGATCTGCGGGTCCTCCGGCGTCAATTCCACGAGGAACGTCGGCTGGGGATACGAGCTGAATCCGTGGGCTTCGAAGCACGCTTCGGAGAGGATCGGATTTTCGAGTTCCAGCATCGCCCACCGTTCCCGCCTCGCGAGTTCATCGAGCGCGCGAAAGAATGCCCGTTGATCGACGTCCCGATTGATGACCGGACCGAGAAAGTTCGTGCCCCATCCCTTCAGGGGGCTGCCAAAAATGCGGAACGGCCCCTTCTGCAACAGGCCGCCGCAAAAATACCCGATCGGCCGGCCGTCCTCATGAATGGCCCAGCGCTGAATCTCCACCCCGCGGCTTGCCGCCAGATAATCGAGCCAGGCCTGGGAATGAAACAGCTCGCGGCTGTCGTACGGCCGGATCAGGATGTCCCATGCGCTGAGTTCGCCGGGTGTGAGCGGCACAAAGTCGTAGTGCGTGGGCGTCTCACGGACCGGCGCACGCCTGGCTTCCTGGAGAACGGCCACACTCATGATCGGGTCCCTTCGAGAAACTGGTGATAGTTCCAGAGAATGTCGGCGGCCAGCCGTTGCCATGAGGGAGCATCTGCCTTGTGGGGAGTCATCACCGGTAATGTCGCCCGGAGCGCCTCCCAGTCCACGTTGATCTGAGGGCGGCGCGCGGCAGGCTTCAAGAGGCAGGACAGACGGAGATACAGCTCGCCCACCGCACGATAGATGCGGTAGCGGGGCGAGGCGTCCCATCCAAACCGCGCCCATCTCGGCCATTGCGACAAACTTCGGTACCACGCGAGCTTGCGTACCACATATAACCAGCCGCGGGCGCGCACCGAGAACGGCTGCTCGTCCATCCATCGCTTCATGAGGACACGATTGGTGAGTTGCACGCGCGTCCTGGTAAGCTGCGCGAGTTCCCAGCGCCAGAGCAGGCGGGCATAGCCCGCCGCCTCCTCCCAAAACATCATGCCGGCGTCTGACGCTCCCGCCGTCCCGTTCAGCTTCATCTCCGTGCACCGACCCACCCGCTCCGCGAATTCGCGCAGGGGAAAAGGAAGGTCATGGCTCTCGTCCACCGACCGGGCCAATGTCTTCAGCCGCGCCGCGCGTCCGCGGTACGTCGGCTCATACGCCCCGGCAAACACGAGATAGGAGGTGGCCATGTCGAGATACAATTTCACGGTGCGGTATGAGGCACGCCGACTCAGCCTCGCAGGCCGGGTGACCAATTCGTCCACCACGTCGAGTTGCTCGATCATCCGATTGCAGAGAAGACGCCAGGCATCTTCGCGAGGCAAGTCGGCGGGTGCGCAGGGAGGGATCAGCGAGAGCAGCGCGTCATCGCCCCAGCACACTCTCCCGCACATGCGCAGTTCGTAGGCGAAGATGTGCGGAGTCAGAGTCCGGAGATAGCCGGGGTGCACGGCGCCCAATCCAATGGCGCACTGCACCGTGTTGTTCGCAAGCGCCTGTTCAATCAACCGGCACGTTCTCGCAACGCCCGCATCGTTCGGCAGGCGGGCGCCCTCCTTGAAGATCAGCATGAACTCTGCGTCGCCCAGCACCGCCCAACATTCCCGTTGCTCCTCGAAGGTCGCTTCATCGCGGGCCAGGCTCCCCGTCAGGATCACGCTGCTCAGGTCGTCTCCAAACTGCTCGCGCACGATGCGGACCGTCGCGTCGCAGATCAGCGCATGGAGAGCAGCCCGCGGCTCCTCGGGTCCGGCCGCAGTCGGCGCCTGCACCGGAACTGCAGTCTCCGGCGCCACCTGGAGAGTTTTGATTCCGCCCATCATGATGCGAAGGACCTCGCCACCTGTGTGTTCGATTGCTGGGCCGCCCGCCGAATCGTCACCGGCTCGTCGAGTATTGCCGGTTGCGTCATGGAGGCTCCGCGATCCTCCAACGCCGAGAGATACAATGCCTCGGTGCGGCGAAGTTGCAGCCGCTGGTCGTAGCGCTCCAGCACCCACCGCCGACCGGCGGCGCCGAACCGGCGACAGCGCTCGGGCTCGCGCAGCAGCCGGCAGATCGCGTGGGCCAGCGCGGCCGCATCGCCGGCGGGCACCGTTAACCCCGTGTGCCGATCCACGACCACCTCAGGTGTGCCGTCCACCGCACTCGCGACGACGGGTTTGCCGGCCGCCAGCGATTCGATCGCCGCCAAGGGAAGCCCCTCGAACAACGACGGCAACACGGTGAAGTCCGCCAAGGCCAGCCATTCCTCGACATGGGCGCGATAACCCACGAACCGAACCGCGTCGCTGAGGCCGAGCCGCTCGGCCTTTCGCTCCAACTCCGGGCGCAGACCGCCATCGCCCACACAGACCACACGCGCATCGGGACATTTCTTGAGCACCGCGGGCAGCGCGTCGAGCAGCACCGTATGGCCTTTTTGGGGTTCCAAGCGGCCCAGCACCACCATCACGCGATCATCCTCCTTGAACCGCAAGCTCCTCTTCCATCCGGTCGGCGCTTTTCGGTTGGGGTCGAAGCGGCGCAAGTCGCACCCGTTGGGGATCACAGTGATCTTTTCCGGCGGCAGCCCTTTGCGTTCGATGAGGTACCGGGCATTGGCCTCGGAGACGGCGATGTAGCGGTCCACAAAACGTCCCGCCAGGCGGTCGATGATAAAACGCGATTTCAACCACCCTTTCCGCCAGTGTTCTCGCAGATGCGGCGTTTCGATCACCACCGGCACACGTGACAGCCACCCGATGGGAGACGCGAACAGGCTGCCGAAAAATTGATGCGAGTGCAGGATGTCCACCTGTTGTTCGCGCAGGATCTTCGCGAGTGTCGCGGCGGCCACGAGGTCCGTCGGCTTTCGCAGAGATAACGGCACCATCCGGACGTCAGGCGGCACGTCCGGCCCAAGCTTCTCCGCGACGGACGGCGTGCAGACCAGCGAGAGGCGGAACCGGCTCCGATCGAGGCCCCGCAGGAGCGTCAGGACATGCTCCTCCGTGCCCGCGCGGGCCAGCGTGTTGAGAAAGTGCAGCACGGAAATCATCTTCATCCCGCCATCTCCAGGGTAGGAACAGGATCGCGCGGAACGGTCAGACCGGCGGCTTCCCGGAGGTAGGGATAGACGTCCGCCAGCGTGGTCAGCTCCCGGGCCGGCTCCCGATTGCTCAGAAAGACGGCGTCCGAGGAGGCGTCATCCGGGTGGTACCCGTGCATGCCGGACGGCATCCAGCTGCCGCCGTTGAAGTCGCTTCGCGAGATCAACCAACCTGGCTGTAAGAGAAAAATCACTTCTCCGAATCGCCGGTCCGGAAAGAAGATGCCCAGTTGCCGCAGTTCGTCGTCCGATAACCGTCTCCCGCACGTCATGCTGTCGAGACATTGCACGATCTCCCGCTCCGCCCGCTCATTGAAGAACCAGAACCGCGCCATCGTCGAGTCATAGACAGCCAGATAGTCCTCAGGCATCGCGAACCGGAGCTTCTCGATCTGCGTCACCAGATCCACCTGGTGCCGGATGGGCGTCATGCCGTGATCGGACGTAATCGTGAAGGACGCGTCCTCATCGATGCTCCGCGCCACATCGAAGAGCTCCCGCAGC
>Ga0066710_100000572_pt1 | contig 23050 bp, 20 predicted proteins | sample GraSoiAngelo_159_FD_79666 | JGI IMG/M metagenome (GOLD analysis project Ga0066710, IMG submission 79666) | Grasslands soil microbial communities from the Angelo Coastal Reserve, California, USA - 14_1009_16_40cm | ecosystem: Environmental > Terrestrial > Soil > Grasslands | place: USA...
GCTGGCCGGGCACCCAGAGCACCTGGCTCCCCGCCGCCACCAGCGGTAGACGGGAGCGCAGGTCGGCGGGCACCCGCCGGTCGATGAGGTAGCGCTTCAGGCTCAGCTCGCGGCTGGCCGACCGCACGCGGTCTCCCGCCCGGCGCGTGCGGACCACCAGCGGGCCTTCGGGGGCGGCCACCACCGCCGAGCGCTCCGCCGCCGCGGCGGGGCCGGAGTCGGGACGCGCCAGCAGGGTCTGGCCTCCCGGCAGCTCGACCCGGCCGGGCACGGGCAGGTCGAGGGCAAAGGGCCGGTGCGGCGCCGGACGGTCACCGATGAGGATCTCCCCGAAGCGGACGAAGGCTTCGCGGCCGCCCGGCAGGGGCATGCGCCGCCCGGAGGCGGCGGCGGCGAGGGCGAGCAGCTTCTCCACGTGGACATGGCCCACGTCGCGGAGCCCTCCCGTCTCCTCCAGCGCCCGACGCACGACCCGGCGGCCGAGCGCGCGGGGGGCACGGCGCAACTCGTCCCGGGAGAGGAGCACGGCCTCCCCTTCGCGGCGGGCGAGGCGAGCCCACAGCGCGCCGGCCAGCTCCGCGAGCAGGTCGTCCTCCTCGGCCAGCACCGCCGCCGCCCGGGCGAGCGTCTCGCGCGCGGCCGGGTTGAAGCGCGACTCGAGGTACGGCAGCAGCTCGGCGCGCACGCGGTTGCGGACGAACGACGGGTCGGCGTTGGTGGGGTCCTCCCGCCACGGCAAGCCCCGGGCGCGCAGGTGGTCCATCACCTCGGAGCGCGCGACCGAGAGCAGCGGACGCCGCAGGCGGCCGGAGCGCTCGCGCATCGCGGCCAGCCCCCGCCGGCCGGCGCCGCGCAGCAGACGCAGCAGCAACGTCTCGGCCTGGTCGTCGCGGGTATGGGCCACCACGATGGCCGCCGCGCCCTCCTCTTCCCCGACGCGGCGGAGGAACGCGTAGCGCTCCTTCCGCGCCGCTTCCTCGAGGCCGGCTCCATCGCGCGCCGCCCGGCCGGCCACGTCGGCCGAGCCCACGCGCAGCGGGACGCCGAGCCGCTGGCACAGCTCCCGGCAGAAGGCCGCATCGTCCTTCGCCGAAGGCCGCAGGCCGTGGTCGAGGTGGGCCGCCACCACCCGGAAGCCGCGCCGGAGGCCGAGAGCGGCCAGCGCGTCGAGGAGGGCCACCGAGTCGGGACCCCCGGAGAGGCCCGCCACGAGCGTCTGCCCGGCGCACGGCGCCCCGGGACCGGACAGGGCCCGCGCGACCCGCGTCGACAGGAGCGTCGGCCTCAACTCAGGACGCCTCCGAAAGCGAGGGATGGTGGCGGTGCAGGGACTTGAACCCCGGACGCCGCGGATATGAGCCGCGTGCTCTAACCAACTGAGCTACACCGCCATCGACGAGCGCGCGCCCCAGGACCTTCCCCCCGCCCCCGGGGAGTAAACTCATCCGCCCCAGTGTACTACGGATGCGACGGCGTCCGACGAGCGTCTCCGGACGCGGTGCTATACTCGCCCTCGCCGCAATGGAATGCCTGGCCTGCAAGGTGACTGACCTGGACGTGCGTCTCAACAAGTGCCCGATCTGCTTCAAGTGGGTGTGCGACAACTGCGCCGTGCGCAGCTTCGGACGCGCGTTCTGCCAGCGCAAGTGCGCGGATGTGTTCTTCTGGGGGGATGAGGACGAGGACTAGTCCGCCGAGAGGCTGATTTGCCCTTTCCTGAAGAGAGGCCGCGGCGGTTGCGACGGAGCGAGAGGCTCCGCTCGCTGGTCCGCGAGACGCGGCTCGGTCCCGAGCGGCTGATCTATCCGATCTTCGTCGTGGCCGGCCGCGGCCTGCGCCGGGAGATCGCCTCCCTGCCCGCCTGCTTCCATCTCTCTCCCGACGAGGCGGCGCGCGAGGCGCGCGAGGTCGAGAGGCTCGGCATCGCCGGCGTGCTGCTCTTCGGGCTGCCCGAGGGCAAGGACGCGACCGGGAGCCAGGGATGGTCCGAGGACGGCGTGGTGCCGCGCGCCGTGCGGGCCATCCGCGACGAATGCAAGGAGCTGCTGGTCGTCACCGACGTCTGCCTCTGCGAGTACACCTCGCACGGACACTGCGGCGTGGTGGAGGGGGGCGAGGTGAAGAACGACCCCACCCTCGATCTGCTGGCCAAGATGGCCCTCGCCCACGCGCGGGCGGGGGCGCACGTGGTCGCGCCCTCGGACATGATGGACGGTCGCGTGGGGGCGATCCGCCGGGCCCTCGACGCGCAGGGCCTCGGCGACGTGGCCGTGCTCTCCTACGCCGCCAAGTACGCCTCCGCCTTCTACGGCCCGTTCCGGGAGGCCGCCGATTCCGCCCCCCAGTTCGGCGACCGCCGCGGCTACCAGATGGACCCGGCCAACGTGCGGGAAGCGCTGCGCGAGGTGAGGCTCGACGTGCAGGAGGGAGCCGATGTCGTGATGGTGAAGCCCGCTCTTCCCTACCTGGACGTGATCCGGGCGGTGCGCGAGACCTGCGATGTCCCCGTGGCGGCCTACAACGTCTCCGGCGAGTACGCCATGGTCAAGGCGGCCGCCCAGCGGGGATGGATCGACGAGGAGCGGGTGGTCAAGGAAACGCTCACCGCCATCGCCCGCGCCGGCGCGGACATCATTCTCACCTACCACGCCAAGGACTTCGCCCGCTGGAGCGGCTGAACGTCCCCCGCCTTTTAACGCAGAGGACGCGGAGGAAAACGGAGAGAACGCAGAGGAATGAAGGAATCCCTCTCATGACTCCGCGCCCTCGAGCTCTGTCGAGCCATCTCTGCGTCCTCTGCGTTGAGGGGCCGGTCCGGAGATGACCCGGTCGGAAGAGCTGTTCGCGCGCGCGCAGCGCGTCATCCCGGGCGGGGTCAGCTCCCCGGTGCGGGCGTTCAGGGCGGTGGGAGGCCATCCGCCCTTCATCGTCAGGGGCGAGGGGTCCCGGGTCAGCGACGCTGACGGGCACTCCTACATCGACTACCTGGGCTCCTGGGGTCCGCTCATCCTCGGCCATGCCCATCCCGACGTGGTCGAGGCGGTGCGGGAGGCCGCCCTGCGCGGGACCTCCTACGGCGCGCCGTGCCCGGGCGAGGTGGAGCTGGCCGAGCGCGTGGTCCGGCTGATGCCCTCCATGGAGAAGGTGCGGTTCGTCTCCTCGGGCACCGAAGCCGCGATGAGCGCCCTGCGCCTGGCCCGCGGGTTCACCGGCCGCAACAAGATCCTGAAGCTGGAGGGCTGCTACCACGGCCACGCCGACAGCCTGCTCGTGGTCGCCGGCTCCGGCGTGGCGACCCTGGGTATCCCGGGCTCGCCGGGCGTGCCGGCCGGCACCGTGGCCGATACGGTGACCGCGCCCTACAACGACCTGCGCGCGGTGGAGGAGGTCGTCTCCGTCCACGGCCGCGACCTCGCGGCGGTGATCGTGGAGCCGGTGGCCGGGAACATGGGCTGCGTCCTGCCTTCCCCCGGCTACCTCGGGGGTCTGCGCGAGATCACCCGCCGGGCCGGGGCGCTGCTGATCTTCGACGAGGTCATCACCGGCTTCCGCCTCGGCCTCGGAGGCGCCCAGGCCCAATACCGGATCACGCCCGACCTCACCTGCCTGGGAAAGATCATCGGCGGCGGCCTGCCCGTGGGCGCGTACGGAGGACGAGGGCAGATCATGGGCCGGGTGGCCCCCGAGGGCCCCGTCTACCAGGCCGGCACCCTCTCGGGGAACCCGCTGGCGATGGCGGCCGGCTGCGCGGCGCTCGACGCGTTGCAGCGGCCCGGCGTCTACGAGCGGCTCGGCGCGCTCGCGCGGCGCCTCACCGACGGCCTCGCCGACGCCGCGAAGTCGGCGGGAGTCGACGTCACGATCAACCGCGCCGCTTCGATGTTCACGGTCTTCTTCGGCCGGGGACCGGTTACGGACTATGCGAGCGCGAAGGCCTCCGACACCGCGCGCTTCGCGCGCTTCTTCCACGGGATGCTGCGCCGCGGGGTGTACCTGCCGCCCGCGCAGTTCGAGTCCGCCTTCGTGAGCTTCGCTCACACCGACCCGGACCTCGAGGCCACCGTGCGCGCCGCCGGCGAAGCGCTCGCGGAGGTGGCCGCGCAGGCCTAGAGGCAGGTGCCACCGCTTCCCGACTTCGTCCGGCTCCGCGTCGTCTACACCGTGCCCGGCATGGATCGGGTGCGCGTGGAGCGCGACCGCGTCTACCGCGAGGCGGCCGGCTCGCGGCTCGAGATGGACGTCTACCGGCCGGCCGACGCGACGCCCGGCGCGTCCCGTCCCGTCGTGATCCTCATCCACGGCGGGCCGGTACCCCCCGGCGCCTCGGCCAAGAACATGGGCGTCTTCCTCTCCTATGGAGAGATGCTGGCCGCCGCGGGGCTCGGGGCGGTGACGTTCAGCCACCGCTTCTACGGAGCCAGCGCGCTCGCCGACGCGGCCGGCGACGTCGAGGCGGCGGTCGCGTACGTGCGCAGCCATGCGGAGGAGCTGGGGATCGATCGCGACCGCGTGGCGCTGTGGGCCTTTTCCGGAGGGGGGCCGTTCCTCAGCCAGTCTCTACGCGAGCGATGGCCGTTCGTGCGCGCGATCGTCGCCTACTACGCGGTGCTCGATCTGCAGGTGCCAGCCCCGGGGGCCGAGAGCGGCATCACCGACGAGACGAGGCGGGAGCTCTCGCCCCTCCACCACCTCGCCACTGGGGGCGAGCAGACGCCGCCGCTGCTCGTCGCCCGGGCGGGCCGCGACAGCCCGTGGCTGAACGCGACCATCGACCGCTTCGTCCAGGAGGCGCTCGCTCGCAACGCCTCCCTCGAGCTGATGACCCATCCCGCCGGCCAGCACGCGTTCGACATCCTCGACGACGACGACCGCTCGCGCGAGATCATCGCGCGGACGCTCGACTTCCTGAAGCGCCGCCTGTCGCGTCCCTGAGGTGGAGCTGGCCGCACGCGGCGAGGATGTCCTGCCCCCGCGGGCGGCGGACGGAGACGGTGACGTGCGCGGCGGCCAGGACGCCGGCGAAGGCGTCCACGGCCTCCGGCGCCGGGGCCCCGAACGGGATCTCGGCCGCCGGGTTGAGCGGGATCAGGTTCACCTTGGCCCGCGAGCCTCCGAGCAGGCGCGCGAGCTGGCGGGCGTGGGCGGGCGAATCGTTCACGTCCTTGAGCAGCACGTACTCGTACGTCACCCGGCCGCCGCGGGGGATCGGATAGCGCTGGGCGGCGGCGATGACGTCGTCGAGGCGGTACTTCCCCTCGATGGGCATCAGCCGCCGCCGCAAGCCCGGCTCCGGCGCGTGGAGGCTGATGGCCAGGTTCGGGCGCACCGGCTCCGCCATGAGCTTCTCGAGGGCGGGCAGGATCCCCACCGTGGAGAGCGTGAGCTTCTTGGGGGCGATGGCGAAGCCCTCCGGGTCCATGAGGATCCGGAGGGCGCGCACGGTGGCTTCGTAGTTGAGCAGCGGCTCTCCCATGCCCATGACCACGACGTTCCAGGGCTTCTCCAGCCGGGCGGTCTCGTCCATCACCGCGGCCACCTGCCCGAGGATCTCCCACGGCTCTAGGTTCCGCTTGTAGCCGGCGATGCCGGTGAGGCAGAAAGCGCACCTCAACGGGCACCCGGCCTGGGTGGAGATGCAGATCGTCCGCCGCCGCTCCTCGGGGATGAAGACCGACTCGATGGTCGCTTCGCCGTCGAGGCGGAAGAGGTACTTGATCGTGCCGTCGCGGGAATGCTCGCGCGAGGCGACCGCCGGCCAGCAGATCTCGAACTGCGACTCGAGGCGCGAGCGCAGGCCCTTGCCCAGGTCGGTCATGGCCTCGAGGCTCCGCGCGCGGCGGCGGTAGAGCCAGACGTAGAGCTGGCGCGCGCGGTAGGCGGGCTCGCCGAGCTCGGCCATCACCCTCTCGAGGCCGGCGCGATCGAGCCCGAAGAGGTTGCGCTTGCGGGTCACGTTCGAATGGTAGCAGCTGCCCGGCAGGTATAATCCCGCGGTGGCCGTCGACGTGAGGGTGGATGGCGCCGGAGAGCTGCCCGAGTACGCCTCGGACGGCGCCGCCGGCGCCGACCTTCGCGCCCGCGAGTCGGTCGTGCTTCCCCCCGGCGGCCGGGCCGCCGTCGCGACCGGGATCCACGTGGAGATCCCGGCGGGCCACGTCGGTCTCGTGTGGCCCCGCAGCGGCCTTGCGGTGCGAAACGGCATCGACACGCTGGCCGGGGTGATCGACAGCGACTACCGGGGCGAGGTGCGGGTCGTGCTCGTCAACCACGGGGAAAGCGAGTTCCGCATCGAGCCGGGCGACCGCATCGGCCAGCTCCTCGTCCAGAGGGTCGAGCGGGCCGGGTTCTCCCGGAGCCAGGCCCTCGCCGTCACGTCGCGCGGCGAAGGCGGCTTCGGCTCCACGGGGCGCTGACGATCGGCGGGGCGCCGCATCGGCGCGGAGACCGGGAGGCTGCTCATGAGAACGCTGCTCGTCGCGCTTTTGCTGGTGCTGGCCGCCGCCGCGCGGGCGCAGGCGCCGGCCGCCCCGGCGGCCGGCCCGGCCGACCTGATGCCGTTCCCGGCGGAGGTCGTCTGGCAGAGCGGCCGGCTCGTGCTCAATGGAGCGGTGGGCTCCAGCGGGCCCGCCGACCCGCGCGTGGACGCGGCGAAGGACCGCGCGATGGCGCGGCTGTTCGCGCTCGGCCTGCGCGCGCCTTCACGGCGGCCGCAGCAAGCCACGCTGGTGCTGCGATGGCAGAGCGCGGGCCTGGCCGTGCAGGCCACGGGCGAAGACGAGTCGTACACGCTCACGGTCACGCCCCGGCAGGCGACGATCGAGGCGCCCACGCCGCTGGGGATCCTGTGGGGGCTGGAGACCCTGCTCCAGCTCGCGCGGACGGAGGGGGGCGCCGTCCAGGTGCCGGCGGTAGTGATCAAGGACCGGCCGCGCTTCCCGTGGCGGGGCCTGCTCATCGACGCCGCCCGCCACTGGCAGCCGGTCGAGGTCATCAAGCGAACCCTGGACGGGATGTCGTCGGTGAAGATGAACGTCCTCCACTGGCACCTCACCGAGGACCAGGGCTTCCGTGTCGAGAGCAAGCGCTACCCGAGGCTCCACGAGCAGGGGTCGGACGGCAAGTACTACCCGCAGGAGCAGGTGAAGGACGTCATCGCCTACGCCCGCGACCGCGGCATCCGCGTCATGCCGGAGTTCGACATGCCCGGCCACACCACGGCGTGGCTCGCCGGCCATCCGGAGCTGGCCAGCGCGCCGGGACCCTTCCCGGTCGCGCGCACGTGGGGCGTCTTCGACAACGCCCTCGATCCCACGCGGGAGGAGGTCTACGCGTTCATCGACGGCTTCCTCGGCGAGATGGCGGCCCTGTTCCCCGATGCATACCTGCACATCGGCGGCGACGAGGTCAACGGCAAGTCGTGGAACGAGAACGCGCGCATCCAGGACTACATGTACCGCCATCAGCTGCGCGACAATCACGACCTCCAGGCGTCGTTCAACAAGCGGCTCTCCGAGATCGTCACCCGGCACGGCAAGCGCATGGTGGGCTGGGACGAAGTGCTGCACCCGGACCTCCCGAAGGACATCGTGGTCGAGTCCTGGCGCGGGCCGGAGGCGCTGGCGCAGGCCGCGCGGCTCGGCTACGACGGCATCCTGGCCAACGGTTACTACCTCGATCTGAACCTGTCGACGGCCAGCCACTACCTGCCGGACCCCTTGCCCGCCGGCTCGGACCTGCCCGAGCCGGACCGCCGCCACGTCCTGGGCGGAGAGGCCTGCATGTGGTCGGAGATGGTGACGCCGGAGACGATCGACTCCCGGATATGGCCGCGGGCGGCCGCGGTGGCCGAGCGGCTCTGGTCGCCGGCGTCGGTCCGGGACGTCGACGACATGCACCGCCGGCTGGAGACGGAGAGCCAGCGGCTGGAAGCGCTCGGCCTCAGCCACCGCTCGGGCTACGTGCCCATGCTGCAGAGGCTCGTCGGCGACGCCCCCGTGGAGCCGTTGAAGACGCTGGCCGACGTCCTCGAGCCGGTGAAGTATTACGCGCGCGGACAGGTCCGCGACTACCGCAGCGACACCCCGCTCGATCGCCTGGTCGACGCGGCGCGGCCCGAAAGCGAGCCGGCGCGGCGCTTCCGCCGGCAGGTCGACTTCTTCCTGAAAAACGGGCCCGACGCCGCCCAGGCCGGCGACCTCCGGTCCACGCTGGCGCGCTGGCGGGACAACCACGCGGCGCTCGAGCCGATCCTCGACCGCTCGCCGCGCGCGGCCGAGGCGCGGGTGCACTCGCGCGACCTGACCGCCGTCAGCCTTCGGGGGCTGGAGGCGCTCGACCACCTCGCCTCCGGCCACTCGGCGCCCGCGGCGTGGGGGGAAGAGGCCAGGCACGACCTCGCCGTGGCCGAGAAGCCGAGCGCCTCGGAGCTGGAGCTGGCCGTCGTGCCCGGCGTGCGCAAGCTCGTCCTCGCCGCCACCCAGCTCGACCAGCTCGCGTCGATGGGCGCCCGCGCCTGGAACGCGCAGATCGAATCGCAGTTGCCGGCCCCCCGTCAGCCATGAGGTGCGCGGGATAAACGGCCGGGCGCGTGGGATAATCGGCGGATCGATGTCGGCGCCCGCGGCACCTCCAGCTCCTCCCGTCGAGCGTCGGCATTTCCCCCGGCGGTGGCACCGGGCCCGCCGCGCCCTCTACGGCCTGATCGGGCTCATCGGCCTGGGCGCCGTCGCCTACGTGGGCCTGCGCTCGGTGGAACCGCCGCGGCTGGACCTGGTCATGCCGACCCAGGCCCGCGTCGGCGAGGTCGTGATCCTCGCCGGGGCCGGCTTCTCGCCGCGCCCCGAGGAGAACAGCGTGTTCGTGGGCGACTACGCGGCGCGCGTCCTGGAGGCGGCGCGGACGCGGCTGCTCATCGAGGTGCCGGACATGGCCCTCGATCCCGGAGAGCAGAAGCAGGCGCGGGTCCGGGTGGGGGTCGGCTCGCAACAGACCGTCTCGCGGGAGCTGACCGTCAATCCGGCCGCCGAGCCGGAGCCGGGCACGGACGCGCCCGAAGACGACGACGACGTGCCGCCCACCCCCCGGCCGCGGGTCGCCAGCTCGCCGAGGGTCTAGGTCACGGCGCGGCCGGGGATGGCGGCGCGGACTCGGCCTGGAGAGGCTCCGGGGGCAGCGCGCCGGCCGGGAACATGTGATCCACCCGGTCCCCCTTGCCGAACCAGCCCGCGTCCCGAGAGCGGCCCCGCGAGTCGACGACGTAGTACTCGAAGCGGTCGCGCGTGATCCGGACATAGAGCATGTGCAAATACGCGCCCCCCGTCGCCAGGTACCCGGGAGCGGGCTGGAAGCCGTAGACGCGGCGCCCTCCGCCCCCGCTCACGAAGTAACGGACACCGCCCCGGGGGACCATCCGAGCGTAGAAATGGTTGTGGGCCGTGAAGACCGCGTCCACCACGGGATGGCGGGCCAGGATGGGCTCGAGCTGGTTCTTGAGCGCGACCTCCGGCACGCGGCCGTCGCCGAAGCCGAGGAAGCCGTTCTTGGCGGTCGGGGACTCGGTCGGGTGATGGAACGCCAGGAGCCGCCAGCGCGCGCGCGACGCGCCCAGGACGCCGTCCAGCCAGTCGAGCTGAGCGCGGTCCGAGCCGCGCGGCAGCTTGCTCTGCGATCCGGCCAGGGTGTTGGAGTCCAGGACGAAGACCTCCACCAGCGGGCGCGGGGAAGGGTCGCTGGTGAACGAGTAGTAGCGGCGCTGGCCCACGTAGCCGAACGGGGCGTGGCCGAGGTGCTCCTCGACGTCGCAGTGACGCTCCCGCCAGCGATACGCGTCGGCGGTGGGGGGCAGCGGGTCGACCTCGGCCGCCGCGCAGTCCTGGACGTCGTGGTTGCCGAGCGCGGAGTGGATCACCACCCCCCGCATCAGTAGCGGCAGGTAGACGTCGTAGAAGCGGGGGCGGATGTACTCGGCCCGGCCGTCGGTGTAGATGTTGTCGCCGAGCAGGAAGAGCGTGCGCGGCAGGAAGCGCAGGATCTGGTCGCGGACCGCCGCCTGGTTGGCGTCGCCCGTCCCGCCGTCGCCGATGAACGCCATGCGCACCTCCGCTTCCTGGGCGCCGGTGCGCATGACGAGCACGGCCAGGAGCGCGGCGAGCAGCGCGGCCGCGGCGAGGCCCCGCCCGGTCATCCGGGTTGTCAGCCTTCCGCCCCGACCCACGCTTCCATCATGACGCAGACCGGGCTCGCTCGGGAAGTCGGCTCCCCCGCGCTCGACCCCGCGGCCGATCGCGGATAAGATCGAAGGTTCGCGATGGAGCTCGACCGCGTCATCATCACCGGCGCCCGCCAGCACAACCTGAAGAACGTCACCGTCGAGATCCCCAAGAAGAAGCTGGTGATCCTGACCGGGGTCTCGGGCTCGGGCAAGTCGTCCCTCGCCTTCGACACGCTCTACGCCGAGGGCCAGCGCCGCTACATCGAGAGCCTCAACGCCTACGCCCGGCAGTTCCTGGGCCAGATGGACAAGCCCCTCTACGACTCGATCCGGGGCCTGGCCCCCACCATCTCCATCGAGCAGAAGGCGGCCAGCGCGAACCCGCGGTCGACGGTGGGCACCATCACCGAGATCCACGACTACCTGCGGGTGCTGTGGGCGCGGGTGGGCCGGCTCACCTGCCACAACTGCGGCCGGCCGGTCTCGCAGCAGTCGAGCCAGCAGATCGTGCACGAGATCCTGGACCTGGCCCCGGGCACGAAGTTCGTGCTCCTGGCCCCCCTGGTCAAGGACCGCAAGGGGGAGCACCGCGACATCGTGGAGCAGGCGCGCAAGGCCGGCTTCAGCCGCGTCCGGGTGGACGGCGTCGTCGTCTCGCTCGACGAGGACGAGGTCCGCCTGGACAAGAAGAAGAAGCACTCGATCGAGGTCGTGGTCGACCGCCTGGTCGCCAAGCCCGGCACCCAGCAGCGGCTGCAGGACTCCGTGGAGACGGCGCTGCGCTACGGCGAGGGCGTCGTGATCGTGAGCCCCGAGGGCCAGGTCGAGAAGGTGATGTCGCAGCACCGGGCCTGCCACTACTGCAACATCTCCTTCCCCGAGCCGAGCCCGCCGCTGTTCTCGTTCAACTCGCCCCAGGGGATGTGTCCCGAGTGCTCGGGCCTGGGCACCCGCATGGAGATGGACCCCGAGCTGGTGGTCCCCAACCCGGACCTGACGATCAACGAGGGCGCGGTGAAGCCGCTGGGCGCGGTGGGAGAGGGGACGGGCTGGGGCACCGACCTCGTGCGCGCGGTGGCCCGCGAGCGAGGCATCGACCTCAACCGGCCCTGGCGGCTGCTGCCCGCTGCCCACCGCAAGGTCATCCTCTACGGTACCGGCGGAGAGAGGGTCCGGGTCTCGATCCGCGGGTCGTGGGGGGCGGGTGCCTTCCGCATGCGCTACGAGGGCGCGATCAACTCGATGATGCGCCGCATGCGCGAGACCCAGTCGGAGGACATGCGCGAGTACTACCAGCGCTTCCTCTCCGACCGCCCCTGCTCGGCCTGCGGCGGCCGCCGGCTTCGCAGCGAGGCGCTGGGGGTCCGGATCGCGGAGAAGAACATCGCCGAGGCCACCGCGCTCAGCGTGGAGGCGGCCCTCGACTTCTTCGAGAACCTCGGGTTGAAAGGCAGCGAGGCCACCATCGCCGCCGAGCTGCTGAAGGAGATCCGCTCCCGGCTGCGCTTCCTGCGCGACGTGGGGCTCGGCTACCTCACCCTCGACCGGCCGGCCCCCTCGCTCTCGGGGGGCGAGGGCCAGCGCATCCGCCTGGCCAGCCAGATCGGCAGCGAGCTGACCGGCGTCATCTACGTCCTCGACGAGCCCTCGATCGGCCTCCACCAGAAGGACAACCGCAAGCTGCTCGCAGCCTTGAAGCACCTGCGCGACATCGGCAACACGGTGGTCGTCGTCGAGCACGACCGGGAGGCCATGGAGGAGGCGGACTGGATCGTCGACTTCGGGCCCGGGGCCGGGCGCCACGGGGGGGAGGTGGTGGCGGCGGGCACGCCCGAGCAGATCCGCGACAGCCGGGACAGCCTCACCGGGCGCTACCTGCGCGGGGACCTGGAGATCCCGCTCCCGGCCCAGCGGCGCGGCTCGGACGGGCGGAAGCTGACCGTGGTCGGCGCGCGGGAGAACAACCTCAAGGACGTCACGGTGGACTTCCCCCTCGGCCTCTTCATCTGCGTCACCGGGGTGTCGGGAGCGGGCAAGAGCACACTCGTCAACCAGATCCTCTACCCGGCGGTGGCGCGGGCCCTGCACGGCAGCGACGGCGCGGTGGGCGCCCACGAGAAGGTGGTGGGCCTGCCGCAGATCGACAAGGTCATCGACATCGACCAGAGTCCGATCGGGCGCACTCCCCGCAGCAACCCCGCCACCTACACCAAGCTCTTCGACAGCATCCGCGACTTCTTCGCCCTGCTGCCCGAGGCCCGCATGCACGGCTACACGCCGGGCCGCTTCTCCTTCAACGTCAAGGGCGGCCGCTGCGAGGCCTGCGAGGGCGACGGCGTCAAGCGGGTCGAGATGCACTTCCTGCCCGACGTGTACGTGCCGTGCGAGGTCTGCCGCGGCAAGCGCTTCAACGAGGCCACCCTCCAGGTGAAGTACAACGGGCTCTCCATCGCCGACGTGCTCGACCTGACGGTGGACGAGGCGCTCCAGCTCTTCAAGAACCACCCCCAGGTCCGGCGGGCCCTGGAGACGCTGGCCGACGTGGGGCTGGGCTACATCGCCCTCGGCCAGTCCTCGCCTACGCTCTCGGGCGGGGAGGCCCAGAGGGTGAAGCTCTCCCGGGAGCTTTCCAAGCGCTCCACCGGCCGCACGCTCTACATCCTGGACGAGCCCACCACCGGCCTCCACTTCGACGACATCAAGAAGCTGCTGCGCGTGCTGGACCGCCTGGTCGAGGGCGGCAACACCGTGGTCGTCATCGAGCACAACCTGGACGTGATCAAGACCGCCGACCACATCATCGACATCGGGCCCGACGGCGGCGACGCCGGGGGCCGCATCGTGGCCACCGGCACGCCGGAGGAGGTGGCCGCCGTCCCCGGCTCCTACACCGGCCGCTTCCTCACCGACCTGCTGCCCAAGGCCTCCACCCGCCGCGCCGCGCGGTAGGTCCGGCCTGGACCGTGATCGAGCCTTCGCGCAAGATGGCGCGGTGGCCGCGACCACGCCGCTCCCCCGCCTGCTCGTCCTGGCCACCATGCTCTCGGGCGCCGCCGCCCTGGTGGACGAGATGGTCTGGGTGCGGCTGCTCGGGCAGGTCTTCGGCCACACCGCTTACGCCGTGCAGGTCGTGCTCGCCGTCTTCTTCGCGGGCGTGGCCGCGGGCAGCGCGGCATCGGACCGCTGGCTCCTCTCGCCGCGGCGCCTCCTGATCGCGTACGCGGCCGTGGAGCTGGGCGTGGGCCTGGCGGCCCTCCTGTTCCCATGGATGGTGGGGCGGGCGATCCCGCTCTACGACCGCGTGGCGCCCCTCGCCCTGGAGACGGGGCCGGCCCACCTCTGTCGCCTCGCGACCGGCGCCCTCCTGCTGGCCGTCCCGACGGCGCTCATGGGGGCCAGCCTGCCGCTCCTCCTGCGGTGGGCGGCGGCCGCGGGGGCAGACGGCGCCACCGGCTCCCTCTACGCCGCCAACACGCTGGGTGGGGCGGCCGGCGCATGGACGAGCGCCTTCGTCCTGGTCCCCGGCCTTGGTGTCGCCGGCGCGTTGCGCGCCGCCGCTGCGGCCAGCGCCGTCGCGGCCGCGATCGCGGTCGGCCTGGCGCGCCCGACCCGGGTGTGGACGACCGATCGTCCCGGTCGGGCCGCGGCACGCGGGCGCGCGGTTTCCCCGCTGCCGGCCGGCGCGGCCCCCCTGCTGCTCTTCCTCGGCGGCCTCGAGGCCATCGCCCTCGAGGTCGTGTGGACCCGGGCCCTCGATCAGCGGCTCTCCGGCACCGTCTACGCTTTCGCCACGGTCCTGTCGGTCTTCCTGGTCGGGCTGGCCGGCGGCAGCGCCGCCTATCGCGCTCTCCGTCCGAAGCTCGATCCGCTGCCGCTCCTCATCTCGGTGGAGACGATCCTGTGCGTCGCGGTCGTGGCCAGCCTCTACGCCATCCGTCTCGTTCCGCGGCTGGCCGGACCCGACGCGGCGGCGCTCGGCTCCGGCTTCGTGCGCCAGGCGGTGGCCGTCGAAAGCCTGGCCAGCGGGGCGGTGCTCCTGCTGCCATGCACGGGGCTCGGCTTCGTCTTCCCGCTCCTGGTGGACCTGGGGAGGGCGCAGGGTCCGCGCGTCGGCTCCCTCCTCGCGGTGAACAGCCTGGGCTGTGTCGCCGGTCCACTGGCCGCCGGGCTGTTCTTGCTCCCGCGGCTGGGCCTCCGGGACTCGCTGCTGCTCCTGGCCGCCCTCCTCGCGTCGATCTCCGTCGCGCTGTGGATCCTCACCCGCCGGGAGGGCGCGCCGCGCTGGACGCCCGCGGGAGTGTCGCTCGCCTTCGTCCTCGCCCTCGCCGCTCCGCGGGAGATCCGATACTGGGGGCCTCCTCCCGAGCGGCTGGTCGACTACCGGGAAGATCCCGCCGCCACCGTTTCGGTGGTCACGGCAGGAAGCGGCCCTCCCCTGTTGAAGGTGAACGACCGGATCCTCGGCGGGGGCTTCAGCGTCTTCTCCGAGCACCGGCAGGGCCACCTGCCCATGCTGCTCCACCCCGACCCCCGCCGGGTGCTTCTGCTGGGCGTGGGCACCGGCAACACGGCGGGAGCGATCCTGCTCCACCGTCCGGACAGGCTCGTCGGCGCCGAGCTCGTGCAGGGAGCCCTCGATCTCGCTCGGATCCACTTCGCCGCCACCAACTACGGCGTGCTCGCCAGCCCGCGGGCGGAGATCCTCTGCGCCGACGCGTGGCGGCTCGTCCGGGCTACGCCCGAACGCTACGACGTCGTGGTGGGCGACCTGTTCCACCCATGGGAAGCGGGCGTCGGCGCCCTCTACACCCGCGAGCACTTCGCGCGCGTCCGCCGCGCGCTGCTTCCGGGCGGCACCTTCTGCCAGTGGCTGCCGCTGTTCCAGCTCTCGACCGATGACCTGCGGATGGTCATCCGTACGTTCTTGAGCGCCTTTCCTTCCGCGCAGGCGTGGCTCGGCAACCTGGGCACCGACGTCCCCATCGTGGGGCTCGTGGGCTCGGAGCGGGAAGCGACGCTGTGGTGGCGGGGGTGGGAGGCCGCCCGCGGCGAACCGTCCCTCCGGCGCAGCCTGGACGACGCGCGGCTCGACGCGCCGGCGGAGCTGCTGGCCGGCTACGTCGGCGGCACCCGGGCCCTGCGGGACTTCGCCGGCGACGGTCCCCTCAACACCGAAGACTCCGCCCGCCTCGAGTTCCGGGCCCCGCGCACGTTCTTCGCCCGCGCGTTCGGCTTCGACGGCGAGGAAAGACTGCTCGCGCTCCCCGCCGGACCGGCGCCGGTCGACTTCACGGGCGCGCTCGATCCTCCCGACGCGCCGACGCTCGCCGCCGACGTCGCCGCCGCGCGGCGGATGCTGGCCGCGCTGCTGCTCCACGAGCGCACGCAGACGCGACTGGCGGTCGAGACGGCCATCGAGGCGGCGCGGCTCTCCCGGACCTACCGCCGACCGGCCGACGTCCTGCGGGAGCTGGCGTGGTCGTCCCTGCATCGAGAGCCGGACCTGGCCGCCCAGGCCTTCGATGCGCTGCTCCTTCTTGTTCCCGTGGACCCCGATGCGCGCGAAGGACTCTCCCGCGCGCGGAAGCTCGCCGCAGGTTCCGCCGCGCGGTAGCGTCAAACTTCGTCACCGAGCGCCGCCGGCAAGCCGGGAACTAAACTCGAAGGCCGGAGCGAATGTCACCAGGGGACAGGAGGCGCTCAATCATGCCCCACCATGGCTTCAAGACGATCTTCCCGGTGCTCAGCCTCTTCATGTCCGCTCCCGCCATCCCGGCGGCGGAGCGCACCCCCCGTACCGACGCCCGGCTCCAGGCCACGATCGAGCGCGAGCTGGGCGAGGACGCCCCCGGCGTGCAGGTGGACGTCGAGGACGGCAACGTCACGCTGCGGGGGACGGTGCGGACCCTCTACGACCGGCAGCGGGCGGCCGACCTCGTCCAGAAGGTCCACGGCGTGGGCTCGGTGCGGAACGAGCTGGCGGTGGCGCGGGCCGACAGCGACGCGGGCGTGGCCGAGGAAGTGGCGGCCCAGGTGCGCCACTACGCCTACTTCGGCATCTTCGATGACGTGAGCGTCCAGGTGAGGGACGGAGTGGTGACCCTGACCGGCCGCGTGACCGCTCCCTTCAAGGCCGAGGACCTGGCCCGGATGGCGGCCCGGGTGCCGGGGGCGCAGGACGTGAGGGACGAGGTCGAGGCCCTGCCCTCCTCGACCTTCGACGACCAGCTCCGCCACGCCCTCGCCAGCGCGATCTACAACGACCCCCTCTTCTTCCGCTATGCCACCGATCCCGCGCCGCCCATCCACATCGTCGTGGAGAACGGGGAGGTCACGCTCACCGGGGCGGTGGGCTCGGCGGTGGAGAAGTCGAAGGCCGAGATGGTGGCCCGCTCGATACCCGGGGTGATGGGGGTGGAGGACCAGCTGCGGGTGGAGTAGCCGCGCTCAGCAGCCCCTCCTCCGCCAGCACCTCGAGGATCACGCGCGCGGCCAGGCGGTGGCCCTCGGCCGTGAAGTGCAGGTTGCCGTCGAGCGAGTAGCGCGAGAACGTGTCGGCGGTGAGCCCTCTGGCCTCGAACCGCGGCCGGAGGTCCACCACCCTCACCCCGCGCAGCTCCGGCGCCTCCCGGAAGCGCCCCGCCCGCCGCGACGGCCGGATGAAGTCGCGCAGGCTCGGGTAGAGCAGGGCCACGAAGGCGGCCCCGTGCTGGCGGGTGACCTCGTCCATGCGCCGGACGAGGGCGAAGGTCACCGCGAAAGCGGGCTCGGCCGGCTCCGCCTCCAGCCGGCCGGCCAGGCCCTTCTGGTAGCGGGCCCGGTCGACGCGGGTCAGGTCGAGCAGCGCGTTGAAGAGGGCGGAGCGCTGGCTGAGCAGCAACGCGAGCCGGCGCGGCGCGGAAAGGGCGACGTGGCCGGCGACCTCGACCAGCTTCCCGTCCTGGACCCGGAAGTACGGCTTCGGGTAGACGCCGTCGTAGATCGATCTCGCGGCCGCGTTGTCGAGGAGATCGTTGGCCAGGCAGACGTTCAGGACCACCACGTCGGGCCGGTAGGCGAGGCCCTCGCGCTCGAGCTTGAGCAGCTCCTGATCGGTGCCGTAGCCCTGCACGCCCAGGTTCACGACCTCGAGGCGCGGGACGAGGGCCTCCATCACCGCCGAGAAGGTCTCGCCGTCGCCCACGCCGTAGCCGAACGTGATGGAGTCGCCGATCATGACCAGCCGCGTCCGGCCCGGGACGCGGGCCAGCGGATACTCCCGGCCGCGGTAGCCGCGGCGGTTGATTGTCGTCTCGCTCCCGGCCAGCGTGTACCGGAAGGACGGGCGCGGCGTCCATCCGTAGACGGGCGAGTAGGTGTGGAGGTAGGCGAGGTCGTCGAGCGAGAGGCGCTCCAGGTAGCGGGGGTTCCGCCGCCGCATCACCAGCTCGCCGGCGGCGAGAGCCAGACCGACCGCCGCCAGCGAGGCCAGGGCGAGGAGCAGGTTCGCCCCCCGCCCGCGGACGCCGCGGCGGCTCACGGCGCGACGGGTGAGCCTTCTATGAGCGCCGCCGCCAGCAGGGGGACGAGGATCTCGTGGTGGCCGGTCAGGCTGTAGCCGCGGCCGACCCCGCGGGTGGGCCGCTCGACGACGTTGGCGTTGGGCCGGTAGGACTGGATGAAGTCCAGGTTGGCGGTGGCGAAGTCGCGGAGGTCGTGGCCCAGGTTGCGGGCGAGCGTCACCGCCTTGAGGAAGACCTCCGGCAGCAGGACCGCCGAGCCGACGTTCAGGTAGACGCCGCCGCCGCCCAGCTGCGCCACCTCGGCCGCGAAGAGGCGGAAGTCGAGGTGGGTGGCGCGCCCGAGGGCCGCGGGATCACAGGCCGGGTGCATGTGGACGATGTCCGTGCCCACCGCGACGTGCACGGTCGCGGGAAGGCCGAGCCGGCGGGCCGCGGCGAGCAGGCTCACCTCCAGGTACGGTGGACGGCGCGCGAGGAGGTGGCGGCCGACGGCGGCGCCGAGGCCGAGGCCGTCGCGGTCTCCCTCGGCGATCGCGCGGTTGATGTCCTCACCGGTTTCCCTGGCCATGCCGAACTCACCCGCGCCGAGACCGGCCGAGACGTCCTCGGAGGTATGGCCGGCCACGGCCAGCTCGAAGTCGTGCACCACGCCCGCCCCGTTCATGGCCAGGCCGCTCACGAAGCCTTTCTCCATGAGGTCCACTAGGACGGGCGAGAGGCCCACCTTCATGACGTGGGCGCCGAGGCCCCACAGGATCGGCTTGCCCGCCCCGCCCGCACGCAGCACCTCGGCCGCGAGATCCCGCAGCGCCTGCGCGCCCAGGACTCGCGGCAGCGCGTCGAGCAGGTCCTTCACCCTCGCCCCGCGCGGCAGCGGGCGGGCGAAGTCGGCCCGGCTGACCTTGCTCTTCCGGCTCGCGAGGGGGTAGGTGCGGACTCCGCCGAGGTCGAGAGGGTCGGGCGGAGCGCTCATCCCCGCGGCATCGCCTCCTCGACGACCTGGCACAGCACGTGGACGACCATCGCGTGCACTTCCTGCACGCGCGCGGTCTGCTCGTCCGGCACGGCGACGAGGTAGTCGACGAGGCCGGCCAGGCGCCCGCCGCCGCCCCCGGTCAGGGCCACGGTCACGAGGCCCCGCTCACGCGCGGCCTGAAGGCCCTGCACCACGCTCGCGGACCGGGCGGAGGTGGTGATGCCGAGGGCCACGTCCCCGCGCCGGCCGTGGGCCTCGACCTGCCGGCGGAAGACCGACTCGTAGCCCATGTCGTTGGCGATGGCGCTCACCACCGAGGGGTCGGAGCTGAGGGCGAGGGCCGACAGGGCGGGCCGGTCGCGCAGGAAGCGCCCCACCAGCTCCCCGGCCAGGTGCTGGGCGTCGGCGGCGGAGCCGCCGTTGCCGAAGGCCAGGACCTTGCCTCCTCCACGCAGGCACTCGGCCATGCGGCGCCCCACCTCGACGAGCAGGCCGGCGCTCGCCGCGAAGAACCGCTGCTTGAGGGCGACGCTCTCGGCCACCACGAGCCGGACGGCCTCCTCGTCCATCGCGGGCCGATTATAGACGGTGGTCAGGCCAGCGCGAGCTTCAGGGGGACCAGGATCCGCACGAGGTCGCGGATGTCCGTGGCGTCGAGCGGTCCCGCCTCCGGATCGCGGAAGTAGAAGAGGCCCGCGCGGCTCCCCACGAGCTTGCGGTAGGCGATCTCGCCCACGCCCCGCCCGGCCCGCACGGCCACGAAGGAGGGATCGTCCGCCCGTGCGCAAACGGGCCGCAGGGCCTGCCGCACGTCCTCGCGGGCCAGGAAGCCGCGCAGCCACGCGCGGTCGGCGGAGCGGAAGGCCAGGGCGCAATCGATGTCCGCATGGCCCGACGGCACGAACGCCTCCGACGAGTGGGCCGGGTTCTCCTGCCGCAGGATGGCCAGCTCGCGGGGATGCTCGAAGGGCAGGAACAGGAGCGACCCGGCCACCTCTACCCGGTGGCCGTTCACCTCTCCGGCCAGCTTCCGGCGCGAGAGCGGACCCCGCGTGGGGTCCAGGGGCACCGCCGCCCATGCGCCCTCGCCCATGTCTCGCAGCTCGTCGGCGAGGAAGGAGGCCTCCAGCCGGCTCCGCATGCGGCCGAGGACGAACAGCGCGATGAAGACGGCCGCGATGCCGAGCGGGAGCAGGAGCATGATCGCTCCCGCCCTCAGAGGTGACGGATGTGGACGGTGAGGAGGATGGACTGGACCGCGGGATCGTCCACGCTGACCTGGAAGACGGTCCCCTCCGGTACTCCGGGCGGGATGCGCAGCGGCACCGGCAGGCGCCGCTCGATCGTCCCCTCTCCGGCGCAGCGCTCGCAGTCGAAGACGAAACCCCCCGTTCCCTCGCAGGAGGGGCACGCCGCCGTCACCGGCACGTCGAGAGGGAGGATGCCGCCCTCGCGGGCCTCGTTGGCGGTCAGGAGTATCTCGCCGCTGAGGCTGCCCGGCCGGATCGGCCGGCGCAGGTCCCCCCGCGCTGGCCGGCGCACGAACGACCAGGCCAGCGGCGCGAAGGTCCGGGCGTGGTCCAGCGACTCGTCGTACCGCCGGCGACGGTCGGCATCGGCGAGCGTCTCGTAGGCGGCCTGGAGATCCTGGAACGCTTCCGGTCCGCGGCCTCCTACGTCCGGATGAAGCTTCTTCGCCAGGCGCCGGTAGGCGCGCCGGATGGCGGCGAGCGAAGCATCACGGGCGACGCCGAGGATCAGGTAGTAATCCTTGGGCTTGTCCATCCCTGATACACCATAGGTCGTGGCCCGAACGGCTGTCAAGTCTTGACATGCCCTCCCCCGCCTCACGTATGATCCAAAGCCTCCGCACAAGAGCGCCTGTCGTCCACGGAAGGAGCGGACAGACATGTTTCCCGACATCGACTCCACCCTCCAGGCGATCTTCCGGTGGTTCCACATCATCGCGGGGATCACCTGGATCGGCCACCTGTACTTCTTCAACTTCGTCAACCTGCCCTTCCAGGGCGGCCTCGACAAGGAGCTGAAGCCGAAGGTCAATCCCCCGCTCGTCCTGCGCGCCCTCTACTTCTTCCGTTGGGGCGCGATGTGGACGTTCCTCTTCGGCCTCGCCCTCTTCTACCTGATCTACATCCGCGGCGGGGCGATCAAGGACGCCGAGGGCCACCTGAGCGAACGGGGGATGTGGATCCTCCTCGGCGGCCTGCTGGGGACGATCATGTGGTTCAACGTGTGGTTCGTCATCTGGCCGCGGCAGAAGAAGATCCTCGGCGCGATGCTCGGCGGGCCGGCCGCCCCGCCGACGGCCGCGCCGCAGGCCGCGCTGGCCTCGAAGGTCAACACCTACCTCTCGGGACCGATGATGTGGGGCATGGTGGCCGGCTCCCACGTGAACATCTGGCCCATGACTTGGGGCACCTTCATCGTGGCCATGATCCTCGCCATCGGCCTCATCCACGGGTTGTACGCCGTCTCCCGGAAGGTGAAGACGACCGTGTAGCAGTCTTCGTCTCGCCAGGCCCGGAAGCTCGGGCGCGCGGTACTCGCTTCGCGCGCTCCGCTCGAAGGTCGCGCCCGCCTCGACTGTCCATGCCGCGACCGGCGCCGGCGCTCCGGGCGACCGGCGCGCCTTTCGTTACCGTCGATCTCGGCGTCGTTTCTCCCGCAGCTCCGCGTAGATCGCCGCGGCGAGGAGCGCCATGACCACGGCGGCCAGCGGGCGGCGCAGGCGCGGCAGCCAGGCCGGGTCGGGCTGAACCTCGACCACGGCCGTCGCCGCGCTCGCGTTCGCGACCTCCTCTCCCACCGTCTCGGCGAGGACGACCACGCCCTGGCGCGACGGCCGCGGCGCGCTCCCGCGAAGCACCTTCAGCGCTCCCAGGACGGCCCCCGTGGCCGGCACATCCACCTCGGGCTCCGTTCCGAAGGGCTGGAGCCCGAGCGGCGTGAGCAGCCGCAGCCGCACGCGGTGAGCGCGTCCGTCCGCGCTCTCCAGCCTGGCCGTGACCGCGGCCGACGTGTCGAGCCGGACGTCGGGCGCGGCGAGCCTCACCGCCGCGGGCGGGGTGGCCCCCAGGGCCAGGAGCAGATAGGCGCGCTGGCTGGCCGCGTCGCCGCCGGCACCGGTCCGCGAGTACTGCACGTGGAGGGCCAGCGGGTGGACGCCGGCCGGCGGGAAACCGACCGCGAAGCGCAGGTACGCGCCACGCGTCTGGCCCGGCGGCAAGTCGCCTTCGAGGCGCGTCCGCTCCCGCCCGCCGAGCAGCTCGGCCTCGATCGTGACCGCGTGGGCGACCGCATCGCCGCGATTCGTGAGGTCGACCCTCACCTCGACGAACGGCGGCGCGGACAGCACCGCGCCCGAAACCTCCAGCCGCACGTCGGCCGCGGCGGAGGGGACGAAGAGCAGAGCGGCGAAGAGGCTACTTGCGGACCACCGGGACAAACGAGACCCCGGCGCCCTGGAAGCCGTCGGGCAGCTTCCTGCCCTGGTCCTTGTGGGTGGCGTAGACGGTGATGGCCGCGCTCTTGGCCCGGTCCTTCTCCACCGGGGGGAACTCGCACGCGCCTTCGGGCTGCACGGCCATCTGGAAGGTGCTGGTGCGGGTGGACTCGAACTGGTCGTCGATGGCCTGGACGTAGTACTCGAGGGTCTTGACCTTGCCTTCCCGGGGTGCCGGCAGCGTCCCGCAGAAGTTGAGGCCTCCGAAGACCATGTCCACGAAGCTGTAGAACTTCTCCCCGGCCGACCGGAAATACACCCGGGCCTTGGCCACCTGCTTGTCGCTGGTGATCGTGGCGCAGAGCGTGAGGGCCTTCTCGGGCAGCGTGCAGGGGACCGGCTGGTGGTCCACGGCCGGCGGGTCCGCGCCGGCCAGCCGGGCGGCCAGCCACGCCACCGCCCCGAGGAGCGCCACCTTCTTCATGGCCGTCCGGACCTCACTTCCAGCTCACCTGGTTCTTGTACGTCTCGCCGCGAACGGTCCGGACCGTCACCTCCATCGACCAGGCGGTGACGTCCTCCTTCCAGATGTCGCGGCTGCTCATGAGCAGCGCTTTCTGCTGGGGCGCGACATCCTTGGCCTGGGCGGGCACGGGAGCGGTGACGCCGCGGCCGTTGATGCGCGTGTTCACGAGCATCTCGCGGACCTGGATGGGAGCGTTGCCTTCGTTCAGGAGGTAGACCTTGACCGTGTAGTTCTCGCCCGGCTTGACCGCCTGGGGATCGATGTCGAAGAGGATCTTCCCCGGCAGCTCGGCGGCCTGGCTGCCCTTCCGGGCGTTCACCCCCGGCGTTTCCTCGAAGCCCTCCGGCACGGCGCCCCCGCTGCGGGTCTCCAC
>Ga0066710_100000573_pt1 | contig 23036 bp, 17 predicted proteins | sample GraSoiAngelo_159_FD_79666 | JGI IMG/M metagenome (GOLD analysis project Ga0066710, IMG submission 79666) | Grasslands soil microbial communities from the Angelo Coastal Reserve, California, USA - 14_1009_16_40cm | ecosystem: Environmental > Terrestrial > Soil > Grasslands | place: USA...
ACAAAGCGCGCAAATGGTTCGTGACTCGCGGAGACCTGAGCTACACGGCTCTATGGATTCTTTACGCCGCGACGCCGCTGGCCAAAATCGAAGTGATTGGCCGGCGCTTCCTGGCCGACCGGGAAGTGATACCGCAAGCGCTGAAGCTGAACCCCGAGTTCTTCGAGATCGTGTATACGAACATGCTCAATTGCAAGAAGACCCGGAAGAACGTCGAAGCCGCGCTCGACGCCATTGACTCGTATCTGGCTGAGCGTGTCGCGTTATTCAATCCCGTCATCGAGCACCTCCGTGAGGTGGGCGAGGCGCGATCGTGCACGGAGATCGAAAACCATTTCGAGCGCAATTTCGGAATCGACTGCATCACAACCGCATGCGAATACCTCGCCGACCGGGGATTGATCGGCAGGGCGTCGACGCCCGTGAAAGTGACGAAGCGCAGCAATATCGAGGTGCAGGAAGTCGCGTTCGTGTATCTGGGAGAGGGAGAGGATGAGTTCTAGAACGAAGCCGTCGCCCGCCCCCAAAGTTGAAGCCCGCACGACGATTGCCGTGCAGGGAGCGCGCGTCCACAACCTCAAGAATATTTCTCTGGAGATTCCGCGCGACAAGCTGATCGTGGTGACCGGACTGTCGGGGTCCGGAAAGAGCTCGCTGGCATTCGACACGATTTATGCCGAAGGGCAGCGCCGCTACATGGAGTCGCTATCGAGTTACGCAAAGCGATTCGTCGCGCAGGTAGCCAAACCGGACGTCGACTTCATGTTCGGCCTGTCGCCGGTGATCTCAATCGAACAGAAGACTGTCGCAAGCAACCCGCGATCCACTGTCGGCACAATGACCGATATCGCCAGCTACCTCAACCTGCTGTTCGCCACTATCGGCGAAGCCCACTGCCCGCGTACTGGCGAACCGACCCCAAGCCGATCCTCCAGCCAGATTCTCGAAGCCATACTGTCGCTGCCGGAAGGAACCGAGTTGGAAATGCGCGCGCCGGTCTTCAAGGTCTATGGCGAAGAGCTGGAATTCGTCTTCACGGAGCTGCGCAAGAAAGGATGCCGGCGCTTGATCGTCGATGGCAAAGCCGTCGATCTCTCCGAAGAGTTGGATCTGAACGAATCGACGATCAAGCACATAGACGCGGTCGTCGATCGTTTCATTGTGAAGCGCGCGCACGACAAGCAGATCAAAGCGGGAATCCTCAACACCCTGCTGGTCGGTGACGGGCTCATGCAGTTGACCGTGTTGAAAGGCACAACCAAAAGTGAATGCGAGCGCGCGTTCCGCGGCGTGACCAGCGCCACGCACACGTTCGTTTACGGAGACGTCCAGCCGGATTTTTTCATGTTCAATAACCCCGAGAGCGCGTGCAGAACGTGCGGCGGCATTGGAACACACAAACTCACGCATCCGGAGCTGCTCATTCCAGATCCGACTCGAAGCATCATCGGAGGATGTTTCGTCCGCGATGCGTTCAAATACAACGTCGACACCTGGGATGGCCGCATGATGTACAGCCTCGCGCAGAGCGAGGGATTCTCGCTCGACAGCCCGTGGCAGGACCTTTCCGAACAGGCCAGGAACGTGATCCTCAATGGCATTGAAGGCCGCAAAGTGCGATTCATTTCTCCGCCCGAAGCAAAGGTCAAGCGCGACTCATGGGAAGGCAAAGAGGTCGGTTTCGGCGGAATCGCGCGGCGCATCGAGCGTCATTACCGCCGTTACCGCCAGCGCGGCGAAGCCAGTTCGGGCATGGAAGCATGGCTCGACAAGGTGATGGTCGAGCACACGTGTCCCGACTGCAACGGCACCCGCGTGCGCGCGACCCGTCTCCTGTTCACCATCAACGGCAAAAATATTTATGACTTCGGCCAGCTCAACTTCGATGAGCTTCACGCCTTTCTCGAAACAATAAAGCCCGCCGGACGCGGAGCAGAGGCAGGACGGCAGGTCGTGAACGAGATTCGCGGACGTGTGGATCTCTTACTGGGAATCGGCCTGGACTATCTCAACTTCAATCGCCGCTCGTCGACGCTTTCCGGCGGCGAATCGCAGCGTATCCGCCTTTCGACTCAGATTGGTTCCGGACTCATGGGCATGCTCTACGTCCTGGACGAGCCGAGCATCGGACTTCATCCCAAGGACAACGTCAAAATGATCGCGACGCTGCAAAGCTTGCGCGACATCGGCAATACGGTGATCGTCGTCGAGCATGATGAAGACACCATCCGCGCGGCGGATCACATCCTGGAGATGGGGCCCGGCCCCGGAGTGCACGGAGGCACTGTCGTCGTGCAGGGCCAGCTCAAGGATGTCCTCGCATGCAAGGCGTCGCCGACCGGGCAGTTTCTTTCAGGCAAGCGGTCGATTCGCACGCCCACCAGCCGCCGCAAAGGAAACGGCAAATCGCTCATCGTGCGCGGCGCCCGTGAGAACAATCTGAAGACTATCGATGTGACATTTGCGCTCGGGCAGTTCGTTGCCATCACCGGTGCGTCGGGCTCGGGCAAAAGCACGTTGATCAACGAAATCCTCTACAAGGCGCTATGGAAGCGGCTTGTCGATACGCGCACGTTGCCGGGCGACCATCGCACGGTCGAAGGTGCAGAGCACGTGCACCGCGTGGTGAACATCGATCAATCCGCCATCGGACGTAACAGCCGGTCGAATCCCGCAACGTACATCGGCTTCTACGACAACATCCGCGACCTTTTCGCGCGGGCTCCGCTTTCAGTCGAACGCGATTACAAAGTGGGTCGATTCAGCTTCAACGTCAAGGGCGGCCGGTGCGAAGAATGCCAGGGAGAGGGAACCATTCGTACGCAGCTTTACTTTATGCCGGACGTTGAAGTGACCTGCGCGGCGTGCAAGGGCGCCCGCTTCAACAGCGAAACGCTCGAGGTCACGCTTCGCGGAAAAACCATCGACGATGTGTTGAACATGCCGGTGGAAGAAGGTGTGACATTTTTTGCCGGGGAGCCGTCGGTCGGAAAGAAGATCGAGGTACTGAACGACCTCGGCCTGGGTTACTTGACGCTCGGCCAGTCGGCAACCACGCTATCGGGCGGTGAAGCGCAACGCATCAAGCTGGCCGCCGAACTGAGCAAGCTGCAGCGGTCGAAGCATACTCTCTACATCCTCGATGAGCCGACCACCGGCCTCCATCTCGCGGATATCCAACGCCTGCTCGATTGCCTGCATCGCCTGGTCGACGCCGGACACACGGTCCTCGCGATCGAGCATCACATGGACGTGATCAAAACCGCCGACCACGTCATCGACCTTGGCCCCGAAGGCGGCCACGCCGGCGGCGAAGTCGTGGTCACGGGTACACCGGAACAGGTAGCCGCCTGCAAAGCTTCGCATACCGGCCGGTTTTTGAAGAGTCATCTGCGTGCGGGCTGAGGGTGCATCTGCGATGGTTGTGCACGGGCTCTGAAAAAAAAGAGTCGCCCCGTCCGGAAAATACTCTTACAGGAGCGCACCGCCGCAGCGGCGACTCGTGCAGCGGGGCTTGCCTCCTGCATGGGAGATGGGTGGATCGGCTCCGGGGGGGCGACAGACCAGGCGGAACACTTTGTCTCCCATCCGGATTCTTTCGGCCCTGCCGGGGCTTGGCTCCTGCATGGCGCTAACCCACGGCTGGCGCCGTGGGCTATGACCTGACGCCCCCTCCGGGGCTACCCAATGACGCCGACGATGCATAACTTGGTTAACAAACTTGACCGAAGCTTGAACTTCTCACTACCAGGTAACCCTGGACCCGAATGCTAATATGGCGAGATCTGTCCTCAAATACTGGCGTAATTGTGTACTTACGACACTCACAATGGTAGTTCTTGCGGGTATCTGGTACCAAGCGACTCATGTGTCTTCTATTGATCAAGTCGGCATTCGGTACCGACTCAAATGCACGGCTGTTCTGTCCCAAATGATTTACGGATATCCCCGCGACTATACGCTCGATCTGCGCCTCCTGAAGTTTCTCTCTTCGGTCCCAGATGCAGACCCCTATTCGACGAAATGGAGTCTCGAGAGATGTGCCCAAGTGATTAAGGAGACAGTGAAAGCTAGGGAATGGCAAAGCTCGCTTCCAGAACCCAAGCTTATTGCAGACGACAAAGGAGACTTTGACTTCGTCCGGTTAGCCTTTTATCTTTTCGGGGTACGAATACAAAGCATTTTTTATGCGTTTTTTCTGGTTCTCTTTATAGGTGTGGTTGTTTATATCCTCGATTACTTCAAGAGTCCGTCCAGGTTGATTCTTCTGCTGTTCTTTCTGCTTTCACTTTATATCACCGTATTCATAACCAACCTTACCGACCAACTCCAAAATCTCACGGATATTCGTTTCTTTGACGTTCTTTCGGTCGTTCCCTTGTTTCATCTTATGTTGGTACTCCTCGATAGACGCTCGGCTTGCATAAGGTCACTGCGGTTCGCGCTGGTTCAGACTCTTCTGATGATTTTTGTGTATCACGTCCGATCCTCCTCGATGTGGCAACTGATGTGTTTCTTCCTCTTGACGGGAGTCATTTCCTATAGATATTGGAAGGAGAGCTCTTCCCTAGACTCTGAATCTGGGCTAGGTCGATTCAGGCGAACAATGATTCGATGTGGGTGGCCGGCGGCTCTGATGATCATGGGGGTCATTAGCCTACGCGTTTATCAGCGAACGAACTACAATCCGGACTACTTCACAGAAGGATACCCAAGACATACTTTCTGGCACAATGCGTTCATGGGTTTTGCTTGTCATCCCCAGTTAGCCAAGGAATTCCAGATCTTTCCGATTTCAGACATGAACATAATCCTTGCAGCGGAGCGATATCTCAAGGATCACCAAGATCGCAAACGCTGGGCAATGCTGTACGGTGAATTTAGAATTGAGCACTTCAGGTGGGGTCTGTATGAAACCGTGGTGCGGGATATGTTTATCGCCACATGCCTGAAACATCCGGTTCAAGTGCTAGAAACATATCTGAAGTACAAGCCCAAAATTCTAGTCCAACAATTCCTGTGGGCAGCGGGGTTTCTCTCTCCAGATATTGACTCGCTCTACTTGTACTCTCATACCTTAACTCCGGAAGGAAGCCGCCGGGAAAAGGATCTCTTCTATAATCCATTGCGTTGGGAGGTTCTTATTCTCATAATGACCTCGCTGGTGATTGGTTATGGTGATCTTCGGGTGCATGCGAGGGAAATCATCAGCTTGGCCGCGCTAACACTTTGTTTCAGTCTGATACCTGGTTTCTTCACCTACCCAGTGATCCACATAATCGGTTTAGTCTTCGTTACCGTCGCGACTTTTTTTTACGTGACATTGAGCGGGGTTATCATTGCAGCAATAAGACCTGTTCATCACTTCAAGAAACCATCACAGAAAGGATCAAGGAATCACGTTACCGTGTAAACACCCACTGTTCCAGCCTTGGAGATTGGGGCTTCCACCTATCATTAAGATCATTGAAGGACGTTGCTTATACCAGATTAATCTCTTTCAATTGGAACGATAAGCGCCGATGATCATTTACTCCAAATCTGGATGGAACGAAGGACTTATTGGTCCTCAGCGTGACTTCCAGCAGGGGCGGCGCTGGGATTTCCTGGGAAAGAAGATGAGTGATCTCAAAATGGTCTTGGCGGCTTACCTTTTCTTGTAATACCATTTTCCCATTGACCAGAACTTTAATTGTTTGAGGCAAAGCCTGATCTGGAACATGCTGGGTGCTTCCAATGAGGCGAAGAGTTCTCTTATCCTTCGATTGAGGAAAAAGAAAGGAGGCGCGATCAGAAAGCCATCCGTCCGCAAAGGGACTAGGCTGAGAGAGCTTCGTAATTCTTTTGAAAATGAGGTAGGCGATTAACTTCCGCAGAAAAGAGCCTGCCTTCGAGAACCATTCCAACTCCAGCCAGGGAATGCTCCGGTGAATTTTTTCCAGTAAGGCTTCCTGATACGGCTCCCACCCATAATTAAAGTAAGCCGGCGGAAACCTGCGGTTGCCGTGGTGGCGAATAATCTTAACCAACTCTTCGAATCGCCTTAAGCCCCCGCCATAAGTTTTGGCCGTAGAATGCTCCCGCAGGTTGCCCAGGTATTCCGGAATGTAGGCCATCTGAAAGTTCTTGCCAATCCTGATCCATAAGTCCCAGTCCATCCCGTAGTGCAGCGATTCGTCGAGCATCCCGATGTGTTCGAAGAGTTGCCTTCGCATGAAGGCGGTTTGTTGAAGAATATAATCGCCGTAATAAATAAGCCTCCACAGGTTGAATGGCTCGGTGGCCGGAAACCGACATTTTACCCTGCCATTTTCGTCGATCAGGTAGCCTTCTCCATAGACCATCATCAACGAGGGATTTTTTTCCAGGTAGTCGACAGCCTTGGAAATGGCCCCTGGCAAGTAAGTATCGTCAGAATTAAGCCAGGCCACAATCTCACCCCGGGCGATGCGAAAGCCTTTGTTAATCGCGTGAGATTGACCTCGATCAGGTTCTGAGATCCATCGGAGCCGGCTTTCATACTTCCTCAATATTTCCAGAGTGTTGTCGCCGGACCCGCCGTCAACCACAATGTATTCCAGGTAGGGATAGTCCTGTGAGAGAACGCTTTGAATCGTTTCTTCGATGAAACGACCTTGATTGAAAGATGGGGTGACGATGGAAACGAGTGGCCTCATTGTTTTGCTTCGGTGCGTTGCAACAAACGAGTGAAACTCTTGCGAGGAGATTTCAGGCAGTCTGCCAGGAAGGAGAAGACATATTCTGGATGATCTCGATTCAGCCAAATCCACTTCAAAGCGCTTTTCGAACATAAAGAAAAGTCTAAGGGACTTCTCTTGAAATATCCGTCAAAGCGCCCGCCAGACGATTCCTCCATTCCATAAACCCAGTTGAAGGGGACAAAATCAAAGTGTTTTTTTACTACTTGAATGATTTCCTGATAGGCTTCTCCGCGCCTGGACAAGGTCTTATTGTCGCGATGCATTCTAGACAATGCCAGAAGCTTGGGGAGATACCTAAATTTCCAGCCTGGATTCTGTCTCTGCAGTAGCCCGAAGCGAATCCAAAGATCCAAATCCAGGGCATAGTGAAGGGAAGTGTCCAAGCAACCGGCAGCCTCGAACAACGAGCGACGGAAAAAGCAGGCTGGCTGGCAAATGAAGCAGCCGAAAGCCAGGGACTCCAGCCGGAACTCAGCACTGGGATAGGGCGCCAGAAGACGCCCCTCTGCATCGACATGATAGCCGTCTCCGTAAAGCATCATCAGGTTGGAATCCTGTTCGAATTGTCGGGCGACCTCGCCGAATCCTCCTGGGCAGTAAAGGTCGTCGGCATTGAGCCAGCCCAAAACTTCGCCGCGGGAAGATCGAAACCCTTTGTTAATGGCGTCGGCCTGGCCTTGGTCGGGTTCGGAAATCCATTGCAACTTTGAACCGTACTTTTTCAAAATTTGGAGAGAATTGTCCTTCGATTCGCCATCGATAACCTTATACTCGAACGATGGAAAATCTTGCTGAAGCACACTCTGGATTGTCGCTTCCAGGTATTCACCCTGATTGTAGGAAGGGGTGATAATGGAAATCACAAACTCCACTGGATTCCCTCATGCGGCTGACCAGGATCACTTGCTGCCAAAATGTTCAAGAATCAGTCAAGAAACTCCCAGCCTCTTGGCAGGATAAAAATCAACCATTACATACAGGGCCGTCTCCGGCAGCACCTCAAGAGACGTAGAAATTGATACCAAGTCTCATCGCGGCTTCTCGCTTTCCCGCTCTCCTTCAAGCTCAGGCAGGGACTCAAAGGCAGCTTCTTTTCCTCGCTTGCTCAGACTAGCCAGCAACTGGATTTGAGATTCTTTGATCTTCAGCTCGCCATCCCTTTCACGGGTAACTTCGTCAAGCAGCTTAATCTGGGCTTCCTTCGCTTGCAGTGCTCGGTCTCTTTGTTTAATGGCTTGGGAAAGCAGCTGGATCTGAGCCTCTTTTTCCTGCAGAGCCGCATTTCGTTCTTCAGCAACAGCAGTAACCTTCTCGTGATCTTCTGAAAGGATTCTTACCTGCGTTTCTTGCTGCTGAAGGATCTCTTCCCGTTCCTTCACGGCCTTTGCCAAAGACTGGATCTGGGCTTCCTTTTCCCTTGATGCACTCGCGAGGAGTAGAATCTGGGATTCCTTTTCCTGGATTGCCTGATCCTTTTCCTTCAGTTGCAACAGAAGCAAGTCATAATCGCGCGCCTTGTCGGAAAGGCTTCTCACCTGCGCTTCTTTCTGCTGAAGTATATCCTCCCGTTCTTGGAGGGCCTTTGCCAAAGACTGGATCTGGGCTTCCCTTTCCCTTGATGCACTCGCGAGGTGTAAAATCTGGGATTCCTTTTCCTGGATTGCCTGATCTTTTTCCTTCAGTTGCAAAAGAAGCGAGTCATAATGGCGCGACTTGTCGGAAAGGATTTTTACCTGAGTTTCTTTCTGTTGGAGTATATCATCTCGTTCTTTCAGCACCTTTGCCAATGACTGAATCTGGGCTTCCTTTTCCCTTGACGTCTTCGTCAGGAATAGAATCTGAGACTCCTTCTCCTGGATTGCCTGGTCCTTTTCCTTCAGTTGCAAGAGAAGCGCGTCATAATGGCGCGACTTGTCGAAAACAGACAACCAGTCAACCGAGTAGTCCTGTGCGTACTTATTGACAGCATCCCTGATATGCTGAGGAAAGTAAAGGATCATATCGTTGAGTACCATAACCTGATGAGTGGGACTCAGACCCCATAGCTGCCTCACAATCGAATCAAAAGTGGGCCATTGACTCATATCATGAGGGAGAGACGGCGGCGATAGAAACAGCCGGGCATCGTCGATAAGTAACACGCTCCGTGAATTGAGACCAGAGATTTCGTTCAGCTCATCCAATAGTGGACACTGGCAATGAATCCCCTCCGTTTCGTCTCCAGCGAACCAGTGGGCATCCAGCCAATAAAGGACAGAGGCGTCTTTCAGAGCCGGACGTAAATCCTTAAGGAATTTCACAGATTCTTCATGGAACAAATAAACTGAGTCTGCTCCCTTAAATCGCTCTGAGGCTTTCCGAAAATGCTTATCTGACAATTCCGAGCTATAGATCTTCTGAAAGAAGGGTCTCATGCGTTGAATGGTTTCACCCTCAAAGGTGCCCGTCTCGACAAAAATGCTTAAGGGCAACTGCTGTTGCAGGATCGAAACCAGCTTCGGATCAATAGAAAAGTCTACGGCGCCCATTTAGCTTACCAGGATCTCCAAGTTTCAACAGAGTTTGTGGCGATTCCTCCCCCGTTATCCGAAGGGTAGCGGAACGCGTTCTTCTTGAAGGACCAACGGTCATTTCTTGATGGCAAACTGGGACGGCTCCTTTCTCTTCCGCCTACGACTGCGAGCACCGCGCCAGGACGAAGTCGAGCAGCATATCCACGCATTCTTTAGGACTCTTTTTCGATGTCTGGAGCCGCAAGTCTGGCTTAAGAGGAGGTTCGTAAGGAGCGCTGATTCCGGTAAATGACTCGATGCTGCCTTCACGAGCCTTGCGATAGAGGCCATTGGGGTCGCGCTTTTCACAAATCTCCAAGGGGCAGTCCAAGAAAATCTCGTAGAAGCTGTCCGCAGGAAACAGGCTTCTCACCATGGAACGCAAAGAAATATAGGGAGTAATGAATGCGCCGATCACGATCAGGCCAGCCTCTACCATCAATTTGGCGACCTCCCCCGCTCTTCTGATATTCTCTGCCCTGTCGGGTGGAGAAAAGCCTAGGTCAGCATTTAGACCCTTGCGTACTCTGTCACCGTCTAGCACATAACATCGCTTTTTCCGTTCCAAAAGTTCGGCTTCTAACATCCTGGCCAGCGTCGTCTTTCCAGAGGCAGAAAGGCCAGTCAGCCAAAGGGCAAAGGCTCGGTGCCCGTTGAGTTGCTCACGCTGAGCCACTGAAATCCTAGTTTCGGGAATATGGGTATCCGACTTTTCCAAGCGAATATTTCTTAAAATATCTTTTTAATGGCCCTCCAAGGGTGTGAAAGTGCAAATCCTAACTTGAAGAAACTCGATTTCCGAATTTCCTGGATATCTCCATAGAGTTTATTAATTAATTCTAGCCTGCTTGCAGCCGTATCTGTAAGCAATTTAATCTGGTCTTCTTTTTCCTCCAAATGCGAGAGGAGCACATCATAGTCACGAGACTTATCAGCAATAGTTAACCAGTCAACCGAATGATCGTGGGCGTAGGCTATGACGGCAGGCTTGACAGAGGCAGGGAAGTATATGATCACGTCGTTGATCACCATGAGTTCATGAGACGAACTCAAGGAGTAAAGCTTTTTGACGATGCAATCAAAGCTAGGCCAGTGACTGACTTCATGAGGACGTGGGGGAGGGCAGAGAAATGACCTGGCGTCGTCGATAAGAATCACGCTGTAATCGTTTAAGCCAGAGATGGCATTCAGCTCTTCCAACAAAGGACACTGCGAATGTTCACCTCCACTCTCCTCCGCCACACACCAGTGGGCATCTAACCAATAGAGAACGGAGGTATAGTTCAAAGAGCTGCTTAACTTCCGCAAGAATTCAGGAGAATCACCGCGATGGATGTGAACGGAAGGATCACCCTGGAACTGGCGCGCGGTCATCGCATGGTACTTTTCCGACACCTCGACTGAATAAATGGACTCAAAGAACGGGCGGGCCCTGCGAATCGTTTCTCCTTCAAAAGTGCCGGTCTCGACGAACACTGACAGTGGAAGCGCGTGCTTTAGAGCCGCAATTAATGAAGTGTCGATGGAAAAGTTGACAGCGCCCATTTGGTCTTTCGCGATTTTCGCGTTCTGCGTTATCCAAGGCCAATTCCAAGCCTGCTAGCGCGAGTAGCCCATCTGTAACATCGTAGGCTCATGAATACTCCAAAATAGCTCCTCCAACTCAGGAGGCATTTCAGATTTCCAATTCCCTGACTTGCCTTTACGAAAAAAGGAAGGAATTGTGGCCTGGAGAGATTCAAAATCGGGCAGGGTTCCTGACAGCGGCGGCAGTGTCAGATGAATTCTCTTACACGCCTCCAGAACCAACTCGACCGGGTCGGCAATTAAATCTTCGTAGCGTATAATGGCGGTAGAGCCACCGCGACTTTTCCACGATGCCACATGCTTTGACCATCCGCCAAAGTGTTCTTTGCTTTCGATAAGCACCCGGAGCGTCTCTTGAAAAGTCTTATTGCTATAGTTTTCCGGTTCAAAAGTCAATGCAAAGTGGGCATAGGAGACAAGAGTGTCCCGCCCATCCCGTACGATGTAAATGGCAGGGCTATTATCCGCCTGAGAAGGAAGTTCATGGGTTTTTATGAAATAGGTTGCTCCTGCCGCCTGCAAGGATTGCAATGATCCCGCCGGTTTTATATATCCCACTAATTGATTATATTCCGGCAGGATTCCCTCCAACGGACCCGAGTAGACCGATGCGGTTTTGACCTGAAACAAGGAATTCAGAATGATCCGCAAAAACGTGTTGCCAGAGCGTGGATAAGAGGCCAGCCACACGATCATTCAAGCTCCTTCCATGGACCTGAAGCGAGCAATTGTGGGTAATCCAAACATGCCCAGAAAGGGCGCCTTTTGAGTTTCATATTCCCATTGGATTCGAAGTGGCCCCAGCCAGGGGGTTTCATCCAATTGGGTCCCTCGATTCACGTCGCTCCCGGGTGACCCCAAACTGAACTTGAACGTGTAATACCCCGCTTCAATCATGCATTTCACTTTCAATTCAAAAAGACCATACCGGCCTTCTCTCAATATCACGGGCTCTAAGCCGGCGGTGTAAGATCCACCGGAAAAAATCATTTGATCATACCGGTTCTTGATCGCAATACTCACATGAATGGGCCTGGAAGCTAAGCTATGAAAAAGAACTTGAAATAGCATTTCTTTGCCCAAGCAAGTGCTCAACGAAGGCCTACCTTCACAATCGAGGCTGGCAATGGCAATGATTCTTGTGTCCCGGCTTTGGCTACCTTCAGGCTGCTCGGTAATCCAACAGGACTTGGCTTTGAAATTTTCAAAGAACTGATCATTCTCTGATCCCACGCTGGCAGAAGGCCCCATACTTCCAGCCTCGGAAGAACCTGATTGAAAATAATGAGAAATCGTCTTATCGCTCGGACCATTGAGAACGAGACTGCCTTTATCTAATAAGATGGCTCGTTTGCACAAATCGCGCACGAGCGCCATATCATGAGAGACGAACAACAACGTGGTCCCTCGGGCTTGCAATTCAACCAGCCGGGCGGCGCACTTCTGGGCAAAGAAAATGTCGCCCACGCTCAAGGCCTCGTCGATGATTAGGATATCCGGTTCTATATTGATTTGTACGGCGAAGGCGAGCCGCAGCAGCATCCCGGCGCTGTAGGTTTTCACCGGCTGGTCCAGAAATTCTCCGATTTCTGCGAACCCGGCAATGCTGTCAAACTTGACCTTCATTTCCTCGGGCGAGATTCCCAGAATCGCCCCATTGAGATAAACATTCTCCCGCCCCGTAAACTCCGGATTAAATCCACTGCCCAATTCCAGCAAGGCAGCCACGCGTCCCTTCACGGTGGTATCCCCCTGGGTGGGTGTGAGCGTGCCGGCGATGATCTGCAGCAGGGTGGATTTGCCAGAACCGTTTCTTCCGATGATTCCAAATGAATCTCCTTTCATCACTTCGAAAGAAATGTCACGGAGCGCATAGAATTCCTTTCCATAGCGCGCAGCGCGTTGCTGCCAGCGGGACTTGAGAAAGTCCGGAAGAAGGGGGAGAGATTCCAGCTGGGTATAGACCTGCCGTACCAGCAAGTCCCGAGGGTGCTGATAAATGTGGTAGACCTTGCTGACGTTTTGAACCGAAATGGCAACCTCAGAGGACATTAGCAAATCCATTTCTCGTTTTTTGAAACCAGCACAAACCCGTCCAAGCCACCAAGATCCCAAGGCCCAAATGCATGGCAAGCCCCACCCAGCTTGGCAAATGGCCGTAGATGATGATTTCGCGCATCTGCTCCATAATGAAAGCCAGCGGGTTCAGCTTAAGGATCGGTCGCAAGGGTGAGGGGATGGCCGCGGGCGGGTAAAACACGGGACTCAGGAACATTAGAATCTGAGTGACGACTCCAACCATTTGGCCCACGTCACGCACGAACGTTCCCAAAGAAGCCAGGAACCAAGCCAACCCCAAGCAGACAGCAATGAGCGGGAGGAGGACGAAGGGAAAGAAAACGAAAGTCCAATGCAGAATTCCATTCAAGACCAGATGAGCTGTCAACAAAATCAGAAGACTGATACAGGTGTGAAAGAGAGAGGTTCCCAGCGCAATGCAGGGCAAAATTTCCAAAGGGAAAACGACTCGTTTTACATAGTTGACGTTCGAAACAATCAGGGTGGGGGCCCGATTGGTCAATTCAGCAAAGAGAGTAAATACGGTCAAGCCGGTAAACACAATGACCGCGAATTCCCTCTGGGTGGCCATTCCGCCGGGCCACCGCGCTTTAAAGACAACGCCGAAGACAAACGTATAGACGAGCAGCATGACAATCGGGTTGAAAAAGGACCAGAACAAACCGAAGATGGAACCCCGATAACGCCCCACCACCTCTCGTTTGGTCATCTGCCAGAGGAGATGACGATTCTGCTTCAAGCTTTGAAACAATGCCACTAAACTGGTGGGATGCGGGTTACGGATCATTCGGTCAAGTGATCAAGCCAAAGCGGAAGACCTCGGCCAACTGTGTATTCCATCGAACCCTTCGCTGCGGATTGCCTTCGACTGTTCCAATAGAGTTCTCACCCGCCTCAAAATAGACTATCACTTGCGCTCTTCGGAACGATCAAATCGCAATTGAGCAATTTGTTCTGAGATAAGTCCTAACAGGAAGAAGAGAAATCCAGCAATGAAGCAGAGCACCGTCATATTGGTGAGTCTATGGGCAGTGAAATAAGTGTGGGCATAGTTTGCCAGGCCAAGGCCAAAGAACAGCCAACTGAATGGCAGAAAGATCTTAAGCGGTGAAAACAAAGTCGCAATTTTGAAAATAATCAGGAAAAATCGAATCCCATCGGTCAATAGGTTAATCTTGCTTTTCCCCGCACGATCTAAGGTGACAATCGGTTCATATTTCAAACTGTAGCCGGCTCTCAAAAGAGAGAGTGTGAGAGTGGTGGGGTAAGAGAACGTATTGGGAATTAAATAGGTGAATCGTTTCAAGACGCTTGACTTGATGGCTCGAAAGCCTGAAGTCAAATCTTTAATCATAAAATGAGTCATGTAGGAGGCCAGCCAATTGTAGGAATGATTGGCCAATGTTCGGTGCTTGTTCTGGACAAATCCATTCGTTCGCGCTCCCACCACCATATCATAAGGGCCGATCTTCGCAATCAGCCTTGGGATGTCTTCCGGATTATGTTGCCCGTCCCCGTCCATCATGACAATGATGTCTCCACTAGCGTGACGGATTCCCGTTTTAATGGCGGCACCGTTGCCAATGTTGTATGGATGGGCGATGATCTTTACTTCTTTGCCCTTGATGACTTCCAGCGTCCCGTCTGAAGAGCCATCGTCGACCACGATGATTTCCCAGGGCCGTCCCAGGCCCTTCAGCACTCCAATTAATTTTTCCAGAAGTTCTCCAATGGATTCACATTCGTTATAAGCTGGAATGATTACGCTGATGCTGGCGTTCTGCAAGTTATCAAAGCCGACGGGTTCCCAACGTTCTTGAAAACCTTCGGCCAGCCGATTTTCGGGTTTAGTAGTATCAGTTAAGGTAGTCACTTCGTGCTAGATACGCTCCATTCAAAATATAAAAACATTCCTATAGAACATGAATACTGTGCTGCGCTGGGCCAGAAGCTGCCTCTCCACGATCCCTGCAGTCACCGGAGAAGACGGTTCATCTCTGCGGATTTTAATTCAGCAGCGCGATCGATGCAATCCCTGCCTTGGGGGAGAGCCAGCCCTTGTTCCGAAGCCGGTCATTTACTGGGAGCGCTACTTTTGATTATAGTGGTTGCACGATCAATCGTTCGGGCAAACTGGTCGAAAGTTTTCGCCACCCGCTCCACTTGCTCGCTGGCTTCCTGCCAGTTTCGCTGCTCAATGGCTTCCCTGACTCCAGGCAGCGTCTTAACGTCATATCCTGTATAAAGTCCAGGCGCGTAGATCTGATGTTTGAACCAGGGCCGCCGCGGCAAGCCTGTGTCCTCGGTCAACGCACGTTCTGTGCTCATTAAGATTTCATCCAGGGATTTCTGAGCTTCGGGTGGGAGGTGGCGACCACTGGTTGTCAGAGCGTTGTTTGCAGCTTCGTATTGCTTCGTACTCTCTTGAAGCTGCACCAGCGCGTTTTTCAATGGCGCCAGATTGAGATAAGGCACCGGCGGCTCTGGCCTGGGAATGACATAAGGCTGGGTGGGATCAGCCACGGCTTCCAGCATTTTATCGTTGATCAATGCGTTTTTCTGAGCCGTTTCTTCACGCATATCGTCGATCAGCTTGGTAATCTCCTGGACATACTGCTCCACGGCACTGGAGAAGTTGGTAAATTCGAAAGGGAGAACGTCGGCGTTGGCGCAACGCAGGACGGCCCGGCCTGTCGTTTGCGCGAGAGCAATTCCATAATCGAAACCAGAATCTCCGAATCTCTTGTAATGATCAAACGAATCGTAGATGGAGTGGTAAGAGCCGCCGCCATCCTCGCCTCCGTAACTGAGGTTCAGCGAAGCAATGCCCAGGTGTTGCAGGAACGGGGTGTAATCAGAGCCCGATCCGAGGGCATCGATGCGCAGGTCCGCTCGTTCCTTTGCCTCCTTCCGATCCTCCGGGCTTCCCTTAACGATCCGGTGGGCGCGTAGGCGTTCAGCGACCGTGATTTTCTTTTCCGGGTCGCGCACGTCGCGCGCCACCTGGTTGATGAATTTTTCCAGCGTGTGCGAGCCACTGAGGCTTAAGAAGCCTCGCCCATTGGAATCCGTATTGATGTACAGAACAGCCTTCTTCTTCAGTTCCTCGTCGTGAGCTTCCACCCACTCGGTTGAACCGAGAAGACCAGGCTCTTCGCCATCCCAGGCCGCATAGACGAGGGTGCGCTTCGGCCTCCATCCGCTTTTCGATAACTCACCCACCGCACGGGCCTCTTCCAGCAACGCCACCAGAGCACTGAGCGGATCATAGGCGCCAAAAACCCAGGCATCGTGATGGTTTCCCCGGATAATCCACTGATCTGGTCGTTCTGAGCCTCGTATCTTGGCGATGACGTCATACGCCCGGACCAACTTCCAATCAAATTCAACGGTGAGATGAACAGTGGCCGCGCCAGGACCCAGGTGATAGGTGAGCGGGAGCGCGCCTCGCCAGTCCTGCGGAGCGACAGGCCCCCCAAGCGCGCGCAATAACGGAAGGGCGTCGGAATAGGCGATGGGAAGCACGGGAATTTTGGTCAGAGTAGGTGCTTCCTTGATCGAAAGTCGCTTCGCATCCTCGGTAGCGCCGGCGCCTGGGGTCAGGGGATCACCTGGGTAGAGCGACATATCCACAACCGAGCCCCGTTGAGCGCCGAATTCATTGCGCCAGGCTCCCTTCGGGTAGGGGTCGCCTTGAAAGTAACCGTCTTCTCGAGGATCAGAGTAGATGAGGCAACCGATGGCGCCGTGCTCAGCGGCCACTTTGGGCTTGATCCCGCGCCAGGACACGCCGTAGCGAGCAATAACAATTTTTCCGTTAACATCGATTCCTTTCTCGGCGAGCACTTCGTAATCTTTGGGAACGCCATAATTCACATAAACAAGTTGCCCCTGCACATCACCATCAACGGAGAAAGCATTGTATATCGGCAGTTGCCCGGCTTGACCGGAGGTTGAGTCTTCCTTGATTTCCGGTTCCATCAGACGAGCCATAAACTTCTCCGGAGCGGTCATCTCCAAGAAACGCTTCCTGGGGGACGGAAAAAGGACTTTAAACTCCTCAATCACCGTCTCAAAGCCCCAGGAGCGGAACAGTGCTGCAATGAATTCCGCATTTTCCTTCCCATAGGCGGAACCAAGATGATGGGGTCTGGCCGCCATCCGCTTCATCCATTCACGGAGATGGTCTTTCTGGAGGAGGGAATCAAACTGGGCTTCGAGCGAGCGCTGGTGCGTGGCGCCCTCCTGGTTGAAGCCCAGGACCGGCTTCTCGTCAGAGGTGCTGGTTGGGGCGACAAAGGCCGCTAACAGCCCCAAAGCAAAACAGGAGTGCAATGGAAAGAAGTTCATAAAAGTCTCCTGAGGTGAGGCATATGAGCACAAGCAGAGCCACGAATGAGCTGAAGCATTATGCACGTTACAACGAGAATTTGTCCTCCTTTTGCGGAGGTCTGCGAGCCCGAAGCGCCAGCGAGTTTCAGTGGCAATGACCCTCGCTTGCGCTTCGGGCTCCCTGTCAGGGTTGGCGCAAAAGGGCTTAGCGACAGGCATTCCTGCCTCTCAAACTCGTCTCTGAAACAGCTCAAGACAGGCAAGAATGCCTGTCGCTACTTGAAATGTCCAAACTCTAGAGACCCCGCGCTGAAGCGCGGGGCTAATGAAAATGTATCAAACCAATCCGGACCATCGGGATCAGGTGAAATGCCCCATTGCAATTGCGAAATCCAGTACTTACCTTTGTTTAACTTTGGGAACGGAATAAAGCCAAATCGGCTGGTCACTCTAAGCGCTTGCGGAACCTCAAGGAACTTGATCCTAACACAGCCAGGCCGATGGCTGTCAGGGTCAGCATTTGTGGCCAGAGGATGGAAATCCCGATCCCTTTCAGAAAAATTCCACGGACGATCTCTACAAAGTAACGTAACGGATTTGCGTATGTCAGATACTGGACTGCGACCGGCATGTTATGAATCGGAAAGGTAAATCCGCTGAGCATGAAGGCTGGCATAAAGAAAAGGAAGGAGGCCATCATCGCTTGCTGCTGAGTTTGAGAAATAGTTGAGATGAATAGGCCTGCTCCCAGTGTGGTTAATAGGAACAGAATGGAACAACCAAGCAGTAGAAAACCGCTTCCTCGAAATGGGATGCGAAAAACCAGTAACGCCGCTGCCGTTACCAGGATAACTTCCAACAGTCCGACCAACGCGAAAGGCAAGACCTTTCCTAAGACGAGCTCGACAGGCCGAATAGGCGTGACCATCAACTGTTCCATCGTGCCAATTTCCTTTTCCCGAACAATACTCATGGCTGTCAGCATGATGGTGATCAGAGCAATGATGTTTACGACCACTCCCGGGACAAAGTAGTTTCGACTTCGCAAACTGGGATTGAACCAAACACGGCTGTTTACGGTTAGAGAGGGTAGCCGCAGACTGATGGGAATCCCGGCAGAGGTCGAAGCTCCCACCAGCCGGATTGCCTGCTGCCGCGCCAGTACCTGGTTGGCATAAGCAGAGACCACCTGGGTCGCGTAGCTCGAAACAATCGCAGCCGTATTGGAGTTCGACCCTTCCACCAGGATTTCGACAGCGGCTGTCTGACCACCCAGGATATCTCGCGAAAAACCAGGCAGCACTCGAACCATTGCCTGAACCTTTCCCTGGTCCAGCAATTGCCGGCCTTCGCTTTCCTGGGTCAAGGTGTTAGTGATCTGAAAATACCTGGAGCCCTGAAAGGCTGCTCTTAACTCACGACTGGCCGGCGTATGATCCTGATCCATCCAGGCAACCCGGCTGTTCTCCACATCCAGGTTGACCGCGTAGCCAAAAACGATGAGTTGAATAACTGGAGGCAGAACCAAAAGCAACCGCATCCGGGGCTCCCGCAATGCCTCGTAAAATTCCTTCCTGACGATTTCGCGAATTCGATGCCACATAGTGAATCTTGGATTTTAGATTTTGGATTTTTCCCGAATCGGAAATCCAAATTCAACCGATTCGGATTCCGGATTGTGGATTGTGGATGGGATGGCGGCGCAGCCCAAAATCCAAAATGCCAGGGGGAAGGACCGGGTGAGGGGTCGGGCCAAAGTTTCTTTTCGCCACCCATTACCTCCTCAATCAAATTACAAGGTTCAAGCCAGCTTCTGTTTGAGCTTGCGGGTTGCCAGCAAGAATACGATGCCGGCAAAGGTCAGCAAGAAAACAACCTCTGCCCACAAAACTTCAAATCCGATTCCCTTCAGAAAGACTCCCTTCAGTATAGTCACGAAATAACGGGCCGGCACAACGTGAGTAATCACCCGGATTACCACCGGCATATTCTCGATCGAATAGATGAAGCCTGACAGGACGAAAGCCGGGAGAAATGAACTCAGCATACCCATTTGATAGGCCAGCAATTGAGAACGCGCCACGGCAGAGATCAGAATGCCCCAACACAGCCCCCCAAACAAGAAGACACAGCCGGTGAAAAACAAAAAGAGAGGATTGCCTCGCAACGGAACTTGGAAGATGAGCACCCCGACTGCGATGGCCAACACCATATCAACAAGCCCAACTCCGAAAAAGGCGACCATTTTCCCCAGCACCATCTCGGCGGGCCGCAACGGAGTAGACAGGAGCTGTTCCATGGTTCCCATTTCCCATTCACGGGCAATGGTCAGAGAGGTCAGCAGCGCAGCGATGATCATCAGAATCACCGCTATCAGTCCCGGGACGATATAATTCTTGGATTTTAATTCGCTGTTGTACCAGACCCGCAGCCTGGGCTCGATGGGTGGCACCAGGTGGCCCCCTCCCTTCCGGTTGAAGGCAACCGCCCGCAATTCGAGCCCGTAGCGTTGAAGCATGGATTCCGCATATCCCAGCGCAATCGAGGCGGTGTTGGAATCGCTGCCGTCCAGCAAAATCTGGATCTCGGCTTCATCACCTGAAAGCAGCTTGCGAGAATAGTCCTGCGGAATAACCACGCCAAGGAGGCACTGGTCTCGGTCGATTTTTCTCTCGATGGTTTCATATTGGTCTACCGAACCGAGAATCTGGAAGTAACGAGAGCCTTGAAACCGTTGTATGAGTTCGCGACTTTCTGGAGTATAGTCGGAGTCGTATACCACCGTTGGAATGCGATCCACATCCAGGGTCAGCGCATAGCCGAAAAGGAACAACATCATTAGCGGCATTCCCAGAGCCATAGCTAGGCTCCTTGGATCCCGCACAATGTGCAGGAATTCTTTGCGAGCCACAGCCCGTGTGCGCCTTGTGTTCATGAGGCCTTGCGCTCCTCTTCTTCGATCATAGCGACAAAGACATCTTCCATCGATGGGGAAATCATTTCTAACCGGCGGATATGGATTCCGCGTTGTCCCAAAAGGTCCTGGATCTGCCTTCGGGTAGAGGCCGGGTCCTGAACTGAAACGTGAAGTCCGGCGCCGAACACGGCCACACCCAGTATCCCTTTCTTTCCTTCCAGGGCTTTCATACTCTCCAAGGGATCAGATGAATCGAGGTACATCAGACTATGAGACCTCAGGTTTTTTTTGAGCGTTGAAGGCTCACCCAGGGCAATAATTCTTCCCCGGTACATCAGTGCCAGGCGGTGACAATACTCGGCTTCGTCCATGTAATGAGTCGAGACAAAGACGGTATGACCGGACTCGGACAACTGATAAATGAGATCCCAGAATCCACGGCGGGCGATCGGATCAACTCCTGAAGTAGGCTCATCCAGGAACAAGATCGGCGGCTCGTGCAGAATGGCGCAGCCTAGCGCCAGCCGTTGCTTCCATCCTCCCGCCAGCAACCGGGTCATGCTATCACGCCTTTCCTGCAAGTCTGCCATGTCCAGGACAAACTCTTTACGCTTCGCTCGTTGCTCTGGCGGAACCCCGTAGACACCGCTGAAAAAGTCGATGTTTTCTTCTACTTTCAAGTCGTCATATAAGGAAAACTTCTGCGACATGTAGCCAATGTTCTTCTTAACGGCCTCAGGTTCAGTGGCTACGTTGAAGCCCCCTACGATGGCCCTTCCGCCGGAGGGGGCGAGCAGACCGCAGAGAATCCGGATGGCGGTTGACTTGCCGGCGCCGTTAGGACCCAGAAAGCCAAATATTTCTCCACGACGCACCTTCAGCGAGACGTGGTCAACTGCAACAAAATCTCCAAATCGCTTGACCAGGTCCTCTATTTCCACGGCCCATTGGTTTGCTTCATGGGAAGCGGCCATCAAACTGTCCTTTTGGTAGGGCGGAGAGTCACTCATCCGCTGGCCGGTCAATGCATAGCAAATGACCCTACCTCCGGCCTCATGTTAACTTCTCTGAAAATCCCCCCTATCAAGGGGGGCGTAGGGGGGTGTCCTTCGGTTTTCCAGTGCCATGTTCGCAACGGGACATCCCCCTGCACCCCTTAGAAGGGGGAATAATTTTCATGTCCGCGTGGTGCCGCCCTGCGGCATGGGTGGTTCCTGAGCATTTCGAGGGGTCTTCCGAATCAAGGCGATAAATACATCTTCGAGAGACGGAATAACGGGCCTGACGGTAACCGGCCCAAGGCCTTTCTCATGGAGTTTCTTTTCCAAGACTTCTGCCGACGAATGCGCAGGGGGCATAAAAACATGGAGGGTGGCGCCGGATGGTTCCACGCTGATTACCCCTTCGAATACCTGGAGTGCCTCTCTGACGGCTCTTTGGTTCACTCCTTGGACCTCGAAGCATGCTTCTTCCAGCTGGCTCTTCAAAGCCTCCGGCGAATCGCAGCTTATGAGGTGACCTTGATGGAGCAAACCAACTCGGTTGCATCGCTCCGCCTCATCAAGATAAGCCGTGGTGACAAGAACCGTCATGCCATCTCTTACCAGTTGGTAAAGGATGGCCCAAAAATCACGTCGCGACACTGGATCAACCCCGCTCGTCGGCTCATCCAGGAAGAGAATCTGAGGACGATGAAGCAAGGTGCACATCAGCGCGAGTTTTTGCTTCATTCCTCCGGAGAGCCGGCCCACTTGCCTTTTTCGAAAGGGTTCCATGCGCGTCATCTTAAGAAGACTTCCCATCAAGAGATCGCGATGTGCCATGGAAATGCCAAACAGGTCGGCATAAAAAAACATGTTCTCTTCAACTGTCAAATCCCCGTAAAGAGCAAATCGCTGGGCCATGTATCCAATCCGATCTTTCACGGGCTGAGTGTCACGAGCCACGTCGTACCCAGCGACCCAGGCCTGTCCCTCGGTCGGGTCCAATAAGCCGCAGAGCAATCGCAAGGTAGTAGTCTTTCCTGCGCCATCGGGTCCAACCAGACCGAAGATCTCTCCACGGGGAATTTTCAGATTGAGCGCGCTAACGGCTGTCAGTGCTCCAAAGCATCGAGTTAAGCCCTGGGTTTGAATCATCGTTCGATCGTCCCGATTGACGTCATTCATCTGCTGGCTCATACGCCCTTAAACCTGAATTCCGAGGTTGGGGGCATGAAAGACTTGTCACGAGATGCATCCTCACGCGCCCCGTGAAGGCTTATCACCCAAATTATGCACCACTGAGGCGGGCCCCCTCACCCCCTGCCCCTCTCCCAAAGGGCGAGGGGAGAGTAAACTCTAATTTATTACTTCTCTCTCCCATCGGGAGAGGGTGGCCGTAGGCCGGGTGAGGGGGTTGTTGCTGGTGGAGCAAGGGTCTTCAGCGTCGATGGTGTTGTTCGATGCATAATTTGGGTATCAAGCCTTCACCGCTCTCCCACGAGGAGAGGGAACAACAAAATTAGATTGACTCTCCCCTCGCCCTTTGGGAGAGGGGCAGGGGGTGAGGGATTGAAGCCAATATGGGAATACATCTCCATTCAATTTCGGATTTCAGGTTAAAGGAAACTTCGCGCTCCTCCGGTCAGTGACGGCTTCCCGCCGTTCCTTCCTCCAACTGGATTCCTGCGTCGGCCGGCATGTTCTCCTTCAATTCATGCTCGGGATTGGGAATGTCAATCTTGATTCGGTAAACCAGTTTGACTCGTTCCTCCGGGGTTTGGATCTGTTTGGGGGTGAATTCCGCCTCCGAAGAGATAAAGGAGACCCGGCCCCAATACGTTTTACCGGGAAAGGAGTCCGTTGT
>Ga0066710_100000575_pt1 | contig 23012 bp, 18 predicted proteins | sample GraSoiAngelo_159_FD_79666 | JGI IMG/M metagenome (GOLD analysis project Ga0066710, IMG submission 79666) | Grasslands soil microbial communities from the Angelo Coastal Reserve, California, USA - 14_1009_16_40cm | ecosystem: Environmental > Terrestrial > Soil > Grasslands | place: USA...
ACTACCTGCTTTTTCTTAACCCCGATACCCGCCTCTTTCGGGAGACTCTGAGTAAGCCGATCCACTTTATGGAGCAGCCCGAAAATGCCCAGGTTGGGATTTGCGGAGTACGCTTGGTGGACGATTTTGGCATCACGACCATATCCTGCGCCCGATTCCCGTCCGGAAAAATCTTCTTCGGAAAGATGACAGGACTGTCTCGAATTCTACCAAGGGTCTTCCCCAGTCATGTGATGAGTTCGGGCGAATGCCTTCATAGCTCAACGGTTGACCAGGTTATTGGGGCCTTCTTCCTAGTCAGGAAAAGTCTTTGTAATTCGCTTGGCGGGTTTGACGAAAGGTTCTTTGTCTATTTTGAGGAAGTTGACTTTTCTCTGAGAGCAAAGCGGAAAGGATTTTCTTCTTACTACCTCTCTGATGTACTGCTCTATCACAAAGGGGGCGGAAGTTCAGAAAAGGCAAAAGCTAAACGACTCTTCTATTCCCTCCGAAGTAGAGTTCAGTACGGGTTTAAACATTTCTCGTTGCCTGAGGCTCTGGCTCTTTTGATGTTGACTTTGACTCTCGAACTGATGGCGCGAATGTCCCTCGCCATCTTCTCACTTTCTATGTCAAGGTTCAACGAAACCATCAGGGGTTATTCTCAACTGATTGTTTATCTGCTGGCCAAAGGCTGGAAATGACCCTCTTGGATAAGAGGCACCTCTTGCCCAATTTGAAAGATGTCACGCTGGAACTGGGTTGCGGAAATCGGAAGCGAGTTGAAAATTCCGTTGGCATCGACGTCATCGATTATGATTGTGTGGATATCGTGGGAGATGTCTACGAAGTGCTAAAGGAGGTTTCGAATTCGTCTATTAATGAAGTTCACTCCCACCATTTCTTCGAACATGTCGATGACGTGGGGCTCCTGATGGCGGAGTTGTCGAGAATTCTTAAGCCCAATGGTATGCTTAAGATCGTAGTCCCCCACTTTGCAAACCCTTATTATTATTCAGATTACACTCACAAGAACTTTTTTGGGCTCTATAGTTTTTCCTACTTTTCTGATGATTCACTGCTGAAACGAAAGGTCCCCAATTATCACAGAGCGTCATCCTTTGTATTATGGGAAGTCAAGCTGGTTTTCAAATCAACTCCTCCTTTTTACGCCCGGCATTTCTTGAAGAAAGTGCTTCAAGCTGTATTCAACTTGAATCAGTATATGAGGGAGTTTTATGAAGAAAATTGTTGTTACCTATTCCCCTGCTACGAAATTGAATTTCTACTAAGAAGAAAAAAATGAACATTCCGATGCAGCAACCCAGGCTATGAAGTGTTTACTCCTCAGCCGTTACACCCGTTTGGGTCCGAGCAGTCGAGTCCGTTCTTACCAGTATCTTCCTTATCTAGAAGCTCACGGCATCCATGTCAGCGTGGCTCCATTGCTGGGAGACAGTTACATCAGAAACCTTTACGCAGGCCGACGTAAGAACTGGGGAGCGATACTTGGGAGCTATTATCGACGCATTAAGCATCTGCTTAAGAGCAGGCGATTCGATTTGGTTTGGATGGAATATGAGCTCCTGCCCTGGTTACCTGCCTGGAGTGAGTGTTTATTGGCTTTCTTGCGAATTCCGTATGTGGTGGATTACGATGATGCCATTTTCCACCGTTATGACCTGCATCAAAATTTTCTGGTTCGCGCCTCACTGGGTCACAAGATCGACGCGGTCATGCGCAGAGCCACGTTGGTAATTGCCGGTAATCACTATTTAGCAGACCGCGCTCTTCAGGCCCGTGCAAAACGTGTGGAGGTCTTGCCCACGGTAGTCGACCTAGATCGGTATCATTTGACCGCCCGTACAAACAAACCCGTGTTTTCTGTCGGATGGATAGGCTCACCAGTCACGATTCATTATCTTGCTAGCTTGCACCCTGCCCTCTCAAAAGCATGCGCTGGCGGTAAGATGCGCATGATCCTCGTCGGGTCCGGTCCAATCGAATTGCCCAGCGTTCCCACTGAAGTTCGAGCTTGGTCAGAAGAAACAGAAGTGGCCTCAATTCGAGACTTCGACGTCGGTGTCATGCCTTTGCCGGATGATCCTTGGGCCCATGGCAAGTGCGGCTACAAACTCGTGCAGTATATGGCCTGTGCTCTACCAGCGGTTGCCTCCCCAGTAGGGATGAATCGACAGATCATCAAAGAGAATGTAAACGGTTTGCTAGCGGCAACCGAGGAAGACTGGGTGCGTGCTTTGACCCATTTGCGCGATAATCCCAGGCTGTGCGAGACCATGGGGCGAGCTGGCCGCGCCACTGTAGAAGAGCGCTATTGCCTGCAGGTGACAGCACCGCGTCTCTTGACGTTACTAAGAGAGACAGCTAACAGGTCCAACTAAATGTGCGGTATTACAGGATATTTCGATTTAGAGTGCCATTTGACCCATGATGAGCTCCTCGCCCAAGTAACCCCCATGGCGAATACGCTGCGCCATCGGGGTCCTGATGACGCCGGGGCATGGGTCGACCCTTCGGTCGGCATCGCCTTGGGATTTCGCCGGCTGTCGATCTTGGATCTTTCCCCAACTGGTCGTCAGCCCATGCACTCTACCTGTGGCCGATACGTGATTGTCTTTAATGGAGAGATATACAACTTCAGATCTCTACGGGAGGACCTGCAACGTATCGGAGATTTCTTCCGAGGCCATTCCGACACGGAGGTCGTTCTGGCAGCCGTCAGTCGATGGGGTCTGGAGGCTGCGGTAAAGTCCTTTAATGGCATGTTCGCCTTTGTCTTGTGGGATCGAAGGATGCGCCAGCTCCATCTCGTGCGCGATCGACTTGGTGAAAAACCTCTCTATTATGGATGGATGGGGAAGACCTTCCTGTTCGGATCTGAACTGAAAGCTTTGCGCCTTCACCCAAGGTTCGCGGGTGAGGTTAATCGAGACGCCTTGTTCCTCTATCTGCGTCATAACTGCGTCCCGGCCCCCTACTCCATTTACAAGAATATCTATAAAGTTCCTCCGGCAACAATCCTAACTTTAAACGTGGCAACCAAAGAAACTAATCACAAATTGACCTCGTACTGGTCTGCCAAACAGGTTGCCACAAACGCCGTTGCAAACCCTTTTCAGGAATCAGCGCTGGATGCCATTGCCCAATTGGATGCCCTTTTAATGGAATCGGTTAAGCTTCGTATGATGGCAGATGTGCCTCTGGGTGCCTTTCTGTCGGGTGGGATCGACTCTTCTATAATGGTGTCGATGATGCAAGCTCAGAGCAACACTCCAGTGAAGACCTTTTCCATCGGTTTTCATATAGATGGTTACAACGAAGCACTACACGCCAAAGCAGTAGCTGACCATCTCGGCACAGCACACACCGAGCTTTACGTCACCCCGGAAGAAGCTATGAAGGTCATCCCCAAGCTGCCTCTGATCTATGATGAGCCTTTTGCTGATTCTTCACAGGTCCCGACTTTTCTGGTCTCCCTACTGGCCCGTGAACAAGTCACCGTAAGTCTTTCCGGTGACGGGGGGGATGAGTTATTTGGAGGCTACAATCGCTACCTCTGGGCGCCCAGCATTTGGAAGAAGATCAAATGGATGCCCAAAGGAATCAGAGGTGCGGCTGTCACTGCCCTTAATGCCTTCTCGCCAGAAGAATGGGAGGCTGTTTTTCAGAAGGTGGGGCGGAGTTTGCCAAACCGGTTTAACCCTCCCAATCCGGGTGATAAGTTGCAGAGACTTGCGGAGGTCCTGGCAGCCGATGATCCTCAAGAAATGTACTTGTCGTTAATCTCACATTGGAAAGATCCTGCCTCCTTGATTCTAAGGAGCACAGAGCCGCAGAGCCTCGTGGCAGATCTCAAGCAGTATCGAGATCTCCCAGATATTACGCGTCAAATGATGTACTTGGATACAGTGACATATCTACCTGACGACCTATTGGTCAAGCTGGATCGTGCCAGCATGAGCGTCAGTCTGGAGGCGCGCCTGCCCATGTTAGATCACCAACTGGTAGAGTTCGCCTGGAAGTTGCCACTCTCTCTGAAGATACGCCATGGACAAGGGAAGTGGGTGCTACGTCAAGTCCTGGACAAGTACTTGCCCCGGAAACTAGTGGAGCGGCCAAAAGCGGGCTTCGCTATTCCCATCCATGCATGGTTGCGAGGACCCTTGCGCGAGTGGGCTGAGGGGTTGTTAAATGAACAGCGATTGCGCAGTGAGGGATTTTTTGACCCAAGCCCCATTCGCAAAAAATGGACCGAGCATCTCTCAGGTAGACGAAACTGGCAATATCATTTGTGGGATGTGTTGATGTTTCAAGCGTGGTTGGATGAAAACAAGAGCTCTAAGAAGGAAGGCCAGTTTTGAATTGTTTTGAAAAGCTCTCACATTTTGAATATTGACTGGTTCAGAAGCCACAGATTTTGGCGTAGGGTTTCTGTCCTCCGGACCTGACTTACAGGAATCCTTATCCCTTCCAGCCCCTCTTTGCCATGATCCTCTATTTAAGCACCTTCATTTTGGCCTTCCTCTTCTCAATGTATCTGACGCCTCTATTCAGGCAAGCTGCACTCAAGTTCGGAATCGTTGACAAGCCAGATCGGCCATTGAAAAAGCAATCAGAGCCTGTTCCTTATCTGGGTGGACTGGCGGTCTATCTGTCTTTTCTACTAACAACAGGTCTTATTTATCAATACAGTCGCGAAGTTCTCGGGATATTGCTGGCAGGAGCCATTATTGTGATCTTGGGCCTGATTGATGATTTTGGTGTTCTCGGCCCCAAAGTCAAACTTCTGGGTCAGTTCGTGGCCGCGTGCGTCTTGGTCAAAGCATCTATTTACATCAAGCTCTCAATCCTTCCCATTTGGATAGCCGTGCCTTTGACCGTCTTGTGGGTTGTGGCCATAACGAATGCTTTCAACCTCATCGATATCATGGACGGACTGGCTTCTGGGGTCGGAGCCATTGCTGCAATGATTTTGGTTATCGTCAATTACCGCAGCGGTAAAGAATTAATCGTCCCTCTATCTATTGCATTGGCAGGCAGCCTGATGGGGTTCTTGCGTTACAATTTCAGACCCGCAAGAATTTATTTGGGAGATACGGGAAGCCTTTTTATTGGTCTAATGCTTGCCGCCTTATCCATGAATGGTGCTTATACCCGAGTTAGTCTTTGGGGGGTCATTGCTCCTATTTTCATCTTAGGGGTCCCTATTTTTGATATGTTGCTTGTGGTTTATATACGTCTTCGTAGGCGCATCCCGATCATGCAGGGAAGCCCCGATCACTTTGCCCTACGTCTTAGAAAGTGGCGACTCACCCTTGAACAGACAGTGTCTTCCAGCTATGCTGCAGCGACGATTCTCGGCCTATTGGCCTTGCTTCTAGTTCGAATGGATGCGACTTCGGTGATGTTCACGGTTTTGGGTGTCTTGCTTATCGGTCTTGCGATTGCCTTCTATCTGAAGAAAATCGACATGACATTGTAAGAAAGTGATGTGTGACAAGTCAGGAGAGGCAAGTGACAAGCGGTGGCTGTTCAGTGCAGAGTTCTCAAAACGAGGCTGAAAGTTTGTCCTCTGACCTGTGCTTCCGTCACCTGCTATTCACATGTCGCTTGAGAAAATGAGAATTAAGATCGCGAGAATTATCACTCGTATGGATCTCGGCGGAGCCCAACAGGCAGTACTCTGTCTGGCTCGACATTTGAATCAAAATCTTTTTGAACAAATCCTCATCACTGGTGAAGGCGGTCAACTCTCAGCAGAACTTTCTTCCATCCCTTTCGTCAAGCGTTATATAGTTCCCAGCTTGTCACGCCATGTGGGCTTAGGCAGCTTATTGGATGATTTGAAGACGATTATTAGAATCCGAACCATCCTTCGGCTTGAAATACCGCAAATTGTTCACACTCATACTCCGAAGGCGGGAATTCTGGGAAGATGGGCTGCCTGGTTGGCCCGAACTCCTCGAATCATCCACACCTTTCACGGTTTCGGTTTCAGCCAGTTCCACCCTTTCTGGGCCAAGAGGCTCTATGTATGGATTGAACGGTTGACGGGCTTGATCACGACGCGCTTCATCGTAGTTTCAGAAAGAAATAGGCTAAAAGGGCAGCAATATCGAATTTTTGCCGGAGCGGCTTGTGACCTGATTCGTTCAGGGGTTGATTTTTCGACTTTCAGGAACGTATCTGGAGATAAGTCCCAAAAAAAAATAGAGTTAGATCTGGCTCCTTCCGATAGAATAGTGGGAATTGTGGCCGGATTTAAGCCTCCTAAGGGGCTGCATCACTTTGTAACTGTGGCGAAAAGGATTAGTGAGCAAAGGACTGACATCAAGTTCTTAATGGTAGGAGACGGCGAACTACGCGTTCAGCTGGAGGAACAAGTTCACCAGTTGCAACTTGACTCCGTTGTCAAGATGGTCGGGTGGCGCAGGGACGTTCCAGAGCTTTTAGAAATATTCGATGTTTTTCTTTTAACTTCGCTCTGGGAGGGCTTACCCAGAGTTTTGGTGGAGGCCATGATTGTGGGGGTCCCTATCGTGGCAACAGATGTCGATGGAATTGCAGAGGTAATCCGCAATGGTAAAAATGGTTATCTAGTGCCACCGGGCGACACGGCGGGTATGGCGCAAAAATTGATTGAACTGTTGGAGAATGAAACCCTGCGACGCCAAATGGGGGCAACCGCAAAGAGTCTAGTTCAAGAATTCTCGGCAGAGAAGATGGTCGAGGATTACACGCGATTGTACCTGGGTCTGATGGGTGACGTGGCTGATCTCTCCTCATTCCCTTCACAAGAGGTTCCCGGAGGGAAACCATGACGCATCATGAACAACGTTCCACGTAGGAATTGATTCGCTTTTCGACCCGAATGCAATCTAACGCAGAAACAACTTCCGGTTCAAAATGGGCAAGCCAAGAGAAGCCTCCGCACAAGCCTAAGGTCATTATTGTGATGCCAGCTTACAACGCAGCTTTGACTCTGGAAAAAACCTATTATGCCCTGCCCGAAGGAAGCTACGACCAAATTATCCTGGTTGACGATGCTAGCTCGGATAACACCATTGAAATTGCATCCAAACTTAATATTCTCGGAATCAGACACAGGAAGAATCGGGGCTATGGTGGCAATCAGAAGACTTGCTATACAAAGGCGTTAGAACAGGGTGCGGAAATCGTAGTGATGCTCCATCCGGACTACCAATATGATCCAAGCATTGCCAAAGATATTATACAACCCATTCTTCATGGAGAGGCAGATGTGGTCTTGGCGTCCCGAATGCTTGGCAATCCTCTCAAAGGCGGAATGCCTCTATACAAATTTATTGCAAACAAACTTCTAACCAGACTACAGAATCTTGTTTTGGGCACAAAATTCTCGGAGTTCCACACGGGTTATCGAGCCTACAGTCGCCGCGCTTTGGAAAGTGTTAACTTTGAGGCCAATTCGGAAAATTTCGTCTTTGACAATGAAATCCTGGTTCAGTTTGTGATTAAGAAAATGCGTTTTACCGAGATCCCGGTTTCGACACGATATTCCTTCGATTCGTCCTCCGTCAGCTTCAAAGCAGGAGTCGTATACGGACTTTCCATCCTTGGAACCATTGTCAAATACTTACTCTTTAAATGGGGAATCGTCCAATACAAGCAATTCAACTAGAGACATGAGCGCTGAAACGTGTATGGCATGTGGCTCTTCTCGGTTCTCAGTGGATCCGATTAGTTCTGAAAGGTTCTGCCTGGTTCGATGTACAGGTTGCGGGTTGGCGTTCACAAATCCTAAGCCGAGCGCAGAGGAACTAGAGAAACACTATTCCCAAGCCTATTACGGTCCAGAAAATATAAAGTTCCTACCCGTACTGGAGAAGATACTCGATTGGATAACCAAAAGGCGCGCGCGTTGGATTAACAAGAAGATTAGACCCCATAGCAGAGTTCTAGAAATTGGCTGTGGAAGAGGACTCCTGCTTGAAGCGCTATCTCACTTAGGGCATGAATGTCATGGAACCGAAAGGTCAAATTTGGCCGCAACTCGCGCTCAAAGGATTGTCGAAATCAAGATTTACACCGATCCGTTCGAACAATACGAGCTTCCCGAAAACTATTTCGACGTCGTAATTCTCTGGCATGTTCTGGAGCACCTGGAGAATCCAGTGCTGACCTTGACTCATGTTTCCAATCTCCTAAGACCGCGTGGAGTTCTCATTATCGAAGTTCCAAACCTGTCGAGTTTGCAGGCTCGCTTAACCGGGAAACATTGGTTTCATTTAGATATACAAAGACATTTGTATCATTTCACCGCCAAAGGACTAACCACATTGCTTGAGAACTGCGGTTTCCAGATCATGAAAATGACCACTTTCTCCTGGGAACAGTGTCCGTTTGGCGCTTTGCAGAGTTTTCTAAATGGTCTCGGATTACGGCCTCAAACTTTCTACAAGCTGCTTAAGAGAGAGGTATCCTTACGCTTCTCCAGCAAGCTCTTTCACTATTCCTTGGCGGGGGGTTTCTTTTTGCCGTCCGTTTTACTGGCGGGATTGGAATCATTGGCGGGCAGAGGCGGAGTGATCAGGGTTACCACACAGAAGCAATTTGCTCATTGAGTTGGGTCGCGACAGCGTATGCCAGGATTACCAAAAGGAACAATGAGTATGAGATCAAATGATGGAAAATTAAGATCCGACTTAGACCTCTGGTGCGTAGGTTTGATCCTCGTTGTGACCTTTTTGTTATACCTGGGATCGCTACCTAAGGAGTTTACAAACTGGGATGATGGAGAGTATATAACCAGCAATCCACTCATACGTTCATTTTCTTGGAACAATCTGAATCAAATCGTCACTAAACCGTACTTTGCAAATTATGCTCCGTTGACCCTCATTTCATATGCCCTGGATTATCATGTCTGGAAATTGAGACCTTGGGGTTACCACTTTCATAACGTGGCACTGCATCTCGCATGCATTGTGGTTCTGTTCTTTTTGTTACGGAAGCTAGGTCTTCCCCGGAGCGTAGTCTTGGCTACAGCCTGCCTATTTGCAATTCATCCGGTAAATGTGGAATCGGTAAGCTGGGCATCTGAAAGAAAAAACTTGCTGGCAACGTTCTTCTTTTTCCTGTCTTTTTACCATTATGTGAACTATTCGAGAAACCAGACCAGTCGAAGCTATTTGATGTCATTGCTATGTTTCTTGCTTTCGCTCCTTTCAAAAGCGAGCACGATTGTGGCTCCCCTAACATTTCTCGTATATGAATACTGTAGCAGCAACAAAAGAGTCAGAGATCTTCGTTTATATGACAAACTCCCCTTTATTGTTTTCGCCGAAATTTTGGGTTTCTTGTCCGTTCACGCTGCCGGGGCAGGAAGCGCTTTGAACTCTTATCACAAAGGGGGACCCCTTCTCAGTTTGCTGGCCAGCGGTCATTTGTTCAAACAATATATCTGTCTCTTGCTTTGGCCAACAAAACTGAGCGCCTTGATTTACCCCACTGTCTTTCCTTCCTTTGGGGACACTAAAATCTGGGTAGCCTTTTCTTGCTTTCTTCTGGTCACTGTAATTGTCTTTGCTAAATCCAGGAATCTTTTTTTCTGGGTAAGCTTCTTCGTTATTTTTCTTGTCCCCGTATTAAACATTGTGCCGTTGCCCATCATGATGGCAAATCGGTACGTCTATATCGCTCAAGTGGGTATCTGGGTCGTATTGTCTTCGCTTGCTCTTAAACTTGTAAGCCGACTACATTCGTTTAAATTGGCTAAGGGCTTGGCTTGGGGAGGGATCGGTGCCTATTTACTATTTCTCAATTATCAAACTTCTCAAACCACTAAAGTTTGGAGGAATTCATATAGCCTTTGGTCAGACACCATCGAAAAGAACCTTTACGATGGAGTCGCCCACTATAATCTCGGATTGTGGTTTCATAATCAAAAGCAGTCAAACCGTTCCGGCCATGAATACCTCATTTCTTTGTTGATTAACCCAAACTATCACCTCGCTCTTACGGGAATTGGCGGATATTATTTTGAAAAGGGTCAGATAGACTTGGCTCTCAAGAAATTCTATGCGGCAGTCAATGCTGCACCAGATTCCGACATTACTATTAACAATTTAGGCAAGGTCTTAGCCGAAAAAGGGGATGTGAGGAGAGCGCTGTACATGTTTTTTAGAGCAACCTATATTAATCCAAACAACATCGGGGCCTTTAACAACATAGTGGTGTTGTACCTTCGGGTGAACAAGATCGATGCTGCTCTCGAAAAAGCCCAGGAGATGATCCAGAGATTCCCAGAATCCTCTGACGGATATTTCAGGCTGGGAATGTGCCTCGAAGCCAGAGGCGACTTATCGGGTGCTTTGAAAGCCTGGGAAGAAAGCAAAAAGCGAGTGGACTTGGAAAGCAATCTAGGCTCGCAAATTGAAGCAGCAATGCTCTCCGCACGTCAGAAGCTTTCTCTCCAGACCCAGCCGACTTTTGATCATCATGGAAGTTGATCCGAGCCACAATTCTTGGCTGTCCCGCCACCATCATCACGCTCTTATCGCATTAACGCTTATCTCTCTCTCTGCAAATCTCCTTTTTCCAGGGGAAGTTTTTTTCCAATCAAAATTTCTGCTCATTTTTGCCTCGCTCTTCACTTTTGCCATTACGTTCATCAAAGAATGCCGAATCGGAAATCCCCATCTCTTCAGCGTAATTACTGCTGCTCTGTTTCCGTTGCTGATCCTAATTCCGTCCACATTCAAAACCATCAATGGTTCCCGAAGTGAAGATGTGTTCTGGCTTTTCCTTTCCTACGCCTGCCTATTCTTGACTTTGCGTTTGTCACGATTCGAACCTCGTACGATCCTCGCATCCATTCTAGCTATTACCCTGGTGGGTTTCTGTGTTGATCTTTTTTGCGTTTACCAATATTTTTTTGGCTTATTCGACTTGAAGAGCTTGGTGCTTCGCTCGACCGCTCTGGATGAAGGATTTAAAACACGTCTCTTGGCGCGCATTGCAACGAAGAGAGTGTTCGCGAATTTTCCTTTGCCCAATACGCTGGCTGGATTTGTCACAATGGTTTTCCCGCTCAATTTGTTCTTGATTCACTTGGCCCTTGATGTTCAGAGCCCTATTGTCTTGGCGTCCGGTAAATTTCTTAAGAAGCTCTTCCAAAACCCCGTATCCACACTGCTCCTTTTCCTCCAACTTAGCCTGTCATTGCTGATTCTGGCTCTCACCCAATCGTTCGGCGGCTGGGTTTGTTTTTGTAGTTCAATGCTGTTTTTGTGCCTCGTCACGTACATGCGTCGTAAAATCTCTATCAAGTTCATGCTGGTGACCCTACTAGGTCTTTTTGTCATTGTCGCAGGTTGGATGGTTTGGTTAACGTACCGGAGAGGTTTTAGCCTTTGGAACCTCGCAGCCTCGGAGAACCCAATTACATTGAGATGGATCAACTACAAAACTGCTTTAAATATCTTTAGGGATTTTCCGTTGACCGGAGTAGGACTTGGCAATTATGGCGGCATTAATCCGCGTTATCAAAGTTCTCTCCAAAACGTCACTCAATACGCCCATAATACCCTGCTGCAATTACTTTCGGAATGCGGAATTCCGTTCTTCGTTTTGATAATGTTCGTTTCGATGGCCATAACCAAGTATTGGCGTTCGTTACACACAAGCACCTTGTCTGAGACCCCACTGTATGGTTTTCTTCAAACCAGCTTAGCCGCGTCTTTGCTGGCATGGTTGATCCACAATTCTATTGATATCGACCTTTATTTCCCAAGTTTGGGGGCATTAGGGATTTTTCTCCTCGGGCTTTGGGTAAATCTACAGGATGGACATGATCTGCACAAACTGAAGGCACCTGAGGCTTGCCTGAATGATATTTTATATAAGGGCCAACCCAAAGATCCTTCCTTCCTTAAGCTGAAAGGGATACGGAACCCTGATCCCAAGCCTTTAACACGCCTAGTCAAAGGGCAATACAGTTTTTCCGTTGCCACTGTCTTGTTCGCAATCCTTTTGATCTTTCTTTGCGTTTTAAGATCGTATGGGGCCCAGGCATTGTATTCATTGGCCATTGACCATGCTGAGGCTAATGACTTAGGGCAGGCAGAAAGGCTTATTAACAAAGCTGTGGCTATTAAGGGAAACGATGCGCCTATGCTGGTTCTTAAAGCAAGACTTAGATATATAAATTCCGTACAAGGAAAAGTGGCAGGGCTGGACCACTTAATCTTTTTGAAGGAAGCATATGAAAAGGCTACTAAGCTAGAGCCCTACAATGCCAATTACCACTATGAGCTTAGCCGTGTTCTTTATTCCTTGGGGGACATTAAACTGGCATCCCTATTTAGGAACAGGGCCATAGAACTTTTCCCCTCCCAACCAATATTCAAAAATAACTTAGGGTTTACCGAGAAAGCCGACCAAAAAATGTGAGTTGTGTGCGACACTTTTTGTCAATCGACCGTAATTTGTCACCATAACGAGTCGCAGTAGACCCTTTGCATGGGGCCTCCAACCTATTTGTAAGTGCTAATTTAGCGATTCTGACCAGCGGATGTGGGAACTTCGGAGACGAATATGCATAATACTGGTGGAACGTTGGCCAAAAAAAATATTCAAGGGTAGTTAGTTGGAACAGACAGCTTCAAGCTAAGAAGTAGGGATTTTAATTACAATAAACATTTACCAACAGTAAAAAGGAGGAGGTTTAATGAAAAAAAGTAAGAAGAAGAACAAGGGTTTCTCGTTAATTGAGCTACTGATAGTAGTGGCTATTATCTTGATTATTGCTGCTATCGCAATCCCGAACCTGTTGCGGGCTCGTCGTTCGGCCAACGAAGGGTCGGCGACGGCTTCCATGAGAACGATAGGCAGTGGCGAGCTGCTTTACAACTCCACTAACGGTGCCTTCGGTACGCTGGCTCAGCTCTCTTCTGACAGCATAATCGACAACGTGTTAGGTACTGGGACAAAGAGCGGTTATGTTTTCGGTGCCACGCCCGATGCGACCTCTCCAGCTCTCCAATTCACAGTCGATGGTACGCCTTCTGTTTCCACTGGGGCAACACAAACTGGCGCACGGTTCTATTTTATCAACGAGTCTCAAGTCGTCCGTTTCAATTTAGGTGGCGCAGCTACTTCTGGGTCATCTGCTATTGGCAACTAGAACTAGACCAGCGTCATTTTCTTTCGATCAGGGTGGGGAACATCCCCACCCTTTTTTCGTTTTTGTCTACCTTTTCACTTCGCTAACAATTTCAGCGATAGAAACAAATCCTGTAAGTTTCAGATGACATTCAGTGTCACTTTGCTGCCAACGTGAAAGGAATTAAAGTTTGCCGAATTCAGATCCGATAATCTATAAGCATTTAGATTTGAACGAAATAAGGGAGCCCGAAAGAAGTCATGGAGGTTTTTGCTGTGAGTTTGAAAGGATCGGAAATAAATATGCTTTAGGATGTAATGAATTGGGCAATGCCATTTAGACAAAAGTCAGCGAAAAATACTCTAATTAGAGCTAAGGCAAATAAAAATGAATTACATGAGCAATTCAAAATTAATCGATCGAAGAAACCGTGGTTTTTCCTTGATTGAGCTTTTGATTGTGTTGGCAATTCTTTTGATCGTGGCTACACTGGCCGTCCCCAACTATCTGGCCGCTCGCGCCAGAGCCAATGAAGCTTCAGCCGCCAGCTCCGTGAGGGCAATCATCACTGCTGAAAACCTCTATAGAAACACCTTCAGCGTCTTTGCGGATTTACCAAGTTTGGGAAGTGAATACCTAACGGATAGCCTATTGGCTGCGGGTACCAAGAGTGGTTATGTTTTTAGTTCAACCCCGGGGTCCTCACCCTCTTTGGAATTCGCTGTGGATGCCACTCCCGTTTTGTCCATCGGCCCTTCTGCAACCGGCCAACGAAATTATTATGGAGATGAGACGGCTGTAATACGTTTTAATCTGACTGGAGGAGCCGATTCCACCAGTCCGCCCATTCAATAAGGTTTTTGAATCCTCGAAAGGGTTTTCAAAGTAGTCAAATCAAACCAAGAGAAGCAAAAAGGAGAAACCTAATGAAGAAAAGTAAGAAGAAGAATAAAGGATTTTCACTAATCGAGCTATTAATTGTCGTGGCCATTATTCTAATCATTGCCGCGATTGCTATCCCGAACTTGCTGAGGGCTCGTCGCTCTGCCAATGAAGGCTCGGCCACAGCTTCTATGAGAACGGTTGGGAGCGGGGAATTACTCTATAACTCCACCAATGGTGCTTTCGGTACGCTGGCTCAGCTATCTTCCGACAGCATTATTGACAACGTTCTAGGTAGCGGCACCAAGAGCGGTTTTGTATTTGCCGCCACTCCTGATGCAACTTCCCCGGCGCTGCAATTCACCGCCACAGGAACGCCTTCGGTCTCGACTGGAGCTACTCAGACTGGTGCGCGTTTTTATTTCGTCAATGAGTCTCAAGTAGTGCGCTTCAACCTGGGTGGCGCTGCCACTTCCGGATCATCGGCTATTGGCAACTAATTCCTGCCTAAGCAAGAATGGGTGGAATCACAATTTCCACCCATTTTACCTCTTCCCTCTTTTCAATCGGTTTCCAATCAGGTATAAAGCAAAGGACTTCTTCAAAGTTCCTATGTGATTTATGTCTGTTGTTGTCTCCACCCAAGATCTGAGCAAAACTTACAGAGCCGGCTTTTGGAAAACCAAGACTATCTCTGCTCTCGATCGTTTGAATCTCGAAGTCAGGGAGAATGAAATTCTTGGTTACCTCGGTCCCAACGGAGCGGGCAAATCAACGACGCTGAAATTGTTGATGTCTTTGATTTACCCCAGCTCGGGAAAAGCCGAGATTCTGGGCCAACCGGCATCTGACGTCTCCATGCGCCGGCACATTGGCTATCTGCCTGAAAACCCGTACTTTTACGAGTACCTCTCAGCGGAAGAATTTCTCTCCTATTGTGCCAGTCTCTTTGACTTCTCAATTGCTGAAATCAGAACCAAAGTGGAGTACTTTCTAAAACTGACAGACATCGCTTATGCAAGAAAGCTTCAGCTACGTAAGTTTTCCAAGGGAATGCTGCAAAGGGTCGGTGTAGCCCAGGCACTAATTCATGATCCCAAAATTGTTTTCCTGGATGAGCCAATGTCAGGGTTGGATCCCATTGGTCGCCGCGAGGTGAGAGATCTTATTCTTCTGCTGAAGAAGGAAGGAAAGACAGTTTTCTTCTCCACCCACATCTTGAACGATGTTGAGGTACTGTGTGATAGAGTGGCCGTTCTTAACCGCGGAAAGCTGATCGGCTCGGGGCGCTTGACCGATCTGATTTCCCAGGAAGCTAGCCATATCGAAATAGTGATTTCCAATACTAATCTTGAAACAATCCGTCAAGCAGTAGGCCCCGACGTGAAAATCAGCCAGAGCGGCATGACGTTACGGTTGGAGTTGAAGGCTAATGTACCCCTCACTCCATTAGTCACATACATTGAAAGGGCATCTGGGAAAGTACTTGCAATAAATCCGATACGGCAGACCATGGAAGATTATTTTTTCAAACTTATCAACCGCGATGCCATGCTGGAGGGTGAACCCTCCGTAGCGTCAACGAACAATCCATGATTGTCATTTCAATTGCCAAAAATACCTTCAAGGAGTGTGTCCGAGACAAGGTCCTTTATAATCTGGTTATTTTCGGAGTGCTCGTCATAGTCAGTTCCCTCGTCTTGAGCAGCATTACGATTGGTGATGTTAAACAGATTATCGTTAACTTGGGGCTTAGCACACTTTCAGTGTTTGGGACACTAATTGCCATATTCATTGGAATTCAACTGGTGTTTAAAGAGATCGATAAGAAGACCATTTATAGTTTGCTGGCCAAGCCCGTAGCTCGTCATGAATTCATCTTAGGAAAATATTTTGGACTGACGTTAACATTGCTTGTCAACATTTTAGTGATGCTGTCAGGGATTTATGCTTCTATTTTTTATCTACGACATTCCTTTCAGGTAGCAGATTTGCAGATCCTATTAGCAGGAATTCTGATATTAGTCGAGCTGATGCTGGTGATTGCAATTGCCTTATTTTTTTCCACGTTTTCCACGCCTCTATTTTCTGCTTTGTTTGCCTTCAGCCTTTATGTCATTGGACACTTCAACTCAGATATTCGGCAATACGGCCTTTCGAGTGGTTCCTTTGCGGTCAAGATCCTATCTGGTTGCCTTTACTACCTCCTTCCCAATTTCGAGAACTTCGAGATCATTTCGCAGACAGCCCATGGCCAATTTTTGACAACCCGGGTCTACCTGCTGTCTCTACTCTACGGACTAGTCTACTCGGCAGGGTTAGTCTTGCTGGCCATCCTGGTCTTCCGGCGAAGAAATTTTAAATGAACAATCTGTTCAAGATCTACTTGGTGGCCGTGTATCTGGGAATTTACTGGATCCAGTCTGCTATCGATCAGAAGATCGGTCCCTTCCACTCCACTGAAGAAGCCCTCTATCTTCCCTCGGGAAGGGTGATTAAGAAGCTTTCGTTGGGACATAACGGCCTGTTAGCAGATATCTATTGGATGAGGGCAGTTCAATACTACGGCGGAAAAAGGCTCAAGAATGAGAAGCGTTTTGATTTGTTGGAACCGTTAATCGAGATCGCTACGACTCTCGATCCCAAGCTACTGCATGCGTATCGCTTCGGTTCGGTTTTCTTGGCCGAGAATGAACCAGTGGGCGCCAACCAACCGGAAAAGGCTATCGCCCTCTTAAGGAGAGGAATTGAACACAACCCGGAAGAATGGCAATTACACAGGGACGTTGGGTTCATTTATTATTGGTTTCTTCACGACTACAGGAAGGCTGCGGAAGCATTCCTGGAGGGTAGCAAAAACCCAAGGGCGGCTGTTTGGATGAAAACCTTTGCGGCAGAACTCCTGGCTAAAGGTGGAAGTCGACAAACGGCTAGGTTCCTCTGGCAGGAGGCCTACCAGACCTCGGAAAACCAGCAGATGAACGATAATGCCAGGGAACATCTCATGAAGCTTGCCGCTGAGGAGGAAATCGAAACCCTGCAGGTTCTGATCGAAAAGGTGCAAGCTAGAACCGGACGAAAGATATCCTCATTGGATGAGTTGGTGAGTTTAGGATTCTTCAAGAAACACCCCGTTGACCCTAAGGGCTACGGATACACTCTCGATCCAAGCACCGGAAAAGTTGGTCTGTCACCAGTGAGTACTATACGGCGCTATTAGATCTTGTCCTTTAAGTGCGTTCGAGTCTGCTCTCACTTACCTCATGGGTTGCAGCCACTTCACGACTACTGCAAGATACCCTCTTCAATCTCGTACACATAGTAAGCGTGCCCCACAATCGCCTTAGGAAGCGTGTGACTGATCCAGTTCTCCGGCCCACTCCCATAAAGTGAGTTCATGATTGCTCTGGCCCGGGCAACGCAGTGGGCACTCATGAATATCGTCCCTTTGAGTGGAGGAGATATGATAGACAAGTCGTCAAAGCTACGGCCGCTAATTCCGTAATACTTCGGAATTGCGCTACCAAAATAACAAAACCAGTAACCTTTTGGTGGATTTTCTTGAAGGTAGTGCCTGAGCTGAATAAGCCCCTGCCCCCAATCCACGTTGGAATCATCGAGCCATTCTGGTCCGTGCCGGGAACCTCCGGCGATCTCGTTGAAGTAAGACAAATGGTCTGGATATATGGTCACGAATTCAATGAAATACCATCCCAATAGGATAGCCAATGCAGTCACCATGCTACGCTTTTTGACAAAAAACTCCCCGGCAACTCGAGCGGTGAATATGAAAATGAATGGGAAACACGGGATCAAATATCGGACGCCCATGTTGTCAGCGGCCAGCGAATAGCCAATAAAGAAGCTAATGCCAGGAATTACAAGAAAAGCCTCATCGAGCCAGAACGCACGATTGCCCCAAAAGAACAGGAGTGTGGCGGCAGCCAGGAGGAGAAGAGAAGGAATTGGCGTCTTTACGAGCCAGGCTATCAAGAAGTATGTTCTCCAACCACCGGGCTTCAGCTCGCCCATAAGGTAATAGAGAAAGTTGGGGTCGTGGTCCTTGTTCACTGCCTTCAGACCTTTGAAATAAATAAACGGATCGGTGGGGAAAATGTAAATTAGCCAGAGAACCGACAATGCTACTAAGATCATCAAAGCACTCGCAGCTAAGGCCGCAATCATTCGTTTAGGGCGACTGTGTTGTCGCAGAAGGTTGGTGAGGTTGACACCTCTGCTTCTTGAAACCAAACCTGCATTAACCACTGTGTGTCGGATTGCGCCGCACTCTTGTTTCCAAGCAGCCAAAATTACTAAGAACACCAACATCGGAATGAGCACTACTGCGGAGAACTTGGTTCCCAAGGCGAGCCCCAAAAAGAGGCCCGACAGGATAAGCCCCTTTCGGGAGGGACTCTCCAAGTATCTCCGGAGAAGAAACAGGAAAAGTGTGGCAAAGAAGGCGAAGCCGACGTCAGTCGTCACCAGTTGAGCATGGGCAGTAATGGTCGGGTCAAAGGCATAAAGGAAAAGCGCTAAAAAACTTGCAGGTTCACCCCAGAGCCGCTTACTCCAGGCACCAACCAGGACGGCCAAACCGACAGATAGAAGAAGTGCCGGGACCCTGCCCCAAAACAAAACTCGGTCCGCATCATGATCTTCGTGGTAAAGGAAATTCCTTCCATAATTCCATTCGTAAGCTGGATCGATATTGATTCCCTGTAGTGTCTTCTTGTCCAGCAATGGTTTGATATCCAAGAAAAGGAGAGGGAAGGCACAGATCTCCTTGATGAGAGGTGGGTGCTTCTGATTCAGCTTGATGATGCCTGTAGTAAGGTAGGTGTATCCGGCAGGCAGGTGAGCTACCTCATCGTAGGTAGCTGACTTGTCTTTCATTATGAGGACAGGCACCAAGAATGTGATTATTGGAAGGGTAATGCGGACGGCCGAGCCAATACTGGACAGGCCAAAAGATTCGGAATTGATCATCTAGCGGAATCTCCGCTCACTTGGCAAGAAGGTGGCTGACCAAGAAACTGGCAATCCAAGCTATACCTGTGAACAAGGATATGTAGAGGCCGTAACCAAAAGTCTTTGGGGTATAGCTGAAAATGACCTTATGTTTCCCCGAAGGCAACTCCACTCCTCGAAAGGCACCCTGGAAACAACTAATTGCAGCCTCGTGGTTATCCACGGATGCACGCCACCCAGGATAATAACTGTCGAGCAAGACCAAAAAACACTTCTTTTCCGCTCTGGCTTCGATTTCAATCAGATTTGCGGAGTAATTGGAAATTTTAACATCGGAGCCCAAAACTTTTTGATCGTCAGGAACATAAGTCCCTCCGTGATTCTTACGCGCTGGTGGAACCAACGGCTCTCTATAATTTGTCTGATCTGCAGATTCTTCGAGCTCTGGCTCATCGGAATCGATCAGATAGGCTCGTGGTAATCTATTCGTTAACCGATAAATGCGAAGGGGCTGATTGCTATTCACCTGGAACAGGGCTTCCAAGGAAAGCAATGAACTGCTGACTTCCCTTGCGGACAGAATAAACCCAACGTTCAGTCCAGCCAAAATCTTAAGCTTGTCGTCCAAGGTTTGGGCCAGTGCCAGATCCTGCCTTACCTTCTGACTCGGGAAAGTCTCCAGCCTGTCAATCGGGTCAAAAACCGAATACTGGATACGATCTTTGGCGGCTAGAAACTGGAATAACGTTAACTTTCGATAAAGGGCTACCCATGCTACTGAATCAGTCTGGCCCAAGATCGCACTGCTCTTATCTACCTTGCCTTGCTCAAGAGCATAAATCCGACTCGGCCCTTCCTTTTGCATCTTACTATTAATGAACAAGGCAACTGGAGCTGGTTCATAAAGATCCGCCTGAATTAACGGGTTGATCCAAAAATTATTGATAAAGAGATCCAAAAGGATCAGGCTGAGCACGGCCCCTCGAACGATATTCAACCTGATCTTTTTCCAACGTATTAACAACAGAAAGATCAGGAAGGCTCCCAAGTGGATTTGAACATTCCTTAGGGATCCAGCAATAATTGACCGGCTAATGTTCAATGTCTGGCCTTGGTAGTGAAAAGAAAGATGACTCGCTTCGGCTACTCCCACATTCATCTTACTTAGAGCTCTCTCAGAAGAGAGGCCTATCGAAAACAAAAAAAGTGCCACGACCGAGAACAGAAAGAGAAGAGTCCCCCGGTTGTTTCCTTTGGACTTAAAACAAGATTCATCTCTTAATTCTTCAATCCTGTCCAGACCAAAGCCGGCTAATAATGCAAGACAGAAGTTGACCAGGAAAAGGAACTTTACGGGATAACGTCCATATCGAAAAATCGGACAGTATTGGAACAGCCAGGAATAATATGGGCTGTATTTTCCCAGTGCCAGCAATATTCCTAGCACCGAAACGCCCAAAAGCAAATTCACGATCCAGCGTTTTTTTGAAAAAATTCCTCCCCAAAGCCCCAATAGCAAAGGAAAGAAGCCGAGGTATCCCGACAGCAAATAGGGTTCACGATTATCAAAAAAGAGGTTTCCCCAGGGTGGAGGTTCAGCCAACCGAAAGTACTCGCCAAAGAGTCTGGGGAAAATCACCTGCAAGAAACAGATTGGATGAAAGGACCAGAAGGAGACGACGTCAAACTCCATACCTCCTCTCCGGCCTGAATGTTGCATCAGTTCCAGAGTCGGAAGAATCTGAGCGCTGGCCAAAAGCAAGCCGGAGACAACAATAACTAAAACCAAGGAAGTTGCTTTGACAAATGAGCATCTTGGTGGGGGAGAGAAGAAGACAATCCCAGCCAAAAGCGGAATCAAGAACAAAGCGACTGCCAGCGAGGAGAGCGGTTCGAGCAAAAGAAAAAAGATTCCAAAAAGGAGACTGGCACAAGCTGCTTTCAATAATGAGTAACTTCGCAGAGTCTTAATCAAAACCAGGGCCAGTAAAGGAAGAAATGCGACCACCGGCAGAATGTTGAACAGGTTGACGAAAGATAATGTGATGCCACTGAAATTGTAGATTCCAGCGGACAAGAAAGCCGAGTGACGGGATAGACCCAAGGTTCGCCCCAAATGAAAAGCGGCAATTCCGGCCAGCAGGCAATGAAGTACAAAATGAAGATCGAACGCAATCTGAAAGGGTAAGATCTGAAAGAGAATCTGGGTCGGGTAAAGAGCCATTGCATTGGGATTTGCGAGCAGCGGCTGACCCAGTTGAATATAGGGGTTCCAAAGAGGCCACTGCCCATTAGTGAAAGCTTCAGTCACGAGTCTCTTTAAAGGGTAATGAAAAAAAGAGACATCTCTGACAAAGAAGGTCTTGTCGGTGAAGAGGGCGTCGCCAAAGAAAATCAAATTAAGGAGGACAAGGACAGTGACCCAAGGCGCATCTTTTTGTGCAACCCGCCGAACATAAAGAACCAAGCGTTGAAGTGCAGTAAGGTCTGCGCTACTAGACGGATGCTTTAGCAATGCCTCTGCTCTAAAGACAGGTGTCATGCTTTTTTAGATCGACACTCAGGGAAGGCCAGGTTACGTTGGTGTCTGCGAAAAGACTGCTAGGAAGTGGATAGTCAGGCTGCGGATCAAGCTGCTTTGAACCAATCTAATAACATTCAAACCGAGGGCGGCGCCTTGATGTTCACGACAACTCAAGGTTAGCCTCAAGTCTGGCGGGAGTTTCTGGTGCTGGTAGCCTCTAGCCGCGAGTTGATTTTGATTTGGGAGGAGCTTCAGACGACGCAGCTTGAGCAGCCTCGGCGTAAGCCGAAAGAGGAATATTTAGAGCTTTTCTCAATTCTTCCTCCACGCGCCTGCGAATGTCCAAATTGTCCAAGAGAAACTGTCGGGCATTCTCTCTTCCCTGTCCCATTCTTTCGCCTTTATACGAAAACCAAGCGCCGCTCTTTTCAATGATTCCCTTGTCGACCCCCAAGTCAATGAGATCGCCTTCCTTGGAAATTCCGCTTCCGTACAAGATGTCGAACTCAGCTTCGCGAAAGGGCGCTGCCACTTTGTTTTTTACCACCTTGACTTTGGTGCGGCTACCGGTTACTTCGTCACCATCCTTGATTGAAGCCACGCGTCGTACGTCGACGCGAACTGATGCATAAAACTTAAGTGCCCGCCCTCCCGTCGTAGTTTCCGGGTTACCGAACATCACCCCGATTTTCTCTCGGATTTGGTTGATAAAAACCATGCAGGTTTTCGACTTCGAAACAATCCCCGTGAGCTTACGCAGCGCTTGTGACATGAGGCGGGCTTGCAAGCCCATATGAGAGTCTCCCATTTCACCCTCCAGCTCCGCCCTGGGAACCAACGCAGCCACAGAATCAACAACGCAAACATCCAGGGCGCCGCTGCGCACGAGCATTTCCGCAATTTCCAAAGCCTGCTCTCCGTTGTCAGGCTGGGATACTAAAAGGTTGTCGACATCGACACCCAACTTGCGGGCGTAAGCAGAGTCTAATGCATGCTCAGCATCAATGAATGCGGCCATCCCGCCCCCTCTTTGAGCTTCAGCGATGACATGGAGCGCTAGGGTCGTCTTACCACTCGATTCCGGACCAAAGATTTCCACAACTCTGCCGCGCGGCATTCCTCCAACCCCTAAGGCAGCATCTAACGAGAGGGACCCCGTGGGAATTATTCCCCCGTTGGCTACGGCCTCCCGGCTACCCAGCCTCATGATGGAGCCTTTCCCAAACTGCTTTTCAATTTGCGATAATGCTAAATCAATGGCTTTTCCCCGCTCCGATTTTTCGTCAACCATACACCCCCCTTTTCAAATTGAAATTGGAATGGTAAAAAAGGAACCCGCAAAACGGCAGTAAAGCTTAACACCTGGAATTATGGATAACAACTAACCACCCCAAAATCAGGGTTTCAAACATCAATTTATTGATCTTAATCACCTCTTCCCTCGACCCTTCCTGCATTTCCCTACGGTTAAAGTTCAAATTGAACTCTGTC
>Ga0066710_100000577_pt1 | contig 23008 bp, 18 predicted proteins | sample GraSoiAngelo_159_FD_79666 | JGI IMG/M metagenome (GOLD analysis project Ga0066710, IMG submission 79666) | Grasslands soil microbial communities from the Angelo Coastal Reserve, California, USA - 14_1009_16_40cm | ecosystem: Environmental > Terrestrial > Soil > Grasslands | place: USA...
CCAATTCCGCCGGCCCGGGATAGGGTTCCCAGAGCTGATGGTATTCCGTCATCGCCAGTCCCCAATGCGCCATGGGCGCAACGGGGATCCCTCGCCGCGGCATCGCGAAATGCTTCAGCGGATTCTTCGTAAGTGAACGAATGCAGTAGAGCCACACCAGGTGCGAACGATTCCCGTGCTTCGGCAGTGCACGACACCGGAAACTTGACGGTTCCGAGCGATCCCTTCGCTCCGTGGGTCTCCTGCTTTTGCTCGCTTGCGACTCTGCCATTCGGCAATAAAAACAAGCAGCACGCCCACAGCACTGCGGTTGTCCCTTTTCCCCATTTCCCCACGATAAGGCTCCTGCCGGAAAATCGTTTCCCGTCGATGGCAGTGCGCCCGGTCGAGAGGGTCAATCCAGCAGGCGTCCGTTGCCTTCAGTCCACCGTTTTTGTTGGCCAGCGAAATAGCACATTGGGCTGCCAAAACCTTGTCGCACAAACGCGCACAGAGTAGACTTTTCGCCTGCGTTTGCTCGGGAGGTGTGGCATGGCCCATATCGTTCGCTGTGGCCTGATTCAGGCGCAATGTGAGTGGTCTCCGGAAAAGCTCTCGCTCGCCGAGATCAAAAAGAAAATGATCGCCAAGCACGAGCACCTGATTGCCGACGCCGCCAAGCAAAAGGTGCAAATCCTCGGGCTGCAAGAGCTTTTCTACGGCCCCTACTTTTGTGCTGAGCAGCAAACCCGCTGGTACGAACTGACCGAGAAGGTCCCCAACGGCCCCACGGTTTCACAAATGCAAAAACTCGCCAAGAAACATCAGATGGTGCTCGTCGTGCCCGTTTACGAAGTCGAAATGACCGGCGTCTACTTCAACACCGCCGCGGTGATCGACGCCGACGGCCACTACCTCGGCAAATACCGCAAGCACCACATTCCCCATTGTCACCCCGGTTTTTGGGAGAAGTTTTACTTCACGCCGGGAAACGCCGGCTATCCCGTCTTCCAGACGCGTTATGCCCGCGTCGGCGTGTACATCTGCTATGACCGCCATTTCCCCGAAGGAGCGAGAATCCTCGGACTCAACGGCGCGGAAATCGTCTACAACCCGTCCGCCACCGTCGCCGGTCTCTCCGAATACCTCTGGGAGCTTGAGCAGCCCGCCCATGCCGTTGCCAACGCCTATTTTGTCGCCGCCATCAACCGCGTCGGCACCGAGCATCCCTGGAAGATCGGCGAGTTTTACGGCAAGAGCTATTTCTGCGATCCGCGCGGGAAAATTGTGAAGCAGGCTAGCCGCGACAAGGATGAGATGCTGGTCGCGGAACTCAATCTTGATGAAATTCAAAAAGTCCGCGACACCTGGCAGTTCTACCGCGACCGCCGGCCGGAATCGTATGCCGAGATTACGCGCACTCAGGCCGCAAATATCGCGGCAGCGGGATAAGTGAATCTCCGAGCGGTATGCTTCGCGCGGAAACCATCGAAAGGAGTTCGCTCTACAATAAGGACCTTGCCCCGGTCCCCGGCGAACGCCGCGCCTGGCGGACCTATAACTACGCCGCCCTGTGGATTTCCATGAGCGTGAACATCCCCACTTACATGCTCGCCAGCGGCATGATCGCCGGCGGCATGAACTGGAAGCAGGCGCTCTTCACCGTATTTCTCGGCAATGTGCTCGTGCTGATTCCCATGCTCTTGAACGCGCATGCCGGAGCGCAATACGGCATCCCTTTTCCTGTTTTTGCGCGCGCTTCGTTCGGTGTTCTTGGCGCCAACGTCCCCGCCATTCTGCGCGCGCTCGTCGCCTGCGGCTGGTTCGGCATTCAGACCTGGATCGGCGGCGAAGCCATCAATGCCATGATCGTGGCCCTCGCGCCCGGTTGGGCCAATTTTCATTCCGGCGCGGCAATCGGCTTTGCTTTTTTCTGGCTTCTGAATGTGCTGGTGATTCTGCGCGGCATTGAAACCATTCGCTTCCTGCAGGGGATCTCCGCTCCGTTCTTGCTGCTGATCGGTTTTGCGCTGCTTCTTTGGGCCCGGCAAAAAGCCGGCGGCTTCGGCCCAATGCTCGCCACGCCCTCCAAATTTCAAACTTTCGGCGAATTCTTCCGTTTCTTCATTCCCTCGCTCACCGGCGTCGTCGGTTTTTGGGCTACGGTGTCGTTGAACATTCCCGATTTCACACGCTACGCGCGCAGCCAGCGCGACCAGATCGTTGGCCAGGCCCTCGGCCTCCCCGCCACGATGACCTTCTACTCCTTCATCGGCATCGCCGTCACTTCCGCCACCATGATTATTTTCGGCCAGGCTCTCTGGGATCCCGTCGCTGTCTTGTCGCGTCTCGGCAGTCCCTTTGCCGTGGTCCTCGCGATGATCGCGCTGCTCATGGCCACGCTCAACGTCAACGTCGCCGCCAACGTTGTTTCCCCGGCCAATGATTTCTCGAATCTTTCCCCGCGCCGCATCAGTTTCCGCACCGGTGGCCTGATCACCTGCGCCATGGGCATCATCATGCAACCGTGGAAATTGATGGCAAACTACGGCAGCTATATTTTCGGCTGGCTTGTCGGCTACTCCGGATTTCTCGGCCCCATTGCGGGCGTGCTCATTTGTGATTACTTCGTCGTACGCAAGAAATTCCTCCTCGTCGAGGACCTTTACCAGCGGAATGGCCGCTACGAATATGCGCGCGGCTTTAACTGGGCGGCCCTCGCCGCGCTGGCGGCGGGTGCGGGGGTCGCTTTCGTCGGCTTGGTGGTTCCGCCGCTGCGCGTCCTCTACAACTACGCCTGGTTCGTAGGCTTCCTGGTGAGCTTCCTTGCCTACTTCGCATTGATGAATCGAGTTGCGCCGGTCACCCAGCCGGCCGACTGAGGAGGATCCATTTCCATGGACTTCGGCATCACCATCAAGCCTGACATCTCCATTGATAGAATCCTGCGCCTCACCCGCCAGGCCGAGTCGAGCGGCTTTTCCTTCGGCTGGATCTTCGATTCGCATGTGATCTGGAAGGAACCCTTTCCGCTCTTGACGCTCATGGCCGCCAACACAAAAAAAATGCGTCTCGGCACCTGCGTCACCAATCCGGCGGTCCGCGATGTCACCGTTTCAGCCAGCCTGTACGCCACGCTCAATCTGGCCTCGCAAGGTCGCATGGAACTCGGCATCGGGCGCGGCGACAGCTCCCGCCGCGTCCTTGGCAAAAAGCCCACAACGCTAGAAAACCTCGAAGAATTTGTCCGCATCTTTCGCAACTTGAACGCTGGCAAAACCGTCGATCTCGACGGCGTCTCCACGAAATTTCCCTGGGCCAGCGGCGACGTTCCGCGCGTGTGGGTCGCCGGCTACGGCCCCAAAGCCCTCCGCACCGCCGGTCGCATCGGCGACGGAGTGATCCTCCAATTCGCCGATCCCGACCTGATCGACTGGTGCCTCGGCTTCGTCCGCGAAGGCGCAAAGGAAGCCGGCCGCGACTTCGGCAAAATCGAGGTCATGGCCGCCGCCCCCGTGTGGGCCTCCGATGATCTGAAAACCGCCCGCGAACATGTCCGCTGGTTTCCCGCCCTGGTCTCCAATCACGTGATGGACCTCATCTCCAGATACAAGCCCGAAGAATTGCCCCCCGCACTGACTTCGTTCGTAAAGGACCGCGGCAAGTACGACTATCTCCACCACTGCGAAATCGGCAGCGACAACGCCGATTTCGTCACCGACGAAGTCGTCGACCGCTTCTGTCTCATCGGGCCTGTTGATGAGCATCTCAAGAAGCTGGATCGTTTGCGCAACGTGGGCGTCACCCAATTCAATATCTACCTCATGTCCGGCGATGAAGAAAAGACTCTCGACGTGTACCAGCGCGAAGTCCTGCCGCATCACCAAATCGGATAAGTGCCTTGTTCTCACGGCAACCTCTTGCCATGTGAAGAGCCCTGGCGGCTCGTGAGCATCGCAAGCGGCACCAAAGGTCTCCAGAGGGTCTCGGTGTACACCGGGGCGCCAGTCCGTTATCGTAGGACGCAAGACGGCGAATTTAGAGCGGCCCAGGGAGGCTAAACATGGGTTTTGACATTATTATTCGCGGCGGCACGGTGGTCACGGCAACGGATACCTGCGTCGCTGACGTCGGCATCAACGGCGACAAAGTCACCGCCATGGCCGCCCAGCTTCCCACTGAAAATGCCACACGCATCGTTGACGCCACCGGTATGCTCGTAATCCCTGGCGGCATCGATGTCCACACGCACCTCGACATGCCTTTCGGCGGCACCACCAGCGCCGACGATTTCCAGACCGGAACAATCGCCGCCGCCTTCGGCGGCACCACCACGCTCATCGACTTCGCCATCCAGTACAAAGGCCAAACCCTCCGCCAGGCCTTCGACGCCTGGATGAAAAAAGCCCACGACAAAGCCGTCACCGACTACGCCTTCCACTGCATCATCACCGATCTCGGCTCCGCGCAACTCGAAGAGATGGGCCAGCTCATCCGCGAAGGCGTCACCAGCTTCAAGCTCTTCATGGCCTACCCGGGCGTCTTCATGCTCGATGATGCCACGATCTTCAAGGCCATGCGCCAGGCCGCGAAATACAGCGGCCTCATCTGCATGCACGCCGAAAACGGCGGCGCCATCGACGTGATCGTTCAGCAGGCGCTGGCGGAAGGAAAACGCGCCCCGAAATATCACGCGCTCACTCGACCCACCACCGCCGAAGCCGAAGCCACCTCCCGCGCCATCGCGCTCGCCGAAATGGCCGGCGCGCCCGTCTACATCGTGCATCTCTCCTGCAACGACGCGCTCGAAAAGGTCCGCGAAGCCCGCGACCGCGGCCTCCCCGCCTACGCCGAAACCTGCCCGCAATACCTGTATCTGTCGCTGGAAAATATGGACGCGCCCGGATTTGAAGGCGCCAAATACGTCTTCACGCCGCCGCTTCGCGAAAAATGGCACCAGGAAAAACTCTGGCAGGGCCTTGCCAAAGACACGCTGCAAGTCGTCTCCACCGATCACTGCCCCTTCTGCTTCAAGGAGCAAAAAGAGCTCGGCAAGGACGACTTCACAAAAATTCCCAACGGCGGCCCCGGCATCGAGCACCGCTTAAGCCTTGTTTATAGCGGCGGCGTCCACGGCAAACATTTTTCGCCAAACCGTTTCGTCCAGCTCGTCTCGACCGCACCCGCAAAACTCTTTGGTCTTTATCCACGCAAAGGCACCATCGCCATCGGCTCCGACGCAGACCTGGTGATCTTCGACCCCCATCACGAAGAAGTCATCAGCGCCAAAACTCACCACATGCGCGTGGACTATTCCATGTTCGAGGGCATCCGCATTAAAGGCGCGCCCCAGACCGTGTTCTCCCGCGGCCGCGCCGTCATCGATGGTGGAAAATTCGTCGGCCGCCCCGGCGCCGGCCAATTCCTGCGCCGCCAAACTTACGCCGGTTTGTCGTGACATAAAGAACCCCTACAGTTAACAATGGCAATTTGCAAATAGCTTGTGAAGCGCCTCAACAATGCCCTCTATGGTCTAGAACCATTGGAAACCCGATTCGTGAAATTGCACGTCCGTATCCTTCAGTCGTCAGAAATGCATGGTTGCGCGAAAACCAGTTGAAGTAGGTTGGTATTCTACTCTCCTACTCTCCAGCCGGTCCTTGACCCTATTCTTCCGCTCCTGCTATTGTGAGAAGTTATCCTGGGATCAGTGTACCCACTGAGCGCCAGGGCTCCTGTGGAGGGAGCGTTTTCGTCTCATGGGCCTGACCAAACTGGTAATCCGGGGCGCGCGACAGCATAACCTCAAGAACATCAGCGTCGAAATTCCCCGGAACTCCCTGACGGTCATCACCGGCCTCTCGGGCTCCGGCAAGTCCTCGCTCGCGTTCGACACCATTTACGCCGAAGGCCAGCGCCGCTACGTTGAATCGCTCTCCGCCTACGCGCGCCAGTTTCTCGACCAGATGGAGCGCCCCGAAGTCGACGTCATCGAAGGGCTTTCTCCCTCGATCGCCATCGAGCAGAAAACCACGACTCGCTCGCCGCGTTCCACGGTCGGCACCATCACCGAAATTTACGATTACCTCCGCGTGATCTACGCTGCCGTCGGTGTGCCGCATTGCCCGAATTGCGGCAAGCCCATCACGCGCCAGTCCAGCGAGCAAATCGTGCAATCCATCCTGCACGGCGAAATCTGCAAGCCCGACGACCGCATCATGATCCTCGCGCCCATCGTCCGCGGCCGCAAGGGCGCTTTTCGAAAAGAGCTCGAAAAATTTGGGCAGGATGGCTACGTCCGTGTGCGCATCAACGGCGAACTTTTTCCGCTCGACGATCTCCCGGTCATCGACAAACGCAAGAACCACACCATCGAAATCGTCATCGACCGCCTGCTCGTCAAGCAGGGTATCGCCGCGCGCCTCGAGCAGTCCATCGCCACTGCGCTCAAATTGGCTAGCGGCCTCGTTACCGTCGCCATTGTCGGAGGCAAAGAGCACACTCTTTCCGAAAAGCTCGCGTGTCCCGATTGCGGCATCTCTGTTCCACAGCTCGAACCACGCTCCTTTAGCTTCAATTCGCCCTACGGTGCCTGCCCCGCCTGCAACGGCCTCGGCTCCAAATACGATTTCGATCCCTCCAGGATCATCAATGATTGGAGCCGCCCGCTCTTTGATGGCGGCCTCGGTCCCGGCTCGAGCTCGGCCATCCTTAAGCGCACGCTCGAGCTTGGCGCTTACGCGCATGGCTTCGATCTCGAGACGCCTTTTGAAAAATTCCCTGCGCGCATTCAGAACATGCTTCTCTACGGCTATCCGCCATCAAACGGCCGAGGCCCCGCAGAAGGAAATGGTTCAGCAGTTAAGAAGCCCAAAGGTGAAAAAGGCTTCCGCTTTCCGGGCATTCTGAAATTTCTGGAACGAAATTTTGAAGAGTCGGGCTCCGACACCTACCGCGAGTGGATGACGCAATACATGTCCGCAACGCTGTGCAGTGTCTGCCACGGCAAGCGCCTGCGCCCCGAATCGCTCGCCGTAAAGCTCGCCGGCCTGTCAATCGCGGATTTCACAGCACTCTCGCTCGGCGCCGCGCGACCCGCCGTTGACAAAGTACTTGCGCAACTCACCGAGCGCCAAAAAGAAATCGCCGCGCGGCCGCTTGAAGAAGTCTCGGAACGCATCGATTTCCTGCTCGCTGTCGGTCTCGGCTATCTCAGCCTGGACCGTTCCGCCGCCACGCTTTCCGGGGGCGAAGCCCAGCGCATCCGCCTGGCCACGCAAATCGGCTCGCGCTTGCGCGGTGTTCTCTACGTTCTCGACGAGCCGAGTATCGGACTGCACGCCCGCGACAACGCTCGCCTTCTCGGCTCGCTCGAACATCTGCGCAATCTCGGCAACACCGTTCTCGTCGTCGAGCACGATGAAGACACCATCCGTCGAGCCGATTTCGTTGTCGACCTTGGTCCTGGCGCAGGCAACGCCGGGGGCTACCTCGTCGCCCAGGGCATACCGGCGCAAATCGAAGCCACCGCCGCATCGCTCACCGGCCAATATCTTAGTGGCGCTCGAAAGATCGCTGTTCCAGAAAAACGCCGCGGCCCCAACGGGAAGGCGATTCAAATCCTCGGCGCGAGCGCGAACAATCTGAAGGATATCGACATAACGCTGCCTCTTGGTCTGCTCACCGTCGTCACCGGCGTCTCCGGCTCCGGCAAATCCACGCTCGTCAACGACATTCTCTATCGCGCCCTCGCACAAAAGCTCTATCGCTCCTCCGAAGCGCCCGCCGCGCACCGCGAAATTGTCGGCTCCGAGCACATCGACAAAGTCATCGAAATCGATCAAGCCCCCATCGGCCGCACGCCGCGCTCGAATCCCGCCACCTACACCGGCGTCTTCGCGCCGATCCGCGATCTCTTCGCGATGCTCCCGGAGTCGCGCGAGCGCGGCTACCGCGCCGGCCGCTTCAGCTTCAACGTGAAGGGCGGCCGCTGCGAAGCCTGCCAGGGGGACGGCCTGCGGCGCATTGAAATGAATTTTCTTCCCGACGTTTACGTGATGTGCGAAGTCTGCCGCGGCCGCCGCTACAATTCCGAAACGCTCGCCGTTCGCTACAAGGGTCACTCCATCAGCGACGTTTTGAATTTGCCTTCCGCTGACGCGCTGAAACTTCTTGAGAACATTCCGCAAATTCAGCAAAAACTTTCGACTCTCGTCGAAGTCGGCCTCGGCTATGTCACTCTGGGCCAATCTGCCACAACTCTTTCCGGCGGCGAAGCCCAGCGCATCAAACTGGCCCGTGAACTCTCCAAGCGCCAGACCGGCCGCACGCTCTACATTCTCGACGAACCAACAACCGGACTGCACTTCGACGACGTTCGGAAGCTCCTCGATGTTCTCCAGCGTCTTGTCGATCTCGGCAACACCGTTCTCATCATCGAGCACCACCTCGACGTCATCAAACAAGCCGACTGGATCATCGATCTCGGCCCCGAAGGCGGCGAAGGCGGCGGCCGCATCGTCGCCCAGGGCCCGCCCGAGCTCGTCGCCCGCACCAAAAAGTCCTACACCGGCCAAGCCCTCGCCCGCGTCCTTCCCCTCAACGGCAACGCCAACGGTAATTTCCCCAGTGGTCACGGCAAATGACCCAGAATCCTATGACGCTCAATTTTGACTCGGTATCTTTTTGTTGCAGGAAGCACTCCTTCTTCATAAAGTGAAGCCCTCACAATGAGCATCTACTCCATCCAACCGATCACGCTCGGCGCCGTGCACACGTATCCGCTCGCGTCGCGCAGGAGCAAAGTCAGCGTCCGCGATTTTGCAAAACCCCCCACCGGGAACACCTCGCTTACAAAGTTTCTCGATTCTCTTCCCAACATCCTCGCCGCCGAGGATCTGCCCCATCTTCTCGGCGCTATCCACACTGCGCGCAAACAGCGCAAGGCGATTCTCTGGGGCATCGGTGGCCATGTTATCAAAGTCGGACTTGGTCCCGTTCTAAACGAGCTCATGAAGCGCGGATTCGTTTCTGGGATTGCCATGAACGGCGCCGCCCTGATCCACGATTTCGAAATCGCCCTCGTCGGCAACACCTCCGAGGACGTCGAAGCTGGCCTCGGCGAAGGCCAATTTGGGATGGCCGCTGAAACGGGCCAATACATCAACGAATTCGCCAAACTTTCCCATCGCATCCGCATCGGCTATGGCGAGGCCGCCGGGCAATTTCTCTCGAGCGGTATCATCGAGGTCAAACATGCGGATTCCAGCGTCCTTGTCGCCGCGTACAAACACCACATCCCCGTGACGATTCATCTCGCCATCGGCACCGACATTCCCCACATGCATCCCGCCGCCAACGGCGCAGCACTTGGCGATGCCACGCTTCACGATTTCCGTCTCTTCTGTGCTCTTGTCGAGCAGATGCATCCCGGCGGCGTCTATCTCAATTGGGGCTCCGCCGTCCTTCTGCCTGAAATTTTCCTCAAAGCTGTTTCTGTCGTTCGCAATCTCGGCGTCCCGCTTCGCCCCATTACCACTGCGAACTTCGACTTTATCCAGCACTACCGTCCGTTGCAGAATGTAGTAAAGCGTCCCACCGCTTCCGGCCGCAGCCGCAGCGGACTCGCATCGCACGGCTACGCCATCACCGGCCACCACGAGCTGCTCTTGCCGCTCGTGGCCGCCGCGTTGGCCGCCGGCTGGCCCAAGAAACGCCGCGCTTAAATACGATGAGCCTCTTCGACGACAATCCGCCGAAGCCGTCCGAGCCAAATCTCGATTTGCAACTTTCGGGCAGCGATGCGCCGGCCTCCTCCTCCGCGGGGCCGCTCCCTCCACCGCTCAGCGGCGATCCCATCTCCTATGCGGCCGCCCCTCCTCCCTTCAAAGTAACGTCTTTTCTGCCCGAAGATCTGCGCATCTCTTGGTCATGGCCCCATCTCGTTGTCTTCTTAGTTTTCGGCTTCGGCAGCTTGCTCATTGTTCAAGTCGGCGCCGTTCTGCTGCTCTCGGCGAACAAACATCTCACGCAGAAGCAACTGCAGCAGATGATCGAATCCAGGCCGCAATTCCTGGTCGGCACCAACGTTCTCTGGTACTCCTTGCTCTTTCTTTTTCTCTACATGACCCTCGCGGTCTTGCGCGGCTTGCCCTTTTGGCGCTCTCTCGGCTGGAAAAAACTCAGCGCCGATCCGGCCATAGGCAAAGGCAGTCCGTGGATGTATTTCTTCTCCGGCTGCGGCCTAGCCATTTTCGTGGCTATCGCAAGCTCGCGCGTCAAAAACGTGGATCACATTCCCATTCAGGATCTCTTCAAGAGCCGCAGCGGCGCCATGTTGCTCATGGCCATGGCTGTCCTTGTCGCTCCGCTGGTCGAAGAAACTGTTTTCCGCGGTTATCTTTATCCGCTCTTTGCCAGCAAATTTTCCGGTCTCGCCCAAAACGTCGGGGCCGGTCCGCTTCGCGCCATCCGGTTCGGCTCCTTCGTGGGAATCTTCTTCACCGGAATCTTGTTCGGCCTCATGCACGGCGCCCAGCTCGGCTGGACCTGGGGCCTCGTCGCCCTCCTGACTCTCGTCGGCGTCATTTTTACTTTTGCCCGCGCGTGGACCGGAACTGTGCTCGCCAGTTTTCTTCTTCACCTCGGCTACAATTCCATGATCGCCATCACGTCCTTCATTGCCACCAAGGGCTTCACCCACATGCCTCCCGGCCACTGAATCGGACAGGGACCGATTCGTCTTCCTGCGCCGGCTTCGCTACAATTGGATTTCGTGAGGACATCGAGCGCATGTACGTAGCCCAACCTATCGCATGGACCGATCGCGGCGTGGTCTTGCTGGACCAGCGCCGCCTTCCCGCCGAGGAGATCTTCTACACTTACACCGATTACCGCGAGGTCGCAAAAGCCATCCGCGAAATGCTCATCCGTGGCGCTCCGGCCATCGGCGTTGCCGCTGCGATGGGCGCCGCCCTCGGCGTTCTGCATTCCGCAGCGAAATCCGTCGGAGCACTCTCCGCCGAATTCACGGAAGTCTGCGACACGCTTGCAAAAACCCGCCCCACCGCTGTTGATCTCTTCTGGGCGCTTGAGCGCATGAAGCGACGCTTCGCCGAATTGACCGGCGAGACTTCCGACATCGCCAAAATCAAGCAGGCCATGGTCGACGAAGCCCAGCAGGTTCATCTCGAGAAAAAAGCGACAGATGAAGCCATCGGCCGCTTTGGTGCGGAATTCATGCCCCGCGAAGGCCAGGTTATGACGCAATGCAATGCGGGCGCGCTCGCTACCGGCGGCATCGGCACGGCACTTGGCGTGATTCGCGTGGCGTTCGAACAAGGCAGAAAGCTCCACGTCCTCGTTCCCGAAACGCGCCCCTATCTCCAGGGCGCGCGCCTCACCGCCTGGGAACTCCACAAAGGTGGCATTCCGCTCACGCTCATCACCGACAACATGGTGGGCCACTTCCTGAAGACTGGAAAAGTTGGCGCGATCGTCACCGGAGCTGACCGCATTGCCGGCAACGGCGACACTGCCAACAAAATCGGCACTTACCAGATCGCCGTTCTCGCTAAAGAAAACAACGTCCCCTTCTACATCGCCGCGCCCGTCTCCACTTTCGATTTATCCATTCCGGATGGCGAACACATTCCCATCGAGGAGCGCTCCGCCGCGGAAGTCACGCATCTTCAAGGTGTGCGCATCGCTCCGGACGTCCACGCCGCGCATCCTGCCTTCGACGTCACGCCCGCGCGCTACATCGCCGCCATCTTCACCGAACGCGGCGTGGCCCGTGCCCCCTATACAGAATCTTTGTGTGCCCTGGCCTCTTCGCCCCGATCTGCCGTCACCGCCCGCTAGTCACACCAGAATCTCGTGACCACCCTCGCGTCCGGGGTCGTCATCAAATCAACCCGCGTATAAGCGAGAGAGACCTTTGCACCGTCACTCGCGCGCCATTTCTATTTTCACGCCGGACGGATCACAAAGACGGTCCGTTCGCGCCGGCTGAAGGACGCGAAAAATCCCAGCAACTGTTTCCACGGAAAATATTTTCTGTCGAGCAACTGCATTCCGTGAGCAGCCTCTTCGCCCGTGACGATCTCCGCCCGCGCTTCCACCCAATCGCCAAACACTCTGCCGCGCATGTCGCATGGCGCGATCCTCACTCGCGGATTGTTCCGGATGCGTTTCACTTTTCCCGAGACGCCAATCGTGTACACGTACAATTTCGCGTCGCTCGAATCGAGACTCGCGGAAGGCTCCGCCGCAAACCACACTGGTGTCTTCACGCCATCGCCACTTTTCTTGAAGGTCTCGAGATTCAAATACTTGTGACCGGCAAACGCGGCAAAGCCCACGGCATCACTCCTGCAGCTTCGATGCGCCATGCACTCACTTGGCATTCTTGTCGGCCTGCATCACACCGAAGAGATTTCCTTCCGTGTCTTCGCAATACCCAAAATATCCGACGCCGGGAATCGGAGTCTTCGGCATTACCAGTTTTCCACCAACGCGCTTCGCCGCCTCGATGGCCGCGTCGACGGACTCCACACCGATCGTGTTGGTAGTTGTCTTTACATTGGTATTCTTCATAAGACCGCCGTTGATCCCCGGCGTTCCCTCTGCTCGTAGTTACCAGCCAATACTCCATCGGCCCTGGCCATTTCTCAATCTTCCAGCCGAACACTTTTTGATAGAACGCCGACGCGCGTTCAGGATCACTCGCCGGTATTTCAAAATGGATGACTCGAGACATGGTTTTCCCCCGTTTTTGCAAACGAAGTTTGGTCTTTTCTAAAATCCACATCTATCGCGTCGCCGGCGTTGTTGCCGGAGCTGCTCCGTACTTCTGCGTGGCATATCCCACAATCAATCCGACGAGACTTCCGGGAACAATGATTTGGACATAATAGTGCTTCCCGGTAAGGCCATCGGGCATCGCGGCAATCGCAAATGCCAGCAGCGCGCCGACCGCCAGGCCAAACAAAATGCCCAGCGGCAGAGAGTTTACCTTCCGCGCGAAGAACCCGATAAGTATGCCGCCGACCAGTCCCTTGAACGTGGACCCGACAATAATCATGGCCATTTCGGGGCGTACTTCCGGCGTGAACCACGCCGTCCCGCCGTCGACCGCCCCCAGCACGGCCCCCAGCAGCAGCCCCAGCAGTACCTTATTCATCGCATTCCTCCTTCGCGATCTGTCTCGCTGGTGTTCCTTACAACAAATCGCGGAATTCCTTTATGCCTATCTGTGCAGTAAAAGCAAAATCAGGACCCTCATCGCCAAATACGCTGCAATCAACAAGATAAAGAACCGGTAGCGCCGGTAAAAGCGCCGGGCCTTCTCAAAAATGCTTTCCCGGTGGGCACCGACGGCCAGCCCGTCCAGGTACCGCGAGACGTCCCGCGCCATCTCCTGAACGTTGGGATAGCGCTCCACCGGAGCCGCCTCTGTCGCCTTGGCGCAAATGGCCGCCAGCGATTTATCGAGGCGGTGTCCATCTGGAATGGATGCTACTTCCGGTTTCCCCGAAAGCAAAAATCTCAGCAATGCACCGAGCGAGAAAATATCGCTGCGCGCGTCCAAATGTTGCACGTCTCCGCGTGCCTGTTCCGGCGACATGTACCCGGGCGTGCCCATCACCGTGCCGTGTCCAGTTACCACAGAAAGTTCCGTGGTATCGCTGGCGATATTTGTTTGCTTTGGCTTCTCGAAGATTGTTGCTTGCGGATCGGCTTCGCGGACACGGTTCGAGGCTTCTTCGCGCAGAATCTTTGCGAGGCCCCAGTCCATCACTAGCACTTCGCCGAACGGGCCTACCATGATGTTTGCGGGTTTCAGGTCACGGTGCAGTACGCCGCGCGCGTGTGCGAACGCCACGGCGTCGCAAATGCGGAGAAAAATTCGCAAACGGTCCGGCATGGATGCGACCGATTCGATGAACTTGTCGAGACGTTTCCCCTCCACGAATTTCATGGTGTAGAACACCCGCCCATCGGCAAGTGTTCCCACATCGTGGACGGGCACGATGCCCGGATGCTCGAGAGCCGCCAGCACGCGCGCTTCACGATTCAGCCGGTTTGCCAGGTCACCGTCAGTTCCAGGAACATCGAGCACCTTCAGAGCTACGCGCCGCTGGAGATGCTCATCTTCCGCGGTGTACACCACGCCCATGCCGCCGCGCGCAATGCGCTCGAGCAAACGGTAGCGCGTGCCGGCGAGGTCTGGCGTCTCCGCGCCGCGCAATCTTTCCAGGGCTTTGTCGGAAAGAAATTTCATTTCGCGTCCCAGCCAAACGCGGCGCGCGCTTCACGCTGAAATTCCTCTTCGCTGCCGCAGAGTTCGCGCAGCCGTTCGAGCGCGATTCTGCGAAATTCGCGGCGCGCCCATGCCAACGCGTTGGTCACATCCGCGACGGAAATCCCATATTCTTTCGAAAGCTGCTCGTAGGAGGTTTTGTCGTTGCCCTCGAGGTCATACGATTCGAACAAACGAAAGGTTCTTTCCCGTTCACGGGCCACACACAATTCGTGCAAGTCTTCCACGGCCAGCGCGAAAAGACTTCGCAGCCATTCTTTTTCAAAGAGATCCTCAAGCGATTCGGGTGCAGGAATCGCAGCGGGATCTATCACTGTAGCGCCGAGTTCCTGTTCCGCGCCCGCAAAATCCAGCGCGACGTGCAGTACAGTTCCGCCACGCTTCTGCCGCCGACCGGCCTTGGCTTCATTCGAAACAAAACTGTCCACGCAGACGCGCAGGTAGGTGCGCAGACGGCCTTTGTGAGGGTCAAATTGTTCGAGCAATTCGCGTTCAAGCACTTCGAGGAAAAATCCCTGGGTGAGGTCCTGAGCCTGGTCCGCGGGGCGGTTCCAGCGCAGACGAACGTACTTGTAGACAGGTTTCCAATATGCGGCGCACAAGGCCTGCAAAGCGCGTTCGCGCTCCTCGGCATCAATGCTGCGCACGGCTTCGACGACCGAACGGCGGGTGGGGGGAAAGCGGTCGCCGCCGGGTTGTACTTCTTCCTGGGTCATTTGCCTAGCCTGTTCGGATGAGGTTGGGTACTTCGAAAGGAGTCTATGTAGGAAGGGCAGCGCTGACAAGCGGGGTTTGTGGGAGCGCCACGGGCCAGGGAACTTGCGGATTGGAGACAGAAGGGAAGAAGGAAAATAAACCGGCCAGGATGCCGGCGCTGCAAAAAGCGAAAAGGCTGAGGAGGGGATGACCTTCAAAAGTTCAAAAGGTTACTTCTCCTTGACAGCCTAGGAGAAGGTGCGATATATTCCTAGGCGCTCTAGGAGAGGCCGCTCCCGTGGACAAACAACTCGACCTTCTGCAGGGCACTTTGGACATGCTGATCCTCAAGGCCGTATCGCTCGGACCGTTGCACGGCTACGGTGTTCTGCTGCGCATCCAGCAGATTTCCAAAGACCGTCTGGAAATTCAACAAGGCTCGCTGTACCCGGCGCTGTACCGCCTGGAGCACCAGGGCTGGATCGCCAGCGAATGGGGAGAGTCGGAGAATAAACGCAAGGCCAAGTATTACCGTCTCACCGCAGCGGGGAAGCGCAAGTTACAAACAGAAACAGAGAACTGGAACCGCATGGCCAACGTTATGGCGGGAATCCTGGGTACGAAACCGGAGGAAGTGTGACGTCCTTCAGTCGCCTTCGCTCCTGGCTGCACGCCACACTGCGGCGCTCTCGGATGGAAAGCGAGATGGATGCAGAACTGCGTTTTCACGTGGAGGCCTTAGCGGAGGATTTGGTGCGCAGGGGTGTGCCGCGCAAAGAATCTCTGCGGCGCGCACGCATCGAGTTTGGCGGCATTGAGCGCGCCAAGGAAGAATGCCGGGACGCGCGGGGCACGAACTTCGTCGAAAGCCTCATTCAGGATTTGCGCTTTGCCCTGCGCATGCTGCGGAAGTCACCTGGCTTTACTTTTGTGGCCGTCCTCACTCTTGCTCTCGGCATCGGCGCCAACACGGCGATTTTCAGTATCTTGGAGGCGGTTCTCCTTCGGCCTCTTCCGTACAGAGATCCCGGAAGGCTAGTGGTTGTTGCCGATCCTGAGGCGCCCCAGCACGGCGGTTTCCTTTACAAAGATTTCGAGACATGGAAATCGCAGCTTCGAAGCTTCGAAAACATAGCGATTTACTACCGAAATACCGGGATTTCTCGCGTGGCCCTAACCGGCGCTGGCGAGCCGGAGGCCGTGAAGGCCGCGTTTGTTTCTGCGGACTTTTTCCCAACGATGGGAATCTGGCCGGAGCTTGGACGGACCGGCACTTCTGAAGAGGAGCTGCATCAGGTCCACGTTGTGGTCTTGAGCCATGGTTTATGGCTTCGCCGATTCGGCGGTTCCCCGGAGGTGATCGGCAAGGACCTGCAGATCGACGGAATCGAATCGAAGGTCATCGGCGTGATGCCCGCGAGTTTTCAGTTTCCGGACAAGAATCAGGAATTCTGGGCACCAATAACTACCAACCTGTCCTGGCAAGACCCTGCGCTGACCACGAAGATTGATCCGCGCAATACACGGTTTTTCTTCGCACGATGGATGGTCGTCGGCCGCCTTAAGACGGGCGTCAGCCTTCTGCAGGCGCAGGCAGAGATCAACTCGCTCTTCGCTCACCTGGCGGAATCCGATCCCGATCCGAACCGTGCGCCGGTTAGAGTCTTTCCTCTCTGCCCCAACCTCAGCGACAATACGCGCCTGGCCCTTTTCGTACTGTTCGGCGCCGTAATTTCTGTGCTGCTGATCGCCTGTAGCAACGTAGCGAATCTGGTTCTCGCGCGTGGTGCAGGCCGCACTCATGAGATGGCCTTGCGCACGGCTCTTGGAGCGGGACGCGGTCGGCTCACTCGACAACTCTTCACCGAGAGCGCACTGCTTGCTTTGGTTTCAGGCTGCTTGGGTCTGCTGCTTGCCTCTTTCTGTTTACGCACTCTGATAGCCTTTGGCCCACCCGACATTCCCCGGCTGGACGAAGCGCGGGTCGACGCTCATGTACTCGGCTTCACATTGGCCGTCTCACTGCTCGCTGCAGTGGTTTTCGGGCTGATTCCGGCGTGGAGAATATCCCAGAGTGACCCGCAGGAGTCGCTAAAGGGGGCATTCAGAAGCGCGGCCGGCTCGATGGCGCTGAGACGCATGCGAAATGCTCTCGTGGTGCTGGAATTCGCGCTGGCCATCGTCCTGCTAACTGGTGCAGGTCTGCTGGTCCGGAGTTTTCTGGCGCTCGAGGAAGTTGACCTGGGCTTTCAACCCGAGCGCCTGCTAACCATGCGTCTAACTATGCCTGCGGATGTCTCCCAAGCGAGGACGATTGCATTGCACGAGGAAGCCCTCGAACGCGCGGCCGCATTGCCGGGAGTGAAAGTCGTCGGCGCAATCTCTGACTTATTCGAACTGGGCGACGTGCGAAACCTTGGCCTAAGGGCGGTTGAAGGCCGAGAGCCGGAACCTCGCGACAAGTGGACGCCTCTCATTTGGCAATCGGTTAGCCGAGACTATCTGTATGCCATGGGAGCATTACTTTTGCGAGGACGTTATTTTTCCCAGCAGGACACCGCGGACTCTCCGATTGTCGCGCTTATTGATGAGAATATGGCCCGGCGCTACTGGCCCGGCGAAGATCCCATCGGAAAGCGATTTAAAGGACAAGATCCGCGCGGACGCAACGATGACTGGATAACCGTCATCGGCGTTGTCGGAAATATGCGGCGCAATGGCCTTGAGCGCGAGCCCGTGCCGCATGTTTTTGAATGGTACAAGCAGTCGGGAAGCACGCCTAGGGACCTTGTCGTCCGGACCACAGGCGACCCGCGAATGGCCGCCGCCACACTTCGCTCGCTGGTTCGCAGCCTCGATCCAGTCGCGATTCTCTCCCCAGTCACCACGATGAGCGAGCAACTCTCAGAGCAGCTCTCACCGCGGCGGTTCCAGACCTCGCTCCTCGGTCTGTTTTCCCTCATGGCACTGATTTTGGCGACCGTCGGCATTTTTTCATTGATGCATTACACCGTCGCACAGCGCACTCACGAGATCGGGGTGCGCATGGCCTTAGGTGCGCGACGCAGCGACATAATGCGGTTCGTGATTCGCGAAGGCGCGCTTTTAGTGCTGGCGGGGGGCAGCACCGGCATTTTCGCAGCCCTGGCGTTGACGAGACTTATATCCAGCTTGCTTTTTGGTGTAGGCGCTAGCGATCCGGTTACTTTTGTGGGCGTAGCCGCGCTGCTGATGGTCTTCGCGCTGCTTGGGTGCTATGTTCCTGCGCGGCGGGCGACGATGGTCGATCCGATGGTGGCGCTGCACTATGAATGAGGGCTGACGTGATCGCAGGAATTCTCGACTACGCCTGAGGAAGTATGACGCTGTGGAATCGCTTCCGTTTTTGCTTGCAGGCCATCCTGGGGCGCTCTCGGATGGAAAGCGAGATGGATGCGGAACTGCATTTTCACGTGGAGGCCTACGCGGAAGACTTGATTCGCAGTGGCGTGCCGTGCGAGGAAGCGATGCGGCGGGCGCGGCTGGAGTTTGGCGGGGCCGAGCAGGTCAAAGAGGAATGCCGCGAGGCACGCGGTGTAGTCTTGCTCGAATCCCTGATGCAGGACATTCGGTACGCACTGCGCATGATGCGGCGAAGCCCCGGGTTCACGGCCGTTGCGGTACTGTCGCTAGCGCTGGGCATCGGCGCGAACACGACGATCTTTAGCCTGATCAACACACTGATGTTGCGAAGGCTGCCGGTGCGAGATCCGGGGCAGCTGGTGGAACTCCTGCACAGGTATCCGGGTGAACCGCACTTGAATGGCTTCTCCCGGCAAGCCTGCCAGCTCATGCGTGATCGCAATCATGTGTTCTCGGGCCTGATCGCCGCTGTTTACCTACCCTTACAAGTTCGAGGTGAAGGCCTGGAAGCGCAGACCGTGCAGGGCGGATATGTGGACGAGACCTACTTCGATGTCCTCGGACTGCAGCCCGCGATCGGCCGGCTGCTTGGTCCCGAAGACAACCACGTGGGGGATGCTTCCCCCGTGGCCGTGGTGAGCTGGTCCTTCTGGAAACGAAGTTTCCATCTCGACCCGGGAATACTGGGCAAGCAAATCATCGTGGAAGATGTTCCCGTGACGGTTGTCGGAGTAGCATCGCGTAAATTCTCTGGATTGCAGTCAGAGGCCAGCCAGGATGTCTGGCTGTCACTGGCTATGGAGCCAACTATCCTTCGTTCCGATAGCGTCCGAACCTCCATGTGGTTGGTCGGTCGGTTGAAGACTGGTGTCTCCATGGAGCAGGCCCGCGCAGAAATGACCGTGCTGTGGGAGCAATCCAACGCCAGCAACAACAATCCGTTTGTTCACAAGATGAAGTTTGAGATGGAGCCCGCGGGGGCTGGTCTCTCCCGTCTGCGCGAGGAGTTTGCCAAACCGCTGCTTGCGCTCATGGCGGTTGTGGGCGTGCTGCTGCTAATCGCGTGCACCAACATTGCCAGTATGCTGTTGGCGCGTGGCGCAGCAAGGGAACACGAAATGGCAGTGCGCGTCTCACTGGGCGCCAGCCGGTTTCGCCTGGTGCGTCAAGTCTTGACCGAGTCTCTGTTGCTTTCCGCAGCTGGCAGCCTGCTGGGCATCTGGCTAGCATATTTCGGCACGGCAGCGCTCGTGCGCATCATCCTTTCAGCCAGACGGGTCGGACCACCCCTGGAGTTCCAGGTCCGGATCGATGCCCAAGTGCTACTTTTCACCGCAGCAGTCGCCTTGTTGACGGGATTACTGTTCGGATTGGCTCCCGCATTGCGCACGTGGAGGTCTGCCCCGGCACCTGCGCTTCGGCAAGCGAGGGCGGGCGGCGAGACGAAGTTCGGGCGGCTTTTTGGAAAGGCTCTCGTGGTGGCGCAGGTCGCTTTGTCGGTTGTGCTACTGAGCGCTGCCGGCTTGTTTCTTCACCACCTGTCGTATCTCGAGCACCTTGACGTAGGCGTTCAGCGCGATCACGTTTTGCTGATGACCCTGGATTCGTCACACAGTGGATATGAGGGGGAACAATTGTCCCGCGTGTATCAGGAACTGCTGTCGCGCCTAGAGACCATACCTGGTGTGCGCTCGGCCTCGTTCAGCAGTGTGACTCCTGTCTCTGGCGCCGGAGCCTCGCGCGCTGCAACCGTGGAAGGCTACCAGGCGAAGCCAGACGAGTTTCGATACATCATGGAAAATTGGATTGCGCCAAAATATTTCGAGACGCTCGGGACACCGTTGCTCGCGGGGCGCGACTTCAGCCTCGAGGATAGGGGCCACCCGCGGGTGGCTATCATTAATCAGACTATGGCCCGCTACTATTTCGGGCGTGCCAGCCCTATCGGAAGACACGTCACGTTCGACGGTGACGACCGGCCGTACGAGATTGTGGGAGTAGTGGGCGATACAAAGTACTACGAGATTCGGGAACAGACGCAGCGCACGATCTATTTCAACATGTTCCAGGAGAACGGGTCGCGCTCGCAACTTGTGCTGCGGACCATCATTGACCCGGCAGCTGTGGCTCCAGAGGCGCAGCGCGCGGTGCTCGACTTGCTGAAGGCCATCTCCATTAAGCGTGTCACGACAATGAGCGATCAAATCGATGCGACCATCGTTCCAGAGAGGCTCATGGCGTTGCTGTCCGGGTGGTTCGGTGCGCTGGGATCGCTGCTGGCGGCCATCGGACTCTATGGACTGCTCGCGTACACGGTGGCGCGGCGCATCAACGAGATCGGCATCCGCATGGCGCTGGGCGCGAGTCGAGGCGATGTGAGGCGCATGGTCCTCGGAGATGCGCTGGGGATGGTGAGCGCAGGGCTGGTGATGGGAGCGCCCGTCGCATTCTGGGGAAAGAGCTTTGTTGCGAGCTTGATCGAAGATTTGCCGGTAAAGAGCGTGGTTCCGATGGTGTTCGGCGCAGTTGCGATGCTTGCGGTCGGGCTGCTTGCGGCCTATGTGCCGGCACGCCGAGCGGCTCGCGTGGATCCGATGGTGGCACTGAGGTACGAGTGAGGTTCCATTGGTATTTCTCTTGCGGGTCCACAGGGTAAAGAAACTCTGCTTCAGCGGGGCCGTCCTGAAACAATTGGTTCGAAAAGTACAAGGAAGCCGGAGCTTGGGGGCTCCGGCTTCCGCTCCGCTGGATTGCGATTGCGGCTGCGAGTACATCGCGGCCTAGCGGGGGGACAGGCGGGCAACCAGCGTAATTTCACCTTTCGTCTCGATGCGCGCTACTTGCGCCAATTCTTTTTCTCGCGGCGATTTAGAGAGTTGACTTCCGCGGCTCGATCCTGCGCTCCAAACCTGCGAGAGGAAATAGTGGTTGTCATAGCGGCTGAAGACCAGCTTCGATTGCGATTGCAGCTCTTTTGCCTGGGCTGCGTTGGTGAGCACCATGGCTGCCGCGCTTGGGTCCGCGCAGCGAATCAAGAGTACCCCCGAATTTTGATCCAATTTCGCGACGCGGTACTCACCGGCCGGAAGCGTAGCGTTGCCCGCCGTGAAGGCAAAGGGAATGTCCACTACCATGGGCTCCTGGGCTCGCGCAACTTGAGTCGCCGCCATGCTCGAGAGCACCAGCAAACCTATCATCAAAAAAGATTGCTTTTTCATGGGAACCTCCTCTTTCTTTTTTGCTGGCGCCGTTCAATCTGCCCAGCGCCGTAGCATGCCGCGCACTTTCGCGCATTCCTCGATGCCGCGCAATGCACTGCAGATGAACTGAAAATCGACTGTAAATGAACAACCAACACCAAGGAAATACAGGACTTGACCGAGAGGCTCTGCCTTCATCGTGGTTTTTCCGGGGAGTGTTATAGTCATCCGAGGCAGAAGAGAATCCATGTCCTCTCCCGGCCGATCCTCGGGCCTCGCGCGGTTTGATGTGTTCGAGGTGGATCTTCGCGCGGGAGAATTGTACAAAGCAGGCTGCAAAATAAAACTGCAAGTTCTACCGTTTCAAGCTCTTGCCATGCTGCTGGAGCGACCGGGCGAAGTCGTCACACGCAAAGAGTTCGAGGAGAGGCTTTGGCCCGGGGACACGTTTGTGGACTTCGATCACAGCCTCAACACCGCCATCAAGAAACTGCGCCTGGCTTTGGGCGACGACAACAAGAAGCCGCGTTTCGTCGAAACCCTGCCGAAGCGCGGCTACCGATTCATTGGCAAGCTGGAGCACGCCACGCCGCCTTTGCCCGCGAAGCCTCCGGCGCCATCTTCTGGCGTAGGCCGGCTCCAAAGACTTCGCGCTGATGGCAAACTCTCATTCGTTTTGGTGTCCGTCGATGAAGAAACCTCTGCGGAGAGAGAGAAGTTGGAAGCGGCGAGTGACGACGTGGGGCTGTCTCTTTTAATTGCGTCGCAAAAGCTTCTAATGGTGCCCGACGGGACTCCCGTGAGAATCCTGGAAATTCGGCAACCGGATTCGCGCTGCCAGGTGCGAATTCTGGAAGGCGAGCACTATGGCAAGACCGCCTTGGTGCTGCCCAAACAACTTGCGGAACAGTCTTAGTTCAGAACGAATCCGGGCGTTCAGGTCCCAGCATCGAGCACGCTCCGACGGCTATTCGTAGCGGAGAGCTTCGACGGGGTCGAGGCGCGCGGCCTTCCAGGCGGGATAGACGCCGAAGACGATGCCGATCAGAGCGCATAGCATGAGTGCCGTGGCGATCCAGAAAAAGGAGAGGACCGCCGGCATCTTGAGGCCATAACGGATCAGCAGAGAGAGGCCGGAGCCGAACAGCACGCCGATGACCCCGCCCACAGCGCTCAAGGTCACCGCTTCCATCAAAAATTGCGCGAGGATGTTGCCGCGCTTCGCGCCGATGGCCTTTCGAACGCCGATCTCACGGGTGCGTTCGGTGACGCTGACGAGCATGATATTCATCACGCCGATGCCGCCGACAATCAGTCCGACTGAAGCAACTGCGAACATCAGGATAAAAATCAGGCCGCTGATCTTGTTCCATAAATCGAGAAAATAGTCCGAGGTGAAGAGCGCGAA
>Ga0066710_100000578_pt1 | contig 22984 bp, 24 predicted proteins | sample GraSoiAngelo_159_FD_79666 | JGI IMG/M metagenome (GOLD analysis project Ga0066710, IMG submission 79666) | Grasslands soil microbial communities from the Angelo Coastal Reserve, California, USA - 14_1009_16_40cm | ecosystem: Environmental > Terrestrial > Soil > Grasslands | place: USA...
TCTACACCGGCACGATCACCTTCACCTCCGAACGCAACTCGGCATCCCCATCACCCCCGCCGCCAGTCGACGTCCGCGTGATCATGCAGAAGGGCAACCCGAGCAACGCGCAGGCCGACGCGGGCCACCACTACGTCCTGCTCGTGCGGCCGGGCACGCTGCAGACGGTCGCGGTGCAGGAGGCGAACGCGACCAACGGCGCGTACCAGTTCAACTTCACGAACGTGAGCCCGGGTGACTACATCCTCGTGGCGGGCACCGACTCCGACGGGGACACGAAGATCTGCGACCCGGGCGAGGCCTGCGGCGCGTTCCCGACCACCGAGTCGGCCGAGGCGATCACCGTCGACAGCGACCGCGCGGGTCTCCAGTTCGTCACTGGCTTCGCAGTGGACGTCGGCGCGGCGGCCGCGAGTGCGGCGGCCGAGCGCACCGGCTACTCGATCGAGGTCGGCGGAACGCCCGACACCCCCTAGCTCGCAAGCGCCGCGCCGCAAGTTTCGCGCAGCGAGCCCGAAGGGCGAGCGAAGACCATCAGGCGGGCGCGCGCAGCGAGGCGGAGCCGAGCGAAGTCGAAGAGGTGGCCTCCCGGTCCGCAACGGCGAGGTGGGTGAGTCTTGGGTCGCGCCCCTAGCTGCCGCACCCGGTTCGGGGTAAGCCTCCCGGATGGATCCGCGCTACGTCAGCCTGGGCAACCGCGCCGTGCCGCCCGCGCGGCCGGGCGAGTTCGCGCCGCTCTCGATCGGACCGCTCGCGATCGCCGCGCCGGTCGTGCTGGCGCCGATGGCGGGCATCACCAATCCGCCGTTCCGCACGCTGTGCCGTGGCTTCGGCGCGGGACTGTATGTCTCCGAGATGATCACCGCGCGCGCGCTCGTCGAGCGCAACGCCAAGACGCTGCGCCTCGCGGGCTTCGATCCGAGCGAGAAGCCGCGCAGCCTCCAGCTCTACGCGGTGGACGAGCACTACACGCGCGAGGCGGTGCGCTGGCTGGTCGGCGAGGACCTGGTCGACCACATCGACCTGAACTTCGGCTGCCCGGTGCGCAAGGTTACGCGGCGCGGCGGCGGCGCGGCGATTCCGCTCAAGCCCAACCTGTTGCGTGCGATCGTGCGCGCGTCGGTCGGCGCGGCGGGTCCGGTGCCCGTGACGATCAAGTTCCGGATCGGCATCGACGAGCGGCTCGAGACGTTCCGCGACGCGGGCCGGATCGCCGAGGACGAGGGCTGCGCCGCAGTCGCGATGCACGCGCGCACGGCCGCGCAGCTCTATGCAGGTGAGGCGCGCTGGGAGGCGATCGGGGCGCTGGTCGCGCAGGTGCGGACGATCCCGGTGCTCGGCAACGGCGACATCTGGGAGGCGTGGGACGCGCTGCGCATGATGCGCGAGACCGGCTGCGCGGGCGTAGTGGTCGGCCGCGGCTGCCTCGGGCGGCCGTGGTTGTTCCGCGACCTCGCCGACGTGTTCGCGGGCCGCGAGCCCGCGGATCCGCCCGGCCTCGGCGAGGTGGCGCGCATCATGCTCGACCACGCCGAACGCCTCGCGGGCTGGATGGGCGAGCGGTTCGGCGTGCGCAACTTCCGCAAGCACGCCACCTGGTACACGAAGGGCTTCCCCGGCAGCACGCGTCTGCGCGACGCGCTGATCCAGATCGAGAGCCTGGCCGATCTGCGCGAGATCCTCGACCGGATCGACCCGGATGTACCGTTCCCGGCCCACGCGATGCGCCTGCCGCGCGGCAAGCGCGGCGGCACGCAGCGCGTCGCGCTGCCGGACGGCTACCTCGACGATCTCGGCGACGCGACGCCGCCGGCCGCCGAGCTGGAAGCCGCGGAAGCGGTGTCGGGCGGTTAGTCCGTTGGCGATCCAGGGCTTCTCGCACCTGGGCCTGTGCGTGTCGAATCTCGCGCGGTCGCAGCGCTTCTACTGCAAGGGCCTGGGCTTCTCCGAGGCGTTGCGGCTCGAGTTCTCGGGTGAGCCGAGCGCGACGCTGCTCGGGCTGCCCGGCGTGCGTGCCGTCCGGATCGAGCACGAAGATCGAGTGCGGATCGAGCTGTTCGAGTCAGAGCGGCCGCTGGCGTAGCAGTGCCTGCGCGCTGCGCGCGCCGTCGATCGCCGCGCTCATGATCCCGCCCGCATAACCGGCGCCCTCGCCGACCGGGAACAGATTGGCGAAGCCGGTGGCGAGCCGGAGCTCGGGCGCACGCGGCAGGCGCACGGCGCCCGAGCTGCGCGACTCGATCCCGACCAGCTGGCCCTCGGCGACGAAGCCCGGGATCTCGCGCTCGAAGCGCGCGAGCGCGCCGCGCAGCGCATCGCGGATCCACTCCGGCAGCAGCGCGTCGATCCTCGCCGGTGCGACGCCGAGCTTGTAGCTGGTCGGCCGCAGCGCGGCGCTCTCGCGGCCGGCGCGGAAGTCGGCGACCCGCTGTGCGGGCGCGCGGAACCCGCCGCCGCCCGCGTCGAAGAAGCGGCGCTCGAGTGCCTCTTGCAGCGCGACGCCCGCGAACGGCTCCGCATCGCCCGGATTCACGGTCACGACGAGCCCGGCGTTCGCGTACGGCGACGAGTGCCGCGAGTTGCTCATGCCGTTGGTGCAGAGCAGGCCCGGCTCGGAGACCGACGCCACGATCTGTCCGCCCGGACACATGCAGAAGCTGTGCACGCTAGCGCGGTCCGATCCGCCCTTCTCCACGAGCGCGTAGTAGGACGGGCCGAGGCGCGCCGCGAGCGCGGGATCGCCGCCGTAGCGGCCGCGGTCGACGAGCTCCTGCGGGTGCTCGACGCGCACGCCGAGCTGGAACGGCTTCGCGCGCGCGGCGACTCCCTGCGCCGCGAGCGCGCGCAGTGTGTCGCGCGCGCTGTGGCCGGGCGCGAGGATCACGGCGTCTGCGCGCAGCTCGCCCGTCGAGGTGCGCACGGCGCGGATCCGGCGCGGCGCCGCGTCGTCTGCGACGAGCGCTTCGAAGCGGGTTCCGAAGAGGAAGCGCACGCCCTTCGCTTCGGGCTGCGCGCGCAGCCGCGGCAGCACCCGGTGCAGGCGGTCGGTGCCGATGTGTGCGCGCGCGTCCCAGGCGATCGCCTCGGGTGCGCCGCACGCGACGAGCGCGGCGAGGATCGGCTCCTCGAGCGCGTGCTGCGTGCGCGTGTAGAGCTTGCCGTCGGAGTAGGTGCCGGCGCCGCCCTCGCCGAACAGCAGATTGCGCTCGGGGTCGATCTCGTGCGTGCGCGCGAAGCGCGCCACCGCCCGGCCGCGCTCGCGCAGGTCGGGGCCGCGGTCGAGTAGATCCACGCGCACGCCGTGCAGCGCGAGCACGTGCGCCGCGAACAGTCCCGCCGGCCCCGCACCGACCACGACGGCGGTACGGCCGACCCAGCTCCGCTCGAACGAGGCGAGCTCGAAGTGCGCAGGCGGCGGCAGCTCGCGCGCGCGGCCCGCCGCGAGCGCGCGGTCGAGGCCGCGCCCGCGCGCCGCGGCATCGAGTGCGAGATCGACGTGCACCACGTAGCGCGGGTCGGCGCGGTGGCGCCCGTCGAGTGCGCGGCGCGCCACGCGCAGTGCGCGGATCTCATCGGCGGCTACGCCGAGCACCTCGGCCGCGCGGTCGCGCAGCACCGCCTCGGGCTCGTCGAGTGCGAGGCCGAGCGCGAGCACGCGGATCCGCCGCGACCCGGCGGCTTCCGATTCGATCGCGTCCACAGCGGCGCGAGGATACGGCGCGCTAGCCTCCGCGCGCATGACGAGCCGGATCGTTCGCGCCGCCGACGTCGCGCACTGGGACGAACAGGTCGACGTGCTCGTGGTGGGGCTCGGCGCCGCGGGTGCGGCCGCGGCGCTCGAATCCGCGGCGGCGGGCGCCGACACGCTCGTGCTCGAGCGCGCGAGTGGCGGCGGCGGCACCTCGGCGATGAGCGGCGGCGTGCTCTACCTCGGCGGCGGCACCGCGCTGCAGAAGGCGTGCGGCTTCGAGGATTCGCCCGACGAGATGTTCAAATACCTGATGGCGTCGGTGGGCCGGTCGCCGGACGAGGCGAAGATCCGGCTCTACTGCGACGGGTCGGTCGAGCATTATGCGTGGATCGTCGCGCAGGGCGTGCCGTTCAAGCCGGTCTTCTACGAGGGCTGCAGCGGCGAGCCGCCGACCGACGACGGCCTCGTTTGGTCGGGCTCCGAGCAGTGCCATCCCTACTGCGACCTCGCCGTGCCCGCGCCGCGCGGCCACGTGCCGCAGATGCCGCACCAGACCGGCCCGCTGCTCATGCGCGTGCTCGTCGCGGCGGTGGAGGCGAGCCGCGCGCGCGTCGCCGCCGATCACCGCGTGCGCGCGCTGGTGAAGGACGACGACGGGGTCATCGTGGGCGCGCTGGCCGAGACGTTCGGCGCGCGCCGCGCGCTGCGCGCCCGGCGCGGCGTCGTGCTCACCACGGGTGGCTTCATCCACAACGACCGGATGCTCGAGGCGCACCAGCCGCTGGCGCGCCGCTGCCGTGTGCGCGTCGGCGCCGAGGGCGACGACGGATCGGGAATCCAGCTCGGCGTCGCCGCGGGCGCGGCGGCACTGCACATGGACGCGATCTCGATCTCGCTGCCCGTGACGCAGCCGTGGGGCCTCAAGCGCGGAGTGCTGGTCGACGCCAACGGGCAGCGCTTCGTGAACGAAGACGCCTACTACGGCCGGCTCGGCGAGCTCGCGCTGCTCCACCGCGGCGGCCGCGCGTGGCTCGTGGTGGACGACGCGGTGTTCGAGAAGCCCACCTACGAAGGGCACCCGGTCTGTGCGGTGGGCGATACGGCGGAGGAGCTCGAGCGGGAGCTCGGCCTGCCCGAGGGCAGCCTCGCCGCGACGCTCGGGCTCTACAACCGCCATGCGGGCGCGGGCGTCGACCCGGTGTTCCACAAGGATCCGCGCTACGTGACGCCGCTCGCGACGCCGCCGTTCGGCGCGTTCGACTGCACGGTCGAGAACTCGATCTACGCCGCCTTCACGCTCGGCGGCCTGCACACCGACCCCGACGGCCGCGTGCTAGACGCCGATGGCGACGCGATCCCGGGCCTGTTCGCGGCGGGGCGCGCGACGTCGGGACTGTCCGTGGGCGGCTACAGCAGCGGGCTCTCGCTCGGGGACGGCACCTTCTTCGGGCGCCGCGCGGGACGCTGCGCGGTGGGCGACTAGCGTGACGTCCGAGAGCTGGCGCCAGCTGCTGCTGTTCGTGTTCGTCACCCACCTGCCGTTCTTCGCCTGGCGCTGGCGCGCGACCGGCGAGCGCCGCTTCGCGGCCACCACGCTCACCTTCGCGCTGCTCGTGATCACCTACGGGCTCGCGGTGTTCGCGCCGCAGCTGCGCATCGGAAGCGCGCCGCTGTTCCAGGTCGTGCGCGTGGTGGCGTGGCTGTCGGCGGCGGTGAGCATCGCGCTGCTGATCCGCCACCACGCGCTCCGCCTGCGAAGATCGCGCGTCTGATGCGAAACTAATGCGAAACTAATTCGCAAGCAGCGTGATTCACACAAAGATGTCACCGAATTCGGTGACACGGTAACTAACGATCAGCCCGCATCGGGCAATGGTGGGAGATCGAAGTCATGCGAGGCTGTTGGTGATCTTGTTGTTGGCAGTCTCGGCGATGGGTGCGGATTGCGGCGGTGGCGGCGGCAGCAGCGACGCGGGATCAGCGGGGTCTTCGTCGTCGGTGGCGTTCTCCGGCGGGCGCGAAGGCGGTGACGGCTTCACCGCTCCGGTTCCCGAGCCGAGCGCGATGCTCGTGTTCGGCGTCGGCCTGCTGATCGCGGGCGCGGCGACGCGCCGGAATCGCTAGCTCCGCGCGCCGGCGTTCGGGCGCCGGCTACGGGTGGATCGAGTAGGCGAACACGCCCGTGTCGACGCGCCGTCCGATCCGGATCGTCCGGCCCGCCACGCGCTCCGCGAAGCTCGTGCGGCCGGATCGGTCGGCTACTGCGCGCTCCGCCAGCTTCATCATCTGGTTGGTCACCGCCTGGGCCTTGGCGGCGAAGATCGCATCGTTGATGCGCTCCATCGCGAGCCGCGCCGCCCCAGGCAGATCGGAGCGCGAGGCCAACAAAGGGACCGTGAACGCGACGCGGTCGGGCCCCACCTCGTACAGCGTGCGGCCCACGTGCGCCGTGTAGGCGACCCCGCCGCGCATACGCGATTCGCGCCAGTCCGGGACGCCCGGGTCGGCAGCCGTGCGCGGTGCGCGCATGCGCGCGACGATGTCGTCCACTTCGAAGCCGCCGATGTAGTTGCCGCCAGGTGCGATCGCGGCGGCGGCCGACGCCTTGTGCGGCGCGCTGCGCGCGATCTGCGCGCGGGCGCGCTTCGTCTGTGCCTGCGCGCGCCGCTGCTCGGAGGCGCGGCGCGCCTCGACCTGCTTCTGCGTGTCGGCGGGCAGGAGCTTCAGCAGGCTGCCGGGGATCCGGCCCAGCTCGGTCACCTGGCTCGGCTCCATCAGGACGCGCTCGAACATCGCCGCTTCGTCGGTGTCCGCGTAGAACACGTAGAGCTTCTGGCGATCGACGATGTAGTAGAAGTCGGGCTGCCCGTGCTCGGAGACGTAGTTCTTGAGCGTCTCGTCCTGCTCCAGCTCGGCCGGCCAGCGCTCCGCGCCGCGGCCCTTCGTCGGGGAGAGCGGCACGCCCGCGTACAGCTGCGCCTTGTAGCCGTGCTCGATCGATGCGCACCCGAGCGCGATCGCGACCGCGCACGCGCAGGCGATGCGCGCGATCGCGGTGCGCGGGCGAAGAGCGAGGCGTCGTCGAACCACGGGAGCTCCGGGCCGGACCCGAAGTCCGGCGCTCCCCGAGCCATCGACCTTCCGGCGGCTCGGCCTGAGCGCCATTGCGCCCGGATTGCGCGCGCTCGCGCGTGACTTCAACGCGCCGAGATCTGCACCGGCAGATGCGCGAGGCCGAACAGCCGATTATCCCGCGTCCAGATCGGGTCGCCCGTCACCTCGATCTGGTGCCTCGCAGCGAGAGCTCCTCGAGCATCACGCGGATCTCGAGGCGGGCGAGGTTGGCGCCCAGGCAGTAGTGGACGCCGTAGCCGAAGCCGAGGTGCGGGTTCGGGTCGCGGCCGATGTCGAAGCGGAACGGGCGATCGAACACTTCGTCGTCGCGGTTGGCGGACATCTCCCAGAACGTGAGCTTGTCGCCTGCGCGCAGCCGCTGCCCGCCGAGCTCGGTGTCGCGTGTGACAGTGCGGCGTTTGTACACCGAAGGCGTCGTCCAGCGCACGATCTCCTCCACCGCGAGATCGATCCGATCCGGCTCGCGCGAGAGGCGCTGCCACTCGCCGGTCTCGAGCAGCGCGAGCAGACCGCCCGCGATCGCCTTGCGCGTGGTCTCGCTGCCGGCCACGAACAGCAGGAAGAAGAACATCAGGAGCTCGCCGTCGGTGAGACTCGGCGGCTGTTCGCCCGGAAGCTTCGCGCCGATCACCACCGAGAGCATGTCGTCGCCCAGAGCGACGCGCTTGCTCGCGATCAGCTCGGCGCCGAAGCTCTGGATGCCCTGATTCGCGGCGCGCGATTGCTCGGTGGTCTCGCCCAGATCGCGGCCGGTGTGCTCCATCGCGAGATCGATCCAGTCGCACAGCTGCGTGCGCGCGTGCTGCGGAATGCCGAGCAGAATGCAGATCGCCTGGAGCGGCAGCTCGCGCGCGACGTCGATCACGAAGTCGCAGCGGCCGCGCGCCGCGGCGTCGGCGAGGATCGCCTGCGAGCGGCGCCGCAGCTCGCCCTCGAGGTTGGCGATCCGCCGCGGCGTGAAGCCCTTGTTCACGAGTCCGCGGATCCGGTCGTGGCGCGGCGGATCCATCATGTTGAGCATGACGCCCGGGAACGGCGAGTCCTGGAGGAACGCGCCATAGTGTGGCCGGTTGCCGCCGGTCACCGAGGAGTACGCGACCGGATCGAGCAGCACGCGCAGCGCATCGGCGTGGCGGCTCACCACCCAGAAGCCCTCGCCGTCGGGTGTGTGCGAGGTGGGCTCGTGCCAGTACACCGGCGCTTCGCGCCGCAGCCACGCGAACACGTGCTGCGGGAAGCCCTTCTCGAACAAGTCGAGATCGGTCAGGTCGAAGTTCACGGAGGCGGCCTAGTATAGACCCCTCGCTGTAGGAGGAGTGCGATGGCCGCGGCGCCGATCACGGATCTGTCCGAGGAGGAGCGGATCTTCCGCGACACCGTGCGTGAGTTCGCCGAGACGCGCATCCGCCCGCGCGTGGCGGAGATGGACCGCGAGCGGTTCCAACCGCCGGATCTGATCGCCGAGCTGTTCGGGCTCGGGTTGATGGGGATCGAGATCCCGGAGACCTACGGCGGCTCGGGCGCTTCGTTCTTCATGACGGTGCTCGCGATCGAGCAGGTCGCGCGCGTCGACCCTGCGCTCGCGATCCCGGTCGACGTGCAGAACACGATCGTCGTGAAGCAGATCCTCCGCTATGGCAGCGAGGATCAGAAGCGGCGCTTCCTGCCCCGCCTCGCGAGCGACACCGTCGGCGCGTTTGCGCTCTCGGAGGCGCGCTCGGGCAGTGACGCGTTTGCGCTCGAGACGCGCGGCGAGCGCAGCGGCGACGCGTGGCGACTCACCGGCCGCAAGTTGTGGATCTCGAACGCCGCGGAAGCGGGGATCTTCATCGTCTACGCCAACGCGAACCCCGCCGCGGGCTACCGCGGCATCACCGCGTTCATCGTCGAGCGCGAGGCGAAGGGATTCCGCGTCGGCAAGCGGGAAGGCAAGCTCGGTGTGCGCGCCTCGAGCACGTGCGAGCTCCTGCTCGACGGCGTCGAGGTGCCCGAGGCCAACGTGCTCGGCAACGTCGGGCAGGGCTACAAGCTCGCGATCGAGACGCTGAACGAAGGGCGGATCGGAATCGGCGCGCAGATGCTCGGCCTCGCCGAGGGCGCGCTCGAGGGCGCCGTGGCCTACGCCGGGCAGCTCGAGGCGTTCGGGAAGCGGATCTCCGAGTTCCAGGCCCTGCAGCACCTGCTCGCGGAATGTGCGACGGACGTGGAGACGACGCGCCTGCACGTCTACAACGCCGCGCGCCTGTGCGAGGCCGGCCGCGATCTCGCGCGCGCCGGTGCGATGGCGAAGCTCGTCGCGAGCCGCACCGCGGAATCGGTCGCAAGCCGGTGCGTGGACGTGTACGGCGGGGTCGGCGTCACCGAGGAGTGCCCGGCCGAGAAGTACCTGCGCGATGCGAAGGTCGCCCAGATCTACGAGGGCACCACCTTCATGCAGCTCAACACGATCGCGCGCAGCGTACTGCGCGAGGGCGCATAGCAAAGAAGTGACCCGCCGGTCGCGGGGGGGCCGCTATTCGACGTGCGCGTACCGGCCTAGCGTCGGCGCCGCAGTTTCGGCGCCGCGATCAGCAGCCCCGCTGTGAACACGAGCGCGGCCGACGGCTCCGGCACCGGATTGCCCGGCGTGCCGTCGCCGTGTGCCGACACGATGTGGCCCTTGCAGGTCGTGTCGCTCTGGTCGCAGTACTGGAACTTGATCGCCCAGCTCGAGGTGCCGAGCATCGTTCCGCCCTCGGCGAGGAAGTTCCAGGTGTAGGTCTTGTCGGTCTCGATGTTGGCGTAGCCGCGCGTGCAGCCGAAGTCCGGCTCGCCGGGGCCGGCACACAGGCCGTTCGAGTTGATGCCCGCGAACTTCGCAGCGGACCAATTGCCATCGGAGGCCGAGATGAGCGAAATCGAGGTCGCCCCTTCGATCGCCTTGAACCCGGCCTGGACGACGCCGTCCTTCGGACCGTAGTAGCCAGTCGAATCGAGGGTGAGGGTGACGTTCCAGTTGCCGCCGCCGGCGCTCTCGACGTTCAGGAAGACGTCGGACCCCTCGCATCCCTGAGAGTCGCAGGTGGTCAGGGAGAGGGACGTGGCCTTGGCGGAGCCGCCGATCGACAGGAACAATCCGAGCAGGAGTGCCAGACGGACGAACGATTTCATTGAACTTTCTCCGCGGCGGTGGTGGGGCCGCCAACCTGGATTTCCTTTACGGACCGCATTGTTACAGAGCTGCGGGCGCGGAGGCACGCAAAATCGTGGTAAAATTACCACGACACGCTAGCCACGCAGAGTGTTGACGTCGTCTACGGATATGTAGACAATGTCTACATGGCGAGCCGAGCGACAGACGAGCCCCCGCGCGAGCGCCTGATCCAGACCGCGCTCGAGCTGCTCGCCGAAGAGGGGCTCGAAGGGCTCTCCCTGCGCAGCATCGCGCGCCGTGCAGGCGTCTCGCACGGCGCGCCGCTGCGCCATTTCGCGAGCCTGGCCGACCTGCTGTCCGAGGTGGCTGCGCACGGTTTCCGCGTGCTCTCGGAGGCGATCGAGAAGTCGGCGGCGCAGCTCGCTCCCGGAGTCGGGCCGCTCGCGCGGCTGCGCGCGGGGTCGCGCGCCTACGTGGAGTGCGCGGTCGCGAATCCCGCGTTATTCGCGCTGATGTTCCGCCCCGAGCTGCTCCACGCCGACAACGCGAGCTACCGGCGCGACGGCGGGGCGGCGTTCGAGCAGGTCGTGACCCAGGTGCGCGCCGCGCAGGACGCGGGCTGGCACCCGCAGCGCGACACGCGCGTGCTCGCCGGCGCCGTCTGGGCGTCGCTGCACGGCCTCGCCATCCTCTGGGCGCAGGGCGCGCTCAGCGGACCGGTTCCCCGCGCGTCGCTCGAAGACGCGCTCACCACGGCGCTCGAGCTCCTCATGGACGGAGCGCCCGGAGACAAGCGATGACCGAGAATCTCTTCCTGACGGGAAACTTCGCCCCGATCGCAGACGAGCACACCGCGTTCGATCTGCGCGCGACCGGCCGGATTCCCGAGTCGCTCGAGGGACGGCTGCTGCGGATCGGGCCGAACCCGGTCGCGCCCGATCCCGCCAACTATCACTGGTTCCTCGGCAACGGCATGGTGCACGGCGTGGCGTTGCGCGGCGGGCGCGCCGCCTGGTACCGCAGCCGCTTCGTGCGCGACGACGAGGTGGTCGCAGCGAAGGGCTGGCCGCCCGTGCGCGGTCCGCAGCGCGAGGATTCGCTCGGCGGCGGCATCGCCAATACCAATGTGATCGCGCACGCGGGCCGGACGCTCGCGATCGTCGAGGGCGGCAACCTGCCGGTGGAGCTCTCCGCCGATCTGGAGACGGCCCAGCGCACCGACTTCGCGGGCACGCTGCGCGCGGGCTTCACCGCGCACCCGAAGCGCGATCCCGACACGGGTGAGCTGCACGCCGCGGTCTACGGCGTCGGCGCCGAGCAGATCCAGTACGTGGTGGTGGGCGCGGACGGGCGCGTGCGCAAGACGGTCGACGTGCCGGTCGCGGGCTCTCCGATGGTCCACGACTGCGCGATCACGAAGAACTACTTCGTGCTGCTCGATCTGCCCGTCGTGCTCGATCGGGCGGCCGCCGAGAAGGGCGTCGGGCTCCCGTACACGTGGACGCCCGAGTACGGCGCGCGCGTGGGTCTGCTGCCGCGCGAGGGCGGCGCCGGCGACGTGATCTGGCGCGAGCTCGAGCCGTGCTTCGTCTTCCATCCGCTCAACGCGTTCGAGGATGGCGACGGGCGCGTGGTGATCGACGTAGTCCGGCTCCCGCAGCTATTCGCGAGCGAGCGCTATCGCTCGGGCGACGGGCCGCCCACGCTCGACCGCTGGACGATCGACCCGCACGGCGGGCCCGTGAAGGAGGAGCGCCTCGATGAGCGGCCGCAGGAGTTCCCGCGCCACGACGAGCGGCTCGTCGGCAAGCCACATCGCTACGGCTATGCCGTCCAGATCGGCGCGGGCTTCCGCTTCGAAGCGCTGCTGAAGCACGATCTGCGCGAGCAGCGCACCGAGCGCCACGACCAGGGTCCCGCGCGCCTGTTCATGGAGCCGGTGTTCGTGCCGCGCGCTCCGGATGCGGGCGAGGACGACGGCTGGGTGCTCGCCTACACCTACGACGCCGACACGAACCGAAGCGACGTCGTGATCCTCGAGGCGCGCGATTTCTCGGCGCCGCCGGTCGCAACGATCCACCTGCCGGTGCGCGTGCCGTTCGGCTTCCACGGAAACTGGATTCCGGACCCGTCGTAGCTACTGTCCTTGCCCGGCGAACGGACAGGGAGTGTGGTGCATGCGCTGGCGACTGGGAGCGAACACCGCACTTCTCGCGCTCGCGTGCGTCTGGGGAGCTGCGTGCGGCAGCGGCGGCGGGCACAACACCACGACGATCATCACGCAGAACGCGTTTCCGCAGGGCTTTCTCCCGGTGCGGCTCGCGGGCGCGGGCGGCTCCGGAGACGTCGCGTTCCAGATCGACGGCGATCTGTTCGCCGTCGACGGCAGCTCCGACGTGACCACCGTGTCGCGCGCGAACGGCGGCGTCACGACGTTCGCGCACGTCTCCGGCGCGAGCCTGCTCTCGATCACCGCCGGGTCCGATGGACGCCTGTTCGCGGGCGACGACGCGGGCAAGATCTGGGCGATCGCGGCCAACGGCAGCTCGGTGTCGCTGCCGATCGATACCCATACCGGCCAGAAGATCACGGGGCTCGTGTTCGCATCGGCCGGGTTCGGAGATCTGGGTGGACAATTGCTCGCAGCGGGGCCATTCGGCGTACTTCACATCACCCTCGGAGACACTCCCCAAGTAGAGGAGTTGATCACCGGCGCCTCCTATGTCGACCTGGTGTTCTCGGGTACGACGCTGTTTGCCGTCAACGGCACTCAAAAGCGGATCGACACGGTGAGTGCGAGCGGAGTCGCAACTTCGTTTGCCACCGGATTCATCGCGCCCATCGGCATCGCGCTCGACTCCGCGGCGTCCGAGCTCCACGTGGCCGATGCCGGAGATGGGAATCATCACGGCGTGTTGAGCACCGTGCCCGTCGCGGGGGGCGCTCCGAAGAAGCGCGCAGGCTACGTCTTCGATTCGATGGCGAGCGGCCTCGCCTACGACGGCTTCGGCGCGATCGCGTTCGTCACGGGCAGTCCCGTCGGGGCATCAACGGACTCCCCCCACGCGATTCGCGGCGCTGCCCTCCCGCGCATCGACCCGGCGAGTACGAACTACGGCATCCTCTTCCCCGGGCCCACGGTCGGCTACGGCGACCTCGAGTTCGACCGCCTCGGCCAATTCGTGGCGGCCGGGAACGCCCCGGTCAGCACCACGAATCCGACGGCCCACAACTTCCTCTTGAGCACCGCGCGCGACGCGAGCCTGACGACGGTGATCGCTTCGGATATCGGAGCCGGCGAGGGGGATATCGGAACCAGCGAGAAGGTGTACGGCGTCGCCGTCGATCCGAGCGACCAGACGATCTACGTCTCGACCAGCCTCGGCAACGTCTGGAAGCGCGACGCCGCTGGCGACAAACCCACGCTGCTCGCGAGCGTCTCGTCGCAGCCGCTGCTCGGGCTCGAGTTCGTGCCCAGGAAGAGGACCGATCAGCTCGTCCCTTTCAACTTCGATCCGTATAGCGGACAGCTCGTCGCCACTACCGACGGCGGCCACGTGTTCGTGATTTCGACGAGCGGGACGGTCACGCGCATCACGTCGAGTCCGATCGGCAATCATCTCTCGGATCTGGTGTTCGACGTGGACGGAACGCTCTACGTGCTCGACAACGACGTGCTCGACAACGACCCGTCCTCGCACATCCTGCGCGTTGCGCCGGACGGAACGGCGGTTCAGCTCCCGGTGTCGGTCAGTCAACTCGGCCGGCCCGACGGGATCGAGATCGATGAGGGGATGAACCGCCTTCTCGTGACGAGCACCACGGCCGGGGGCGAGCACGAGCAGCTGCTCGGGGTGAACTTGAGCACGGGCGCCGTGACCGCGCTCGGGGACGTCGACTTCGACGACGGCTTCTTCCCGACCGGCGTCGTCTACGACCGGCTCGGCGCGGTCGTGCTGCGCCAGGGCGACAGCTCGCTGAAGGTGGTCCCGCTCGCACCGCCCTAGGCCTCGATCGACAGCCATAGCCGCAGCAGGTGGCGCCTGCGCTCGGGCTCCGGATGATCCTCGTAGGCCGTGCGCGCGTGCAGGATCGTGTGGTTGGAGAGCCACTGGATGTCGCCGGGCGCGAACTGCATGTCGAGGTAGAAGTCCGGCTGTGCGGCGATCGCCTCGTAGAGGTCGAGCAGCTCGCGCTCCGCGCCGGTGAACGCGGGCACGTCAGCGTGGCGCACGACCGAGCGGAAGTAGTCGCTGTGGTAGAAGGTGCGCAGCCGGCCGTCCGCATAACGGCAGGGCGGTATCGGCAGGTAGCGCAGCGCGCCCGACGCGTCCTCGTTGCGGATGTCGAGCAGGAACGGCTGGTAGAGCCGCGCGACGAGATCGGGGCGCCGCCGAACGAGCTCGTCGTAAACGGCCACCGAGCTGACGATCCGGCTCGCCCCGCCGCGCTTCGCGCCGTGCAGGCACAAGAGACCCACTACGTCGGCTGCATCGCAGTGATAGGCGATGTTCGCGGCGGTGCGGTAGAGGCGCACGAACGGATCGCGCGCGTCGGCGCCGTCGTCGCGCACGTGGCCGAGCAGATCGCCCTGCGGGTTCTGCGCGCCGGGCCGACCCATGTGCAGGCCGAGACACCAGAAGCACAGGCTCGCGTCGGCCTCGCTCCACTCGAGAACGGGCACGCCCGAGACGACCTGGAAGCCGCGGCCATTCTGGATCTCGTCGCGCCAGCGCGCGATCTCGCGCGCGAGCGTCGGCAGCGGGAAGTCCAGAGCGCGCAGATCGCCGAGCGCGCGCCCGGTGCCGCGCGCATGGATCACCGCGGCGCGCAGCTCGTCGACCTGGACGGGCGCGAGCGCGGTGCGCCAGATCGCGGGATCGGCCACGTCGCCGCGGCGCCACGCGGCGGCGCCGCCGATCGGACCCGGCGCGGGCTTCTCGTGCGGGCGGTTGAAATAATGCCCCGATTGCTGGGCGTAGGAGAAGTAGCGGCCCATCACGCCCTCCGAGGTCACGATACCTCCGCACGCGCACCGCCCGGAAGGCGCGGGAATCCCTCCTCGAGCGGCACCGCGATCGCTCCGGCGACCATCGAGAGCATCGTGTACTGGCCGACCACGAACGGAATCTCCACGAGCTGCGCCGCGCTCCAGCGCGACGCGAGCGCCGCCCATGTGGCGTCCGTGATCTTCTGCCGCGCATGCAGCTCGTCGGCCGCGCGCAGCAGATCGCGATCTTCTTCCGACCAGCCCGCCGCGCCGGGACCGGCGGCGACGCCGGCGATCTCGATGTCGGAGAGTCCCGCCGCGCGCGCGTAGTGCGCGTGATGTCCCCACTCGAACTCGCTGCGGCAGTTCCAGGCCGCGCGCAGCGCGAGCAGCTCGGACGCGCGGCGCGGCAGTGCGCCGCGCGCGAGCGCCGCTGCGAAGCCGAGGAACGGCTCGAGCAGCTGCGGGTGGTGCGCGACCGCGCGCAGCAGATTCGGCGTTTGCGGAGTCCACCCGGCTCGCGACAAGAGCTCCAATCGGGCTCGGCCCTGCATCCGCGAGCGCCTCCCTCGGTGACAGCCGTACTCTACCGCGGTGGCCGAGATCCCCGCCGACGTGCGCGCGCGCCTGCTGCGCGACTATCCGGGCGAGACGAATTTCGAGGCGATGCGCCTCGTCGAGGCGCTCCAATGCAGCGCGCGCGTGGTGCGCTCGATCGTATTTCTCGCAGCGGGTGACTTCGAGCAGCTCGAGCGGATGGCGCGCGCCGCGGAGATCGACTGGCGCGACGTCGTGTTCTGGGCCGAGTACGAGGACTACACGGCGGAGCACCCGCGCCGCGTGCGCTCGATGGAAGAGCCGCTTCCTTGATGGCGGAACCCGTAGGGTGGGCAAAACGTCTTCGTTTTGCCCACCATCCCGGCCGAAGGAGTCGCGGATGCAAACCGCAACGGCGCCGATCTACCGGCGCCCGCTCGACCTGGCGCTGGTGCTGTTCTTCTCGGTGTCGGTGCTCTACGGATTCCTGTTCAGCCTGCCCGAGGGCATCGGCGTACCGGTCGCGCCGGACAGCCCATGGCCGCCGCTGCGCTCGCTCTACGACTGGGCTGTGGCGGAGGAGCCGGCCCACCTCGATCCGCCGCCGAACCTGATTGCGGCGTGCCTGTTCGATGGATTCTTCCAGGCGCCGGCGCTCTTGCTCGTGATGGTGGGTCTCGTCGGGCTGCGCGCGTGGCTCGTGCCGCTCGGGCTCGTCTACGCGGGCGCCGCCGTCACCAACATGTTCTTCTACTTCGCGCAGACCTTCCTCGGCCCGCACCCGCCCCCTAACACGGTCTACTACCTCGCCTTCAACCTGCCGTGGCTGATCGCGCCGGCCGTGCTCGGCGCGCGCGTGCTCGTCGGCCGCGATCTGCGGGGTGCCGGTGGCTGAACGTGCCGCCGCGACCCGCCGCTCGCTCGAGGTCGAGTTCTTCCGGATGCTCAACCGGGTCGTCGAGCCGATCGTGCGGCGCGGCTTCGGCTCGCCGCGGCTCGCGCCGAACGGCTTCATCGTGCTCGAGACGGTCGGCCGCAAGAGCGGCGAGCTGCGGCGCAACCCGCTCGCCGCGACGCGGATCGGTCGCCACATGATCGTCGCGACGTTTCGCGGCGACCGCTCGCAGTGGGTGCGCAACCTCGCCGCACAGCCGCACGCGCGCTACTGGACGCGCGGCGCGTCGCACGAGGCGAGGGCGTTCGTGATTCGCGAGGGCTCGCGCATCCCCGCGGCGTTGCCCGCGCCACTGCGGCGCGTGGCGGAATTTCTCGTTCCCTTCACCCGGGCGGGCTGGGCGTTCGCGGTGCTGTCACCGCGCACCCGCGCGCCGCGCAAGCGAGCGCGCGCCGCGCGCTGAGGAGGCCCGATGCCCGTCGCGAGCTTCGACCACGTCGCGCTGCCCACCGGCAAGCCCGAGGAGATGATCGCGTTCTACGGCGCGCTCGGCTTCTCGGTGCCCGACGTCGAGCAGTGGCGCGCCGCGGGCGTTCCGTTCTTCTCGATCCATTTCGGCAGCCAGAAGATCAACGTGCATGCACCCGAGCTCTGGCTGCGCGACAACTTCACGCTGCGCGGCCCGACTGCAAAGCCGGGCTGCGGCGATCTCTGCTTCGTCTGGGAGGGCGGCGCGGAGCGGCTGCGCGAGACGCTCGCGGCCGCGCACGCGGAGATCATCGCGGGGCCGATCGAGCTGCCCGGCGCGCGCGGCAAGGGCGTCTCCGTCTACGTGCGCGACCCCGACGAGAACCTGCTCGAGTTCATCATCTACGAATAACGGAGCTCGTCATGCCGATCAGCGCGATGGACGAATACCTCGCCCACCAGACCACCGACACCAACGACATCGTCTTCACGAGCGACCGCAACTTCTATGACCGCTACTACTTCAACTGCCATCCCTCGAGCGACGAGCTGTTCCTGGTCGCGGGCCTCGGCCAGTACCCGAACCTCGGCGTCACCGACGCATTCGTCACGATCGCGCACGGCACCGTGCAGTACACCGTGCGCGCCTCGCGTGAGCTCGGCAACGACCGCCTCGACACCAGCGTCGGCCCGCTCTCGGTGGAAGTAGTGCAGGGCCTGCGCGCGCTGCGCGTGCGCTGTGCGCCGAACGAGTGGGGCGTAGCGTTCGACCTGCTGTTCGAAGGAACCGTGCCAGCGCTCGAGGAGCCGAAGTCGTTCAATCGCACGCGCGCGCGGATCACGCAGGACGTCTCGCGCTATGCGCAGGTCGGCACGTGGCGCGGCGAGCTCGAGGTGGGCGGGCAGCACTACGAGGTGGATCCGAAGACCTGGAAGGGCGCGCGCGACCACTCGTGGGGCGTGCGTCCGGTGGGCGAGCCCGAGGCGCCCGGGATCCGCTGGAAGGACATGGCGAATCGCACCGTCGGATTGCTGCACAACTGGCTGCCGATGCAGTTCGACGACTACATGATCAAAGTCTCGCTCGACGAGGACTGCGACGGCAACGTCATGCAGCAGGAATCGGTGAAGGTCTGGAACTTCGGCATCGACAAGCCCCACGAAGACATGGGCCGGCCCGAGATCGAGACGGCCTACATCTCCGGGACGCGCGAGCTCGCGAAGTCGGTGGTGACGCTGCGCCCGCCCGGCGGCCGCCCGCTGCGCAGCACGAACACGCCGCTGCGCACGGTCTATCTCGCGGCGGGCTCGGGCTATCGCCCCGATCCGGAGTGGGGTCATGGGACGTGGCGCGGCGAGCACGTGGTGCAGGGGCTCGTGCACGACATGAGCACGCAGGCGCTGCGCACGCGGTGGTCGTTCCTCAACGAGACGCTCTGCCGCTTCGAGCTCGACACGGGCGAAGTCGGCTACGGGATGCACGAGAACCTCTGCGTCGGCATCCACCGCCCGAGCGGGTTCAAGACGCCCGACGCCGTCGCGCCGTAGGCGGTCGGTGCTAGCATCGCGGTGCGCGCTAGAGGGATCAGCCATGACCGCGCCGCGTCCCTCGCAAATAGAATTCGATCCCCTAACGATCTCCACGGATCCGTACCCGATCTATCGGCGCCTGCGCGACGAGGTGCCCGTGCACTACAACGAACAGCGCCGCATCTGGTCGGTGACGCGCTACGACGACGTGATGCACGTGCTCGGATCGCCCGAGATCTTCTCGTCGCGGGCGATGTTCACGATGATCATCGCAGCTGGCAGCGAGGAGCTGCCCCCGTTCACTCTGCCGGTCCTGCGGTTCTTCTGGAATCTCGTCTGGAAGGTGCGGCTGAACCCGTTCGATTTCCTGACGGCGCGCAACCTGATTGCCGAGGACGGCGAGCGGCACTCCTCGATGCGCGCGATCGTGAACCGCGGCTTCACACCGCGCAGGATTGCGGCGTGGGAGCCGCTCATCCGCGAAATCGTGGAGGATTGCGTCGCGCCGCTACGCCGCGGCGAGCCCTTCGACGTCATCCGCGGTCTCGCCGTACCGGTTCCGGTTACGATCATCGCCGAGATGCTCGGCGTCCCCGCGGAGAGTCACGCCGACTTCAAGCGGTGGTCCGATCACCTCATCGGCTCGCTGACCGGCTCGGAGAGATCGGAACAGCGCTATGCATGGAGCAAGCTCGGGCCGGTGATCGATTTCCTCGTGGCGATGAGGACGCTCGTGCGGCAGCGCCGCGCGAATTCGAGTGACGATCTGATCAGCACGATCCTTGCGGCGCAGGAAGGCGAAACGGCGCTCACCGACCGCGAAGTGATCCAGTTCGTGTCGCTGCTGCTCGTTGCGGGCAACGAGACCACGACCCATCTGATCGGCAATCTCACCGACGCCCTTCTCGACCACCCCGACCAGCTCCGCAGAGTCGCCGCAGATCCGAGCCGGATAACGGATCTGGTCGAGGAGGGCCTGCGATACGACACGCCCGCGCAGTTGGGCTTCCGCACCACGACCGCCGATACCGAGATCCGCGGCGTGCGGATTCCCAAGGGCGAGACCATCGCGGTGTTCCTGGGCTCGGCCAACCGCGACGAGCGGCGCTTCCCGGACCCCGACCGCCTCGACATCGACCGCGACCTGTCCGGTGTTGTGAGCTTCGGCTTCGGCAAGCACTTCTGCCTGGGCGCCTCGCTCGCCCGGCTCGAGGCGCGCATCGCGTTCGAGGCACTGCTCCCCGAGCTGCCCAAGCTCGTGCGCGCCGAGAGCGCGGTCTCGCGCCTCGACTCGTTCTTCATCCGCGGCCTGAAGCGGCTCGCGATTCAGCGCGCGGCGTAGCACGCCGATGACGCCCCGGAGTTGCCGATGACGACAGCTTCCGCTCCGGCGATCGAGTTCGACCCGCTCGCCGCCCACGCCGATCCCTACCCGATCTACCGGCGCCTGCGCGACGAAGCGCCCGTGCACTACAACGAGCAGCGCCGCCTCTGGTCGGTGACGCGCTTCGACGACGTGATGCAAGTGCTCAAGACGCCCGAGTTGTTCTCGTCGCGCGCGATGTTCACGATGATCATGGGGGGTGGCAACGAGAAGCTGCCGCCGCTCACCCCGGAAACGCTCCGGTTCATGTGGAACATCGTGACGCGGATGCACTTCAACCCGCTGACGTTCTGGAAGGCGCGCAACCTGATCGCCGAGGACGGCGAGCGGCACTCGTCGATGCGCGCGATCGTGAACCGCGGCTTCACGCCGCGGCAGATCGCAGAGTGGGAGCCGCGCGTGCGCGAAGTGGTGGAGGAGTGTCTGGCGCCGCTGCGGCGCGGCGAGCCGTTCGACGTGGTCGCCGACCTCGCCGTCCCGGTGCCCGTGACGATCATCGCCGAGATGCTCGGCGTGCCGCCCGAGCTGCACCGCGACTTCAAGCGCTGGTCCGATTTCACGATCGGATTGGCGACGGCGCCAGATCGCGACGAGCGGCTGTGGGATTGGCGCGGCATGCAGCCGGTGCTCGAGTTCCTCGTGGCGATGAAGCGGCTCACGGGCGAGCGGCGCGCGCAGCCGCGCGGCGACCTGATCAGCACGATCCTGGCCGAGCAGGAGGGCGCGACGGCGCTCACCGACCGCGAGGTGATCCAGTTCGTGCTGCTGCTGCTCGTCGCCGGCAACGAGACGACCACGAATCTGATCGGCAATCTCGCCAACGCGCTACTCGAACACCCGGACCAGCTGCGAGTGGTCGCGGCCGACCCTTCCCGCATTCCGGCGCTCGTCGAGGAGGGGCTGCGCTACGACTCGCCGGTGCAGGTGGTGTTCCGCAAGACGACGGACGAGACCGAGATCCGCGGTGCGCGGATTCCGAAGGGCGAGTACGTCGCGGTGTTCCTGGGCTCGGCCAACCGCGACGAGCGGCGCTTCCCCGACCCGGACCGGCTCGACGTCGATCGCGACGCGCAGGGCTTCCCGGGCTTCGGCAAGCACTTCTGCCTCGGCGCCTCGCTCGCGCGGCTCGAGGCGCGCGTCGCGTTCGAGACACTCGTGCCGGAGCTTCTGAAACTCGAGCGCGCCGAGCGCACGCTCGCGCGGATCGATTCGTTCCTGATCCGGGGTCCGAAGCGGCTCCCGCTGCGACGGGCTGCCTAGCATCGACTCTGGTGGTCGAACTAGCGATAGCGCAGGAACGCGAGCGAGCATACCGCCGCACCGACGCCGAGCCAGGTTCCACCCAGCGCGATCAGAGCGACGGAAGCCCAGTGGAATCCCGGCTCGAGCACCGAAACCGAGGGACGAGCGGGCCAATAGAATACGTTGACCTCGCGATCCACCGCATAACGCTGAGCCGCCGATGAGCGAACCTCGTCGCGCCTCGCCGATCTGAACCATCGACTTCCGGGTGATGCGAAGCCGACGGTGTTTCCGCCGTGCACGGCGGAGGCGACCTCGTACTCGTAGCGGACGACGAGCGACGCCCCTCGCGAAGTCTCGTCGACCCTCGACTCCATGATCCGGCCGCGAGCGACGGGCCAGCGGCGGCTCCACACGCCGAAGAACGCGGTCCGGATGCCCGCGGCGAACACCCAGGCTCCGAGTCCACCGAGGACGAGCCCCGGGATCAGGACGATCGCAGGCGTCAACGGTTCATCGCGCGAAAGGCGGCTCGAATCGGGGGGGCCATTTTTCGAACTGTGGAAGATCGTCATCGATCGTCCACCAGTGTGCGCGCGAGCTCACGAAAACGTGGGCGACCGGTCGAACCCCCGGATCATCGTCGAACGTCCCAGCCGGGATGCTCCAGGTCTTCATATGCTCGGGTTTTCCGGGCGCGAGAGAACCGCAGATACTGCAGAATTCGCGCCCCATCCCCTCCGCATTGCGATGCTTCTTGATGAGCTCCTGCCCTCGGACGAAGCGAAAATCCACCGCTTCGACATGAGCCCAGGTCGCGAACGCCGCGCCCGTCGCCTTCCGGCAGACCGAGCAGTGGCAGTGTGACATCACCGCGACGCGGTCGACTTCGTAATGCACGCCCCCACACAAACAGCTGCCCCGGATCATGTGCGCCTCCTACAGGGCGTCGCGGACGAACTTTCCGCCTAGCACGATCGCAGCGATCCGATCGCGCAGGCACGAGATGTCGCTGGCGGGGTTGCCGTCGACGACGAGCAGGTCCGCGAGCTGGCCCGCGGCGATCGTGCCGTGGCCGGTGTCGAGGCGCAGCGGGCCGGCCATCAGCTGCGCGCCGTTGGTCGAGGCCCAGCGCAGCACCTCGAGCGCGGGGATGCCGAGCTGCTTGGTGTAGACCTCGAACTCCGACACGTAGTCGCCGTGCGGCATCATCGCGAAGCCGAAGTCGTCGCCGCAGATCAGGCGCACGCCCGCGGAGACGAGCTCGGGCAGGATCTTGCACGTGTACTCGAAGTCCTCGCGCACGCCGCGCAGCCGCGCCTGCACCTGCTCGTGCGTCTCGGCGAAGCCCTCGCCGATCGGGAACGGGCCCATCGCGTAGTTCCAGCTCTCGGCGAACTGGAGGAAGCGCGTGCTCCAGAGCAGGCTCGGCGTGATCGACGCGCCGGCCTCGAGCACCGCGTCGATCCCCTCGGCGTCGATCCGGTCGGCATGGTCGATGATGTCGACGCCGGCGCGCGCACACTCGAGGATCGCGATGCGCGACGGGCAGTGCGCGCGCACGAGCTTGCCGTGGTCGTGCGCCACGCCAACCACGGCGTCGATCTCCGCGCGCGTCAAATAACAGACGTCGCGCACGGGCGACGAACCGTGGCCGGGCGCCGCGGAGATCTTGATCACGTCGCAGCCGCGTCCGATCTCCTCGCGCGTCGCCTGGCGGAACTCCTCCGCGCCGTCGAGCCGGCGGGTGAGGCCAGAATGCTGGATCCCCATGAACCAGGAGCGGTTGGTGCCGTCGGCCATGTCGCCCGACGTCATGAACTCGTGGCCGCACGCGGCGATCCGTGGGCCGTCGAACAGACCGAGGATGATCGCCTCGCGCAGGCACACATCGAGGTTGTCGCCGTTGCTCGAGCCGATCACGCCGGTCACGCCGCACTGCAGCGCGATCTGCGCGTTGCGCGAGGCGACCATCCCCA
>Ga0066710_100000582_pt1 | contig 22949 bp, 24 predicted proteins | sample GraSoiAngelo_159_FD_79666 | JGI IMG/M metagenome (GOLD analysis project Ga0066710, IMG submission 79666) | Grasslands soil microbial communities from the Angelo Coastal Reserve, California, USA - 14_1009_16_40cm | ecosystem: Environmental > Terrestrial > Soil > Grasslands | place: USA...
CGATCCATACGCTTGTCGGCATTGCAGATGAGATCGCGGCAATGGCCACGATCAGCGCGCTCGTCCATCACGCGTTTCGTCACTTGTGGACCGGCTTCTATCGTGTGGCGTCTCCGAGTCTGCTTCGCGTCGGCCCGTATCAGGGCACGGTGGGTTGCGTGGAGATCGCAATGGGACGGGGCGTATGTGGCAAGGTGGCGGCGAATCGGCGCACGATTATCGTTCCGGATGTGAATGCCTTTCCCGATCACATTGTCTGCGACAAACGCGCGAAATCCGAAATCGCCGCGCCGGTATTCGACGCCACGGGCCAACTCATCGCCGTGTTCGACGTCGACTCGAGCCGCCGTGCGGCGTTTGACGCGGACGATGCGACAGGTCTCGAGCGCGTGTTGAGCTGGTTTGCAATGCCGCGAGGCTGAGAGCTACGTTTAGCGCCCTCACCGCCTGTAGCTTTCTGCGATGACGACAAACGGGTATTCGGATCGTATCAACCACGCGCTCGCGTTCGCGGCGAAACACCACGACCGACAAGTGCGGAAGGGAACCCGACTGCCCTACATCACGCATCCGGCAAACGTGGCGATCATCCTCACGCGCTACGGACGCGACGAAGAGACGGTTGTTGCCGGAATCCTCCACGACGTCGTCGAAGATTGCGTTCGTGAGCAGTACAGTAGAGGAATGCTGGAGCAACGCATCGGCGACAAATTTGGGAGCAGTGTACTCGAGACTGTTCTCGCGGTTACGATGCGCGTCGTCGACGACGATGGGATCGAGCTCTCGTACGAGGAGCGGCGTGAGGATTATCTTGCGCGGCTGGCACAAGCGGATACGCGAGCGCGTTGGGTGTGCGCGGCGGATAAGCTCCACAACGCGAGCACGATCTTGGCGGACGTCCAACGCACGATTGATCCGGATACCGTTTGGGGTCGCTTTACGCATGGCCGCGAGGGAACGGTGAGTTGGTATCGCCACGTGTATGATCGCCTGGTGGATGTCGGCTTCATGGGCGACATCATGAAGGAATTGGGGCACACAGTCGAGTCGCTCGAGACATGGCGCGCGTCCCCTGCCCCGCTCTCCGTTCCCGACGCCCTTGGTCAACCGTAAGCCATCTAACCGGCGTCCTTACGCGCGGGCGTTCAGGCGCTCGCACCTTCCACCGCGCCACCACGATAACGCGACGAGACATAGTCCTCGAGGATAGCGAGGAACTCACCGACGATGCGATCGCCGCGCAGCGTCGTGAAGAGCTTTCCGTCCACGTAAACGGGCGCCTTCGGCTCCTCGAAGGTGCCGGGTAGGGAGATGCCGATGTTCGCGTGCTTGGACTCGCCCGGCCCATTCACGACGCAACCCATTACCGCAACCTTCATATCCTCGACTCCAGGATGGGCGGCCCGCCAGACTGGCATTTGGTCGCGGATGTAGTCGTGAATGTCCTCCGCCATCTGCTGAAAGAAGGTCGATGTCGTTCGGCCGCACCCAGGGCATGCCGTCACTTGTGGGGCAAAGCTCCGCAAGCCGAGGGACTGCAGCACCTGCTGAGCGACGAGGACCTCCTCGGTGCGATCGCCGCCCGGTTTCGGCGTGAGAGAAACTCGAATCGTGTCGCCGATTCCCTGCGCTAGGAGGATGGCCAACGCCGCCGTGCTCGCAACGACGCCTTTGATCCCCATCCCGGCTTCGGTTAAGCCGACGTGCAGCGGATAATCGCAGCGGCTGGCGAGGCGCTGATAAACCGCTACGAGATCCTGTACGCCGGATACCTTGGCGGAAATGACGATGTGATCGTGCGGAAGCCCGACATCCTCGGCCAACTCGGCCGACCGTAGCGCGCTCGCCAGCATCGCCTCTATGTAGACATCCGTCGCGTCCAGCGGTTCTGCGCGCGATGCGTTGAGGTCCATCATCTCCGTGAGGAGACCCTGATCCAGCGAACCCCAGTTGACGCCGATGCGTACGGGCTTGTCGTTGTCGACAGCCAGCCGGACGATCTTTCGAAAATTCTCGTCGCGACGTTTGCCCCCGACGTTGCCCGGGTTGATTCGATATTTCGCAAGCACCGCGGCGCACTGAGGGTAAGTCGCCAGCAGAAGATGGCCGTTGTAGTGAAAATCCCCGATGATCGGCACGTTAACGCCCAAGTCCGCGACGCGAGCGGCGATTTCGGGTACCGCTGTCGCTGCCTCGCCGTTATTCACAGTGACTCTGACCAACTGCGATCCGGCCCGCGCCAGCGCCGCCACCTGTTCCGCTGTGGCGACAGCATCCGCCGTGTTGGTGTTGGTCATCGACTGCACGATGACGGGCGCGGAAGATCCGACCGCGACTTCTCCGATCTTCGTCGTTACGGTGGTGCGGCGTACGAGGAAAGACACTCTCACGGTCCTCAGGACGGGTGAATTCAAAGATACATCGTTCGGCGACCCGCTTGACCGCTCACCGGGCCGCTGGTACTTTGGCCGTCGCCGAGACACCGGAACTCGGACGCTTGGAGGTGCGGCGATCGGCATTTCAGCTCCGCGCAACATGGTGTTGTCGCGGCTCAGGTCATTGTCAGGGCACGGCACGTTCCGCTCCCTCGACAATCAGTTCTCAGGAGTGGGACATGCGTACGACCGGCAAGGTGAAGTGGTTCAACGATGCCAAGGGCTTCGGTTTCATTACCCCGGACGGCGGCGATAAGGACTGCTTCGTCCACTACAGCTCGATCCAAGGCAATGGCTTCAAGACATTGGCCGAGGGTGAGCCGGTGGAGTTCGACCTCGTCCAGGGCCAGAAGGGCCCTGCGGCTGAGAATGTGACGAAGGTGGCGGCTTCGTAGTTTCGATCACCGTTCGCGCATTAAGACAGGAGGGGCGCTTCGAAGCGAAGCGCCCCTCCGTCTTTCATACCGATTGCGTCCTACGGCAGCCCCGCGATGTCCGGCGGCCGTTTGCTCGGAGGTCGGCCGCGTCGGGCGCGTACGACGGACTCGACGGCCTCGCTAACACGCGACTCGACTTCGCGCGACAGCGACTCGCGATCCACGACGAGCGACACACCAGGTGCCACTATGACAGTGCCGCCACCTTCTCGGAGCGCCTGCGCCGCGAGCGCAACCGCAGTCGCCGTGCGGACGCCGAGTCGAACCATGAGCTGCCGGATTAACACGATGTGCAGAATACCGGCGAGAGAGACGCGGCGCGTGACGCCCTGGCGCTCACGTTCAACACCGGAAATAGTATGATGCGACAGCAGGTTGTCTATCCACTTGCCATCCGCAGATGACGCAATAGCCACAATATCAACATGATACGCGCGCATAATAAATATGTCTATCGGCCAAGGATATTTTGCAGGTCGCCGCAGTAATATTCGTACGCTCAGAGGAAATTTACCGCGCGCAGGCCGGCCAGTCTGGTCTCTTGCGGCGAACCCGGCGTCCGTGCAGAGCACGGCCCAAACGCAACGATGCCAGCTGAGGCACTTGCGTAATGATCCCGAGTACGCTGCCGGATCGACGCAGTATTAGTTCGTTGAGCCGAGGCTTGCCAGGGCGGCTTCGAGTTGCAGGCGAAGGGCGTGTGGACCCGTCCCACCTGGCAGGTCGCGGGTGGCGACAGATCGCTCTGGCGAAAACACGTCGAAGACGTCGGCTTCGAACAACGCGTGGGCTCCAGCGTATTCTGACAGCGCAAGCTCATGCAGATCTTGGCCGCTGGTCTCGCAGCGGCGGATTAGTCGGCCCACTGCGCTGTGGGCGTCGCGAAAACTCGCACCCTTCCGCACGAGGTAATCCGCCAAATCCGTTGCCATCATAGTGTCGGATAGGGCTGCGCGCATGCGATCCGAGTGGAACGTACACTCCTCTAGCGCGCCGGCGACTGCCGGAAGAACCAAGAGTAGCGTGTCCACGGCGTCGAACAGCAGCCGCTTGTCGTCCTGCAGGTCTTTGTTGTAGCTGCTCGGCAATCCTTTGAGCGTCGCGAGGAGCGCGGTCAGATCCCCCAACAGGCGCCCCGCTGATCCGCGCGCCAGCTCGAGCGCATCAGGATTGCGTTTCTGTGGCATCATGCTGGAACCGGAGGTATACGCATCGCCGAACTGCAAGAAGCCGAACTCACTTGACCCGTAGATGATCACGTCCTCTGCGAGGCGAGAGAGGTGCGTCGCGATCAGCGCCGATGCAAAAACAAACTCGGCGACAAAGTCACGATCACTCACCGCGTCCATCGAGTTAGCCGAGAGGCGGGAGAATCCCAGGCTCCCCTGAAGCGATGCGCGAGAGATAGGATACGCGCAGCCGGCGACGGCTCCGGAGCCGAGAGGGAGAACGGCAGTCGAATGGCGAGCGGTTGCCATGCGCGTGCGGTCTCGCTCGAGCGGCCAAAAATGCGACAGCAGCCAGTGGGCAGCGGATATCGGGATTGCGCGCTGCATGTGCGTGTACGACGGCATAAGAACATCCAACAGATCCGTCGCCTGATCGAGGATGACCCGTTGTACCGCCCGCACGGCGGCGTCGAGACGGTTTGCCGCATCCATGGCCCATAACCGTGTTCCCGTCGCCACTTGATCATTACGGCTGCGACCCGTGTGCAACTTTGAGGCGATGACGCCCGCTTCCTGATGCAGCAGGCGATCGACAAGTGTGTGCACGTCCTCGTCGCCTGCGATGGGCTGTTCGCCGGAATCAAGACGGCGCGCAACTGCGTCGAGTCCACGCGTAATCGCATCGCATTCGTCGACAGTAAGGGCGCCGGCCCCGTGTAGCGCCAGCGCCCACGCCTTGGACACCTGGATGTCAAAAGGCCAAAGCCGCAGGTCGACGCCGATGGAGCGATTTAGGTCATCGAATTGCGGGGCGGGGCCGCCGGAAAAACGGCCACCCCACAGCTTGTGCGCGTCCGCGGCCGGCTCGGCCGAGGCGGGTGTCATGCGATTTGCAAGGCCGCCGGGGCCGCCGGCATCTCGTTCTCGTCGGAGTCTTGCTGCATAGAACTCGCGAGTACGTCTGCCGCGGCCTCTCGGTCCTTTATTGCGCGGACGCGTGCCGGTAGCGCGAACAGCCGAATAAACCCGCCGGCGTCACTTTGCTCGTACACGTCGTCCTCGCCGAACGTAACGAAACGCTCATCGTACAAAGCGTTGTCACTCTGCCGACCGGCGATCGCGGCAGAGCCCTTATATAGCCGAAGCGACACCGTGCCGGTGACGCGCTGCTGCGTGACCTCCACAAACGCGTCGTACGCCTCGCGTTCTGTCGTCCACCAGCGGCCCTCATAAACAAGATCCGCGTAACGCGGCGCGATTAGATCTTTCGCGGCGAGCGTGCGACGGTCGAGTACGAGCTGCTCGAGCTCCGAATGCGCAGTGTAGAGCAGGGAACCACCCGGTGTTTCATACACACCGCGCGACTTCATCCCGACCAGTCGATCCTCGACGAGGTCAACGACGCCAACGCCGTGCTTTCCACCAATCGCGTTGAGAACAGCGACCAACTCCACCGCGCCGAGCGAGCGTCCGTTGACGGAGATCGGAGTTCCCCGGTCGAACCCGATGATGACCGTCTCCGCTTCGTCGGGCGCGTCGATGATCGGAGAAGTGAGCATGAGGAGATCGTCTGGCGGCGGCGCGTTCGGATCCTCGAGCACTCCACCCTCATGGGACAGGTGCCAAAGGTTTGCATCGCGCGAATAAATGCTCTGCCGTGTTGCGCTGACCGGAATTCCTCGAGCCTCGGCGTACGCGATCGCGTCCTCCCGGCTCCGGATATCCCACTCCCGCCACGGAGCGATAACGGGCAAATCCGGCGCGAATGCAGCGTACGTCAGCTCGAATCGAACCTGATCGTTTCCCTTTCCGGTACAGCCGTGGGCAAGGGCGGTCGCGCCAACGCGACGAGCGATCTCGACCTGCCGACGCGCGATGAGCGGCCTCGCCATGGAGGTACCGAGCAGATATTTGCGGTTGTAAACCGCGCCGGCTCGAAGTGTAGGGAAGATGAACTGCTCGACGAACTGCTGGCGCAGGTCCTCGACGTAGCACTCGTCGGCGCCGGATGCGAGCGCCTTGGCGCGAACGCCGTCGAGCTCGCGTTCACTCTGGCCAATGTCGGCGGCGACGCAGATCACGCGCGCCCCTGCCTGGTTTTCCTTAAGCCAGGGAACGATGATCGACGTGTCGAGCCCGCCGGAATAGGCGAGCACAATGGTATCCGGCATTGAGCGACTCCTCTGCGCTGGTATGCAAGTCACCGCATATTTAATCATCGGCTAAGGTAGAGTCAATGCCTGGACTCGAGCGCGCTTTCGGAGCGCGCTCCCGGTCACCGCTCGCCGGCCAGTTCGATGAGGCGACCGGTTACAGTCGACCGCTCCAGCTCGGACCGGCAGATGATGAGTATCGTATTCTCCCCGCCAAGCGTGCCGATGATCTCGGGCCATCCCTGTGCGTCGATGGCTTCGGCGATTGGTTGTGCACTGCCAGGGAGGGTGTGCAGGACGATCAGCTCGCGGACTCCATCGATACGTGAAAAGAGCTGTGGTAAGAGGCTATCCAACGACGGTTTGGTATCGTCAGCCAGCATCGCCGGGAGAACATAGCGGGTGCCCGACTGCGTGGGCGCGCGTACGACACCAAGTTCATGAAGATCTCGCGACAGTGTCGCTTGAGTAACGTGCCAGTCTTCTCCCTCAAGCGCGCGTCTGAGGTCCTCCTGGCTGGCGATTGGTCGCGCCCCCACCAGGCGCAGAATCGCTCGGTGCCGCTGGTGTTTTTTTGTCATCGAAAACGATCGCTCGCGTTTGCGGGGGCGACTGGACGGCGCGGGGGCGCCGTGCAGTGCACGCAAGGATTGACTTCTCCGTGCCGCATTATTATGCATTAGGGGTGAATAAAATACCAGTGGGGGTGCTCGGGGCCAGCGGATATGCCGGCCGCGAGCTCTGTGCTCTCATTCACGCGCATCCGTCGCTGTGCCTGGCGTTCGCAACGGCGAACGAGCAGCGCGGCCAGACAGTGCGCGTCGTGGGACGCGACATCACTTTTGTCGCGGTTGAGGACGCGCCGCTCGGTGATGCGGAGCTGATCTTCAGCGCGCTGCCGCATGGCACATCGAAGGACTGGGTCACCCGCGCCGGACACGCTGACGCAAGGGTCGTCGACCTCTCGGCGGATCTACGCCCAGGCAGCGGCTGCGAGGGCGTGCCGTATGGCTTGACCGAGCTTGCGCGTAAACGCGTGTCTGAGGCTACGGTCGTCGCGAATCCCGGTTGCTACCCAACGTCGATTCTTCTCGCGCTGGCGCCGCTCATTGCGCGCGGGTCGATACCGCCTGGGGCCGCGATCACGGTCAATTCGGCGAGCGGCGTGACTGGCGCCGGCAGGGCACCGAACCGCGAGCTTCTGTTTGCCGAAGTCGCTGATGACTACAGAGCGTACGCTGCCGGCAACGGGCACCGTCATCTACCGGAGATTCGCGCCACACTTGCTGATTGGGGCAGTGACGTGGATGTCGCGTTCACGCCGCATTTACTACCTGTCGCACGCGGTATTCTTTCGACGATCGTCGTTCCGCTCGTCGCGCCATTGCAGGACGTGCTCGGCCCCTGGAGAGAAACCTACGCGCGGGAACCGTTCATCGAGATCACGCCCGAGCAACCGACACTGCACGACGTAATCCATCGTAATGTGGCGCGGATAACTGCCGTCTCGCTTGCGGGCATGCGTACGCCTACGCTCGTGATCATTTCCGCGATTGACAATCTGTTGAAGGGCGCCGCGGGCCAGGCCGTTCAGAATGCCAATTTGATGCTCGGGCTTCCGGAAACCGCGGGATTGCCAGCGTGACGCGCGTCATCAAGATCGGCGGTCGGCCGCAGAGTGACCCAACGCTGGGCGCATTACTGGCTGGGAGCTGGAACAACGGCTGTCACGGCGCGCTGGTACTGGTGCACGGCGGAGGTGACGAGGTTAGCACGCTGCAGGCTGCCATCGGGAGTACGGCACGATTCGTCGACGGACGCCGTGTAACTAGTGCGCAGGACATCGATCTGATTCGCATGGCGCTCTCCGGCAGTGCGAACAAACGGCTCGTCGCGAACCTCGTGAGGAACGGCATCGATGCGGTGGGTTTCTCCGGCGAGGACGCCTCGCTAATCGCTGCGTCGCCCATTGACACCGAACGACTTGGCTACGTCGGCGTTCCCGAACGTGTGAACGTGAGGCTACTCCACCATTTGCTGGCCGGAGGGTATTTGCCGGTGGTGTCTCCGGTGAGCCTCGATGCGACGGCGACGCTGGGCAGCGCGCTCAATGTCAATGCGGACGACGCGGCGGCCGCCATCGCGGTGGCGCTCCAGGCGCAGGAGCTATTGCTTGTCGCGGATGTGCCCGGGGTACTGCATGACGGTGCGTTGCTGCCGGCGCTCACGTCTTCCGAGGCCGACGCGCTACTCGCGCAAGGGATTGCGAGTGGCGGTATGCGGGCGAAGCTGCAGGCCGCGGTCAGCGCGCTCGCTGGGGGTGTACACCGCGTTCGGATCTCCGACCTCGCCGCCATTTCGGACGCGTTGCGCGGAACTGTACTCATTCGTGGCGAGGAGAGCAGGAGAGGTGGCACATGACGATTGCGGTGGTCGAGCGCCCAGGGCCCGGTGCGGCGGAACCGGCCGGTGCGCTTTCTCGGGGTGACGATCAGAGGCGGGTTGGCGAACAGCTGGGTCAACCGACGGATCCGTTGCTACCGGTCTACAAGCGCGCGCCGGTGCGGTTCGTCGCCGGAGAAGGCGTGTACCTCATCGACGAGGACGGCCGCCGGTATCTCGATTTTGTGAGCGGCATCGCTGTAAACGCCTTGGGGTACGGCGATGCCGGCTTGCGGCAGGCGCTGCATGCGGCGGCCGATGGCCTGATCCATGTTTCGAATCTCTACTCGACGGCTCCGGGCGAGCGGTTGGCCGCGTTGCTCGTCGAGCGCTCGTTCGCGAACCGCGTGTTTTTCTGCAACTCAGGTGCGGAAGCGAACGAAGGTGCTCTCAAGTTCGCGCGCCGGTGGGCGCGCACGCGGGGTGAGGCCAAGCATGAAATCGTGGCGTTGCGCGGCGGCTTTCACGGGCGCCTCTTCGGCACGCTAGCGGCGACGGACCGTCCCGCTTACCGCATGCCGTTTCGGCCGTTGACTCCAGGTATCACGATCGTAGAACGCGACATCGATGCGCTGGCAACGACACTTAACACGGAAACCGCCGCCGCCTTAATTCTGGAGCCAGTACAGGGCGAAGGCGGCGTTCGCGTGCTCGACGCTGGGTTTGTGCGCGAGGTGCGCGCGCTCACTCGCGAGCGCGAGGTGGCTCTCATTTTCGACGAGATCCAATGCGGCCTTGGCCGCACAGGAACGTTGTTCGCCCACGAACAGTTCGATGTCACGCCGGACGTTGTCACCCTCGCCAAGCCGCTTGCGGGCGGCCTGCCGATGGGAGCAATTCTGGTCACCGAGGCGATTGCGTCCACAATCAAAGTGGGCGATCACGGAACGACATTCGGCGGCGGGCCGTTCGTGTCCGCTGTCGCCGCGCATGTCGTCGAGCGGATTTCAAACCCGACGATGCTTCGCCAGGTTGCGGAGAACGGCTCGTGGTTCGGCCGACAACTCAATGACGTCGCGGCGCGCACGGGACGCATCCGAGCAGTGCGCGGGGTAGGTTACATGTGGGGGATCGACGTGATGGGAACTGCGGCGCATGTCGTAAGCGAAGCCCTGAACGCCGGCCTACTTGCCTGCTCGGCGGGCGACCATACGGTCCGGCTGTTGCCGCCCCTCGTCGCAACGCGGGAAGACCTCGGGTTGGGCCTCGGCATCCTAGAAGGTGTCCTGTAATGCGGCACGATCTGCTCGTCCGCGCAGCAACGCTGATGGACACGGAAGCCATTTCGCGGCTGAACAACTCTTTCGCGGCCGAAGGCCTCATGCTGTACCGCAGCCCGGAGGCGATATCGCTTGCCGTGGATGACTACGTCGTCGCCTCAGACGCACGCGGCAAGGTCGTCGCGTGCGGCGCGCTCAAAGAATATTCGCCATCCGTGGCTGAAGTGGCGGCCATCGCCGTCGCGCGCGACGCGCACGGGCAGGGGCTTGGTCGAGCTATGGTCCGCGCCGTGGAGGAGCTGGCGATCAAGCGTGGAATCCACGACGTGTTTGCGCTGACCCTTCAGCCCCAATTTTTCGCTGCGGCGGGTTATCAGCGAGTCGATCGCGCCCGTTATCCGGAAAAGATTCGGCGCGACTGCCTGAGCTGCGCGCGCCGATTCGCATGTAACGAGATCTGCTTCGCGAAGAACTTGCGCGTGGAGGCGCTGGCCGCCGCTTGACGCGACGGGTGCGCGCCCGCCCAATTTCGGCTATGAGGCGACCGATTCGACGAAACGGCCTCCGCGCCGTGCGGCAGGCTTTCGATGAAGTGCGATTTGCGTCGAATCGGATCCTGAACCTGCGCGAATCGCTGCCGGCTGGTGCAGCGGCGGCGACGCGTGCCGAGGCGTGGCTTCGCCAACGCCAGGTCGACCGCGCCGGCGAAGTGCTCATCATCACCGGTCGCGGTCGCGGAAGCGAGGGCGGCTTCGCGGTCGTACGCGACGCAGTGATCCGGCTGCTGCGGGTGCTGAAAAGACGAGGCGTCGTTGGCGGCCACGAGGAGCACACACCAGGGTCGATCGTGGTCAAGCTCGCACCGCTGCAAGCGCTCTGGGAATCGCCGCGACGAAACCGGGGACGTGGCGCGCCGCCGCCGCCCAAGACGCCACCGTCACTCGATGCATTGGATAACGAGACGCGCGCGCTGCTCCGCGAGCTCGCCAAGCGATCGCTCGAAGACTTGGGCATCAGGAACACCGCGGAGTTCGTGGACGGAGAAATGCTGCGCCAATTCAGCGCCATTGCCACCGCCGTGGGCGATGCCGAAGGGCGTGAGGCGCGTCTTCGCAGGGCAATCCGAGCGGCCGTTGACCAACACGACGGATGATAAGAAAATAATCAACGGCTAATGACAGCTTACTTCTCTTTGCCCGTAGCGCGAGGCGAGAGTGGACGCGTGAGCCTCTGCACTGCCAGCTTCTTGCTGACGTTGGTCGTCGGGCAATCGGCCGCGCAGCAGCCGATCACAGGTTTCAGCAGCACGAGCTCGCCGGCAGAGCGCATACTCGAAGGCGATGTCGCGACACGGCCTTCGGCGGCGAGCGCGTCGGCGCACTCCCGCGCACTGTCGGCACAAACCCACGTCGCCGGCACCCGCGCGCAAGCGGCGACGCGCGACTACGTCATCCGTGCAATGAAGCGCTGGGGCCTCGACACCGAGGTGAGATCGTACGACGTCTGGATGCCGCACGCCACATCGGTGCGCGTCGCCCGCGTCTCGCCGAAGCCCAAGGACTTCGTATTGGTCGAGCCACCGGTTGCTGGTGATCCCACATCCGGCACATGGCAGTATCCTACCGTCAACGGCTACAGCGGCCAGGGCGACGTCACGGAGGAGGTCGTGTACGCGAATTACGGCCTAATTGAAGACTACGCGCAGCTCGACTCGATGGACGTATCGGTAAAAGGCAAGATCGTCATCGCGCGTTACGGGCGATCCTTTCGCGGCATCAAGGCCCGCGAGGCCGAGAAGCACGGTGCGGTCGGACTGCTCATCTACAGTGATCCACAGGACGATGGATACGCGAGGGGCGATGTGTACCCCGCAGGGCCGATGCGTCCCAGCGGCGGGGTCCAGCGCGGAAGCATTCTCAACCTGGACGGAGACCCGTCGACGCCCGGATACGCCGGCACGACGCGCGCACCGCGGCTAAAGCCCGAGCAGATGGAGATCTCGCACATTCCGGTTGTGCCGATTGCCTACGGGAATGCAAGCGAGCTGCTGAGGTACATCGGGGGGAAAGAAGTACCTCAGGCGTGGCAGGGTGGATTGCCGTTCCGGTACCACGTGGGTCCTGTGGGCGTGCGCGCGCGAGTCGCCGTGCGGGACGACCGCGCTACGACTCCGCTCAAGCCGATCTACGACACCTTCGGTACTATTCGCGGCAGCGAGTTTCCCGACGAGCTCGTGATCATTGGCGGACATCGCGATGCATGGGGTCCAGGCACCGCGGACAACGTCAGCGGGACAGTCAGTGTGCTCGAAATGGCGCGCGCGATCAGTGAAGAAGTGAGGGCGGGCCACCGTCCCAGACGCACGATCCTATTCGCCACGTTGGACGCCGAAGAATGGGGCCTGCTGGGCTCAACCGAATTCGTCGAGGACGACTCGCTTCGTCTGAGCCGCGACGCCGTTTCGTATTTCAACCAAGACGTCGCAGCGCAGGGAGCTCGGTTTGGCGGCGGGGGGTCACCCTCGCTCCGCGGCATGCTGCGCGACGTGGCGAAGCTCGTTCCGGACCCGAGCGGCCAGGGCAGCGTGTACGAGGAGTGGCGTCGGACGACCGCCGCCGCCGACTCAACCGAGCCGCCCATGGGCGATCCCGGAGGCGGATCTGATTTCGCCGGGTTCTACAACCACCTTGGGATTCCGATCGCCGATTGGGGGTTCGGTGGCAACGGCGGCGTGTACCACTCGCAATACGACAGCTATACGTGGATGACGAAGTTCGGCGATCCGGGCTTCCGCTATCATGCCGCCGCGGCGCGGATTGGCGCAGTCATGACGCTCCGCATGGCGAACGCGGACGTGCTGCCTTTCGACTACGCGGAGTACGCGCGCACCCTGCGCCAGTATGTGGCGCCGATCGAAAGGCGAGTCCGCGAGCTGCGGTGGAGCGTCGCGACAGGGGCGCTCGCAACAGCGATTGACGAATTGGCGCGCGAAGCCGTGCTGTTCAACGCAGTACGCGACTCGGCACTCAAACGGCCGCTACCGAACCAGGCGCTGGAGCGCACGAACCGGGCGCTGATGCAGGTGGAACGTGCGCTGGCGCGTCCTGAGGGTCTTCGGACGCGACCGTGGTTCCGAAATCTGATTTACGTGGCGGACGAGAATAACGGCTACGCCAACATGCCGCTGCCGTCGATCAATGAGGCGATACGAGCGGCCGATGAGGCGCTTACGCGCCACGAGATCGAGGATTTGGTGGCGCGATTCGCTCGCGCAACGTCTGCCCTTACGGCTGCGCGAGCAGCTTTGACCTCCCGCTAAACGCGCTCACCGCGTTGGCGTAGCGTCAGCGGCGCGAAGGGCAAGAGTACGTCCGATCGTGATCCCGATGGCCGCGCTCGCGACAACAGCGAGCACGACGAGCGCGATGACGAGGACGATCGTCACACGCCGACGTTTGGACGCTGGCGCAGGCGTCGGTGTGTTTGACGCCGTTCTTGGTGGCGAAGTCACTTGCGCCGCGAAGGACTCTCCACGCGTGCGCTCGGAGGCTGCCGCTGAGGTGTTCGGCGCCGCAGCCGGCTCGGGAATACCCGCTTCAGCGCTTGAGGGCTGAGATGTAGTAGGCACATCGGAAGCCTCTTTCGCGGCGGTACGAGTCGGCTCTTCCGACGACAGGACTGTTTCGGACCGCGACGTCTGTCGCTCGAACGGCGCGCGCTACTGGGCGGGTTCCGACGACGCGCTCGCACTAAGGTCGTCATTTGCGCGTTCGACGGGCTGCGCAACGACGGCTGTTCCTCGCGGCGACGCGCGTCGGCGGGCGAGGTACGCGCGCGGCAGAGAACGGCCGTTCGCACCACGCGTCAGGGGCATGGCACCCAACACCGGTCGCGACGGAACGTTCAGGGTCGCAGCAGGTTCGAGCGCTGCTTCCGCAACGGATTCGGGACTCGATTCGACGACCGGTTCGGGCGTCGCCGACATCGTTTCGGGAAGACTCCCACGTGATGCGACGGGCGCATCGACTGGGGCTGCCGTGGTGGGCGTGAGGGGCGCGACGACCGCGGTCGGTGGCGCCGCCGCCGTCGGCGTCTCGGCAATCGCTATGACGTCGACTGGCGCTCTCGCGGCCGCGGGGATGGGTAGATCAAGGTCGAGTGACGCGCGCTCTCGAACAACAGGCGTAGGCGAATGCGGCGGCTCGAGGGCAGTCACGCGCGATCGAACTTCACGTGGCTCGACGCCAGGGACGGCGCCCGCGCAGCAGCAACCGAGTGTGACGGCGGCGTCAATGAGCATCGGCTTGCCACTAAGGAGGTGCTGCGTAATCTCGGCCGCGAGATCGTCACTCGCGATCTCGACGAGTGTGTGTCCACCGTGCTCGCTCCAGAGCGCGTCGATAGTGGGAAGACCTCCGGGCTGGGAGCGAAACCGGCGCCGGTCGGGGGGGATCACGGACTCGAACATGCGCGGCTGCTCCTCGGGTACGATGCCGCGTTCCAGGAGCAGCGAGAGCAAGGCGGCGGGACTCATGCGAATGTCGATCGCGTCGTCTATTGCGCCGGGACAGCCGCCAACGTAGGTGATCCGAGTGCGCGTGGGTTCCGAGAATGCGCGGACGTAGCGCGCGACGGCGACCGGCGGCGGCACGAGTGTCAACAACACTGGCCGCAAGTCGCCGCCGACATTGAGCAGACGATGAGCGACGATCGGGCAACTGCATTGAATGGCGGGGCCGGGCACGTGCTCGGACAGTCGCCGAAGCGAGGCTTCGGCGATGAGCTCGTCTCCCCAGCTCGCTGGGATCACATTCGCGTAACCGGCGCGAAGACACGCGTGCGCAAGCTGCACCGGAGTGGCCGGCAGGGCAGCGAGGGTCGCGTCAGTGCCGAGAATGATGACCGGCACCACCTGCGGCGAGCTGGAATTCATCGCGCCGTTATCTTGCACTGCTGATGCCGTGTGAGCGCGTGTCCGGCGCGCGCAAGGACCGCCGTGCGGCGAGCGGTGCCGGAACGCGAGGTGGAGCGACGAGCCAGTGGTTGAGTCAGTGTACACGAAACTGTCACGGCCGGCCCAGACATTGCAACCCTGCAGTCCGTTGCGCGAAGCGAGGATGGGCGTGGGGGAGACACTTGCCGCGGGGCTCGCACGGCTGTCGGAGCCTGAGCGAGATACACTTGCGGTGTACGCCGCCCGGGCGACGTGGCCAAGCGGCTTCGCAATCTACCAGCGGGGGGCCTCCGCGGACGGCGTCTTCGTCGTCAACCGAGGCCGCATCGTTCTGCGTAGCCGAGTGCGCGCCGGCAGAGGCTTCGTTCCGTGCATCGCGACGCCGGGGGAGACGTTCGGCTCAGAAGGCCTCGCGCTGAACGCGCAGTACACGACTGACGCGCGGGCTGACGAAGAGAGCGAGACATTGTTCTTGAGCTCCGGCCGTTTTCGCGCATTTGTGCGCGAGCAACCGCATCACGCACTGACGCTCGTTACGCAATTGATGGCGGAGCGGGCGGCGCTACTCGACAAGTTGCGGGAGCTGACTACACTGAGCGTCGAACAGCGCCTCGTGGCCACCTTGGTCCGCATGGCGGCCAACAACACTTTCACGCGCGACGATGGCAAGATCGTTCTCTGCACGGCTCGCTATCGCTTGCTGTGCGAACTCGTGGGCGCAACGCGTGAATCTGTATCGCTGGTGCTCGCGCGGTTGGCAGGCGAAGGCTTCGTCGAGCGCAAAGGTACGAATCTGATCGTCGCGCCGCCGACTCAGATCGCGGAGCGGCTCGAGCTTACCGCTGCCGGCGAAACCGAGCTGCCACTGCCGCAGTTCAGCGAAGCACAGAATCAGCCGCTTCAGTAGCGGCACGTCGTCCCTGCGGCACTGCCGTGGCCAGCAAACCGCGGCGTGTATATTGCGCCGATGCTGGCCCTCGTCGCCGGGATTGCAGCGTTGGCGGCGCTGATGTGGCGCGACCGGCATATGCGCGCCATCGAGCGACGCTCTATGCACACGCAGCGGTACACGCCCGATGGAGTGGTCGTCGGCGCGGCCGGCTTCATTCGCGAACGAGCAAACGCGCCCGCAGTCCTGCTCGTGCACGGCGGCGGCGATACACCGCAGACGCTGCGATACCTCGGCGATTCGCTGTACGCGCGCGGCTTCGCCGTATCGGCGCCCCTGCTTCCTGGACACGGTCGAACGCTTCGCGAATTCGCCCGCGTGACCGCCGATGAACTTGTGGAAGCGACGCGGTCAGCGTACTTGGCGCTATGCTCACGACACGAATGGGTCGGTGTGATCGGCGTGTCGATGGGCGGCGCTTTGGCCGTGCAGTTGGCCGCCGACAATCCCGAAATGCCGGCCATGGGCCTCGTGGCGCCGTACCTAGCGATGCGGTCCGAGATCGCGCGCCCCGCGCGGTGGGCGCCGCTGTGGGGGCCCGTCGTTCCCTACGTGGACACGACCGACGGGCTGTCGATCCTCGATCCATCCGAGCGCGAGCGGAGTCTCGCCTATGGCGCCTTCAGCGCCGGAGCTCTGCGCGCTCTCTTCCTCGTCGTGCAACGCGCGGCCGCCGCGCTGCCGCGCGTCGTCACACCGACATTGATTATTCAATCACGCGCGGATAACCGCATCACGGTAGCGGACACCGAGCACGCCTTCGCGCGCCTCGGCGCGCGAGAGAAGCGACTGGAGTGGACGACGGGAGCGGCGCATGTAATTACCGTCGACTACGGGCGCGAGCGCGTGTTCGAGCAGCTTGCGCAGTGGATGGAGGGGCACCGAACAACTCCCGGGCATTGAAAAAGGCCGACTGCATGCGCCGGCCTTTCTCCGTGCTAGACGGACCGGGCGCTCAGCTGGTGACGCGATCGACGATATTGCTTCCGATTTCCCGCAATGTGTCGACGCCTTCCACTGCCAGCGATGTTGCCTGCTGCGCCACTTCCTTCGCCACGCGTGTCGCGCGCGAAATCGCCGATGTGCCGGCGGCAGCCGTGTCGCGCGCCGTGCCGGTGGCGACGGTGTCCGCAGTCCTTCTCGGTGGCGCTGTGACCTTTGCCTTAGTAACGGCGGCATGCTTGGCCGCAGCCTGCGCCGAGGATGTCGCGCTCCGTTTGGTCGTCGCTACGGCGGCGCTCCTGCCAGCCTTTGAGCGCTTCGCAACACGACTCGCCGCTTTCGCAGAACCCCGCCGACGCACTGAGGTTTTCGAGCCTGCGGCCGACGCTGAGCGTTTCGAGCGGCCCCGCGTCACTCCGGTGCGCTTCTTCTTCGACGTGCTGCGTGCGGATTTCCTGCGCGACTTCTTCGCTCGTGTCGGCATGGCGACCTCTCCTCGAAATCGGTGGTAGGCTACACGTCGGAGGATAGCGAGAACCCGACCGGTCGGTAAGTGAGTCGACGTCGAACGTTGCCGCGCCTAGGTTCGACGGGTACAATCATCGTCGACTCGCTCCGGGAGTTTGCATCATGTTCGGCTTCGCTCTTCTGCTCATCATCGCGATCATTGGGGTCCTCGCCCTCACAAGCTCTTTCAAAATCGTGGGGCAGGCGGAAGTCATGGTTGTGGAACGGTTGGGCCGGTTTCATCGGCTTGCCCGATCCGGCTTTAACATTTTGATCCCATTCATTGAACGGCCGAAGTCGATCGACGTTCGATTCTTGGAGGCGGACATCGGCGGCCAGAAGCGGATTGCCGCTCGCACCACGAGCCGTATCGATCTGCGCGAGCAGGTCCTGAACTTTCCGAGCCAGCCGGTGATCACGAAGGACAACGTCACGATCGACATCGATGCTGTGCTGTATTATCGCATCGCGGATCCGCAGAAGGCGACGTATGCCGTTCAGAACTTGCCATATGCCCTCGAGACCCTGACGCGCACGACGCTCCGCAACATCGTCGGCGAAATGGAGCTGGACCAGACGCTGGCGAGTCGCGACATGATCAACAAGCGGATGCGCGACGTGATTGAGGAGGCGGCCGTGAGTTGGGGCGTGGATGTCACGCGCGTGGAGCTTCAGGCCATCGAACCGCCGCGCGACATTCAGCAGTCGATGGAGTTACAAATGCGTGCAGAACGCGAACGTCGTGCGGCTGTGACCAATGCGGAGGCCGGCAAGCGCGCTGCCATCCTCGAGTCGGAGGGGCAGCGGGAGGCGCAGGTGCGCAAAGCCGAGGGCGAAAAGGAGGCGGCCATTTTGCGCGCCCAAGGGCTGGCCGAAGCGCGCCTGGCGATGGCCAACGCCGAGGCGGAAGCAATCAAGCAGATTACTGCCGCGTTGCCGGAAGGTCAGGCGGCAATGTACCTGCTAGGCCTCCGCTATCTAGAGGCTTTGCCGAAGCTCGCCGAAGGCAAAGGGTCAACGATCTTCCTTCCGAGTGAAGCCACCGGCGTGCTCGGGGCCGTCGGTGGTCTCCGCGAGTTACTGAGGGGAACTACTACCGAGTCGAGCGACAGTGCGGCCAGCCGCACGCGCGCCGCGCCTGCTCCGTCGCTCGGCTATTCAGGCCCACGTACCCCCGCGCTGCGAGCATCGACCGACGCCTCCGAGCCGGAGCGGTGAGTTGGCGAAGATCACCCGAGAGCGAGCGGAACGAATCGCGAAGGCACACGCCTGCGAGAATTGCGGCGAGTACAGCTATAAGAAAATCACGGTGAAGGGGGCGCCGCAGGGGCAGCGAGAGGCGCTGAACGTAGCATGGCTCGTTGCAAAGGTGTGCGGCGTGTGTGGCGCGGAGCTGGAAATGGGCATTGACGCCGAAGGTGACATCGTCTATGTGAGTTAGGGCGCCGCGCCGCCACTGCGCCTGGCTGATGTGTCGCGAAACGTCTCGTTATTGTGGCGGCCAGTCGGTTTTCTTCGAGTAGGGCCGGCCAAACACATCGCCCAAGGCCTCGCGCGCGTCGTCCGCGCGGACGACCACGTCGATCCGCTCGCCGAGTCGCATGGCTCGCGAGAAGTCGCGATACCGACGGTAGCCGTGGCAGAAACAGAAGGGTCCTCGGCGCGTGAGGTCCCCGAGCCAAATATCCGGCAGTGAGAGCCAGGTGAAGGCATAAAACGCGTTCAGGCTCTTCTGTCGAGGCAAGTCACTTTCTACCACGTGGTGCGGTAGCGATCCGTGCTTGCCCCATTGAATGTCGACCGCGACCTGACCCTGGTCACGCCAATTGGCGTGCAGAATGGTGCCGTGCCAGTAGGTCCAGAGGTCGGTCGGCGTTTGTGTGGAATCGTAGCCGACCCAAATCTCTTCCTCGTCAGTCGGCACTGTGAAGGGGATCCACGAACCGTTGACGTCGTCTTTCCAGAGGAGGTGGTAGGCAATAATGCGTCGTGTCGGATGTAGCACGGCAACAGCTCGCTCCAAGGGGAACCATTCGTCGCGTTGGAGGTACAGGACGGGTGCGATTGAGCGCGCCAGGACGGCGCCACTGTCGTTGCGATCAAGCGCGCCGGGTAACGTGATGGGGACAGGCGGGATGTGAGCGCGGGGCCCGCAAGCGGCGAGGATCAAAGCGGACGCGGCCGCAAGCCGGCTTTTCAGTGACAAATTGATACCCTTGATAGTCTTAGAATGTTAGAGGGTTACTCATACCCATGGCGTACCGGCGCCGTCGTCATCCGGGGATGTTCGCAGCAGAGGAGGGCGTATGCGCAAGCCGCGACCGGCTACGTATAACCCAGCGCAAGCACTAAACTTGATCTCCCACGACAGGAGCGGCTCGCCGCTCAGCTGTCCCTCGTGTTCCGGTCCGATCGAGCGCGTTCCAAAAGAGACGCCGCCCCCACCGCGCTCGCATGTGACGCTGCGCTGCCAGGAGTGCGGCCGATTCGCGCGCTACATCGCCGGCGCCGCGTAGAATCACAGTACCGGACCGCGCCCTGCGGTTCCGACATCAGTTCTCACAAGTTGCACAAAACTTGCCTCGACCGCCTCGCAAGCGGCCTCGCCATTCTTTTTGCGCGAGCGTCCGCGAGGCGAGGTCGGATCACGCCTCCGAGATGCGTTTTGCGCATCACGCGCGCGACCCCAGGATCACAGTTTTCTGCAAGAGGTACGTCATGGCTCGTCTAACTGGCACGGTGAAGTGGTTCAACGACGCCAAGGGCTACGGCTTCATCTCTCGAGAGGGAGGACCGGACGTCTTTGTTCACTTCAGCGCCATTCAGGGAAGCGGCTTCAAGTCGCTCGCCGAAGGCGATCGCGTTGAGTTCGAGATCGTCCAAGGACAGAAGGGGCCACAGGCCGCTGAAGTCACGAAGGTGTGATCCCGCGCGTGCGCAATCATGAAAAATGCTCCGGCTGAGCCGGAGCATTTTTCGTTTCACGCACAGGTTATCAGTTATTACAGACGCGCATGAGCGCAGCATCGCAGCCAAAAGCCGCCGCGCAAAGATGAGCCTGATATCGTTGCGATGGACGCCGCAATCAAGCCTTCTAAAACCCTGCTCCATTCGAGAGAAGCGTGGCGCGCCGCGGTTGCGTCGCTGGAGTGGCGCAAGCTTCGCAGGCACTCCGCCTCGATGGATTCCATCGATGGAATTACTTTGAAGACGATGCCGTCGCGGCTCCAAAGCGTCGGCGACGCTTCGGCCCGCGCGATGCCGCGCCGGGCCACGATGCGATCGACACGGTGTTATGTGCCGGATAGGTGAAAGCCCGGCAGGTCGAAGTCTATGATCGAGCAGGAACGGGTCGAGCCGTTTTCCCTCGTGTATCGCCGCGAGTTACCGGGCGGCGGTTACGTCGCGATCGACGTCAGGCGAGAGCGCCACGACGAGGAGGCACCGCGAACGCGCGTGTGCGTGGAGCGACGCGCCCGCGACGACCGCTTGCTCAGCGCGCCTCTCGTGATTGCCGAAGCCGATGGGGACGAACGCTCACCGGGCTTTACCGACCTCTATCGCATTGCGGCGGACAACGCGGCTATTGCGCGCGCACTTCTGCGACTCGGCACGCGGCACCCCGAACGCGGCGATTGAATCGCCTAGCCGACAAGATCACATAGCCGCTTGAACGGCGGGCCCGCACCGCAGTCCGAGAGCTCCGCTCGTCAGCAGTGTCGGCCGCCAAATCTGTGCGACGCCAACGCGTCACGGTCGATCAGACGACGGACTCGCAGTTGCGCGGGCGACGGCGGGCCGCCGCTCGCCGGCGCCAAAGCGAAGTAGAGGCGGAATGCTTATCGGCAACCGGCCGTTGATTGGCGCCGTTCCAAGCAACGCGCGCGCGGCAGCGCGCTGCGAAACGGGGAAGCCGCCCCAGGCGACGACATACGTCGACACGTTCGAAATCTGCTGCAGGAAATACGGGTTGCCAAACGCTACGACGATCGTGCGCGGTTTGCGCCGTGCGAGCTCACGCACAAAGCTGGCGATGCTATCTGGGGCGCTGGCTGTCGCTGTCGTCGAGCTTGTGGACAAGTAGGAGCTCACCACAGCGATGTCGGCCGAATCCCCGAGGGCGAGCAAACGCTGGAAGTTGGGTGATGGATCGTCGGGGTTGACGATTTCGGACCGTACATTCGGCACGAGCCGGCGAAGCTCCGCGTCAAAGGTCGCGCCAGCGGGAAGATCGGTGCGAGTCGCCACCGTAATGGACAGCACGCGCGGTACGGTGCCGGTGCCCGTATTCGCGCCACCTACGAGCGGCACCAAACTGAGCGAATCCTTAGCCAACGTAATCGAACGCTCAGCGGCGACTTCAGCAACGGCAAGGTGGTTTGTGTCGGCGACGAGGGCGCGCACACTATCGAGGTCAACAAGGCGGCGACGATCGAGACCGAACCGACGCTTGAGCTCAAGCACACGGCGAAACGAGGAGTCGACGCGCGCCTGGCTGAAGCGTCCCTCGCGAACGCCGTCGACCACGGCATCGATCGCTCCGGGTATGTCGCTCGGCATGAGAAGAATGTCGGCGCCGGCAGCGATTGCGAGCTTACACGCTTCGGCGATGCCAATGCTGTTCACGTTGCCGTAGTTACCGGTCGCCACGCTACCAGGCTGGGCCGCCGACACGCGGGCGAGTACGCCGTTCATGTCCATGGCATCGGTGATGACCAGCCCAGTGAAGCCGAGCTCGCGGCGCAGCAAGCCCGTCATCACCTTTGGCGAAAGCGTCGCCGGCACCGGGTTACTGTCGAGCGCAGGAATGACTCCATGAAAGGTCATCATCGCGCCGAGGCCGGCGGCAATTGCGCGGCGAAATGGCACGAGCTCAACGGAGTCGATGCGCGCGCGGCTCGCGTGCACCGTCGTGATCGTGAGATGAGAGTTCTCATCAGTGTGGCCGTGACCGGGGAAGTGTTTTCCGGTTGCGAGCATCCCATGCTCTTGAATACCGCGCACGAGCGCGTCTCCCATCGCGGCGACAAGGTGTGGATCCTCGCCGAATGAGCGCACACCAATGACCGGGTTTGCCGGATTATTGTTGACATCCAGCACGGGCGCGAAAGCGATGTGCACGCCGAGTGCGCGGCCTTCGATGGCGGTGATGCGGCCCTGTGCGTAGGCAAGCGAGGTGTCGCGTGTCGCGCCAAGCGCCATCTGCGGTGGGAAGACCGTGGCGCCGCCGAGGTAGATGTTATTCGGCAGAAAGTAGCCGCCCCGCACGCGAAAGCCGGCGCCGGTCTCGTAATCCGCGCCGAACAGGAGTGGGAGAACGCTGAGGCGCTGCATGGCGTTGATCTTCGAAGCAGTCTCCATCGGTGAGCCGACGGACATGATGAAGCCACCGACGTGATCACGCATGATGCTCTGCTCAATGCGAGCCCAGCCTGCACTAGTCAGTGGCGTGTAATCACCGAAAAGTTGCGGCCAGACGAGTTGCGCGGCGCGATCGCGTAGCGACATCGTCGCTATGATCGAGTCGGTCCACAAAAGCCGCGGCCCCAGCGGACCCGGGCGCGCTGGAGCGCTTGTGCCCGATGTGCAGGCCGCCGCCGCGATGCCCGTGAAAGCCGCTACCCATTTCACCATTGAATTGTACCCTTCTTCGAGGTATCGACGTCCTCCTCGGCGCCCGTCTTGAAGAGGAAACCTTCCATGTTGCGCTTTAGAAAGCTTCGCGCCTGCGGATCCATGAC
>Ga0066710_100000583_pt1 | contig 22947 bp, 14 predicted proteins | sample GraSoiAngelo_159_FD_79666 | JGI IMG/M metagenome (GOLD analysis project Ga0066710, IMG submission 79666) | Grasslands soil microbial communities from the Angelo Coastal Reserve, California, USA - 14_1009_16_40cm | ecosystem: Environmental > Terrestrial > Soil > Grasslands | place: USA...
GGCGGCCACCGCCGCCACGAGTACCAGCCGTTTCATGCTAGGACCAGCTCCCTGTCGTGACGTCGATGGACCACGTGTCGTGCCAGGCCATCGAGACCTTCGTGCCGCTGATGGTCAGCGGGAGCCAGACCAGCGGGGAGGAACCGAGGTTGCCGGGCATCCACCGGTCGCCGGCGTACACCGCGGTCGTCGTCCGGCTGCCCTGCACCGTGATGATGTTCGCGGTCTGGCTGTTGAACGTCTTGCTACCCACCGGGGCGAACGTGTGCCACGCCGCCCACGGGCCGCCCAGCGAGGTCGCGGTGGTGTACTCGTTGTCGTTGGTGTTCCAGCCGGTCAGGTGCGAGCCCAGCAGGTAGTACCGGCCGCCCAGCTTCGTCATGGCCGGCGCCTCGAACCGCCCGAGCACCGCGACGCTGCGGGTGACGCTGAGGTAGTCGGCGGACAGCTGGTCGATGCGCAGCCCGTGCGCGCGGTCCTCGGTCAACAGGTACCCGGTGCCATCGCTGTCCTGGAACAGGCCGATGTCGCGGCTCTGCTGGCCGAGCGGGCGGAAGCTGCCGCGGTACGAGTACGGGCCGCACACGCTGGTGCTCGTCGCCACGCCGACCTTCGCCTCCGCGTAGGTCGGGTCGTCGATATGCACGTACATGACGAACCGCTTGGTGGCGGCGTTGAACAGCACCTTCGGCCGCTCCACGATGCGGTGCGGGCCGAGGTCGCCGGAGCGCTGGTGGATCAGCGACTCACGGACGAACGTCCACGTCGCCAGGTTTGTCGATGAATAGCACGGGATCGCCCGGAACGAGGTGTCGTCCTTGGTCTCGCCGACCTTGTCCTCGCCGAAGCCGTACCACGTGTTTGCGACCTTGATGATGCCCAGACCGTGCAGCTGCAGCAGATTGCCGTGCTGATCCTTCCACGGCGCACCGGGATGGATGGCCGCCGGTGCCGCGGCGGCAAGGGACGCGGCCGCGAGAGGGGCGGCCCCGAGCACCGGGACCGCCAACAGGGCGACGAGAAACGTCCGCCGCCGCATCCGTCCGGCAAGCCGGTTGCCGCGCATTGTCCGTTCCCCTCCGACCATCGCGAAATATCGATTCCCCCGCGGCTCTGGACACAGAGTGGTCGGAGATCAATCATCGGAGCAATGGCGCACCGTCTCCAAGGGTCTTCAGATCGCCGGGTCAGTGAGACCGGTGATCGGCTCAACGCCGCGCTGCGGGCGGCCCGGCGGGCGGCCGGCCTGAGCCTGGACGTCCTGGCCGCCCGGACGAACTTCAGCAAGTCGTACCTGGGCAACGTGGAGGCCGGCCGGCGGCGGGTGACCGCGGAGATCGCCGCCGCCTACGATACGGCGATCGGCACCGGTGGCCTGCTCGGCCGGATGCTGGCCGACGAGCCGGTGGGGCTGGTCGGGCGGGCCGCGGAGCTGGCCCGGCTGCGCGAACTGGTGGTCGAGGTGGTGGCCGGCCGCGGTCGGGCGCTCTGGGTCGAGGGCGAACCGGGGATCGGTAAGTCCGCGCTGCTCACCACCGGGCTGGCCGGTGCCGGGCCGGCCGGCTGCCGGGTGCTGTGGGCGGCGGCCGACGAGTCGCTGGCGCGCTTTCCGCTATGGGTACTGCTGGCCGGGCTGAGCGGGCACCCGGATCCGGAGCTGGTCCAGCTCACCGCGCTGTTGCAGGGCGACGACACCGGTACCCCGACGGCCGGCGACGCCGTCCTCGCGGCCGCGGAGCGGCTGGTGCTGCTGGTCGAGCGGTGGTGCGCGGCCGGGCCGGTGCTGCTGGTGATCGACGACCTGCAATGGGCCGACGAGGTGAGCCTGTCCGTATGGGGCCGGTTACGGCGGCTGGTGTCGCAGGTACCGCTGCTGCTGGTCGGTTCGTGCCGGCCGGTACCCCGGCGTCCGGAGGTGGCGGCGCTGCGCCGCGGGGTGGGCGGGCCGGACGGGGTGGTACTGCACCTGGCGCCGCTCGACCCGGCGGACGTGACCGAGCTGACCGGTACCCTGGCCGGCGCGCCGGCCGGTCCGCGGCTGCGCGCCGCCGTCGACCAGGCCGGCGGGAACCCCCTGTACCTGCACGAGATGGTCGCGGCGCTGGTGCGCGAGGAGCGGGTACGGGTCGCCGGCGGTACCGCCGAACTGTGCGGGCCGGCGGTACCGCCGTCGCTGACCGCGGCGATCGGCGCGCGGCTGGACTTCCTCTCCGAGCGCACCCGCGACGTGCTGCGGATCGCCGCGCTGCTCGGTCCGGAGCCGACCGTGGCCGACCTGAGCGTGGTGTCCGGCCGGCCCGCGGTCGACCTGGCCGGCGTCGTCGACGAGGCGGTCGCGGCCGGGGTACTGGTCGCCGCGACCGACCGGATGGCGTTCCGGCACGGGCTGATCCGCGCCGCGCTGTACGAGCAGACGCCGCCTGCGCTGCGGGTGGCGCTGCACCGGCAGGCGGCGCGGGCGCTGGCCGAGGCCGGGGCCGGGGTGGAGGTGGTCGCCGAGCAGCTGCTCGCCGGCGGGGACCGCCACGGTACCGACGGCTGGGCGGCGAAGTGGCTGGCCGGCGCGGCCGGCACCCTGGTCAACCGCGCGCCGCAGGCCGCCCTGGAGCTGATCGAGCGGGTGCCGGACGGCACCTGGCCGCAACTCGCCGGGTACCGCGTCGCCGCGCTGTCCCTGCTCGCCCGCGACGAGGACGTGGCCCGGTCCGGGCCGGCCGTCCTCGCGCAGACCGCCGATGCGGAGACCATCGGCCGGACCGGCTGGACCCTGGCGTACTCGCTCGGCCGGCTGGGCCGGTTCGCGGAGGCCCGTGGCGTGCTCGACGGGATCCTGCGCGGCGGCGGGCTCGACCCGATCTGGCGGGCCCGGCTGCTCGCCTGCAACGCGGTGCTGACCACTGACCGGGCGAACGCGCAGCAGGCCCTGGCCGAGGCCGAACGGGCCGGGGACCGCTTCGCCACCGCCTACGCGCTGCACGCGCTGGCGCTGACGTACCAGTTCGGGGAGCCCGACGAGGAGGCGGGGCTGGCCAGCGTGGAGCGGGCGCTGGCGGTCATCGGCGACCGTCCGGAGACGGCCGACGTGCGCGTGCTGCTGCTGGCCAACCGCGCGGTGTCCCTGGTGAACCTGGGCCGGCCGGCCGAGGTACCGGCGGCGATCGGGACGGCGCTGGCGGCGGCCGAGCGACTGGGCACGGTACAACGGCTGGTGTTCGTCCGCACCATCGCGGCGGACCTCTACTTCAACCACGGGCGCTGGGACGACGCGCTCGCCGAACTCGCCGCGCTCGACGACCTCGCCGTCACGGACCGGTTCATGCTCGTGCGGTGGCACGGCAACGCGGCGACGATCGCGGCGCACCGTGACGACGCGACGGCCCTCGCCGCCCACCTGGACGCCGTGTCGCAGCGCGATCTGGACGACTTCCCCGAGCTTGTCGGCCGGCTGCGGCTGGCGCGCGCGTACGGCCTTGAGGCGGCCGGCCGGCGGGCCGAGGCGGTCGAGGCCGCCCTGGTGGCCGTTCTTCGGCCGGGTTCGACCCCGCTGGCACCGAACCCGGCCCGCGACTGCCTCAGCGATCTGCCGGAGATCGTCCGGCTCGCGCTGGCCAGCCGGCGGCAGGCCGAGGCCGCGGCGTACACGTCCGCCGCGGTCGCCGAGGCCGCGACGGACGTGCGGCCGGAGTCCACCGCCGTGGCCCGGCACTGCCAGGCACTGCTCGACCGGGACCCGGATCTCCTCGCGGCTGCCGTCGACGACTATGCGCGGGGCGGTGTGGTGCTGGCCCGCGCGCAGGCCCTGGAGAGCCGGGCGGTACTGCTGGCCGGGCGCGGCGACCCGGCCCCGGCGCGCGCGGCGTTCGACGAGGCGGCCGACCTCTACCTGGGCCTGGAGGCCGCGTGGGACCTGCGCCGCGCGCAGGCGCGGCTGCGCCGCGTCGGCCTTCGGCACACTCCGTACCGGGTCCGCCGGCGCCCGGTCACCGGCTGGGAGGCGCTGACCCCGACCGAGGTCAGGGTCGCCGGCCTGGTCGCGCAGGGCCTGTCCAACCCGGACATCGCCGCCCGGCTGCAGGTGTCCCGGCGCACCGTGGAGACGCACGTCGCGCACGTCCTGGCGAAGCTGAACGCGCGGTCCCGGGCCGACGTCGCGCGGGCCGCGGCGGACCGGCCGGATTCTCCGTAAGTTGATCATTCCGGGATTGACAGGGTGCTCCGGGACGACTAGACATCGGATCAATTTGATGTCAAGGAGCGTCGATGTCTGGCAGCCGGGTGTGGTTCGGTGCCCTCTCCGCGCTCGCGCTCGCGGTAGGTGCGGTGGCCACGGGAGTGGCGACCGCGGCCACGGCGGCCACGGTGTTCGTCTCGCCGTCCGGCGACGACTCCGCCGCCGGTACCGCGACGGCGCCGGTACGCTCCCTCGCCCACGCCCGCGACCTCGCCCGCGCGCAGGGGTCCGGCACGACCGTGCAGCTCGCCGACGGTACCTACCGGCTCACCTCGCCGCTGACCCTGGACGGGCGCGACTCCGGGATCACCTGGACCGCCGCCACGGGCACGCACCCGGTCGCCAGCGGCGGGGTACGGGTGACCGGCTGGTCGCTCGCCGATCCCGCGAAGGGACTGTGGTCCGCCGCGGCACCGGCCCGGCTGACCGACACCCGGCAGCTGTACGTCAACGGCGTGCGGGCACAGCGCGCCCGCGGCCCGGTACCGGTGGCGCTCAAGGCGACCGCGACCGGGTACACCGCCGCGTCGCCGGTGATGTCGACCTGGCACGACCCGTCCGGCGTCGAGTTCGTGTACACCGGCGGCGACGGCCTCTGGGGCACCTGGTACGGCCTGGGTCCGTGGACCGAGGCGCGCTGCCCGGTCGGCGGCATCTCCGGTACCACCATCACGATGGCGCAGCCCTGCTGGGACAACTCGACGAAGCGGCCGCCGGACCCGAACCACCCCACCCGGTCGATCGGCGAGGTGGGGCCGGGCGACCTGCACGCCGGCCGGCAGCCGGCCTACGTGGAGAATGCGCTGGAACTGCTCGACCAGCCCGGCGAGTGGTACCTCGACCGGACCGCGGGGCGCGTCTGGTACCTGCCCCGTGCCGGCGAGGACCCGCGCAGCGCGGACATCGAGGCGCCGGTACTGGAGACCCTGGTGTCCGGGAAGAGCCTGCACGACGTCACCTTCTCCGGCATCCAGTTCGCCTACGCCACCTGGCTGCGCCCCGGTACCGGCGAAGGGCTGTCCGAGGTGCAGGCGACGATCTCCCTGACCGGGAAGGGCGCGTGGGCCACGCAGGGCCTGTGCGGCCAGGCGCCCGGTGGTACCTGCCCGTTCGGCGGGTGGACGAAGGCGCCGGGCAACGTGACGTTCAACCACGCCACCGGGATCCGGTTCACCGGTGACGCGTTCGTCCACCTGGGCGCGGCCGGGCTGGACCTCGGCGACGGTACCCGTAACGCCCTCGTGCAGGGCAACGTGTTCACCGACATCGCCGGCAACGGAATCCAGGTCGGTGGCGTGGACGTCGCGCAGACCAGCGTCGCCACCGAGCAGACCGCGGGCAACCGGATCCTCGACAACCACATCAGCTCGGTGGCCGAGGACTACCACGGCGGGATCGGCATCCTCGTCGGGTACGCGCGGGACACCACGATCTCGCACAACCAGATCGACCACGTGCCGTACAGCGCCATCTCCATCGGCTGGGGCGGTTGGCTGGACAAGGTGGGCAAGCCGGCGCAGCCCAACTACAGCGCCGGCAACACCATCGCGAACAACCTCATCTTCGACCACATGCTGCTGCTGTCCGACGGCGCCGGGGTCTACACCAACGGCATCACCGGACCGTCGCTCTCGGCCGGCGAACACATCACCGGCAACGTGATCCACGACCAGGCCGGGCCGGGCAACGCCATCTACACCGACAACGGCGCCGCGAACATCACCATCACGAACAACGTGCTGTACAACGTCTTCCACAGCTGGGCCGGCCGGCACACCGACACCACGGCGGGCAACGGCAACTTCGACCCGGAGGACATCGAGCACAACTGGTGGGAGGGCGGCGACCCGCCCTCCTCGGCGAAGGCGGTCAGCCTCGCGCACAACCAGCTCATCACGGGGCCGTCCGGCGCACCGCGGTCCATTGTGGACAGTGCCGGGCTGGAACCCGCGTACCGCGGGCTGCTGAGTGCGGCCTTCGCCGCGCCGGCCGCGCCGACACCGTCCGACCGGGTGTCGGCGACGGCCGGCGATGGGTTCGCCTACGTGGCGTTCACGCGGCCGGTGTCCGAAGGCGGGTCGGCGGTGACCCGGTACACGGTCACGTCGTCGGGCGGGCAGCAGGCCACCATCTCAGCGGCCGACCTGCGCCGGCTCGGGTACGTGAAGGTGGGCGGGCTGACCAACGGCACGTCCTACACGTTCACCGTCACCGCCACCAACGCCACCGGTACCGGTCCGGCGTCGCTGCCCTCGCCACCGGTCAAGCCGGCCACCGGTACCGTGACCAGGCCCGGTGCACCGACCGGCCTGCACGTGACCGGCGGGGACGGCGCCGCCGCGGTGTTCTTCAAGCCGCCGGCCAGCACCGGTGGCAGCCCGGTCATCGCCTACCGGGTGACCGCGAGCACCGGCGCCACCGCGACCGTCACGGGGCGGCTGGTGCTGCTCGGCAAGGAGGCGTTCGCGGTCTTCGACGGGCTCAGCAACGGTACCGCCGTCACGTTCACGGTCGCCGCGGTCACCGCCGCGGGTACCGGCACCACCGTCACCAGTGGCCCGGTCACACCCGGCCCGGTCTGACAACTGTCTACTGAGGAGGATCAGGTGAGGAGATACCTGCCGGTGCTCGCCGGGCTCTGCGCGGTGGGCCTCGCGACGGCATTCGCGGTACACGCCGGTGCGGTCGCGCAGGCGCAGACGCCGGAGGCCCGGGCGAAGGCCATCGTGGCGAAGATGACGCTGGACGAGAAGCTCAGCCAGCTCGCCGGCATTCGGGACGACAGCCAGGACCTGTTCCGCGTCGTGCCGGCCATCCCGCACCTGGGCATCCCGGCGCTGCTGCTGACCAACGGACCGGCCGGGGTCAGCACCGGCGGCAGCCGCAACCCCGACCATCAGCCGCTGGCCACCGCGCTGCCCGCCCCGATCTCTTTGGCCGCCTCGTTCGACGTTCGGCAGGCCGACTCGTACGGCGCCATCGGCGGCGCGGAGACCCTCGACGTCGGCCGCAACGTGCTGGAGGGCCCGACCGTCGGCATCGCCCGGGTACCGGTCAACGGGCGCGAGTTCGAAGGCTACGGCGAGGACCCGTACCTCGCCGCGCAGATGGCCGTGCACGACATCACCGGCGTCCAGAGCGAGGGCGTCATCGCCAACGTCAAGCACTACGTCGGCAACGACCAGGAGACCAACCGGTTCAGCGTCAACGACGACGTCGACGAGCGCACCCTGCGGGAGATCTACCTGCCGCCGTTCGAGGCGGCCGTCAAGGACGCGCACGTCGGGTCGGTGATGTGCGCGTACCCGAAGGTCAACGGTACCTTCAACTGCGAGAACCCCATCCTTCTGGGCGGAGTCCTGAAGAAGGAGTGGGGCTTCGACGGGTTCGTGTTCTCCGACTTCGGCGCGGTGCACAGCACGGTCGGCTCGGCCAACGCGGGCCTGGACCTGGAGACGCCGACCGGTGCGAACTTCAGCCCGGCCAAGTTGACCGCCGCGCTCAACGCGGGGCAGATCAAGATCGCCACGATCAACGACAAGCTGGTGCGCCGGTACGCCACGATGATCCGGTTCGGGCTGTTCGACCGGACGCCGACGATGACGCCGATCCCGGCGCAGGCCGACGGCGCGGTCGCCCGGCACATCGCCGAAGAGGGCATGGTGCTGCTGAAGAACGCCGCGGTCGCGGGGGCGCCGATCCTGCCGCTCAAGAAGTCGGCGCTGCACTCGATCGCGCTCATCGGCAACGACAAGGCGGTCACCGGGGGCGGCGGCTCGTCGCACGTCAAGCCGCTGTACACGGTCACGCCCAGCGCCGGCCTGCGGTCGCGCGCCGGTTCCGGGGTCACCGTCACCACCGACTCGGGCCGTACCGTCTCGTCGGCGGTGGCCAAGGCGAAGGCCGCCGACGTGGCGATCGTCATGGTGCAGGACTCCGAGGGCGAGGGTAAGGACCGGCCGAACCTGACGCTGCCGAACAGCCAGGACGCGCTGGTGTCGGCGGTCGCCGCGGCGAACCCGAAGACCATCGTGGTGTCCAAGACCGGCGGCCCGATCCTGATGCCGTGGGTCGACCAGGTGCCGGCGATCCTGCAGGCGTGGTACCCGGGCGAGGAGGACGGCAACGCGGTGGCCGACGTGCTGTTCGGCGCGTTCAACCCGTCCGGCAAGCTGCCGGTCACGTTCCCGCGCAAGGAGTCCGACGTGCCCGCGAACACCGCGGCGCAGTACCCGGGCGTCGACGGTACGGCGCACTACTCCGAGGGCATCTTCGTCGGGTACCGGCACTACGACGCGCACAAGATCACGCCGCTGTTCCCGTTCGGCTTCGGGCTGTCCTACGCGACGTTCTCCTACGCGAACCTGACGGTGAGTCCGACGCAGGTGTCCGTCGACGTCACCAACACCGGTACCGTGACCGGCGCGGAGATCGCCCAGCTGTACGTCGGCTCACCGTCGTCCTCGGCGGTACCCGAGGCGCCGCAGGAGTTGGCCGGGTTCCAGAAGGTGCTGCTGACCGCCGGGCAGACCAAGCACGTGACGTTCACGCTGGACGCCCGCTCGTTCAGCCACTGGGACACGGCCAGCCACAGCTGGAAGGTCAGTGCCGGTACCTACCGCATCCTCGTCGGCGGCGGCTCGCGCGACATCCGGCTGCGCGGCACGGTGACCCAGTGAGACGGCTGGCGTTGCTGGCGGCCGCCGCGGTAGCCGCCACGCCGCTCGTGATGGTGGTGGCCGCGCACGCGGCCACCACCACAGCGATCACCATCGACGGTACCCAGGGCGGCCGCACCTTCGACGGCATCGGCGCGATCAGCGGCGGCGGCGGCAACTCCCGCCTGCTGGCCGACTACCCCGAACCACAACGCAGCCAGATCCTGGACTACCTGTTCAAACCCGGCTACGGCGCCGCCCTGCAGATCCTCAAAGTCGAGATCGGCGGCGACACCAACTCCACCGACGGCGCCGAACCCTCGCACATGCACACCGCCACCGACCTGGGCTGCAACCGCGGCTACGAATGGTGGCTGATGGCCCAGGCCAAAGCCCGCAACCCCGCCATCAAACTCGCCGCCCTGTCCTGGGGGGCACCGGGCTGGGTCGGCGGACCCACCCACACCTTCTGGACGACCGACACCATCAACTACCTCATCAAATGGCTGGACTGCGCCGCGTCGCACCACCTCACCATCGACTACATCGGCGGCTGGAACGAACGCAGCCACGACAAGACCTGGTACGAGAACTTCCACGCCGCACTGGCCGCGCACTACCCGAAGGTCAAGCTCGTCGGCGACGACGGCAAGGGCTGGGGCGCTGCCAAGGACATGGCCGCCGATCCGGCGTTCAACGCCGCGGTGGACGTCGTCGGTACCCACTACCCGTGCGGGTACCAGGGCACCGACAAGGGAAAGACGTGCAGCAACTCCGATGTCGCGCGGGCGTTGGGTAAGCCGCTGTGGGCCAGCGAGACCGGTTCGCAGGACTTCAACACCGGCGCGTTCGCCAGTGCCCGCAGCTTCAACCGCGGGTACCTCGACGCGCGGATGACCGGGTTCCTCAACTGGCCGCTGGTCGCCGCGATCACGCCCAACCTGAAGTGGAGCACGACCGGCCTGATCCTGGCCGACCAGCCATGGGCCGGCGCGTACCGGGTCGGCACGCTCACCTGGGCGGTCGCGCACACGACGCAGTTCACCGCGCCCGGGTGGACGTACCTCGACCCCGCGTCCGGGTACCTCGGCGGCGACCGCGCGAACGGCAGCTACGTCACGCTGAAGGCGCCCAACGGCCGCGACTACAGCTCGATCCTGGAGACCATCGACGCGACCGCGGCGCAGACCCTGTCGGTGACCGTCCAAGGTGGACTGTCCACCCGTACCGTGCACGTGTGGGCGACGAACCTCGCCTCCACCAACCCGGCCGACCAGTTCGTGCACACCACCGACGTCAAGCCGGTCGGCGGGCGGTACACGGTCACGCTGCAACCGGGCTTCCTGTACTCGCTCACCACGAAGACCGGGCAGGGCAAGGGTTCCGCGCAGGGGCCGGCGGGCCGGCCGCTCGCGTTGCCGTACACCGACAGCTTCGACGGGTACCCCGCCGGGCGGGAGGCGACCTACCTCGCGGACATGGACGGCGCCTTCGAGACCGTCGCCTGCGGCGGTCACCGTACCGGCACCTGCATCCGGCAGATGGCCGCGCAGGAACCGGTCGAGTGGCGGGCCGGTGCGCGCGACCCGAGCGCGCTGCTCGGTGACACCGGCTGGACCGACTACACCGTGCGCATCGACGCGATGCTCGACCGGCCCGGCTACGTCGAGCTCTTCGGCCGGGCCGGCGCGCAGGGCAGCACCCCGGCACAGCTGGACGCGTTCCTGCTGCGCGTGACCGACCGGGGGGAGTGGTCGATCCTCAAGGCCAAGGCGCTGACCGTCCCGCTCGCCGCCGGTACCGTGGCGCCGTTGGGTACCAACCGGTGGCACACGCTCGCGCTGACCTTCAAGGGCGCGGTCATCACGGCGAGCATCGACGGCGTGCAGGTCGCCACGGTGACCAACAAGAGCTACCCCGCCGGCCAGATCGGCATCGCCACCAGCCAGACCATCAACGCCCAGTTCGACAACCTCGCCATCACCCCGGCCTAGGCAGGGACACGCCGGGGACGCTTCGGGGACCGCGGGCCGCACGATCGCGCGTATGCGCGGTCTTCTCGGGCTCGCGGTCGCCCTGGTGGTGGCGTGCGGCTGCTGTTGTGGCCTCGGAAACCTGGCGGTCGGCACCGACGAGATCCTCGGCGACTGCTGCACCCAGATCGAGCAGGCCGACGGGTTCCGGTGGCAACTGACCACCATCACCGCCGTGGCGGTCGCCCTCGTCGGCGGGATCGCCGTTGCGGTGTACTGGCTGCTGCAGCGCGAACGGCGGGCGTACGACCTGCTCGCGGTACCGATGGTGATCCTGTTCGGGTTCTTCCTCCTGGACCCGCTCGTGCGGGCGGCCAACGTCAAGCTGGACCACAGCGCGGCGCAGCACCACCGGGTCGTCGTCCTCGACAGGTACCGCGTCGAGGCGAGGCCGGACTGCAAGATGAGGTGCAAGACCCAGTACATCCTGATCGTGCCGAGCTGGCACTCCGGGTACGGGTCGCGGATGAAGCTGTCGGTGTCCAAGGTGATGTACGGCGGCACGCGCGTCGGCGGCCAGGTCGATGTGACCAGCCACCCCGGCCTGCTCGGCGCCGAGTGGATCGCGCTGACCCGGTGAGAGAAAATCCTGGGGAGCCCGACATCGACGTGTGGGTGGCGGAGAACGACGCGCGTGGCCGGCGGCTGGAGGGCAACGTGCTGGGGCCGAGGTCCGCGGCCACCACGGTCCGGGTACGCGACGGCGAACTGCTCATCTGCGACGGCCCGTTCGCCGAGACCAAAGAGGTGATCGTAGGCTACGACCTGATCGAGGTCGCCGACCTCGACGAGGCGATCGAGGGTGCCCACCGCTGCGGGCGCCGTGACAGGCACACGACGTCCAGCGTTCCCAGCGCCCACCGGCGCCGCCGCACGAACTGCAGGCCTTGCTACTCAAGGAGAATCTCCCCTCATCGGTCAGCTTTGCTCAACCCTCGGGTGCGGTACTCGGGGGAGCTTTCGTCGTAGAGGTCGGCTCGCTCTGCTCGTGCGGCGAGTGCCAGACGACACTGGACCGGCAGCGGTACTTACCGTCAGGACCGCGCCAGCACTGGGAGAAGGAATCCCAGGTGACCGCCACGCCGCACCATGTACAGGTTCCGGTCGGGCCGCTCATATCGCGCGCCTTCTCTGTAAGCGACTCGCACGGTTCTCCGCCACGCGGGTCATCAGAGGTCTGTCCACAGTGGAGGGTTGCGGTTGGCGCATCGGTACTCTCGCGTAGCCAACGGCGGGCAGCGGTCGGCAGGTGGGACAGACCAGAGTCTCGCCGTGGAACCGGCACCAGCGCGCGACGTGACCGCGCAATGCCCAGCCGACCGCGACTCCCACGAGCAGAGCGACAGCGACAGCGATCAACGCGGCGACGATGGCGGAACCCCTCACCTTAGGTGCTGAGGGGGCGCGAGCGGTCCGGTCGTGTCGGCAGCGGATCGCCCGTGCCCCGTAACCAAGAGCGTGCCAACGTGTCGGCAGCGCCGCAACGTTTCGTTTTGAACCATGGCGGTCAGCACATCACACAGAGAGGATTGGCCTACTGGACATGCCTTCAAAGTGAAACAATCGGGAGGTGGCCATGCCCATCCAAGGGAGCACCGTCATCCGGCGCCAGCTTGGCCGTCGGCTGCGCAAACTGCGCGACGCTGCCGGAAAAACCGAGCGGGATGTCGAGGAGGCCGGCCTAGCCTCCCGGACAAAGCTCTGGCGGATCGAAGCTGGCAAGGTAGGCGTGAGGATCGCCGACGTCCGGACCCTGTGTTGGTTGTACGGCGCCGATCAGGCGACCACGGATGCCCTTGCGGCTCTGGCCACCGGTACCGCAACACAAGGGTGGTGGGAGGACTACGGCGACGTACTTCCGGACTGGTTCGGGTTGTATATCGGGCTCGAAGCGGCGGCATCTGAAATACGAATCTATGAACCAGAGCTAGTCCACGGACTACTCCAGACACCCGGCTATGTCCGTGCGGTGTATCAGGCCGGCAGTCAACCGCGCGACGAAGTGGCCATTCAGCGTCAGATCAAATTGCGCCATGAAAGACAGCAGATAATCACCAATCGCAAGCCTCCGCTTAAGGTGACTGCAATCCTCGGCGCCGGAGTCCTCGCTCGTCGCGTCGGTGGCGAAGACGTAATGGCCGAACAGGTCGATCGACTGCGCGACCTGAATCGGCTTAGGCAGGTAAACATCCGAGTGATGCCATGGGATGCTGGCGCGCATGCAGCCATGCACATCGGGGCATTCGCGATCCTTGACTTTGCCGACCCTGCCGACCCACCGGTCGTTTACCTCGAAAGCCATACCGGGGCACGGTACCTAGAAAAGTCGGAAGAACTGGCCGAGTACCGAAAAGTCTACGATCTGATCCTTAAGAGAACGGTGCCCATCGAGGAGTATGAGCCATGATCACCCGTTGGAAGAAAAGCAGCAAGTCTGGCAGCAACGGTGGTTCCTGCGTGGAAATTCGGGAAAACAACGGAACAATTCAAGTCCGGGACAGCAAGGATCCCAGCGGACCGATACTCACATTCAACGCGAAGGAATGGGCGGCGTTCATCGGTGGCGCGAAGGATGGCGAATTCGACCTGTAAGCGAAGCTGTGAAAGCCCCGCCCGTCCGCTGCCCGCGGTCTCGTCTTTCCAAGCGAGGGGCGGGGCCTTCCGCTTAAAGAACCCGTCGAGGCACCCTCACTGAACCTCGACGGGTCGCCTTGTGTTTCGCCCGCTGATCGTGCCGTACTGTGCGGTTTGGAGCGCAGAAACGGCGGCCTGTAGGGCCTGAATGATGTCTGCCTTACCGACAATGTCGCCGGAATCCGCGCTGTCCACCAATTCGGCGAGGTCGGCGAGCAGATCGGCAACGTCGATTGGTGCGGGTCGGTACTTTCCGGTGCGGTGGTCGGCCTGGCCGTTGGCAGGCCCGAATGGGTAATCCGTACCTTCGGTCGCGGCGCGGAGTTCGGTACGCAGGCGATCCCGGTAGTGGCGTAGGGCATCCTGCCGACCGCGCTCGACGGGTACCCGCTGGCCATCGCCGCCGAGGCCGACCTGACCGCCGGGCTCGGCGACCGCGAGCGGGCCGCCGCGCTGTTCCGCGAGGCGGCCGCCCGCGTCGAGTTCGAACCGGAGCGCCGGGCCCTGCTCACCCGCGCCGACGAACTCCTCGGATAGCCGGTTACTTCGGCAGGCCGCCGCCGCCGTCCCCGCCGTCTCCGCCGCCGCCGCCGCACGTGGAGACCGTGAGCTGCACCGAGGAGCCGAACGGCACCGACACCCCGCCCAGCGGGTTCTGGATCTCGACGTCGCCCGGGGAAGCGCAGTCGTCGTTGTTCGAGACCGTGCTGCTCAGGCCGGCCGCCGCGATGGCGTTCTGCGCGGTGGCCTGGTCGGCGCCCTGCACACCGGGTACCCGCGCGTTGAAGCTCCAGACGAAGGAGAACCCGCTGGTGCGGCCATGGCTGTCGGAAGCCTGGGCGGTGACGGTGGACGACGAACCGCTGCTGGGCATGCCGGAGATATGCCCGGCGGGGCTGGCGGACAGGCCCGGCGGCAGCCCGGTCACCGTCCACGTGTAGCCCGGCGTGCCACCGGAGGCGAACAGGTCGAGGCTGACGGGCTCGCCGTAGACGGTGGTGACGGCGCCGGGCGACACCGTGCGTACCTGCGGGTCGGGGTTGTGCAGTACCGTCCCGTTGGCCGTGACGTCGCACCGGTGGTCCCCGTCGACATCGCCCAGCGTGACGCCGGTGACGCGGGTCGTCGACCGGTTCAGGAACACCCAGCGGCCGGCCAGCAGGCTCGACGCGTACCACCAGCCGATGCCGGTGGCGATGAAGTCGTCGGGCACGGTGTCACCGTCGAAGTCGCAGCGCTTGCGGTCGCTGAAGGTGTTCAGGCCCAGGGTGTTGCCCAGGTCGTGCAGGCCCACCTCGTTCTGCGTCATCGCGCCCGTGGTGATGTACCCGCCATCGTGGACGGTGTGCGCGAAGACGTTGTCCTTCACGTCCATCCCGATCTTCGCGTCCGGCGGTGAGCTCGACGCGAGGACAGGCGTTCCCCGCAGGTGGATTCCGTTGCCCGCGGTGTAGAGGATGGTGTTGTCCTCGATGTCCATGTACTCGCCGGCCTGGTGACAGTTGTGGTCGCTGTTGAAGTGGCCGCATGAACCGACGCCGTGCATGTCGATGGCGTGGGTGTGGTAGATGTTGCCGGCGTCCAGTACCTGCTTGACGATGTCGTACCCCACCGCGAACGGGTTCAACAGCAGGTCCGGCAGGTCCTCGTGATCGACGCATTTGAAGTGCACGCCGCCGTCCTGCAGGATCAGGTTGTCCCGGGCCACGTACCCGGTACCGTAGCTGCCGTCGCCCGCGATCGAGTGCCGGTTCCAGTTGAAGACGTTGCGTTCGATCTTCACGTACGCGCCGTCGGTGGCCACGACGCCGTAGCCCCCCGCATGGCTCCCGCCGTCCAGGCAGTTCACGGCACTGGGGTGCTGGTTGTGATGGATGTAGTTGTCGTGTACCCAGACGTTCCTGGCGTTCGCCGGGTCGTCCACCGTGTCCTGGTTGAGCCGGCCCAGGTAGTCGGCGCTGTTGTTCCCGTTGCCGTCGTGGACGTTCACGCCCGCGCCACGCCAGTGGTAGAGCTCGTCGTGGTCGATCTCCACGTGCTGGCTCGCGTAGACGCCGATCCCGTCCGAGTCCCGTGGGCCCACGCCGGAGAACGGGTCGTCGCTCTCGCCACCTTCCAGCCGGATACCACTGACGCGGACGTCGTCGCTGTTGTCACCGACCTTCAGCAGCTGGCGCGGGACGGTACGGGTGAAGATCCTCGGCCCGGCGGCGTTGACGCTACGGTCGCCCAGGATCTGCACGCCGGCCGCGACCGGGATGCTCTCCAGGCTGCTGAGGTCGAGGTTGACGTTGCCGGCGATGCGTACCGTCGCGTGGCTGGCCATCACACCGGAGACGAAGTCCACCCGGGACCGCACGCTGTCGTCGGAGATGGTGACGGTGCTGCCGGGCGGCTTGGCGGCCGGCATCGTCACGGTCACCGAGTTCCCGACATGCCACGACAGGTCACTGTTGTTCGGAAGGGTCAATGACATGTCCCAGTCGTTGACGCCGAACGAGAGCATGGCTGGCGTGACGATGATCGACCCCTGAGCGCCGACGAACTGGTCGAAGCTTTCGCGCGTATTGCCGCTGAGTTCGAAGACGGTACCGCAGCCGTCCGGTACCTGGATGTCCCACGTCAGCGTCGGACTGTCGCCGAAGGCCACCTGGGTGGAGCTGAACCCGAACGCCCGCACCGTCGGGTCGCAGTCGCCGACGTCGGCGCGCGCCGGCACCGGCCGGACCAGCACACCGGCCGACAGCATGAGCAGGGCCGTACCCGTGGTCAGCCAGACTCTGGCTCGCGATGATCCGAACATCCGATCCCCCTTACCTGGATTCCGCGCCCGTCACCGGTACGGCGTTCCATCCCGTTCCATCCTGGGTATGGATCTGCGTGGTCATCTGGACCTGCTGTTGCTGGCGACCTTGCAGCGGACCGGCCCGGCACACGGGTACGCGCTGATCGCGGCGCTGCTGGAGCTGGCGCTGGTGCTGGCCATTCCGCCGCGCGGCGGTCGGCACCGTGGCAGCATGGGAACCGCGGGGAGCGCGTCCGCGTTGCCTGCGGCGGGACGTCGCTCCCGTCAGCCAATCGTCCCGGACGGCCAACGGGGTGGCGCCGCGCGGACGGTGGGGTGCATCCTGCCGGCCGCAGAGCGTCAGGAAGAACATGAGCCACACGCACAACCCGGTGCCGGAAGACCCCACGCCCCGTCGCCCGTGGCAGCGCTGGCAGTACCGCACCGTGGCAGCCGTCGGGCTGGTCACCGTGCTGGGCACCAGCCTGCTCGCCGCCGAGCACGCCGGGCAGCGGCGCGCCGACACCGGCGCGGACATGCGGTTGAACATGCCGCCGGTCGGCACCGCGTCGGCCGGTTCCGCGTCGGCCGGTTCCGCGCCGGCCGGCACCGGGTCGCCCAGCCAGAGCGCATCGGCGAGCCGGTCCGCCCCCGCCGCGGCGAACGCCGCGGCCGCGCCGGGCCGCCGACCGTCCGCGCACGCGGCGGCGCAGGCCGACACGGTACCGGTGACGATCACCAACACCGGCTCGCTGCCCGCCGACCACCACACGATGCGGGTGGTCTCCGCGCACGGGGACCTGACCGGGCAGCGGGAGCTGGCGTGGGCCGCCGACTCCGGACACGCCGTGGGTACCGCCCGGTGCACCCAGAACTTCCGTTTCAACCCGCAGGCGCCCGCCGGGGTACGCCCGACGATGCTGATGTGCTGGCGGACCAGCGCGACGAAGAGCGTCTACGTGATCCTGGTCGACCTGGACCACAAGCCGTCCGAGTCGACCGCGGTGTCCGCGATCAATCAGGCCTGGGCGAAGCTCTGAGCACATACGGCGGCCCGGGGCGGGTACCCCGGGCCGCCGCTCATCCGGTGGTGCCGATCAGTAGTCGGCCACCGTGTAGGTGGAGCCGCTGGAGATGATCGACTTCTGGAAGGCCGGGTCGTTGGTCTCCTCGTCCCCGGCGCCGTTGCTGACGATGGTCACCGTGTAGGTGCCGACCGGTACCGGCACCGAGTCGGTGATCGTCACCGTACCGGGCGCGCCGGTCGCCGCCCCGGTCGCGGGCAGCGAGAGCACGGCCGCGGTACCGGTCTGGCTGACGATGGTGGTGTTGGCCGCGATGCCGGTGCCGGTGACGACCTTGCCGACGTCGGCGGCGGTCAGCGCCGGGCTGACGGCGGTCAGCGCGGTGGAGGCGGAGGTGGCCGTCGCGGTGAAAGTAGCCGCGCCGACGGTGATCGCCGTCGTGGTACCGGTGGCGCTGGCGTTGGCCGACAGCGTCGCCGTCGCCCCGCCGTTGCTGATCGCGGTGATCGTGGTACCGGCGGCGATGTTGGTACCCGACACCCGCTGGCCGACGTCGGCCGCGGTCAGCACCGGACTGATGTTGGACACCGTGGTGCTCGTTGCCACCGTGTCACCGGTGACCGCGTGCGAGGTCGTCAGGACGGCGCCGCTGTGCGTCAGATCCAGGCTGTCCACAAGGTTCATCGAGCAGACCACTTCGGTGTCGCTGACGACGAGCACGTTGGCACACTCGGCGACCTCGCCGACCGTCTTCGCCGTCCCGCTCATGGTGGAGTCGTACGCGCCGCGCACAAGGTACACATGCGCGTTCGTGTCATCCGGCAGGCCGGTGTTGGCGAAGGTCAGCGACGAGAAGCCCAGCCCCTGCACATCGATCGGGGTAACGCCGAGCCGGGTGTTCGGCCCGGAGTTGGGCGATACGGTGATGCCGTTGGAGTAGGTGAAGGCGTTCGCCTTGGTCACCGTGCCACCGGCCGTGGTCACGGAGAGCGGAAGCGCGGTGAGGCTGACGGCGTGCGGCGGCGTGACCGCGGTGAAGGACGTGGCGCTGACCGCGTTGATGTTCGTCAGCGGTGTGCCGCCGATGCTGGCGGTGATCGCCGTCGAGGTGGTCGGGAAGTTCGTCCCGGTCACGGTGATAGTGGTGCCGCCCTGCGCCGAGCCGGCCGACGGGGTCACCGCGGTGATCGTCGCCTGGGCGCCGATCGCGTACTGCCCGCCGGCCGCCGTCGTCTGCGCGAGCAGTGTGGCGGTGGACGCGGTACCGGTGTAGGCGCAGATGTTGTACTTCGGCGGCGCGGATGTCGAGGCGCCGGTGAAGAAGCCGGTCGGGATCGTCATGCTGATCCGGTTCGCCGAGATGATCGTCAGGTTCGCCGCGGGGAGCGCGATCACGCCGCCCGCGGCCGAGGTCGGCGCCGACGTCGCCGCGTAGGTGGCGGTACAGGCGGTGGTGGCGGTGGCCGCGGCCTGGAACTCGATCGACGCGCCGCCGGAGAAGGTCGGCGCCGGCACGATCGGTGCGGTCGCGGTGTACAGGGGCGTGGTGGCGGTGATCGTGTTGCCGCCGCCGCTCGGGCCCTGGTTGGCGCTCAGGGTCAGGGTGGGTGGGGTGGTGACGGCGAAGCTGCGGAGGGCGGTGCCGGCCACAGTCGCTGCGGCCACCGCCAGCACTATCCCGATCCGGCCTGCGTGTCGTCGGATAGTGGTTCTCGGGACGGGCATTTCGTCTTTCTCCTTACTGGACACTCAAGGTGTCGTTGGCCGCCGCCGGCGCCCGGCCACGCCCAACTCGTGGCTCAACGTATCAGGACAAATGCTATGAGTTATGATAAATGCCACTCGTCGCTTTTGCCGGATAGGTCGGCCGGGCGGTACCCGCTGGCCGGCACCGCCCGCTCCGTCCCGTGAGCCGTGTCAACAATCCGGCAACAGGTGCCCGCTAGCCTGCCGACAGAACGGGGGCCTGCTGCGCCAACGGGGGACTGTTGTGGGTATCGCGAAGCCGGTACCCACACAGTGCCGCGCCCGTCACGGTACCCACGCCTCGGCGATCCGGGCGGCCTCGCGCGCCGCCTGGTCGCGGCCGGCCCGCGCGGCCGGCGCCCGGCTCGCCGGGTCGAGCAGGTTGCGCCCGAACGCCCGCTTCGCCGCACGGTCCGGGGTGACCACGACGACCCGCCCGGCCAGCGCGGCGGCCTGCCGGGCGACGCTCGGCGCCGAGCCGGCACCGCCGGGCAGTGGCGCGATCACCACCACCGGGTCGCAGCCCGCGGCCAGGTCGACGTTGGCCGCCGACCGTACCCCGCCGTCGATGTAGCGCCGCCCGTTGATCGTCACCGGCGGCCAGACCCCCGGTACCGCGCAGCTGGCCCCGACCGCGTCGATCAGGCCGACCCCGCTGTCCCGGTCGAACACCACGAACCGGCCCGACTCGGCATCGACCGCGGTAATCAGCAGGCCGCGCGCCGGCCAGTCCCGTACCGGTATCCGGCTCTCCAGCACCGCGCGCCGCTCCGCCTCGGAGACCGTCGGTGCGGCCAGCGCCATCGCGCCGATCTGCGCGCGCGCCTTGCGCGGATCCCGGTGGCTCATCGCGGCCCAGCCCCAGCGCAGCATCGTCGACCAGGGCAGCCGGGCGGCGATCTCCGACTGCGGCGGGACGAGCTGGCGCTGGTATGCCTCCTCGATGTCCACGCCCGCGGCGAGCTGGGCGCCGACGACCGAGCCGGCCGAGGTACCCACGACCGTGTCGGCGGCGGCCAGGTCCACGCCGGCTTCGGCGAGCCCGGCCAGCATGCCGACCTCCCAGGCGATCCCGGCCACCCCGCCGCCGCCCAGTACCAGTGCGCGATCAGTCATGCCGGGTACGGTAGCGCCGGGCCGGTGCCGGTGGCGCGCTCGACCAGCGGGCGCAGGTCGCGCCGTTCGACCGCGGCGCTCATCAGCTCCGGGAACAGGTCCGGGGTGCAGGCGAACGCCGGTACCCCCAGTGTCGCCAGCGCCGTCGCGTTGTCCCGGTCGTAGTCCGGCGCCCCCTCGTCGGACAGCGCCAGCAGGGCGATCACCTGTACCCCGGCCGCGGTCAGCGTGGCCACCCGGCGCAGCATCTCCTCCCGGACACCGCCCTCGTACAGGTCGCTGATCAGCACCAGGATCGTGTCCCGGGGCCGGGTGACCAGGCTCTGCGCGTAGGCCAGCGCGCGGTTGATGTCGGTACCCCCGCCGAGCTGCGCGCCGAACAGCACGTCGACCGGGTCGGCGAGCCGGTCGGACAGGTCGATCACCGCGGTGTCGAAGGCGACCAGTGAGGTGCGCAGCGTGGACAGCGAGGCGAGGGCGGCGGCGAACACGCTCGCGTACACCACCGACGGCGCCATCGAACCGGACTGGTCGACCAGCAGCACGATCTCCCGCTGCACCGCGCGGTTGCGCCGGCCGTACCCGATGAGCCGTTCCGGTATGACGGTGCCCAGCTCCGGCCGGTAGTGCCGCAGGTTGGCCCGGATGGTGCGGTCCCAGTCGATGTTGCCGTGCCGCGGCCGGCTCAGCCGGGCGGCCCGGTTGACCGCACCGGTCAGCGCCGCCCGGGTCTGCTGCGCCACCCGGCGCTGCAGGTCGGCGACCACCTTGGCGACCACCATCCGCGCTGCCCGCTTGCTGCGTTCCGGCATCACCTTCGTCAGGCTGAGCAGCGTGCCGACCAGGTGGATGTCGGGTTCGACGGCGTCGAGCATCTCCGGTTCGAGCAGCATCCGGGACAGGTTCAGCCGCTCGATCGCGTCGGCCTGCATGACCTGTACCACCGTCGACGGGAAGTACTTCCGGATGTCGCCCAGCCACCGGGCGACCCGCGGCGCGGAGGCGTTGAGTCCGCCGCCCCGGCCGGTGCCGGCGCCGTCGGAGCCGGCCCGGTCGGAGTCGTACAGGGCGGCCAGCGCCGCGTCGATCGCGGTGTCGCCGCCGCCGAGCCGGTGCCCGGTGCCCTCGCCGTCCGGCGCGCCACCGAGCACCAGCCGCCACCGGCGCGCCCGCTCCTCGGGTTCGACCGTCATGCGCGCCTCCCCAGCAGTGCCCGGACCGTCGGCTGGACCAGATCGGCGCGCTCCTCGTCGATGTCGGGCGGCTCGGCAACGGCCCCGCCGTCGTCGCGCCCGCCGAGCCGGACCGCGCGCTCGCCGATCTGGCGGCGCTGCGGGGCCGGGTACTCGCTGAAGGTGCGCCGCAGCAACGGCAGCGCCTCGACGAACGCGTCCGGCGGGATCCCGGTCAGCCACCCGTCCACCAGCCGCAGCAACCGCTCGTCGTGTACCAGCAGCAGCCCGTCGCCGGTCAGGAAGCCCTCGATCCAGGCGGCCGCGCGGGCGACGGGTACCCCGGTGGTGAGGATCAGCGACATCCGGTCGCGGGCCCGGTCGACGTCGAGCAGCCCCACGTCCAGCATCAGCCGGTTGAGCCGGCCGGCCAGCAGCCCGTGCACATCGTCCCTGGTGGACAGTCCGGCCAGCGTGTCGTGCCAGCGCGCGGTCAGGTCGGGCTGGTCGAGCAGGGCCACCGCGGCGTGCACCGCGTCGATCCGGTCGCGCATCCCGGCCGCCGCGGCGTCGTCCAGGCCACCGACCGCGGCCGGCAGGCCGGCCCAGATCCGGGTGATCAGCCCGTCGGTCACGTGTCGCAGCGCGGGCAGGTCGGTGCGCCGCACGTCGCCGTACCGCAGCGTGCGCGCCAGCGCCGGCAGCGCGTCCATCAGGTGCGCGACGTCGTGGTCGAGCGCCATCCGCTCGTCCAGCGCCCGCAGCACGGTCGGCAGGCTCTCCGGCAGCTCGGCCAGCAGGCAGCGCTCCACCAGCGCGGTGACCTCGGCCAGCGACGCCGCGGTCGCGGCCTGCTCGCCGACCCGCGCGGTGGCCGCGTCGCGCACCGTCGTCCCGTAGGCGCTGGCCGCCACCAGGTCGACCGCGAACTCCGGCTGCCAGGCCAGCCGCCACGACTCCCAGAACGTGCCGCGGCCGCGCCGGTGCGCCAGCGCCACGCCCCAGTTCACGCCCAGCACGCCGAGGCGGTGCAGCAGCCGGCTGCGCTCCAGGTCGATCTCCCGGCGCAGGTCCAGGTCCAGCTCCCGGGGCAGCGGCTGGGGCGGCAGGCGCAGGCGCCGCTGGGCCGCGGCCACGTCGCGGGCGATCGGTACCCCGGGCGTGCGCTGCGGTACCCGGCCCAGCCGCTCGCCGACCACCAGCCGCCGCTCGATCAGCTCCAGCCGCAGCGGGTCGCCCTCGCACAGCACGGCCAGCGCCGCGTCGGTGACCTCGACCAGGCCGGGTACCGGCCGCCCGCGCATCGTCGCGAGCGCGTCGGCCAGCCGGGTCGCCTCGATGACGTGCGCGCTGGACACCGGTACCCCGTCGCGGCGCAGTACCGCCGCCGCCCGCACCAGCCACCGGGCCACCGCGTCGCGCGGGGTGACGAACAGGTGGTGGTACCAGCCGGGGGAGCGCACCCCGGCGCCGTACCCCTGCCCGGCCGCCAGGCGCGCGTGCGTCCACGGCACCCAGGTCGTGGCGACCTTCACCTTCGGCAGCCC
>Ga0066710_100000584_pt1 | contig 22943 bp, 15 predicted proteins | sample GraSoiAngelo_159_FD_79666 | JGI IMG/M metagenome (GOLD analysis project Ga0066710, IMG submission 79666) | Grasslands soil microbial communities from the Angelo Coastal Reserve, California, USA - 14_1009_16_40cm | ecosystem: Environmental > Terrestrial > Soil > Grasslands | place: USA...
CGCGCGGTGTCATGGATCCAGTCCACGACCGTCCCCGGATCCCCCGGCCCGCCCCTCCGGGCGAGGTTCCCGATCGAGTCTGCGACTGCGTCGGCGACCGTGGTCGCCGCGTCGAGGCGCGCCTGCATCAAGCCCTCCACGACGTCCAGCAACGGAGCGTCCCGCCGCCGGCGACGCAAGGAATCGACACGTGCGGTTGCGTTCATTCCGCCAGTCCTCCTTTCGCGTCGGGCCGCGCGCGTTGCCTGCCCGCGCGCCGCAGCGCCGGCAGCCATCGCGGAACGGCAAGTTTGTAGGCCGTGTACTCGACACCAAATCGCTTCTCGAGCACGGGCTCCTCGTGACGAGTGATGTAGAGGTGCGTGACGATCGCGAGCAAGACGAAATAGACCAGGACCCAGAGCGATCGGACGATGAGCCCTAGCGAGAAGATCATCCCGAGGTTGCCGACGTACATCGGGTTGCGTGTGTAGCGGTACGGGCCGACCAGGACGAGCATCCGTGGGGGATCGGTCGGAAAGGCCGTCCCGCGGCCCTTCGTGATGAACGGAAGAAACGCACTGTACGAGAGGCTGCCACAGATCGCGAAGGTCACGATCCCGACGTAGCGACACCAGAGCGGCAGCTCGAGCGAGATCACCCGGTCGAGCTGTAGCGCGGCGAGCGGCAGTGCGACGACGAACGTGCCGATCACGAACACGGCGTAACCGTGTGCGCGGAGAAAGATCCTCAGCGTCTCCCGCTCGGTCACGTCGTCAGGACCGACGGCCGCGGCGCCGCTCCAAGCCGCTCTGCGAAGACGCTCTCGAGAAACTCGATCAACTCGTTGTTGAACAGCGTGGCGCGCTCCAGCATCGGCGCGTGTCCTGAGGACGGAAGCGCGCGGAAGATAGCGCGTTTGAACGCTGGGAGCGCCGCTCGCCAGGGCGCCGCCGGCGTCACGCGGTCGTGCTCGCCCCAGACGAGGAGGACCGGGCACGTCACCTCGGGCAGGACCAGGGCGACGTCGTACTGGCGCGCCGCGCGCAGCGCGCGAAGGATGTTCACGGCGACGCGGCGGTCGGAGACCACCTCGAATGCGCGGTCGACCATTTCGTCCGTGACGAACGACGGATCGTAGAAGAGCTGCGCGGCGACGGTGTACGCAAACTCGCGCGTGAGCTGCCGGGGCGTGCCGACCCCGAGGTTGACGTCGTCCCCGAGACCCGGCGCGCCGCTGACGACGATCGCCGACGTCTTCTCCGGAAACGTCCGCGCGAAGTCGAGCGCAACCAAGCCGCCGAGGGAGTTGCCGCAGATCACGACGTCCGAGAGCTCCAGCTCCCCCACCACTGACGCGACGGCATCGCGCAGGGTCTCGAGCGGAATGACCTTCTCGAGCGACCCGAGGGGCTCGTGGATCCGGACGATCCCGACTTCGCGTGCGCGTAGGCGTGCGACCGTCTCGTCCCAGATCCACCCGCCTGCGAACAGGCCCGGGAGCAGGACGACCGTCGGCACTGCCCGCTCGGACGGAAGGAACTCGTACGTGAACATAAACCCCTCCCATGCGAAAGAGGACAGTGCGACCGAGCGATTCCTCGTGAGTTTAACGGTTTGAAAGCCGACAACCGCCTCGTCGTCTTTGCGCCGCCGAAAAGGTTAGGCAAACGCTGTCGCCGCGAGATCGGCTTGGCGATGCGTGAAGTGTCCACGCTTGTTGAAGAGTCGCACGACACTATCGATCCCGCTGTCCACGAAGGACTCGACGATCGCATACAGGAGCCCGGCGCGTTCCTCGAACCCGAGCTCGTCCAGCACCGCCAGGACCAGCGCGTGCGCATAGGCCTTCTTCTGCGGCCCTTCGAGCTCGAGGTAGCGCTCGGCCTCCTCGACGGCGAGCGACACGAGATCCATGATCGCGACCACTTGGGGCCGGTGCTCACCGACCCAGATCACCACCTGCACCACGCTCTCGAGCGTTCTCCCCGGCTCGCGGTCCAGCCCCTCACGCTCGACCGCACGCAGCGCCGCACGAAGTTCCGGGGTGAGCGGACGCGCTTCGCGTGTCAGGTACCACAGCTGCCCGCCGAGCCACACGAACGGCACCCAGAGCGGCTGCAGGAGCTTCGCCAGCACGCGCACGATGCGCGTCAGGTGCCAGCGGACCGAGCGAGCGCGCACCGGAGCGACGACCCAGAGGTCGTGCCGGTTGGCGATCCGAACCACCACGTCGATGGTCCACTCGATGCCGACGTCCACGAGAAACGGCTCGATCGCCGTCGGAACGCCTGGGAGCTTCAGCGGGTGGCGGTGCACGAGGTACTCGAGCGCGGCCTTGACGTCTGCCGCCTTCAGCGCTCCACGACCCGGTGCGCGACCGTAGCTCCGCTCGGCCGCCTGGACGAGGGTCTCGACCAGTTCGATCCAGACGACGACCGCCCGCTCCACCTCGTGACCATGCGCAGCGAGCGCGTTGAGCGCGCCCACGACGTCGTGCTCCGTGCCCTCGAGGGCGATCCTAAGGCTGCGCCGGAGCTCCCAGACGGTTGCCCGTACGTCCTCGCGCACGCGCCCGTCCGGCTCCGCATCCCCCGAATCGACGTCGAACAGCGAGGTCCATGCCTCGTCGCACGCGCGCGCGACGACGCCGAAGTCCGCCGCGAGCGCGTCCAGCGTGCGGGCGAACGACCGCGCGCTCACCGGAGCCGCCTCCACTGGACGAAGGCGAGCACGTAGAGGCCCGCGAGCACGACCCCGAGCGGCCACTCGACCCCGATGCCGCCGACGGAGGGGAGGCTCGAGACGCTGAGCAGGACTGCGACGCTGACCGCGAGGACGGCGCTCGCGACCAGCCGGGCGCGCGCGCGGCGGGCGCGGGAAGACCGCCCGCCCTCGTTGACGCTGACGTTGAGGACGAACCGCCCGTCGGTCAGCGCAGCCAGGATCTGGTTGAGCTGCCTCGGCGAATCGCGGAACAAGGTCACGACGTCGACCGCAGCCGGCAGGAGGTTCTCCGGATCGAGCGCGCGCAGCTCCTCCTCACGTCGCAGCCGCATGAAGAAGCGCCGGCCGACGGAGCGGAGGTCCGCCGAGCCGCCGAGCTGCTGCGCAACCGTCTCCGCTGTCAGGAGGGCGCGATACATAGACAGCACGCGAGGCGAGAGACGATAGTCGTGCCTGCGCGCGATCCGGAGCACTTCGACCATCCATCGCCCGATCGGGGAGCGCTCCGCCGGTCGCGTTCGGCCTCCGTCCGGGGCGTCGCTCTCCGACTGGATCCGGGCGAGCAAGACGTTCGTCTCCCTCGAGAAGTCGCGCCGGAACGCGGCCACGTCCGTCTGCTCACCCGGCACGAGGATCTCGGTGAGCGCATCGAACATGAGCGCGACGTCCTGGCTGTAGATCGCGGAGAGGTACCGGAGCTGGCCCTGCCGGACCCGTTCATCGAGCGAGTCGCAGAGACCGAAGTCGACGTAGCCCAGGACGTTGCCCGAGAGCGCGACGAGGTTCCCGGGATGGAGGTCGGCGTGGAAGAACCGGTAGCGGAAGATCTGCCTGAAGGTCGCCTCAATCAGGGTCTCGGCCAGCAAGTCCAGGTCGACGTTCGCCGCCGCAATCCGATCGAGCTCCTCCGGCCGACCCGTCCGAACCGCGACGAGGAGCTCTGCGACCGGAATTCCGCGCAGATACTCGGCCGTCACTATCCGGTCGCTGCACAGGCCGGGATACGCGTGCGGAATGCGCTCGACGGCGCTTCCCGCCGCGACCTCCCCGAGGCGGAGGAGGTTTCGCAGCTCTCGCTCGAAATCGATCTCCTGGAGGAGCCACTGGCTCAGCTCGTCGACGACGTCGGTGGGCGCGGCGACGAGCGAGACTCCGGTGAGGTCGAGGATCCGCGCCATCAGCCGCGCGCGCTTCAGGTCGCGCAGGACCTGTGTCCGGATGTTCGGCCGCAGGATCTTGACCGCGACCTCGGCCCCGTCCTCGAGCCGGGCCAGATGCGTCTGTGCGAGCGAGCCCGCGGCGACCGGCCGGCGGTTGAAGTACGAAAAGATCTCGTCGGGCTCGCCGCCGAGATCCTCCGCGACGATGTCCCGGACATCCGCGTAGGGAAACGTCGGCGCGCGATCGAGCAGCCGCATGAGCTCGTCCGCGTACTCTTGCCGGACGAGATCCGGGCGCAGCGCCAGGAACTGGCCGATCTTGACGAAGGTCGGCCCCGCGCGCTCGAGCAGCTCGCGGAGTCCGGCGGGGCCGCCGACGAGGCGCCCGATCGCAGGCTCGCTGCGCTCGCCGACGCTCACGCGAGTTTGGCCCCGGTATAGACGAGCAGGAGGAAGAAGGCTGCGCCCGCTGCCCCGAACGCCGCTCGCGCCGTCGCGCCGAGTGCCGCCGAGGACGCCACGAGGACGGCCGTGGCGAGGACGAGCGCGCCGGCCAGGAGCATCGCCTCGCCGTCGCTCCGCCCCCGACGCGAGGGCGTGTCCTCGGCGACCACGGTCCACTCCCACTCGGCCGTCGCGCCTGCCTGCAAGACCCGTCCCAACCGGTTCGGCACGTCGACCGCGAACGCCGCGAGCTCGGCCCGGCACTCGCCGTCGTCGCTGAGCGCGTCCGCGAGACGCTCGTAGAAGCCGCCGAGGGTCGACTCGAAGAACTCGCGGAGCGCGGTCAGCAAGTCGAAGTAGGCCGCGACCTGAAGCGCGGTCGCATCGAGCGTGTTGAGCGCGCGCCAGAAGATCAGCGTGTCCATCCCCATCGTCAGATGGCTCCGACGGACGATGTCGAGCATCTCGCCCGAGTAGCGACCGAGGTGGCGCTCCCTTACTGGCAGCGACGGGTCCTGCGCCGCGCCGTACCACCGGCGGAACAAGTCGATTCCCTCTCGGCGGAAGCGCGCCACATCCGACGTCTCGGTGAGCTCGACGAGCTGCGAATAGCGCTCGAACGCGCGCTCGATGTCGCCGGCCGAAAGGCTCTCGATGTACCCGAGCACCTGCCGGCGGCGATAGTCGCTCATCTCGCCGAAGATCCCGAAGTCCAGGAAGGCGATCCTGCCGTCTTCGAGCACGAGGATGTTCCCTGGATGCGGATCGCCGTGGAAGAACCCGATGACGAAGATCTGCCGGAGCGAGGCGACCGCGAGCCGGTGGATCGCACCGTCGAGGTCGAGGCCCGGGAAACGCTGCTCGACTAGCTCAGGCCCGCCGGCGCGGAAAGCCTTCACCACGTCGTTCAGGCTCGTCCCTTCGACGTATTCCATCGTCAGGACTCCGGCGCTCGTGAGGTCCCAGTGAATCCGCGGGACGACCTCGTACGGGAGCGCGTTCTCCCGCAGCCGGTCGGCCGTGCGGCCCTCGCGCACGAAGTCGAACTCGCGCCTCGTCCACGTGGCGAACTCGTCCACCGCCTCTCGCGCGGAGAGCCGGCCGAGCAGCCCCACGGCGTCCGCGACCCGCGCGATGCGGCGGAGGTTGCGCATGTCCGCGTCGAAGACGGGGATCACGTTTGGCCGGCGAACCTTGACCGCAACGCGCTCGCCGGCGACCGTCCGCGCCTCGTACACCTGCGCGACGGAGGCGGCGGCGACGGTGCGCCGGTCGAAGGACTCGAACAGCGCTTCGACCGGCGCGCCGAGCTCCACGGCGATGGCCTCGATCACCTCTTCGAGGGGGGCCGGCGGGACCTCGTCGAACAGCTTGTTCAGCTCGTCGACGACGTCACGAGGAACGACGTCGAACCGCAGCGCGAGGTATTGACCGAGCTTGATGTACGTCACGCCGAGCTGCTCGAACGCGAGGCGGATCCGCGCGCCACGGCTTAGGCGGCCGCGCCGCACGCGGAAGGCACCAGCAAGGCCTGCCAGCAGGCCGAACCGGATCAGCGCCCAGACGAGCGCGACGCTCCTGCGGAGGCCGAGCAGGCGGCCCAGAGGCTGCTCGCGGCCGTGACGGCGGTGTCTCGTGCGCCGGCGGGCTGCTGTGCTCCGCTCCCGCCGAGGATCGCTCAGCGGGGCTCCGCCTCCGTGTAGTGCTCGTAGAAGCGGTCGACCGCTCTTCGCGGAATGTCGGCGTAGTCGTAGAGCGCATCCATCAGACCCGAGTAGACGTCGCGCGACAGGTCGGCACCAGTGTCGCCGCGCCGCCTTCGATACCGGGGGGTGCCGCTCTCGTACTCGAGGCGCGCTCCACGCCGGCGAGTCCCGGACGTGCGTCGCCTCGCCCGACGTTCCTCTGGATCGTCCCGCTCTTCGGCCCGATCGTAGACAGTGTTCATCAGGGAGTTGGCGATCTCCGTCACCGAGCGCAGCTCCTCGAGGTACGCCATCGTCGCGCCGTGGACGAGGTCACTCACCTCGTCGATCGTCCGGTCCGCGCTATCCGCCAAGCCGCGCTCCGGCTCGTCGTCGTACCCCCTACGCTCCCCCACGCCGACGCGCTCACGCCGGGGCGCGCGTTCATACGTCGTTGCGCGCGCACGGCGGCGGGTGCTGGCACGCCCGCTCGACGACTCGCCCATGTCCAAGCCTAGGCGCATCCGCGCCGCCTCCTCCTCGTCCTGTAGGCGCGCGAGCTCGGAACGCGCCTCCTGCACGACCATGTCCTCCCGCGCCCGCAAGCGCGCGATCTCCTCCTGCGCCCGCAGGCGCGCCTCCTCCTCGCTCCGTCGCAACCGCGCGAGCTCGTCTTCTGCCTCGAGTGAACGCTGCTCCGCCTTCACACGAAGGGCAGCGAGCTCTTCGAGCTTTGCCAGACGGTCCTCCGATTCTGCGGATCGGGCCGGTTGCTCCGCGCCGCGCCGCCGGCTCGACGACTCACCCTCGGTGTCCTTGCGCTCGCTTTTCTCCTCTTCAGCCACGGCTACCTCGCTCCTTGAACCGCGTTTTCCCGGGCGGTGTCGACTCGAGCGCGGCCTCGCAGGCCGCGTCGAGCGCCAAACGCGCCGCGGTTGAAAAGCGCCCGTTCCACCGGACAGCGTCATGTGAGCTTTCGGCTTCCCGCCAAAGGTCACTGACCATCTTGTCACTCTCCGTCGAAGGGCGCTTCGAAACCGAGATGGTAGAGTAATTCATGTCCAGAATCCACGTTTGCGGCGTATACCTTCCGTTGTGCCGCCGACGCAATCCGTCATAAGACGCGTGGAGATGCAGGCGGCTACCGGGTATACGCGAAAGAGCATCGCGTTGCCTCCTCGGCTCGTGACCGCGCCGCCCGCACAGATCGCGGCCGGGGTCTGGCTCCTGAGAGGCGGATTCCCGCACCGGTCGATGAACGTCTACGCGATCGAGGACGACGACTCCGTCACGCTCTACGACGGCGGCATCCGTCAGATGGCCGACGCGCTCGTCCGCTCTGGCAACGCGATGGGCGGTATCAAGCGGGTGGTGATCGGGCACGCGCACGCCGACCACCGAGGAAGCGTGCCGTTCCTCGGGGCTCCGAGCTACTGCCATCCGGCCGAGGCACCCGACGCTGCCGGCGACGGCGGGATGCACTACATCAGGATCGACCGCGCGCTGCCGGCCATCACGCGGCCGTTGGTCCGCCCGTTGATGCGCAGGTGGGACGGTGGGCCCGTGGAGCTCGCCGGGCATCTCGAGGAGGGCGACGAAGTCGCGGGGTTCGAGGTCGTCCACCTGCCCGGCCACACGCCGGGGTCGATCGCACTCTGGCGGCGCGCGGACCGGATCGCGCTCACGAGCGACTGCTTCTACACGCACGGCTGGGAGCTCCGGGTCCGGCGCGGCGCCCGCCTCCCGAGCGACGCCTTCACAGTCGACATGGCGCTCGCGCGCGAGAGCCTGAGGAAGCTGGCCGCGCTCGAGCCACGATCCGCCTGGCCCGGGCACGGACGTCCGGTCCTCGGCGACGTCCGAACGCAGCTCGAGCGTGCCGCCGCCGGCAGCCCCTGATTCGCCGGCCGCCACGTACGACGTCATCGTCGTTGGCGCGGGTCGGGCCGGACTCCCGGCCGCAGACGAGCTCGACCGCCTCGCTGAGCGAGCATACGACGTCGTCGCGCCTGCGCTCCGAGGCCTCGCGCCTGGTGGATCCCGCGCTCGGGTGGCGTCACCACCGCCGGCCGGGACGGTGCCGCGCTGCGTGTCGCAGAGGGCGCGCAGCAGATCGCGTTTGCGGATCGCATCGCCCAGACGGCGGCGCTCGGCGTCGAGGTCTACGTCGCCGGCTGCCAGAGATGGCGAGAGCGAAGAGCCGTGGTGGCGACGGCTCGGCTTCGAGCCGCCGATTGCCGAGCGCGCTGCGGCGGCTGCACGACGAGATGCAAATCGGGCGCGCGACGAAGGTTGCGCTGGTCCTCCGCGAGAACACGGCGCCTCACCGCGTCGTCGCGGGCGGCCCGCAGCGCCGGACGAAGCACCAGGCCCAAATCGATGGAAGGGGCTCTCGAGATCGGCGTCGAGGTCTCCAGGGCAATCGCGGGCTCGCTGCCGGAGCGCGGCACGGAAGGTGCGACCCGTTTGGCCGAGGGTGAAATCCCCACGCGAGTGTGATAAAAGCCGTGTTGAAGAACGTTAGCCGGGGCGCGATCGAGAGGTATGTCAGGAGAGGACTGTTGCGTATTTGCCGTCCCTACTCGGGATGCGTGGCGGTCGCTGACTAGTCGTCCGACAGGCCCGCCGCCAGGAGGCGCCCGCCTAGCGCCGTGTCAGCGGCGCCGGCACCGTTAACGGCCGGCCGAGGCTGGCGCCGCCCCGTGACGGCTCTCGAGTCGATGTCGCTCGTCGAGTTGCTCGGGGCCCGCGCCGCGGAGCTCGAGTCGACGCCCGCCTATATCTTCCTCACCGACGGAGAGGTCGAGCATGCTCGCCTCACGTTCGCGGAGCTCGAGCGGCGCGCGCGAGCGGTCGCGGCCCTGCTCCAGGAGCGCGGCCGCGCGGGCGAGCGGGCACTCCTCCTCCACGCTCCGGGCCTCGAGTTCATCGTCGCCTTCTACGGCTGCCTCTGCGCCGGCATGGTCGCCGTGCCCGCGTACCATCGGAGGGTCGACCGGCTTCGGGCGATCGTGCAGGACGCCGCACCGACGTTGGCGCTGACGACCTCCGACCTGCTAGCGGATATCGAGCCCGCCATCGCGCAAGCCGACGTTTCGATGAGCGTCCTCGCGACCGACTCCGTCGCCCAGGAACGCGCCGAGGACTGGCGCTCACCGCCTCTCGGGGAGGACTCCCTCGCCGTCCTCCAGTACACGTCCGGGTCCACGTCTCAGCCGAAGGGCGTGATGGTGAGCCACGCGAACCTCGTGCACCAGCAGCGGCTGATCCACGAAGGGTTGCGGGAGCCGCGCTCGTCGCTCCTCGTCGGGTGGCTGCCGCTGTACCACGACATGGGACTCGTGGGCAACGTCATCCACTCGCTCTACATCGGGCGCACGGCCGTCCTGATGTCTCCATTCGCCTTCCTGAGGCGGCCGTACCGCTGGTTGAAGGCGATCTCGGACTGGCGAGCCGCCTCCAGCGGTGGGCCGCACTTCTCATACGCGCTCTGCCTGCAGACGGTGCGTCCCGAGGAGCGCGACGCGCTCGACCTCAGCTGCTGGAGCATCGCCGTCGTCGGCGCCGAGCCCATTCGCTACGAGACGCTCGATCGCTTCGCGGCCTTCTTTGGGCCATGCGGCTTCCGCCACGACGCGTTCAAGCCCGGATGGGGTCTTGCAGAGGCCACGCTCGCGGTCTCGTTCACCTCACGAGATAACGGCCCGTCGCGTCACGAAGTCGACCGCTCGGAGCTCGAGCACGGCCGATTCGTGCGGGCTGCAGCCGGAGAGCCCACCACGACGCTCGTCGGCTGTGGCCCGACGTGGCTCGATCACCGCGTCGTCGTCGTCGATCCCGAGACGTGCCGCCCTTGTCCACCCGATCGGATCGGCGAGCTCTGGGTTGCCGGGCCGAGCGTCACGCGTGGCTACTGGAAGATGCCGGCGGAGACGGCGGAAACGTTCGGCGCGAGGCTGGCGGACTCTGGGGAAGGCCCATTCCTGCGGACTGGCGACCTCGGCACGGTCGTCGACGGCGAGATCGTCGTGACCGGGCGGCTGAAGGACCTGATCATCCTGCGAGGCCGGAACATCTACCCGCAAGACGTCGAGGCGACGGTCGAGCGAAGCCACCCGGCGCTGCGGCCGGGATGCGGCGCCGCCTTCGCGATCGACGGCGAGGAGGATCAGGGGCTCGCGCTCGTCCACGAGGTCGACTCGCGCCGGCTCGGCGATCCCGCCGCGGCGCTCTCCGCGATCCGGCAAGCGGTCACGGAGGAGCACGCGGCGGCGCTCGCGCGGATCGCGCTCGTCGAGCCGGGCGAGGTGCTCAAGACGTCGTCGGGGAAGATCGCGCGGCGGGCTACCCGCGAGCGCCTGCTCGCGGGAAGGCTGCGCCAGGTGGCGGAGTGGCCGGAGCCGCCGGCGCCGATCGAGCAGCGCCTCTGCGAGATCGTCGCGGGCGTCGTGGGGGTCCGTCCTGCGGACGTCGACCCGAAGATCCCCGTCAACAGCCTCGGGCTCGACTCGCTCTCGGCGGTCCGGCTCCAGGACCGAATCGAGATCGAGCTCGCGTTGCACGTGCCGATCGCGAGCCTCCTCGGCGGGCAGACCATCCACGAGATCGCGGGGGACGGAGCAGTCCTGCCGCAGGCCGGCGTGCCCCGCACCCCGGCCCCTCCAGCTGCGTCGAGCACCGAGGCGGAGGAGCCCTTCCCGCTGACGGAGGTCCAGGAGGCGTATCTGGTCGGGCGCCGGCCCGAGCTCGAGCTCGGCGGCACCTCGACGCACGTCTACGTCGAGCTCGAGTGCGGGGACATCGACCTCGATCGCCTCGAGCGCGCTTGGCAGCGCGTGATCGAGCGCCACGGGATGCTGCGCGCGGTCATCACCGATCGCGGGCAGCGGATCCTCGAACGGACGCCACGCTTCGCGATCGAGGTGGAAGACCTGCGCGACGCGGACCCCGAGCAGGAGGAGCGGGCGTTGCGAACCATCCGCGAGGAGCTCTCGCACCAGGTGCTCCCACTCGACCGCTGGCCGCTCTTCGACATCCGCGCGTCGCGGCTCTCCAGCGAGCGAATCCGCATCCACCTCAGCTTCGACCTGCTCGTCGCCGACGCCCACAGCCTGCTCGTGCTCGTCCGCGACTGGGGGCGGTTCTACGACGACCCCGAGCTCGAGCTGACGCCGCTCGAGCTCAGCTTCCGCGACTACGTGCTCGGCCGCCGCGCGCGCCGCGAGGATTCGTCCCACGCGCGCTCGCTCGGGTTCTGGCGTGCGCGAGTCGCGGAGCTCCCCCCACCTCCAGAGCTCCCGTTCGCGCGAGCAGCCGCGGACGCGACGCCGCCACGGTTCGTCCGCCGGAGCACGGAACTCGACGAGCAGGCGTGGCGCCGCTTCGTGCAGCGCGCCTCCGATGCCCGTCTCACGCCCGCGGCCGCGCTCTGCGCCGCGTTCGCGGAGACGCTTCGGAACTGGGCGGCACAGCCGCGGTTCACGCTCAACCTCACGTTCTTCAACCGCCTGCCGCTTCATCCGCAGGTCGGCGACCTCGTGGGCGACTTCACGTCGGTCGCCTTCGTCTCCACCGACGACGAAGGCGGAACCTTCGCCGCTCGCGCGCGACGGCTCGAAGCGCAGCTGTGGGAGGCGCTCGAGCACCGTCACGTGAGCGGCATCGGCGCCCTCCGGGAGCTTGCGCGCAGCCGACGCGACGGGCTCGGCGCGAGCATGCCCGTCGTCTTCACGAGCATCCTCGACGACGACTCTGGCGCGGATTGGCTGGGGGACCCGTGCTACGCCGTCTCGCAGACGCCTCAGGTCTGGCTCGACCACCAGGCGCTCGTGCGCGGGGGTCGGCTCGTCCTGACATGGGACGCTGTCGAGGCGCTCTTCCCCGATGGCTTGCTCGACGAGATGTTCGACGCGTACGGCCGTTTCGTGCGGAACCTCGCAGGTGAGCTCGAGGACTGGGAGGACGATCTCCGACCGGTGGTCCGCACGGTCGCTCGATCGGTCGGCGAGGCCGGCGCGATCCCGCGCCACGCTCCGTCGGAGCATCTGCTCCACGTGCTCGTCGCGGAGCAAGCAGCGCGGACGCCGGCGGCGGAAGCCGTCGTGGGCCAAGGGCAGCGGCTCAGTTACCGTGAGCTGGTCCGCCGCAGCGGCCGGCTCGGACGGCGGTTGCGTGAGCTCGGCGCGCAACCCGAGCGCCTCGTGGCGACCGTTGCCGATGAGCGGTTCGACCAAGTGGTCGCGACGCTCGGCATCCTCCAGGCCGGCGCTGCGTACCTGCCGCTCGACCCGCGCCTCCCCGAGGAACGGTTCCACCGTCTTCTCGAGCACGGGGAGGTCGAGCTGGCCGTCACGACCACGAAGCTCGACCGGAGCCTTCCGTGGCCGACGCGGATCCGCCGTGTCGTCGTGGACGATCGATCCCTCGACGGCGTGGATCCCCTCCCGCTCGAGCCGCTCCAGCGCCCGGACAGCCTCGCCTACGTCATCTTCACGTCCGGCTCGACCGGCGACCCGAAGGGCGTGATGATCGAGCACCGCGCGGCCGCCAACACGCTGCTCGACGTGAACCAGCGCTTCGGCGTCGGGCCCGGCGACGCCGTCCTCGCGGTGACGCCGCTCACCTTCGACCTATCCGTCTACGACATCTTCGGCGTCCTCGCCGCCGGCGGCACGATCGTCGCCCCGGCTGCCGACCACGCGCGCGATCCAGCTCACTGGGACGCGCTCATGCGATCCGAGCGCGTCACGATCTGGAACTCGGCCCCCGCGCTCCTTCGCCTCCTCGTGGAGCGCCTCGAACGGCGTGGCGAGACGCTTCCGGACTCGCTCCGCCTCCAGCTCCTGAGCGGCGATTGGATTCCGGTGGGAACCGCAGGGCGGCTCCGCGAGCTTCGGCCCGACGCGGCGCTCGTCAGCCTCGGCGGCGCAACCGAGGCGGCGATCTGGTCGGTCCTCTACGAGGTGGACGAGGTGGACCCCGGGTGGACCAGCGTCCCCTACGGGCGCGCGATGAGGAATCAGAGCTGCCACGTCCTCGACGGAGACCTCGACACTCGCCCCGTTCTCGTTCCCGGGCGCCTGTACATCGGCGGAGACGGCCTTGCCCGCGGCTACTGGCGCAACGAGGAGAAGACGGCGGCGAGCTTCGTCGTGCACCCGCGAACGGGCGAGCGCCTCTACCGGACGGGCGACGTCGCTCGGCTCCTGCCGGACGGCAACCTGGAGCTCCTCGGACGCGAAGACCTCCAGGTGAAGGTGAGCGGCCACCGGATCGAGCCCGGCGAGATCGAGGTTGCGCTTGCACGCCATCCTGCGGTCAGTGCGGTGGCGGTGACCGCCAGCGGCGAGGAACGAGACGCCACACACCTCGTCGCGCACGTGGCCGCCGGGTCCACGCCTCCGAGCGCGGGCGAGCTCCGTGACTTCCTCGAGAGCAAGCTGCCCGCGTTCATGATCCCCCACCGATTCCGGTTCGTCGAGGGGCTCCCGCTCAGCCCCAACGGAAAGGTCGACCGGAAGGCCCTCGCGGCAGCCGACGCCGCGAAGGCCGGCACGCGTCGCGGCGACGACGAGGCGGAGTACGGGGCCGTCGAAGCGCGCGTGCTCCAACTCGTCACGGAAGCGCTCGGGGTGGGCAACGTGGAGCCCGACGCCGACCTGATCGAGCTCGGCGTGACTTCACTCGACCTGATTCGCCTCGGCGATCTCCTCGACCAGACGTTCGGGAGGCATCCGACGGTGGAGGAGCTCTACCGGTTAACCACGGTCAAGCAGCTCGCCGGCTACTACACCGGGGATGCCGCGGAGACTGTGCAGCCAGAAAAGCAGCCCCAGACGTCACCCGCGCGACCCGCCGGCGGCCCGGTCCTTGCCGATCCGACCGAGCGCGAGTCCTTCAAGGCCGCGGCGCGCGGAGTCAGGACGTTCGATGACCGCGCGCTCGTCGTACGGCTGCCGTTCCCCGATGCCGTCGCCAGCGAGCCGGTGTTTGCGCAGCGGCGAACCTGCCGCGCGTTCGCCGAGTCACCGGTCCCCGTCGAAGCGTTCAGCCGACTGCTTGCTCATCTGAACGAGCAGCACGAGGACGATCGTCCGCGCTACGTCTATCCGTCGGCCGGCAGCACCTACGCAGTCCAGACGTACGTCCATGTCCGCTCCGAGGCCGTGGAAGGGATCGCCGCCGGGACCTACTACTACGACCAGCGGAATCACGCGCTCGTGGTGCTCCGTGCGGGCGCCGAGATCGGCCACGATATCCACTGGCCCGTCAACCGGCCCGTCGCCGACGAAGCCGCGTTCTCGCTCCTCCTCGTCGGTGCGATGGACGCGATCGAACCGCTGTACGGGGAGCTCGCGCGCGACTTCTGCCTGCTCGAAGCCGGCGCGATGCTGCAGACGCTGATGGCCGCGGCGTCGGGGCTCGGCCTGGGGCTCTGCCCGGTCGGCGCGATCGACTTCGAGCAGGTCAAGCCCCTGCTCGAGGCTAACGACCGACACGTCTTCCTCCACTGCCTCCTCGGCGGGGTGGCCGCCGACGGCGGCAGCCTGGCAGCCGATCCGGAGCTGGATGAACCGCGTCGAGAGGATCCGGACACTCGCCCGCGACACGCCATCGCGGCGCGCCCGGCGGACCTCGCGTCCGAGGCGAATCTCTGCCTGCCCGAGGGAGCGGCGCTTCACGTCCAACCGCGCACGCGGCCCGAACGCGTCCTGCTGACCGGCGCGAGCGGGTTCCTTGGGGGATACATCCTCGGCGGGCTCCTCGCCCGGACGGACGCGACAGTCTCGTGTCTCGTCCGCAGCGACCCCGAGGATGCGGAGGAGAGGCTTCGCCGGCGGCTCGACTCGCTCGGGCTCGCCGTCGCGGTCGACCGCATCGTCGCCATCCGCGGTGACCTCGCCGAGCCAAGGCTGGGACTCGCGCCGGGCGCCTGGGAGCTGCTCGCCGACGAAGTCGACGTCATCTGCCACAACGGAGCGCTCGTGAACTGGCTCGCGCCGTACAGATCCCTCACGGGTCCGAACGTCGGTGGGACGCGCGAAGCGCTCGCCCTTGCGGTGACCGGACGGCCGAAGACGATCGTCTACACCTCGACTCTCGCGGTCTTCCCCTTCGGCGCCAAGGCCGGCGTGGTCGACGAGGAGACGCCGCTCGACCATGACGGTCTCCTCTACGGCGGCTACACGCAGAGCAAATGGGTGGGCGAGAAGCTTGTCCAAGAGGCGGCGCGACGCGGCGTCCGGGCGGTCGTCGCGCGCCCCGGGAACGTCACCGGCTCCAGCCGAACCGGCGACTTCAACGCCCGCTCGTACTTCGGAGCGCTGCTGAAGGGCTGCCTCCAGATCGAAGCGGCCCCCCTCCTCGAGACACGCGTCGACCTGGCCCCGGTCGACTACGTCGGCGCTGCCATCGCGGCGCTGGCCGCAACCGGAGCCGAGGGCACCTTCCATCTGACGAATCCCGATCGGATCCCGCTCGAGGCGGTCCTCGACTGGATCGAGTCGCGCGGCTACCGGCTGCGGCGTATGCCCTTCGCGCGCTGGCGGCGCCTGCTCGTGAGCTCGCCCGGCATCGCCGACAACGCGCTCCACCCCTTCGTCGAGCTCATCTCGTCCGTGCCCGATGCATTCCTCAGGATGCCCGAGTCCAGTTGCGAGCGGACGGTCGACGCGCTCATGACCGCCGGCGTCCGCTGCCACCCGGCAGACGACGACTTGCTGGAGACGTACTTCGACGCGTTCCTCGAGAGCGGCTTCCTCCCGCGCCCGCCGCGCCGTCCGGCGCGCGTGCCCGCAGGCGCGCGCGGCCTGCGCCGGACGCCAGCCCGGGACCGGGGGACGTGAGGGACTACCTCGTCGCCGCCACCCTGGTCGTTGCGATGGGGGCGATGCTCCTCGGCGTCCCGGCGGCGACCCGGCCATTCCCGGCGGTGCAGCGCCACGCCAGGAGCATCACGAACTTCTTGTCGGCCGTGCTGACCAGCATCGGCGTGTACGCCGTCGAGAGCCGCTGGCTGATTCTGGCCGTCGGCGCCCTCGCAATCCCCTCTCTAGTGGCAGCGATCGAGCTCGGCCTCCTCGGCTCGATGCTGACCGGGTCGCGCATCCGCGATTACGGCTTCGTCGCCTACGGGATCGGCTTCGTTCTAGCGGTCGCGCTTTTCATGCCCGACCGGCGTGCCATCGCTGCGGCGCTGCTCACGCTCGGCGTGGCCGATCCGCTCGCCTCGATCGTGGGAGGGCGCTTCGGACGACACCGTGTCGCGACGTGGCGCAGCGTGCGGACTGTGGAAGGCGGGCTTGCGTTCGCGGTCGCGGCTTTCCTCGTGGGCTTCGTCGCTTTCGCGGCCTCCGGCTCGCTCGACCGGACTACGGTCTCCGCGGCGGTGTTCATCGCCGCCACGAGCGCCGCCGTCGAGATGCTGCTCCCGTCGGCACTCGACAACCTCGGCATCCCACTCTGGGCGGGACTCCTCTACTTTCTCGTCGGCCGACACGCTCACGCACCCGGGGTCGACTGGTTCGTCGCGGTGGCCGTGAGCGCGCCCGGCGCCATGGTCGTCGCGCGCCTGCGCTGGCTCGACGGCGCCGCCGCGATCGCTGCGTTCGTCTCCGCGGCGACGAGCCTCGCGCTCGGCGGCTGGGACTGGCTCCTGCCGATCCTCGCATTCCTCGTCACCGGCAGCGTCCTCACGAAGCTGCACGCGACGGACGCCGAGAGACGGCCGCGCAGCCTGGAGCAGACGGCTGTGAACGGCATCGTTCCACTCCTCCCGGTGATCGGATACGCGCTCACGAAGGACTCGGCGTGGTACGTCCTCTACGTCGGAGCGGTGGCGGTGGCGAACGCCGACACCTGGGCGACTGAGATCGGGCGGCTCTTCGGCGGCGCGCCCGTGTCTCTCCGCACGTTCCGGCGGACCGAGAAGGGCGCCTCCGGGGCCGTCACGCTCGTGGGAACGGCCGCGAGCCTTGCTGGGGGCGGACTCGTGGGAGCGATCGCGGCCGCGGTCAACTCGACCAGCTCCGATCTCGTGCTCGTCGCGGTCGGCGCCGTGATCGGGCCGCTCGGGATGGCGCTCGACAGCGCGCTCGGTGCCTGGGCCCAGTGCCGGTACCGCTGCTCGTCGTGCGACGCGTGGCACGAGCGCCCGCTGCACTGCGGCACGGCGAGCCCGGTCGTGGCGGGGCTGCGCGGGCTGACGAACGAGCGCGTCAACTTGGTCAGCAACTTCGCCGGCGCGCTGCTCGCGCTGGAGCTGAGCGTGGTCGTCGGACGATAGGAGCGAGCTTGTGACGCAAGACGCATACGCAATCGGAGCTGCCGAGAAGCTGCGAGGCCTGATCGAGTCGATCCGCGTGACTACACGTATGTGGTTCGACGTCCTCGCTCCGCTGGCGATGATCCTCGTCATCAACGGCAGGCCGCCGCTCCGCGAGACGCTCCTGCTGCTCGGCGTCCTCGTCTGCTTCCACGCGGGTCAGACCTACTTCAACGACGTCGCGGACGTGGACGTCGACCGGAGCAGCTCTGAGGACGACCGGCGGAGCCGCGCGCTCGTGAGCCACCGAGTCGACCGGAAGGAGATGCTGCTGGCGGGAACGGGATTCGTGGCGGCTAGCGCGGTCCTCTGCGCATTTCTCCCGTGGCCGACGATCCTGATCCTCGCGCTCGCCCTCGTCGTCGTGCTCGCGTACAACTTTCCGCCCGTTCGGCTCTCCGGCCGCCCGCTCGCGACCCAGGTCTTCTGGCCCGCGATCTGGACGCTGATGTACGTCGCGGCGGCGATCGCCATCGGACCGGGACACTGGCGCCGCGGGATCCCGTTCCTCGTCTTCGTCGTGATGTTCATGGGCCTCGGCGAGTCGATCACGCAGGACACCCGCGACGCGGACAACGATGCGGCCGGCGGTCGGCGAACGACCGTGGTCGCCTACGGCTACGGTCCCACGGCCGTCTTCGCGTGGGCAGTGCAGGCGCTCTCGCTCGTGCCGCTCGTGTGGTTCGTCGTCGCGGCGCCGATGCCGCTCGTCGTCGCGGTGCTCGCGCCGGCGTTCGTCGCCGTCTGGCTCGTCGTCTTCTGGCGTGAGGTCGCGCGGCTCCGGCGCGGCTACCACAAGGCGGCGGCCCGCCTGACGCACGTCGGCTCGATCTACGCCTTCACGCTGGTCAACGCCGCGGTCGTCGCCGGCGCCTTGTACGCGCGGTGAGCGGCGCGGACGCAGCGGACGTCATCGGCGCGCTGGGCGCCAGGTACAACGGGGTCACTTCGCGTTACGCGCGCTGGGGCACGTCCGCGACCGGCGCCCGGATCCTCCTGGCGCACGTGCGATTGATCCGGCCGACGACCCGGCTCTGGTTCGACGGGATCATGCCGCTCGCGGTCGTTCTCGTGCTCACGCGCGGCCACGCGCCGTTCCGCGTGACCGTGCTCGTCATCGCTGGTCTTTCCCTCATTCACGTCGCCCTAACGATCGTGAACGACCTCCAAGACGTGGAAGGAGACCTTCGGAGCACCGAACCCCTCCGGGCACTGCGGCCGATCGCCCGCGGGACGATCTCGCGTCGGGTTGCCGTCGTCGAAGCGATCGTTGCCGGGGTCGCTGGCGTCGGACTCGCCTTCGCCGTGTCGTGGAAGACTGGGCTCATCGCGGCAGCGCTCGGCGCTGTCGCACTCGAGCACGAGCTGCCTCCAGTGCGAGCTCAGGGCCGCCCGATCCTCGGACAGATCGCCGGCCTCGCGGGCGTCGCGGGCATCCTGGCGGGAATCGCGTCCGCCGTCGATTTCGAGGGGCTGACCGACGCCGGGCCCTACCTGCTCTTCGTGACCGTGTACATGGGCCTCGCGGAGATGCTCGTGAAGGACATCCGGGACGTCGACAACGACGCCGCGGGCGGGAAGATCACGACCGCCGTTCGGTACGGAGCGGCACGGGCAGCGGCGATCGCGGCGGCGACGTATCTCGTGACGGCGGGGCTGTGGGCCTGGTTCGTCCACACTTACTCCGGGTTTAGGCCGGCCGCGGTCGCCGTTGCGAGTGCGATCCTCGCCGTGTGGTTCGTCTACACCGCGGTCGCCGCGCGGGAGCTCGACCGACGGTTCTCGAAGACCGTCTGCATCTCGCTCCACGCCGGCTCGATCCTCGTCTTCACCTGCGTGAACCTCGCCACGATCGCGGCGGTCGCGCGCTAGATGGCGACGAACACCACCGGCTACGGCGCGACTCCGCCCGTCGCCACGGTTCGGGCACGAACGAGCGCGCCGAGCCAGATCGCGACGCTCCCCGCGATCGGTGCACCGCCCGTGGGCGTGCTGTCGGCCATGGGCGTCCTCTGGGGCGTGTCCTTCCATGCGATCGACCTCGCGTTGGTCGTGGGGCTCTACATCGTGTGCGGCCTCGGGATCACCGTCGGCTTTCACCGCTTCTTCACGCACCGCGCCTTCGATGCCGGAACCGGGACGAAGATCGCCCTCGGGATCCTCGGCTCGATGGGGATACAGGGGCCGCTGACCCAGTGGGTCACGGATCACCGCAAGCACCACGCCCTCTCCGACCTGGAGGGCGATCCGCACTCGCCGCACATCGGCCACGGCGATGGCCCGCTCGCCCCGCTGAGGGGCCTCGTCTACGCGCATCTCGGCTGGCTCTTCGCGCGCAAGGGAATGGTCCGCAGCCGCGAGTGGGCCCGGGACGTCTACGACGACCGCCTGCTCCGAGCGATCGACCGCCTCTACCTCGTGTGGGTCGCGCTCTCCTTCGCGTCGCCGTACGCGGTCGGGTACCTGGTCGGCGGAACGGTCGCGGCGGGGGTCGAGGCGCTGGTCTGGGGCGGGCTCGTGCGGATCTTCCTGTTCCAGCACGCCGGCTTCAGCGTGAACTCGATCTGCCACATGTTCGGCCGACAGCCATACCGATCGCGCGACGAGTCGCGGAACAACGCCCTTCTCGGAGTTCTCGTCCTTGGAGAGGGCTGGCACAACAACCATCACGCATTCCCGAGCTCGGCGCGCCATGGACTCGACCCTGGGCAGATCGACGTGTCGTGGTGGGTGATCCGAGGGCTCGAGCGCCTCGGGCTCGTCTGGAACGTGAGGTGTCCGTCCGAGGGGCAGCGCGCGCGACGGCGCGAGCCGCCGCCCGAGCGATCCAGGCGGCCGGCAGGCCCCGCGTAGCCGATCCCGGCCTCGTCGAACGCTCCATCGCGAGCGGCGTCAGCGCCTAGCTCACCAAACCGATCGACACGCGCGAGCTAGAGGGGGCGATCGGGCTCGCGACCGTCCGCCACGCCGAGCTCGAAGCCCTCGAGGCCGAGGTGGCCAAGGCTCGGCAGCGCTGGAGGACCGCAAGCTCGTCGAGCGCGCGAAGGGCTTGTTGATGTCAGCGCTAAAGCTCTCCGAACCGGACGCCTTCCGCAGACTCCAGATCACCGCGCGCGAGCGCAACGTGCGACTTGCCGACGTGGCACGCCGCAGCGTCGAGCAGCAGAGTGTCCTCGCGCCGAGGACCGGCCTCCGACCCCCTCTTCGTAAAATCAGCGCCGCAGCGCCTCGGTCGTGTCCTCCGGGATCTCGGCGACGAGCGACGCTGCGAGTCGGCGCAGCACCGGCGCAAGCTCCTGATCGTCGGGGCGCTGCCAGCTCTCGAGTAGGCCCGCCAGCTCGGTGCGGCCGGCTTCGACGAGCCGGCCGACGGCCGCCCGCCCATCGTCGGTGAGATCGAGAGAGCCGGTGCCGTCGGCGAGCAGTCCGCGGCGAAAGAGCTCGCCGGCAAGGGCTTCCACTCGCTCCGCGGGCACGTCGAGCTCGCCGGCGAGCGCCGCGACAGTGGTCGGCACTCTTTCACGCAGCCGGCCGAGCAGCCACGTCTCGGCCGGCGAGATCTCGACGCCCGCCCGGGCGATCAGCTGCCGGTAGATGCGGGTACGCGTGTCGCCGCGGACGATCGAGCTGACGATCCGCTCCAGCTCTCGCTCGGAGCTGTCCTCGCGCGGCGAGGCGAAGCTCTCCCCGATCCCCTCGGCGCGTGCGGTCTGGCGCAGCGGCACGTCGCGCAGCAGCCAGGTGAGCGCGAAGGCGAGGAGCGCGATCCCGGTCGCCGCCAGGAAGACTGGCCGCAGCGAGGCGGCGAAGGCCGCGATGTACGGTTCGTGAATCGCCGGCGGGAGCCGATGGAGCACGGCCGGGTTGGCGGCGGTCGGCACCTTCACGCCGTGCGGCAGTCGGGCCGCGAGCTCGTGGCCGAGCTTGTTCGCGAAGATGGCTCCGAAGAGGGAGACGCCGATCGAGCCGCCGACCTGTCGGAAGAGCGTCGAGCCGGAGGTGGCGACGCCGAGGAAGCGGTAGTCGACGGCGTTCTGCGCGGCGAGCACAAGGACCTGCATGACCATCCCGAGCCCGAGCCCGAGGATCAGCATGTCGACGGCGGCGACCCAAGTCGGCGTGCCGACGGCGAGGCGCGAGAGCAGGTAGACGGCGACCGTCATCAGCGCGGTGCCGGCGATCGGGAACGGCCTGTAGCGCCCGAACTTGGAGATCAGGTTGCCGCTGAGGATCGAGGTGACGAGGACGCCGCCCATCAACGGGGTCAGCTGCAGCCCGGACGCGGTCGGGCTGTGCCCCTTGACGACCTGCAGGTAGAGAGGCAGGTAGGTCACCGAGCCGAAGAGGGCGAGGCCGACGATGAAGCCGATCGCGCTCGTCACGGCGAAGATCCGGTTGCGGAAGAGGCCGAGCGGCAGGATTGCCTCGGCCGCGCGCGCCTCGACCAGCGGGAAGAGCGCCAGCAACACGACCCCCGCGACGATCAGCGCGACGATCGGCGTCGAGCCCCAGGCGTAGGTCGTCCCGCCGAGGCTCGTGAAGAGGACGATCGCGGAGAGGCCCGCTGCCAGGATCGCCGCGCCGAGGTAGTCGACCCGGTGACGTCTCGTCGCCTCGCGGGCGTGGAAGACGGCGCCGATCACGACGAAGGCCAGCGCTCCGATGGGCAGGTTGACGTAGAAGATCCAGCGCCAGGAGAGGTTGTCGACGAAGAAGCCGCCGAGCAGAGGCCCGATCACCGTCGAGACGCCGAAGACCGCGCCGAAGAAGCCCTGGTAGCGACCGCGCTCGCGGGGCGGGATGATGTCGCCGACGACGGCGATCGCCGTCACCATCAAGCCGCCGCCGCCGATCCCCTGCAGCGCGCGAAACGCGATCAGCTCGGTCATGTTCTGGGCGAGGCCGCACAGCGCAGACCCGACCAGGAAGAGGACGACCGCAAGCTGCAGCAGCCGCTTGCGGTGGAGGCGAGCAGGTAGGCCGTCACGACCCACGAGAGATGCTGGATCCCACCGAGGTCGCCGACGATCGTCGGGAGCGCGGTCGAGACGATCGTCTGGTCGAGGGACGCGAGCAGCACCACCAGGAGCAGCGCGCCGAAGATCAGCCGAACGCGCGGGCGCTGCGACTCGTCGGCCACGGCAGGTGCGGCGGCGGCCGGGGCGCTCACGACGCCTTTCTCCTCGCGGCGCCGACCCGTCGCAGCTGCGCCTCCGTTAGCGGCGGCTGCGCGAGCGGAGTCGCCGCCGAGCTTCGAAGCCCGTCGAAGACGAACCCGAGGTGGCGGCGCCAGATCTCGGGCGCGACCTCACCGCCGAGCTCGATGACGCGATCGCTCGCCCAGAACAGGAGAGCGACGTCCTGGGGTGTGAAGTCGGGGCGGAGCGATCCGTGCTCCTGTGCGCGAGCGACGAGACGCGCGCCGAGCGGCCGAATCCGCCGGCGCATCGCCGCGGCGCGCTCGCGCCCGTGCATCTGCGTCTCGACCACATCTTTGAGACCTCGGTTCCTCGCGTGCGAGGCGAGCGCGTCCTCGACGAAGCCCGTGAAGCCGCTCCAGGGATCCGGCTCTGCCAGAGCCGCTTCGGCGCTGGCGACGAGGTCTTCGAAGGCGCCCTCGAGGAC
>Ga0066710_100000585_pt1 | contig 22942 bp, 22 predicted proteins | sample GraSoiAngelo_159_FD_79666 | JGI IMG/M metagenome (GOLD analysis project Ga0066710, IMG submission 79666) | Grasslands soil microbial communities from the Angelo Coastal Reserve, California, USA - 14_1009_16_40cm | ecosystem: Environmental > Terrestrial > Soil > Grasslands | place: USA...
CGAATGCGTTCGCGAGCGAAACAACATAAGGGCGATGACAGCAGAGGGAATAGAGGCACTGACCGTCAAGCCCACTCTCAGTCCCAGATAGGCGGACGTGGCGCCAAAAATGATGCTTAAAACGGCCCCGAGAAGAATAGCCCTCCAGGTGATCTCGGGGAGATAGGTGTCAGGGGAAATGTAAGGTTGAAAAGGGGGAGACGAAGTAAGTTTCTCTTCTGTAAAGGGCAAGAAGCTTTCCTTTTTAAAGGCCATAAGCCAACCGCCATAAGGTGGCGAAGGGGGAAGTTCTATTCGAGTTATAACTGTTGGCGCTTCGTATCCTAAGTAACCAATCTTTTCCACTTTAAAGTGGCGAGGGTTGAATTGGCAAGGGTTTTCAGTCAATCCAGCGGTAAAATCAGTTGACACTGCTTCTGGAGACTCTCTATACTCAAGCCCTTGAGCCATAAGCCCGGCTGGGTTCTGAATCCAAAACCGGGCAAAATCAACAAAAGTGCACTGGCGCCAAGTCAAACTGAACCTTCATCACCGACTTTTCCGTAACGAGCCCCAATTTTAAAGCTTGAGCTGGGACAACAAAATCTCGAAATTCCCCATGGGCCTGAATGTTCTTAAGACACTGGCATTCAACTTCGTACGGAAACTTGTGCAACATCGCGGGTTGATAAAAACCATGGTCGTCCGGGATTTGAAAAGTCGCTATGTGGGATCTGTCATGGGATTTTTTTGGTCGGTCATCCACCCTTTGGTTCTGCTGACCAGTTACACTTTGGTTTTTTCTGTCATTCTCAAGCAACGACTGGGCGAGGAGGCGGGAACGACGAGTTTCGCCATTTATCTTTTTTGCGGCATTCTTCCCTGGCTGATCTTCCAAGAGACGCTGAGCCGCTCCAGCAACGTCTTAATTGACCATGCCAACTTGATTACCAAGACGTTATTCCCTTCAGAGATTCTCCCAGTCACCGTTTTGATGGCAAATCTGGTGAACCATCTCATCGGACTGGGACTGTTTTGGATCATCGTACTTCTCTATCTTCAAAAGATCAGTGTGCTCGTTTTGCTGGTCCCACTGTATCTTCTCGCTCTTTTGCTCTTCGCCCTGGGGCTGAGCTGGTTCATTTCCAGTGTGCAGGTCTTCTTGCGCGACACTTCGCAAGTGCTGTCCGTTATCTTAACCTTCTGGTTCTGGCTGACTCCGATCTTTTTTGATGAAAAGAGGGTGCCAGCCCGTTTAGCCTTTTTCATGCACATCAATCCTCTGGCTCAAGTGGTGACGGCTTATCGGAGGTGCTTTTTGAGTTTTGAAATGCCATCGATGCCAGGGCTGGCCTTTCTGTATAGTATTGCTCTGCTGTCGTTGGTTGGAGGCGGATTGTTTTTCAGGTACACCAAGAAATCTTTTGCCGACGTGTTGTGATGGATGCCCTGACGGTTGAGAACGTTTCCAAGAATTATCGAATCTACTCAAAGCCGTCGGACCGGCTCAAGGAGCTATTCTTTCGCAAGAAGAAGTTTCACAAAGATTTTTGGGCTCTCAAGAATGTAAGCTTAAGAGTAAAGCAGGGTAGCACATTTGGAGTCATTGGAGAGAACGGATCAGGAAAAAGCACTTTGCTGCAGATCATTGCCGGAACGCTTCAACCAACCCAAGGGACTATCGCTTTGTCCGGCCGTGTTGCGGCTTTGCTGGAGCTGGGAGCCGGCTTCAATTCTGAATTTACTGGCCGAGAGAACGTTTTCTTAAATGCCGCTATCATGGGATTGTCACCACAGGAAACCCTTGAAAAACTTCCCGAGATCGAGCGTTTTGCTGAAATCGGAAGTTTTATCGATCAACCTGTTAAAACTTACTCCAGCGGCATGTATGTACGGCTGGCTTTCGCTGTCTCGATCAATGTCCAACCCGAGATCTTGCTGGTAGATGAATCGCTTTCCGTGGGCGATATTTACTTTCAACAACGTTGTATGCGCAAGATTCGCCAAATGAAGCAAGAAGGAAAGACCATTGTGTTTGTTTCTCATGACATGGCCGCCGTAAAAAATCTCTGTGACTCGGCCCTCTGGCTTGAGCATGGAGAAATAATGCAGATGGGATCGCCTGATGATGTGGTGGGCCAATACCTCGCTGCCATGACCTTGCGGCGTGACCCTTACGCTGCAGAAACTCTTTCCGGCAGTCCAGCTTTGGTCGCGGGGAGAAGCGCAGGGTTGGAAGCGTTTGATCTGGTCGTTTGCTCCATTCCCAATGTTGACCACCGCTGGGGAAATCGCCAGGCGGAGATTCTGGGCATCCAACTCCTGGATGAAAATGGGCGGCTGTGTGAGGACATCGATCACGGAGGTCGCCTCATTTTGCGAGTCTCCATAAAATTTAACGAAGCTGTGACTCGACCCATTGTAGGTTTCATAATGCACAATCGTTTGGGCGAAGATATCGCCGGCATTAACACTTCTGCCGAAGGAATCCTTTTGCCCCCGGCGGTTACCTCTCAGATTTACACGGTGGATTTCCGCATCCAGCTTCCGCTTTTGAGTCCAGGAAACTACTTTTTCTCTGCTGCCGTGGCCAATGGAACGCATGAGGATTACGTCATCTGCGATTGGGTCGAAAATGCTATCAGGCTTGTCTTGAACCAACGTTGCACTGTCTATGGCTATATGAAACTGGAATGTCAGATTGAGCTCAGACATGTAAGCCCGGTCCTCACGAATTGGAGAGAAGTGAAAGGAAGGTCGTGATGGAATTCACCGGGGAGCGTGTCGTGCCGGGCAAAGTGGAGCCGGATCTTTGGAATGAGCATCTCTCGCGCTATTATTTTGCTCAGCCCCTCATGGCCCACAAGTACGTCCTGGATTTGGGATGCGGGACCGGGTACGGATCTTCCGTTCTTGCCTCTGTGGCTCGAGTCGCTGTCGGCGTTGACATTTCTGAGGAGGCAATTTCTTTTGCTCGGCAAAACTACTCGGCAGCCAATCTCAGCTTCTTTGTCGCTGATTGTTCTCGGCTCAGTTTAGCTTCTGATAGTTTGGACGGCATCGTCTGTTTTGAGGTGATCGAACATTTGGGAAAACAAACGTCCTTGTTAGAAGAGAGTCATCGGGTTCTTAAAGCAGACGGACTTCTGATGATTTCCACACCCAATCGGGTGTTTTACACAGAGGAACGGAACGATCTCAACCCGTTCCATACGCATGAATTTGACTTTGAGGAATTTGCTTCCTGTTTGAAAAACTACTTTAAAAAGGTTGAGGTCTATTATCAGAACCATGCTTATTCCATTTTTATCGGCGACCCCCGTTCCTCTCACCCGGTCTCTGCCCGTTTGGCTGAAACTCAGGAAAGCCTCGAATCCACCTCGAATTTCTTTGTGGCGATCTGTTCCAAGTCTGAGCAAAACTGGCCACATCCTAAGAACCTGGTCTATCTGCCATCGACCGGCAACCTGCTGCGCGAGAAGGAGCAGCGGATTACACAGTTAGAATCAAAAATAGTCCAACTGGACGGGAGGATCTTAAATTTCCAGAAAGAATACGATGAACGAACTCAATGGTGCCTGAAACTTGACCGTCTCATTAAGAATCGAGATGCCACGATACTTGACCTACAGAATCAACTTGAAGAACGGACTGCCTGGGCTCACCGACTTTCGCAAGAGATTACCCAGAAGGACGCCCAAATTCTAAAATTGCAAAAAGAATATGACGAGAGAACTGAATGGGCCTTGAGCTTAAACGAAAAATTGGAAAAAATTAAACAGTCCAACGTCTTTAGGTTTTCTAAAGCTCTCGGGCTTGTTCCAAAATTTTAGCCAACTTGTTCCTCGCACGAAAAGGGAATTCATGATCAAGGATGTTAAGGTAGTGCCTTTGACCGCACACGTTGATGATAGAGGATATCTTATAGAAATTCTGCGATGCACCGACGAGCATTTCACTCAGTTTGGACAAGTTTACGTGGTTGGTGACGTGACCCGTGGGACCATCCGGGCCTTTCACAAACACCAAGAATTATGGGATTGGTTTTTCATCAGCCATGGGTCGGCCAAGTTCGCGCTGCGGGATGACCGGCCCGAGAGCCCAACTTACGGAGAAATGCAGACCATCGTCACAGGGCAAAGAAATCCCGCTCTAGTCGTTGTTCCCCCCGGGGTTTATCATGGTTGGATGGCTCTGGAAGATGATACACAGATGATTAGCACCGCCAGTCATGTTTACAATCGGGAAAAACCGGATGAGGTTAGAGTCCCACCCGATTCCTTTGGTTACGTGTGGGAGGTGAAGGGAAGGTGAACGTGATGTGTGAAACGTGAAACGTGAGGCGTGAAACGTGATCTGTGGCCCGCGACGAGTAAGACATGAAGCTCACGCCACACCTATCACGGCTCACGCAGGATCTGTCCATGGTCGAAGAAGCTCATAAACCGTAAGCTCTCATAGAAAGGAAGGTATCCTATGATCTTGGTTGTCGGAGGCGCAGGTTATATCGGATCTGTCCTGGTGAGGGAATTGCTGGAGCGCGGTTACGCTGTTAAGGTCTTTGATCGTTTGTATTACGGAGACCAGGGGATTCGGGAAGTTGCAGAAAGAATCAAATTAGAACTAGGCGATGTACGGAATATTGACATCTCCGTTCTGGACGGGGTGGATGCTGTGATCAATTTGAGTGGCCTCTCCAACGATCCCACAGCGGAGTACAACACCAAAGCCAATTTTGAGATGAATACGCAGGCCACTGAGTTTTTGGCCAAGCTTTGCAAGAAGAAAGGCATCAAACGATTTATCTTTGCTTCTTCCTGCTCCATTTACGACGTCGGTATCGGAAACGATGAGAAAGATATTGTGATGGATGAGGAATCTCCCGTCAATCCCAAGGCCGCTTACTCCAGCTCTAAATACCAGGCCGAGAAGATTTTGCTCTCCTTGAAGGATGAAAATTTTTCTCCCGTGATTTTGCGTAAAGGAACAATTTATGGCTTTTCACCCAGGATGCGTTACGACCTGGTCGTCAATACCTTTCTTAAGGATGTCCTCTCCAAAGGATATCTAACCATCCATTATGGCGGTGAAATGTGGCGACCTCTGGTGGATGTCCGAGATGCCGCTCGCGCCTACATTACCTGCCTGGAGGCTGACGAAAGCAAGGTCCATGGTCAGGTTTTCAATGTCGTATATGGCAACTTCCGCATTTCGGAGTTAGCCTTGCGCGTCTTGGAAGCTCTGAGAGAAGTCGAAGTGAAGGCGGAGCTGAAAGCTGATTATCGCTATCACGGAGTGAGGAGCTATCGAGTTTCAGGTAAGAAGATTGAACGGGCTCTCGATTTTAAGCCGGCCGTCTCCGTCGAGGAAGCGGTTAAGGATATGGTGGAAAACATAACGCGTTATCGCTACACAGATTTTGATAATCCCCGCTACTACAATATCGCCTGGTTGAAACTTCTGGAAGAAGCCGACAAAATCATTAAAGTTACGGGTTCGGTCTTCGAGATTGCCGATCAGCCCAGTTTTCATCCCGCACTGGTCAATCCCTTACGAAAAGTGCAAGGAGACGCTCATTGAAGATTCTCCTCATAGGGGCAAACGGGCAATTGGGTTCAGACTTGGCAGAGGTCCTAAAGGCGCACGAAGTTGTTCCTGCAACACACCGGACCCTGGATGTCGTTCGATTCGAAAAGGTCCAGGAAGAAATTAGAAGACACCAACCCGAAGTGGTAATTAACACGTCCGCTTTCCATAAGGTGGACGTTTGCGAGACTGAAGTGATGTCTGCCTTTGAAGTGAATGCCTATGGTGTTAGAAACCTGGCACTGGCGGCTAGGGGGGTAGAGGCAGTTCTTGTTCATTTTAGTACTGACTATGTGTTCGATGGCACCTCTAGCAGACCTTATACGGAATCAGACCCTCCAAACCCCGTCAATGCTTATGGTGTCTCGAAGTTAGCAGGCGAAAAATTCCTGGCATATCTCTGGCAAAAGGTCTTCATTATCCGCACCTGCGGGCTCTATGGGTATGCCGGGAGTAGGGGTAAGGGGGGCAATTTTGTGGAAATGATGCTTACGAAGGCCCTCAACGAGGAACCGATCCGGGTCGTTGGGGATCAGCGGCTCACCCCCACCAGCACACGTGAACTGGCCCGTAAAGTGAAGGAATTGATTCAAACGAAGCATTTCGGCCTTCACCACGTCACCTCCAATGGAGAATGTTCCTGGTATGAGTTTACCGCAGAGATTTTCGCCTCCCAGGGCATAAAAGCAAATCTGACCGCTATTACTTCACGGGAGTTCAGGGCGGCGGCCCGCCGGCCTGCTTATTCTGTGCTGGAAAACGCCAGGCTCAGACAATTGGGGATGGATGACATGAAAGATTGGCGGGAAGCGCTTCATGAATATCTGAAATATAGAACCAGTGACTCGGACTCCAGTCTGTCCTAAGGCTGTAATGGTCAGGTCGTGGCAAGCCGATTGAATGTGCAATTACTTTAAAGGATCGGTTAAAGCACATTGAATTTCAAACAATACAATGCCACGTTGACGGTTGTCATCCCGGTTTACAACGAAAAAAATACCCTCGAGAAGATTCTTCAAAGAGTCCGGGCGGTCCCTATCGAAAAAGAGATCATATTAGTCGATGATTACTCAACCGACGGCACTCGAGACATTCTCAGACAGATGGAAGGCAATGACGTGAAGGTTTTCTACCACGAGAAGAATAGGGGGAAAGGTGCTGCGCTGCGGACCGGATTTCAGCATGCTAGCGGGGATTTTGTCATCGTTCAAGATGCAGATTTGGAGTATAACCCCGAGGAATACCCCAAACTGCTTCAGCCCATATTGGAAGGACGCGCTGACGTCGTTTATGGGTCAAGGTTCTCCGGCCAGAAACGGAATATGATGTCTCTTCATCGATTAGGTAATCAATTCCTGACCCTTCTCACCAATCTTCTTTACCAAACTTCCATTACGGATATGGAGACCTGTTACAAGCTGTTTAAGACCGCTACCATGCAGGGTATTCCTATCGAATGCAATCGCTTTAATTTCGAGCCTGAGATCACGGCCAAGATTTTGCGCCGGAAGCTGAGAATTGTTGAGATCCCGATTTCATACGCGGGGAGAAATTTCGCCGAAGGAAAGAAGATTACCTGGCGTGACGGCTTCGCCGCCATTTGGGCTTTGGTCAAATACCGGTTTACGGAGTGAAGACCATTTCAAAGTTGCTCCGACCTTACAATTGGGTCCGGCTTTTAGTAGTCCTGGTGCTCTTACCTTTCGATTTCTTAGTCGCTTTAAGCCTGTGGCTTTCTGAACTTTTTTACTTCCCCTTTTCTGTCTTTGCCAGAGTCTCCATCCCTACCACCCCGCCTGATATCCAAGAAGCCAGCATTATCATCTTGAACTGGGAAGGGAAACACCTGTTAGAGGAATTCTTGCCTTCGGTGTTGCAGGCTGTGAAGCATGATGGTAGGAATCACGAGGTGATTGTTGTGGATAATGGAAGCCACGATGGGAGCATTGAATTCTTGAGGACGAATTATCCCCTGGTCAGAATAGTCGGTTTACCCCGAAACATGCGCTTTACCGGTGGAAACAACGCCGGCGTGCAGGCCGCAAAAAACGACATCGTGATTTTTCTTAATAACGATATGCAGGTTGACCCAGACTTTATCCATCCTTTGTTAGAGGGATTCAAAGAGGAAACAATATTCGCGATATCCTGCCAGGTTTTCTTTCAAGACAAGACTCGTCGTCGTGAGGAAACGGGCAAGACGCGGGCAAAATGGAAGCTGGGATTTGTTGAAATGTACCATGACCAGATTACGGAAAGCGACCGCAAGCAAAAGTACGTGCCCATTTTTTGGGGAGGTGGGGGATCTTGCGCTTTCGACAGGAAAAAACTGCTGGCCATGAAAGGGTTCGACACACTCTATGATCCGTTTTACCTGGAGGACACCGATCTTTCCTACCAGGCATGGAAACGGGGCTGGAAAAGCCTTCTAGCCGTGGACAGTCTCGTAGTGCACCAGCATAGAGGCACTAACAGACTCAAATTCGGCGACAATTACGTGGATAACACGATTCGAAAGAATCAATATCTGTTCATCTGGAAAAATGTGACCGACTTCCGTTGGATTATAGCCCATGGCTTGCTTCTGCCGCTAATCCAGGCTCAATTGCTTTTGCAAACCAATTGGCATTTTGAGTCAAAAGCATTTCTTAGGGCTCTGATTCAATTACCCCAGGCCCTGTATAAACGCTATCAATGTCGTCCCGCATACACTCTGAGGGATCAGAAGATCTTTCAAGAGACTTCTAGAATCTTGCCTCAGACTGGAGAGAACGCTATTAGTTTTTCGCAAGGAGATTTTGTAGAACAATTAGGCGAGGGCTGGTACGAAAGAGAGAGGAATGCAGATGAAGGCTTCCGTTGGATGGGCCGGCGTAGCTCCTTTTTCCTGTTTCCAAAAGGAAACGAACAATTTCTTGAAATTCGGGGGGCAGTTCCCGATATTAGGAATTTTCGCCGCCGTTATGTGAAGCTGGAAATCTACCAGGGCCAGAAACTAATTCTTAGCAAGAGATGGTTTCAGGCGGCAACGTTTCATTTGAGAGTTGCACTATCGCCACCCTCTCATCAGCCCTATTGCTTCAGTCTCCATTTGAGCTCCAGTTTTTGCCCGGCCCATCATGGAACTGGAAAAGACTTGCGTGAGCTAGGAATGATCCTATCGGAAATGCGGCTGGTGTGAGTTGCAAGAACTGGAATGAAACGAACCGCGAAGCAAAGATAGAAAGGCGCGTTCTAAGCACGGCGACACAAACAGGAAGTAGGGTGAGGAGGATTCCTCTCCTTGGATAAGGAGGGGCGGTGCCGGCACTAGCCAGCACGGAGTGGTTGGAACCCCGCGCGGGACGCACCTCCGCGCCAGTCGTACCTTTTGTGAACTTCTGTTGCCGTGTTTAGATACCCTGAGACAAAGACAATTGAGGTCATTTGTCCCCACATGTTTTGCTTTGTGCGTATGAACTCTTATGTTCCGTTGTCCTTCGCGCCTTCGCGGTTCGCTCATTTCGCTGGCTAGGCACTGGCCCCTTGTCATGGTGTAATGATGCCATCTCTCAACATCCTCTTTCTCACAGCTTATCTTCCTGTCCTGGGGGTGCATGGAGGAGGTATGAGGATGTTTCACAACCTGAAGATCCTCTCCCAAAAACACCAGGTTACTCTGCTTTCTTTTATGGAGAGCGAAAGCGAAAGAGACTATTTGCCTCAGCTTGAAGAGTTGGAGATTGAGGTAAAAACAGTGTTGCGGCGGCCTTCAACGGCCAACCACTTATTTGTGCCCAAGCCCCGAGAGCATGATGAATATCACTCTAGCCAGATGATTGCCCTGGTCCAGGAAACCTTGGCCAGGCGCCGGTTTGATGTGATTCAAGCCGAATTCCTCCAGATGGGACAGCATGTTCCCAGGGACCTTCCCATCTTTAAGATTCTGACGGAGCACGAAGTTCATTATGCCAACTTTTATGCCGATTTTAAGGCCGAGACGCACCCTTTCGGTAAAATCAAGAAGTTCTACGATTGGATAGTACAACTCAATTACGAAGCCAAAGTCTGCCAAGGCTTCGACCGAATCGTTTGTATGACGGATGAAGACTTAAAATTACTCAGTGAGTTCGTGCCTCCGCATAAATTGAGCAAGATCCCAATTGGAGTCGACAGTGATTATTTCCAGCCTCGTGACTCTGTCACCGAATCACCTCCTCGGCGCCTCCTTTTCGTCGGCAACTACCGCCACACCCCCAATCGAGAGGCAGTCCATTACTTTGCCAGGGAGATTCTGCCGCGCATTCACAGAGTGATTCCGGACGTGGAATTTTGTGTGGTCGGGGCCAATGCGGACATGCTGGATCGTCATACTTTGTCGCAGACAGACAAGGTCAAAGTGATCGGTTATGTCAAGGACATAAGAACCTTTTATCAGGAAGCTGCGCTCTTTGTGGCTCCCATTCGAACCGGAAGCGGCATGCGGGTGAAATTGTTGGAGGCGTTCTCCATGGGGATGGCGGTAGTGGCGTCGCCGCTCGCCACGTATGGATTCACTGTCAAGAATGAGGATCATTTATTACAGGCCCCCACGAGCGAGAGTTTTGCCGCCCAAACGATTCGATTGTTGCAGGATCCCTGTCTACGGCTCAGATTGGGGTCCAATGCCAGAAAAATGATCCAGGAACATTACGATTGGAAAGTAATTGAGCCACAGTTCCTGGAATTGGTTGAAAGCGGGCATGCCTGAAAAAGCCTTACTGGTTTCTACTTCAACGGAAACGAACGTGAACATGGCTGTCCGCATCCTTAGAGACCGCTTGTTCCCCAACATCCCCCTGGACATTCTTTGCACTGCAGCAGACTTACCTCAGTTCGAAGGGATGGTTGACTTCCGTCAGGTCTATGTCTTCCCGCATCGCCGCGACCTCGGGTCGGCTCTCAGACTCTGGAGAAGAATTCTTAGGGAGAAGTATCACGTCGTCGCTGTCTTATGGTGTTTGGACGAAGGGCAAATTCGAGCAAAGCTGTTTGCCCTCTTGTGTGGAGGGCATCGACTTCTCATTTTTAACGAGAATCTCGATTGTGCTTACCTCCGTCTGCGATTTCTAAAGAAGCTCGTGATCGCTCGATCTCATAATGGGACCTTGATAGGCAACGGCTTGGCCGGAGCCCTGTTAGAACCATTGAAAGATGGTTATTGGGGCCTCGTTCGAATGCTGATATTCCCGCTTCGGTTACTGATATTATTCGTCCTGGTATCCAGACTGTACTTGCAAAAAGTCCTGCGTCGAAAGGGAGCCTGATCTGAGAGCAAGATCTCTTGGACCGACAGCCGTTGTGCGGCCAGGGTTCTTACTCCCTCAATATGACCACCTTGGCAGGGGGGCGGACCCAGCTCCCTTTTTTGGGTCAGGGTTTAAACTTTTTCCCGTTTATTTTCGTCACTAGCTATAAGGAGATAACTTGGGACTCGTCCGACTGGCTGATAAAGATCTGGTCCAGAGGGTGGTTCGAGGTGAGGGTGAGGCCTTTAATTTGTTAGTGGCTCGGTGGGAAAAAAAGCTTTTCAACTTTGCCTTCCGTCTGACGGGGGATCGAGAAGACGCCTCGGATGTTTGCCAAGACTCTTTCGTCAGGGCTTATGAGCAAATCAAGCAATTGAAGGATGCCAGCAAATTTCCTCACTGGTTATTTAAGATTGCTCGCAATTACTGTATTTCACGCTATAGGTCAGAAAAGAAACTCCCAAAGTTGGAAGGACCCAATGAGGGAGACAACGAACTGGATCTAGAGCGCCTCCTCTCCAACCATTCGTCGGTGCGAATTGATAATGGCCACCAGTTTGAACAAAATGAACTGCGCTTGATTGTTGGGCGTGCTCTGGAATATTTGCCCTTCGAGCAACGTGAAACCATTGTCTTAAAGATCTATGAAGGCTTGAAATTTTCGGAAATTGCTGAGATTGCCGAATGCCCTGTCAGCACGGTCAAATCTCGATTGTACTTGGGCTTAACTCAGTTGAAGAAGATATTAACAAATAATCAAAGAGGGGCGCCATGAATTGCGAAAAGTCTCGTGAGTTATTTTCAGACTATATTGGAGAAGAACTTTCTCGGTCGAACGCCAGGGAACTGAAGGACCACTTGAGCGAGTGTCAGACCTGCCGGCAGGAGTTGTCTCTGCTTTCAAGCACCAAAGCGGCTTTAAAGGTGGGCTGGCCTGATGAATCGATACCCCAAAGTTTGACCTTTGAATTTGTCGAACCTTCTCCACAACGCTTTTGGAGCCAGTTGGGGCGATTCAGCCTTCCTAAAGTTGCTTGGGTTAGCCTCAGCGTCAGTGTGGGCTTCATTCTCTGCCTTTTGAGCCTGGCCTTACTGCGAACCCAAATCCAAATCGAAAACGGAAAATTCAAGCTGTCATTTGGCCAACCAGAACAACTGGTTTCAGCCACCGGGATAACCCAACTGAACAGTCGGACCCCAGTGAACATTAACCATGAAGCCTTCCAGGTTCTGATTGATGAGGCGTTGCAACGATTCGAACAAAATCAAAACGCCAGGCTCCAGCAAGCTTTGCTGGAAGCTAAGGCGGAATGGGAAGCCAAGCGCAATGCCGATCTCGTTCGTGTTGCCAAGGAGTTCAAGTATCTCGAAAGTACCCAAAATGTAGTGTGGAAAGAGACCGTAAGGAACAATTCGTACCTGGAAACTTTGGCCCGAGACCTTTACGTCAAGACCAGCTCCAGTGCACCGGTTCAACAGTAAGGCTCGACTTCAAGTCCAGCTAAAGATATTTGAAGTAACTTTGTCTAATTTAACCCGTGACATAAGGAATGGAACAATGATTCAAAGAAAACTGGGTGTGGTTTTTCTACTTATCTGTTGTTTGTCAGTCTCGGCGGCATCCCAAGCCCGAGGAGCCGAGCCCGCCTCAGTCCATGAGGCGTTGGATTATTCTGTGATCAAAAAAGACCTGGCTGTATTTCAGGGGGTAGTTGATACCACAGTACGGCAAAACTTCCAGGGGCCCTTTCCCATATTGGGATCGACCAAGGGCACCTATCTCCTGGAATATGGAGCGGTGTTCAATCTTGAAGTGAATTTGTACCAGATTCGCGTGATTTCTCCATTTGACCTCAGGCCTCATACCGAAAAAGAGTTGAACGATGCGTACAACTCAATGATGAAGCGCATTGAAACTCTCAAAGAGAGTTTGATCAAAGTTATGGGCGAGCACGGGCCCTCCTTGAAACAACTTAAACCAGACGATAACCTGGCTGTGGTGGTACATCTGTTCAACGTCGAGAATGAAGCCAGACACCCGTGCCCCTCCCAGATCATCTTAAAGGCCAAGAAGGCCATTCTGAGCGATTATCGAGAAAACAAGTTTCCTCTTCGAGAGCTGGCCAAAAAAATTGAGATCACACAGTTTTGAGGTTGTCCCTTGGCACGAAAACTCATTGGCCAGTTGTTGGTCGAACGCAATCTAATTACTCCAGCCGAGCTTCTAAGCGCTCTGGCGCTGCAGCGGGAACGCAAAGACAAGATCGGCAGGATTCTCTTGGACCTGGGCTATCTCGCCGAGCGTGATCTCCTTGCGGTCTTAAGTGAACAGCATGCGGCTCCTCTGATCCTTGCCGAACAATTTCCTGCTGTCCCGTTGGAACTCGAGAAACTCTCCTATAAATTCTTAAAACAATTCAAAGTCTTGCCACTCGATTTAGAGGATAAGGTGCTCACCGTAGCGATGGCAGACCCGTCAGACACCGAAACTCTTGAGTCTATCCGCCTGTTCACCGGCTACGAAACTAAGATCCATCTAGGCCTGGAGCATGAGATTTCTGACGCTCTGGAACGTTTTTATGGTAATGGCGAGAGTGGGCTGGGCAAGTCCATCGATACGGGAGACACGCTCAGTGGAGAGAACCTGGACGAGGGACAGGATATTGAGCATCTCAGAGACATGGCGTCTGAAGTCCCGGTAATCCGCATGGTCAACCTGATGATCTCCAGAGCTGTGGAGCGGCGTTCCAGCGATATCCACATCGAGCCCTTCGAAAAAGAATTTCGAGTTAGGTATCGTATTGACGGGATCCTTTACAACGTAGACTCCCCGCCTATTCAGCTCAAAGCGGCTATCATCTCTCGTGTCAAGTTGATGGCCAAACTGAATATCGCAGAGCGGCGACTGCCCCAGGACGGTCGAATCAAGCTCAAGGTTCTGGGGAAAGAAATTGACTTGCGGATTTCGACGTTGCCCACGCTCTATGGGGAAAGCGTGGTCATGAGAATCTTAGACAAAAGCGATTCAAGCCTGTTCGACCTGCAGAAGCTAGGCTTCCCCGAGTTCATGCTATCCAAGATGGAAAAATTAACCTCCATGCCGCATGGCATTCTACTGGTAACGGGGCCCACCGGGAGTGGGAAGTCTACCACTCTTTACAGTGCCATGAAACGAATCAATCTCCCCGATAAGAAGATCATTACCATTGAAGATCCGGTCGAATACCAGATGGATGGAATTAACCAAATTCATGTCAACTCCCAAATTGGGCTTACCTTCGCTGCTGGGCTTCGTCATATCGTGCGACAGGATCCCGACGTGATTATGATTGGGGAAATCCGCGATCTGGAGACGGCGGAAATTGCCATTCGGTCTGCCTTAACAGGACACCTGGTCTTTAGTACTCTGCACACCAATGATGCGCCCAGTGCAATTACGCGGCTTGTGGATATGGGTGTGGAGAATTACCTGTTGGCCTCCTGCCTTATTGGGGTTTTAGCCCAACGTTTGGTGAGGATTATTTGCAAGCGTTGTAAAACTGAATATCCGGCTAATCCTGAAAATTTGCGCGCCCTCGGGTTGTCGCTAAACGGAGGAAAACCTACCACCCTTTACAGGGGAGAAGGTTGTGAATCTTGCGGCTTTACCGGCTACGAATCGCGCAAGGGGATCTTCGAACTGATGGAGCCTGATGACGAGATTCGCAAAATGGTGGTTTCGAATGAATCTTCGAACGTGATTGCCCAATACGCCCGCAGCCGGGGTATGAAGACCTTAAAAGAAGATGGGTTGGACAAGGCTTTGGAGGGAGTGACAACTCTGGACGAGGTGTTGCGGGTGACGCAGGACATATAAACCGGCCGTTGTTCGTGGTCAGTGGTTCGTTGCGCGAAAAATGGATGCGTGAAACGTGATGCGTGAATGAGTTAATGAAGCGTGATAGGTGATGCCCGATAGTAAAATGGATTCGATGGATCTTATGACTCCCCGCCTTAAGTATCACGTATCACGCATCACGTAGAATCGTAGAATCAGGACGATAGACCACGGACCACGCACAACTGACAACGGACCAATCTTGAATTATGGCGACATTTTTCTACAAAGCAGTAGCCAAAGGCGGTGGTGTGGTGGATGGAAACATGGACGGAACTGACGAAGGAACCGTTGCTCTCAAGCTCCAGGATCTGGGCCTGATCCCTATACAGATCGGGACAAAAAAGACCAGCCGGCCCTGGAAGTTTGATTTTTCCTGGAGCTTTCAGAAAGTCAGGTCCAAAGAGGTCATGTTTCTTACTCAGGAGTTGTCCACTCTCGTCAACGCCGGATTGCCCTTAGATAGAAGCCTCGCCATTTGCAAACAGCTTTCAGAGAAGCCAGTACTTCAATCTATGGTGGAAGACGTCCTTCAGGGCATTAGACAGGGGAAAACTTTCGCTGATAGCCTCGCTACTCATCCCGAGGCCTTTTCCAAACTCTTTGTCAACATGGTTAGGGCTGGTGAGGCCAGTGGATCTTTGCCTATTGTTTTAGATCGTTTAGTGGAGTTTCAACAGTCGGCCGATGAGTTAAAGAGCTATTTGATTTCATCACTCATTTACCCTGCCCTTTTGAGCTTGGTCGGTGGCGCCTCCATTGTCATCTTACTGAACTTTGTCATTCCCAAATTTGCCCAGGTCTTCCAGGACGCCGGCAAAGCTTTGCCGCTTCCAACTCAAATTTTGTTGACAGCCAGTGAGTTCTCCAAGTCCTATGGGTGGGCTTTCGCACTAAGTATGGCGATTGCTATCTTTGGTTTTATCCGCCTTATCGGTACCGAGAAAGGTCGTTGTAACTGGGATACTTTTAAATTGAAGGCTCCAATTTTCGGTGATGTGTTGCGCAAGATCGAGGTAGCGCGCATTTCCAGAACGTTAGGCACTTTGGTGCATAATGCCGTCCCCTTGGTGCAGTCTCTCAATATCGTGAAGGAAATTAGCAGTAATACGGTCGTTTCCAGGTCTATCTCGGAAATTGCCGAAGGTGTTAAAAAGGGAGAGGGCGTGGCAAGACCAATGGAAAAAACCGGTGCCTTTCCGCCTCTTGCCATTCACCTCATTCAGGTGGGCGAGGAAACCGGCCGGCTGGATTCCATGCTGCTCGAACTGGCCAAGGTTTACGACAAAGAAGTGCGTTCCGCAATCAAGAATCTAATTGCCCTGTTTGAACCGGTCATGATTTTATCTATGGGACTAATGGTAGGCGTTATCGTGATTTCCATGCTGCTGGCCATTGTCAGCATCAATGATGTGCCCTTCTAGCTCAGCCTGATAGGCCCGGGCTTTCAAGGAGAGAAGAGATGAGAAGGCAAAAGAGAGCAAGGCTGTGGAAAATGCTTTTTGCTAAGACCCCTCGGGAGGGAATCCATGCCGGAAAAGATCGGCATGGGAGTGGGGACCCGCGAGGTTTTACCCTCATTGAATTACTGGTGGTGATGGTTATCATCGGTTTGTTAGGCGCTTTAGTGGTGCCAAGGCTGTTCAAGAATGTCGGAAAAGGAAAGATCACCGCCTCAAAGGCGCAAATCGCAGCCTTTCAAACGGCTTTAGGCGCTTACAGGCTGGACGTGGGCACTTTTCCTAGCACGGAGGACGGTTTGCAGGCCTTGAGAACGAAACCCGCTTCAGCCAACCATTGGGACGGCCCCTATCTTCCCAAAGAGATTCCAGCGGACCCTTGGGGCAATCCTTATCTTTATAAGTTCCCGGGAGAACATGGCGATGAACCCGACATCATCTCCTATGGCGCCGACGGCCATGAGGGGGGAGAAGGTGAGAATGCGGATGTTCTTAGCTGGAAATAGGGCGTGGACGCGGACCATGATGATGTCAATTGAGAAAGATTTCAAAAAGAATTATGGACGACAGGCGAGATAGAGCAGTTTATCGTCGATGCTCGATTGCTGAAGCCGGGACAAGGAATTGGCGATTGCTTCCCCAATCCGCACTCCGCAATCGGCAATCGGCCATTCCCTCAGCGGGCTTCACCCTTATTGAACTCCTGGTGGTGTTGGTTCTCGTCGCTGCACTTTCAGCCGTAGCTTTTCCATCGATTGGTCGCGGGATGGCCACCTTGAAACTAAAAACCAGCTCTAGAGAAATTGCGGCGACTTTACGTTTGGCCCGCTCCCTCGCGATTAAGGAACAAAAAGTCTATTGGGTGGGTTTCAACCGGGATAAAAACCAAATTGAATTGGCCAGCGACGACTTGCGATTTCAAAAATTCTTTACTTTGCCTGAAGGGGCCTCGATCAAAAAGGTTTCTCTAATCGGAGACCCAAGAAACGGAACCCGGGAAAATCCGTATTATTTCTTCTCTCCCAATGGAATGACCGAAGCGTTTGAAGTGTTGCTCGAAAATAGCCGCGGCCGAAAGTTCAAGGTTGTTGAAGATTCGCTGCTACGCTCCCCGAGAATTGAGGAAGTAGGATCCGAGGGATGAAGGAATGAAACTTGCAGAGAGATGTTCTCAAGTGGCTATTGTGGATTGCCATCTTCAATATAGCACAGCGGATGAAATTCCCCTCCCCCGGAGGGAAGCTGTGAAAGAAGTGAAAGAAGTGAACCTGGAACATGTCCCCCCTCGAACGAGGGGGGACTTCAGGGGGGTCGCTGGGAATCTGCACCAAGTCTGGATTCAACAGTGGCTACCCCCCTCAAGTCCCCCCTTGGAAAAGGGGGGACGATCTGAGACCAACGAGCTCTTCTGGCGGGGTGCAGCGCTAGTTTGCCCCGGACGGGAAGAACCCACCCCTAAAGCCTTGTGGCTTTTTTCCCCTCCGAAGGGGGGATTTTTTCGGATCGCGACCACCGGGAAAGAGGGACAGCAGTGTCAGAGCAACTGCAGGAGAACTCTCTCCCCAAGGGGGTTCAGCTTGATGGAAGTCCTGGTGGCAGTTGCGATCCTGGGCATTGTCTATGCAACGCTGTTCGGTCTCATGTCAGCCTCCTTGAAAAATGTCAGCCGGATTGAAGAGCGAGAGAGGATTCTCAGATACGGGGAAATGAAATTGAACGAGTTGGTCATCAAGGCGGAGCGAGGGGAAGCAGCAGGGGCCCTGTCTGGCAAGTTGGATGATAGATACTACTGGCGAGCCAGAATGGAGACTTACGACTCCGGCGAGAACGGCAACCAGACTCCCCCTTACATTGTCGCCAGGATTCGCCTGGCGGTGACTTGGTCGAGCCTTTCCCGACAAAATGAATACACTTTGGAAACGTTAACATGGGTTCCCAACGCACAACCGCATCATCCGTGACAATTACTCTTGTGGCCAAGCCAGCCGCGGGCTTCACTCTGATGGAATTGTTGGTCAGCATGTCCCTGATCGGATTGCTGGCGGTGGCAATACATTTTGGATTTCGCATCGGTGTCAACGCCTGGGGCAAAGGGGACGACGGCTTGCAGCATGTAAGAACAATACAAGCTACTTTCGACTTGCTAACTCGCCAATTAGGTTCAATGGTTCCTTACTATTCACAACAGAAGGTCCAAGCCTCGCCAGCAGAGGTCCTGGTGTACCAGGGAACAGAAAGGGGCATGCACTTTGTCACCACTTTTTCCTCTCGGTCTCGCAATGCAGGAGGATTGAGGCTAACGGAGTATTTCTCATTCCCTTCCAAAGACAAAAAGGCCAAGGCATTTATCATAAATGAAAGGGCTCTGCCTGATGATGAAGAACTGTCACAATCCCTTTTCAGTAACATTTCGAAGGCAGAAGACAATACTGTTGTGGTCAAGTTTTTTGAGTTTCGGGTGCGTCCTGGTTCGATTTATTTGATCGAGGGTCTGGACAATGTTCAATTCCACTATTTCTGGCCCCAAGATTCCGAGGCCGTGAACTCAAATGTTACAGGGGTATCTACCAAGAAGAAGGGAAGAGATCTTTTGCCCACAGGCGTTGAAATCAGACTTCATTGGAACGAGACTGGAATTTTTTCGACCCGGGACTTCTCGATTATTGTACCAATTCATGTCGCCTCATAATTTGCCAAGGAATATCACAGACCAAAGGCCATCTCATCGGGGCGTCATACTAATTGCCTTACTCTGGGTTCTGACAGCCCTGTCTTTGCTGGCTCTCAATTTGGCTTCTACAGTTAGAAGCGAAGTGAAGGTGGCCCAGGCTTCGGGCGAAGCTGAAAAGGCCTATTTTTATGCGCGGGGGGGCTTAGAAGAAGCCCTTTACCACCTCGTTTTTCCGGATAAAGACCAGGAAAAACAAAGCAGGCTGTTCCCTTATGCTGGAGGCATGAATCATTACTGGATGAACAGCGATGAAATGATATGTCATGTCGCCGTCCTGGATGAAGCCGGAAAAATAGATTTGAACTTTGCTCGGGAAGAGACCTTAGAAAAGCTGCTGGAGAACCTGGGGGTTGCTGAGTCCAGGCAGGCTTCTATTGCAAAAGCTATCGTCGAATGGCGTCGGCCCAACCCTAAAGAAACAGACTCAACCTACGACGCTTTGTCGGCTGGCCCATACAAGATAAAACATCGACCTTTTAGCTCTGTCGAAGAGTTGCTGCTGGTGCGGGGGATGACTCGGGAAATTTTGTATGGGAGGCCGCAAAGAAAAAAAGATGGGAGGGTTGCGGGTAGACGGGGACTGGCTGAATTCGTCACTGTTTACTCAGGCAAAAGTCAGATCAATATCAATTACGCTGAGCCTGAACTGCTAGCCGCAATGCCTGGCTTGAATTGGGACATCGCCGAATCAATCGGTCAAGCCAGAAAAACGAAGCCTTTCAAAAGCAGCAGTGAGTTGTCCCAGCGGATTACAGGTACTATTCCCGGAGAAGCGCTTTCTTTGCTCACCACCGAGCTATCCGCCAGGTATTGCCTGATTGCCACTGCCTTTGTTAAAGGCTCAAACGTGCGAAGAAGCATTAAGGTTGTGGCAAAGCGAGATGACACTCTGAAATCGCGGCATGAGAAATTGATCTGGTACGACGAATACTGGCCGCTTGACCCACTACTAAAGTGGACTGAAGCTAAGTAGCGTTTACAAAGCAATGCAGAACAAAGAATTTAGTGCATTGATTTTTGTCGTCTTGTTAGACCTGATATGAAAGCCAAGGTTTAACCCATATGATTCTAAATAAAAGCCTGGGTGTATTTATTCAAGGGGAAACATTGCAACTCGCCCTGTTGTCGCGGCAGTTCAATAGAATCAAAGTTCTTGACCTTTTTACTGTCCCGGACTTCCGACAGAAGCCTATTCTTGAGTTGCAGAGAGAGATTGCCCGTTACCTTGGGAAGAACAAAGCGAGCAATAGTCGCTGTGTGCTCGTAATCCCTCGCCATGAGGTCATTGTGAGACAGATGGAACTGCCTAGCGAAGCCGAAGCCAATCTGACCAAGGTCGTGGAGTACCAACTGGCTAGTTTGGTGCCCTCGGAGGAGGCATCCGTTTGTTACGATTTTTGCGTTTCCAAGCCGGGAACCGAATCCAAGACTTTCCTGGTGACGGTCTTTCTGTGTCTAAGGACTGTCCTCGAAAGTTCGCTCCAGGAATGCCAAAGGCTAGGTCTTCGGGTTGACCTCGTTCTTCCCTCGAGTGCCGCCATTGCCATTTGTTTCGGGTTGTTGCCACAGCAGGCCAAAGCAGAAACCGCTCTGGTGGCGAATTGGGATGGTCATCGATTTGAGATGGTCGGTATCCTGAGGAGGGCATTCCATCTGTCCCGTGAGTTCGCTATTGGCAATGACGAAAACCTTTCTGAGATCCTTAAAAGAGAAGTGGAGCTATTCCGCAGCCAGGCACGCTTGCAGGACGAAACCGTCCTGGACGTGTTCGTGGTGAGCAATTTTGAAGGTGAGCTGGAACCAGACGAGAAGCGATATAAGTTGCATCGTCTTTCCCTGCTGCAAAGTTTCGGACTGGAAGTCGCCAAAACAAACCTGAGGGGCTTTGCGATGCAAGAGCACTTCCTCGCACTGGCAGCCTCTATGGCCGGTCTCAAAAAGAAAAATCCCATAGCGGTGAATCTTCTTCCTGCCGAAATGCGAGTTTCAAAATCAAAGTGGATGCTGGTTCCAACTTATGCCTTGCTGGGAATCAATCTTTTATTCGCGCTTTCTCTGCTCATACGGAGGCCAATTCAGCAACATGCCTATTCAGCTCAACTCAACCAGGAAATCGCCCGGTTGGAACCTGAAGTCAGGAAAATCAATGTGGTGGAAAGGGAAATAGCCGATCTGCAGCGCCGCTCGGAGCTGTTGATGAATTTCAAAAAGTCCCATCGCCTGGCTTTGGATGCTTTAAATGAACTCTCAAAAATCCTTCCCGGTAACACCTGGGTCTCTGATCTGAATATGAAAACCGAGGCCATTGAAATCAGTGGCGCCTCCGAATCGGCCGCAGCTTTGCCACAGATCCTGGATAATTCTCCCTATTTCAAGGAAGCCGAATTTGTGGCCCCGATCCTAAAGGATGCAAGCGGAAAAGAAATCTATCGCATTCGGATGAAGTTGGAGGGCGGTCCGGGTTCCTTGGTGTGGCTTCCCTCCGAAGGGCCATCCCATGGGGTCGCCCCCACAGAAAAGAAACCGGAAGTACCAAGAGCGCGATGAGGCACATTTCCAAAAGAGAAAGATGGCTGATCGTTGCAGCAGGGACTGCAATCCTGGTTTTTATCCTCATGCAGTATTACGTGCTCCCTTATTTTGATTCGCTGGCAGTGACCGCCGAGAAAATTGATATCCAATCCAAACGGGTGTCGAGTCATCGACGCGTTCTCAGAGGGCAGGATACCGTAAAAGCGGCACTGGAAGAGACTTACAAACAGGTTGCGCTTATGGAGACGGGACTGCTCACCAGCAGAACGGATGCCCTGGCAGGCGCTGAAATCCAAGGATTGGTAAAAGACCTGGCCGTCTCCAGAGGGATGGCATTTCGTCGCAGCGACCTGCTTCCGGTGAAAAATATCAGTCCGGAATACAGCAAGATCTCGACGCGCATCGAGGTTAACGGGAACATCCACCAGTTGGCGGATTTTCTGGTCAGTCTTGAGTCTTCCCAGAAAATTCTATTTGTTGAGGAAATGAGAATTGCCCCGGTTCAAATGGGCGATCTTAAGAATAAGCAGATTATGTCCACCCTGCTGATATCGGGGCTAAAGACGCCTGACAAGAGCAATCCTCCTTCGGATAGGAAATCATGAGCCTTGATTCTTTTTTCCCGGCAGGAGCGTGGGGGCGGCAACACAGTGCGCAAGCTGGAAGGGGTAGCCCGACCGTGAGGGAGGGCGTTCGTCGTCTTGCTCGTTCTTGGCTTGAAAAAGGGAGAAGCATGAGCGCGAGAACGATTCTTCAACAAAAACGATCACAGGGACAGGGAATCAGCAGTTAGAGCTTTACTCATCTCTCCCCATCCCTCGGTGGAACGACTGAATAGGTACATGAATGAAAAGAAACTTAATCTTGACCAATCTTTTCCTGGCTGGCCTGGCGGTCTTGCTGGGCTACGAATTCAGGGACCAGTGGATGCTTTATCAATCCCAGCACAATGTGGCTGCTTTGAATCCGAAGACCGGTGCCGTCGATTCAATTCAAAAACCTACAGCTCACATCAGCGAAGTACCAAATTATGCAGCCATCGTTGACAATCACCTGTTTAATCCCGACAGAAATAATGTCATTCCTCAAGACCAACCTGTTCAGACAAAGGCGTTACCGCCAAAGCCCATCCTGGTGGGGACTCTGCAATTGGATGAGGATGAATTTGCTTTGATGGTTTCTGACGTGCAAAAGGATAGACCAAGCTACACGCGGATCAAGGTGGGAGAGTCGCTCGACGGTTATACACTGGTGAGAATTCTCGATCAGAAAGTAATGATGAGGGCGGACGGAAAAGACATTGAAGTTCGACTGAATGAACCTTCTAAATTAGTGGCACGCGAACTAAACCCTGCCTCTAGCGTTTCAAATGCAGCTAGTACCGCTGGGCGTGTTACCACCATTGGTTCAGCCCCGGTTTCCACCGTTAATCCCACGGGCGCTAGTGTAACCCAACCTCTTGCTAAAGGGGTGATCCCGGAAGGGACCATCGTCAACGGGCGGAAGAAAA
>Ga0066710_100000588_pt1 | contig 22929 bp, 20 predicted proteins | sample GraSoiAngelo_159_FD_79666 | JGI IMG/M metagenome (GOLD analysis project Ga0066710, IMG submission 79666) | Grasslands soil microbial communities from the Angelo Coastal Reserve, California, USA - 14_1009_16_40cm | ecosystem: Environmental > Terrestrial > Soil > Grasslands | place: USA...
ACGAGGCGGCTTCCACTCCGATGTACGATAATGAGGAGGAGGTCCCGTCCGCGGAGCTGGAGAGGGAGAGGGAGATCTACAAGGCCCAGGCCTCGGCCCAGGGCAAGCCGGCGAACGTCGTGGAGCGCATCGCGGAGGGCAAGCTCAAGGACTTCTACTCGACCTTCTGCCTGCTCGAGCAGTCCTTCGTCAAGGACCAGGCCAAGACCGTCGGCCAGCTCGTCCACGAGAGGATCGCGCTTCTCAAGGAGAACATCGTGATCCGCCGCTTCGCCAGGTTCAAGGTGGGCGAGGAGCCCGCCGCGCGGTAAGATCGGGCCGGCTGCGCCCGGGGGGCGGGCCGTCGGGGAACATGAGCGAGGGAGGTCGTCCGAGATGCCGACCGCCAGGAAGGCTCCCGCCTACCGCCGGCTCCTGCTCAAGCTCTCGGGGGAAGCCCTTCTCGGCGACAAGACCTTCGGCATCGACCGCTCGTTCACCGATTACCTCGCGCACGAGATCAAGCAGATCCACGACCTGGGGGTGCAGGTCTCGGCGGTGGTCGGCGGCGGGAACATCTTCCGCGGCGTCTCCGAGACGGCCCAGGGAATGGACCGCGTCTCCGCCGACTACATGGGCATGCTGGCCACCGTCATCAACGGGGTGGCCCTCCAGGACGCCCTGGAGCGGATGGGGGTCATCACCCGCGTGATGTCGGCCATCGAGATGCGCGAGGTGGCCGAGCCCTTCATACGTCGGCGGGCCATCCGTCACCTCGAGAAGGGCCGGGTGGTGATCTTCGCGGGGGGCACCGGCAACCCCTACTTCTCCACCGACACCGCGGCCGCCCTGCGGGCGATGGAGATCAAGGCCGAGATCATCCTCAAGGGGACCAAGGTGGACGGCATCTACGACGCGGACCCCATGAAGGACCCGCGGGCGCGGAAGTTCGACCGCCTGACCTACTTCGACGTCCTCCAGAAGGGGCTGAAGGTCATGGACACCACGGCCATCTCGCTCTGCATGGACAACCGGCTGCCCATCATCGTCTACGACCTCAAGGCCAAAGGCGGCCTGAAGCAGATCGTCACCGGCGGGAAGGTCGGGACCATGGTGAAGGAGTAGCCATGCCCATCAAGGACCTCGTGGCCGACGCCCGGCAGCGGATGCACGCCTCCGTGGAGGCGGTGCGCCGCGAGCTGGCCAGCATGCGCACCGGGCGCGCTTCCCTCTCGATGCTGGACGGCGTCAGGGTCGATTACTACGGGACCCCCACTCCCCTGAACCAGGTAGGCAGCCTGGCCACCCCCGACCCGACCCTCATCACCATCCAGCCCTGGGAGCCCAAGCTGCTGCCGGTCGTCGAGAAGGCCATCCGCGGCTCCGACCTCGACCTGAACCCCCAGAACGACGGCAAGATCATCCGCATCCCGGTGCCGCCGCTCACCGAAGAACGGCGCAAGACGCTCGTCAAGCATGCGCACAAGCACGCGGAGGAGGGCCGGGTGGCCATCCGCAACGTCCGGCGCGACGTCAACGACCACCTCAAGAAGATGCTGAAGGACCACGAGGTGAGCGAGGACGACGAGAAGCAGGCGGTGGCGGAGGTGCAGAAGCTCACCGACCAGCACATCGAGCACATCAACGAGGCGCTGAAGAAGAAGGAAGCGGAGATACTGGAAGTGTAGCCCGATGCCCCTCACCCACCTCGAGTGCACGAAGTGCAGCCGGCGCTACGAGCCGGGCCAGGTCCTGAACCTCTGCGAGTGCGGCGGGCCGCTCTTCGCCCGGTACAATCTCGAACGGGCGGCCAAGAACATGCGCCCCGGGCACCTGGCCCTGCGCGAGCCGACGCTGTGGCGCTACGACGACGTGCTGCCGGTGGAGAACCCCGACCACCGGATCAGCCTCGGCGAGGGGTTCACGCCGCTCCTCTCGGCCCGGCGGCTGGGGGCGAAGGTCGGCCTGCCCCGCCTCTTCGTCAAGGACGAATCGGGCAACCCCACCGGCTCGTTCAAGGCCCGCGGCCTGGCGCTGGCCGTGTCGATGGCCAAGGCGCTCGGCGCCACCGCCGTCTGCCTGCCCTCGGCCGGAAACGCGGGCAGCGCGCTCGGCGCCTACGCGGCCCGGGGCGGCCTCAAGGCCCACGTCTTCGTGCCCCGGGACGTCCCCCGCGTTTTCCTCATGGAGACCGAGGCCTACGGCGCCGAGGTCGTGACGGTGAAGGGGCTCATCTCCGACGCGGGGAAGGCATGTGCCGAGCGGGCGAAGCAGGAAGGCTGGTACGAGTGCGCCACGCTGAAAGAGCCCTACCGCGTGGAGGGGAAGAAGACGATGGGCTACGAGCTGGCCGAGCAGATGGGCTGGAAGCTGCCCGATGCGATCCTGTATCCGACCGGAGGTGGCACGGGCCTCATCGGGATGTGGAAGGCCTTCCGGGAGATGGAGGTGATGGGCTTCGTCGGCCCCGCGCGCCCCCGGATGTACGCGGTCCAGGCCGAGGGCTGCGCGCCCATCGTGAAGGCGTTCGCCGAAGGGCTCGAGGAGGCGCCGCTCTGGGAGAACGCCCAGACGCTCGCCCACGGCCTGCGCGTGCCCAAGGCCCTCGGCGACTTCCTCATCCTGCGGGCGCTGCGCGAGAGCCATGGGACCGCGGTGGCCGTCTCGGACGCGGAGATCGTCCAGGGAGTGAAGGACGCTTCGGCCACCGAGGGCCTGTTCATGGCCCCCGAGGGGGGCGCGGCGGTGGCCGCGTTGCGCAAGCTCAAGTCCTCGGGCCACCTGAGCCCGGACGACACGGTCGTCGTCTTCAACACCGGCACCGGCTACAAGTACGTCGAGACGCTCGCCCCGCTTTGGTGACCGAGCGCCTGTACCGGGACGACCCGTACCGGCTCGAGTTCGACGCCACCGTCGTCGCCCGGCGACGACACCGCGACCGCCCGGCGGTGGTGCTCGACCGCACCGCGTTCTACGCCGAGAGCGGCGGCCAGCCGTGGGACACGGGCACCCTCGACGGCGCGAGCGTCGTGGCGGTGGTCGAGCAGGAGGGCGAGATCCTGCACGTCCTCGACTCTCCGGTCACCGACGACCGCGTCCATGGCCGGGTGGACGGCCCGCGCCGCCTCGACCACATGCAGCAGCACCACGGCCAGCATCTCCTCTCCCGCGCCCTCGTCGAGGTGGCCGCGGCGCGCACGGTGAGCTTCCACCTCGGGGCCGAGGACGTCCTGGTGGACCTCGACCGCCTCGTCTCCGACGACGAGCTGCGGAGGGCGGAGACGCGGGCGAACGAGATCGTCTGGCAGGCGCGCCCGGTCACCGTACGGATCGTGACGCCGGCCGAGGCGGAGTCGCTGCTGGCCACCCCCATCGGCCGGCTGCACGGCGCCCCCGCGCCGGACGAGCGCGCCCAGGCGCGGTCCGCCCACGCGCTGGCCGAGGCGGGCAACGCTGTTCGCCTGGTCGAGGCCGCGGGCTTCGATCTCCAGGCGTGCAGCGGCACCCATCCTCGGAGCACGGCCGAGGTCGGCGTCGTCCTCGTCCTCGCCCAGGAGCGCTACAAGGGCGGGTCGCGGGTGCGATTCGTCTGCGGTCATCGTGCGCTGGGCGCGATGCGCCGACGGCTGCGGGCGCTGGACGAGCTGGGCGCGGTCCTGTCGGCGGGCCTGGCCGAGCTTCCCCAGGCGGCCCGCCGGCTGCGGGAACAGCTCCACGAGTCGGACCGGCGCGGGCGGGAACTGCTGGACCGCGCGCTGGAGGGCGAGGCGCGCCGGCTCCTTGCCGAGGCCGGGAGCCTGCCGGCGGTGGTGGTGCGCGCCTTCGACGGGTGGACTCCCGCCGACCTGCGCGCCCTGGCCGGCCATCTCGTCGCGCGGGCACCCTGCGTGGCCCTGCTCGGCAGCCGCGCCGGCAAGGCGCATCTCGTCTTCGCGCAATCCGAGGGGATGACCCACGACATCGGGGCCCTGCTGCGTGAGGCCCTCACGCTGGTGGGCGGACGGGGCGGGGGGCGGGGCAATCTCGCCCAGGGCGGGGGCGACCGCGTCGAGGGACTCGACGAGGCCCTGGCCAAGGCCGAGCTGGCGGTCCGCACGCGCGCGAACCGGCCGTGACCGCGTCCCGGCCCGCCTCTCCCTTCGTCCCCCTGGCCCTCGCCGTCGTCTGCATCTCCACCGGGTCGATCTTCGTCCGCATGGCGAGCGCGCCTCCGCTCGCGGTCGCCTTCTACCGCATCTTCATCGCCTCGCTGCTGCTGGTGCCGTTCGCCGCCGGGTCCGCCCGCCGCTCCTGGCCCACGCTGCCCCCGCGGGCGGGCGCGCTGCTGGTCGCCTCGGGCGTGGCGCTGGGGGTGCACTTCGCCACCTGGATCACCAGCCTGTCCTTCACCTCGGTGGCGGCCTCGGTCCTGCTGGTCAACACGGCACCGCTCTTCACCCTCGCCTTCTCTCGCGCCTTCCTCGGCGAGGGCGTCCCGGCGGTCGTGATCGGGGCCATGGCGCTCGCCCTCGCCGGAGCGGCGCTCATCGCCGTCGGCGACTGGGCGGAGGGCGCCAACTCGCTGACGGGAGACCTGCTCGCCCTGGCCGGCGCGGTGACGTTGTCGCTCTACCACGTCATCGGCCGCGGCCTGCGCGCGGCCCTGCCCCTCGACGCGTACGTGCTGGGCGTGTGGGCGACGGCCGCCGCGACGCTGGCCGCGCTGAGCCTGGCCGCGCGCGTCAGCCTGGCCGGCCATCCGCCCCGCACGTACGCATTCCTGCTCGCCCTGGCCGTGGTGCCCACCCTGGGCGGCCACGGCCTCGTGAACCTGTCGCTGCGGCGGCTGCCCGCGCCGACCGTCGGCCTGTTCCTCCTCGGGGAGCCGGTGGGAGCGACGGTCCTCGCCTTCTTCTTCTTTCACGAGACGCCGGGCACCTGGACGCTCGCCGGCGGCGCCATCGTGCTGGCCTCGCTGGCGCTGCTGACGCGGGCGGCGAGGACATGACCGCGCGGCGCCACGTCCACGTGCTCTTCACCGGCGGCACGATCTCGATGCGGATCAATCCCGGGACGGGGGCGGCGATGCCGGCGCTCTCCGGCGAAGAGATCGTGGCCAAGGTGCCCGCGCTACGCAAGGAGGCGCGGCTCGCCGTAGAGGACTATGCCCGCCTGCCGGGGCCGCAGGTGACGCCCCACTGGATGTGGCGCCTGAAAGAACGGGTGGCGGAGATCCTCGGCGACACGGGCGTCGACGGCGTGGTCGTCACCCACGGCACCGACACGCTGGAGGAGACGGCCTACCTGCTCGACCTCACCCTCGACGGCGACAAGCCGGTGGTCTTCTGCGGGGCCATGCGGACAGTCTCCGAGGCGGGTTGGGACGGACCGGCCAACCTGCTCGCCGCGGTACGGACGGCCGTCCATCCCGCTTCCGCCGGCCGGGGCGTGCTGGTGACGGTCGGCGAGCAGGTCCACGCCGCCGCCGAAGCCACCAAGGCGCACACCCAGAGGCTGGACTCCTTCCACAGCCCGCACGGGGCGCTGGGCGTGATCGACCGCGGGCAGGTCGTCTACCACCGTCCGGCCTTCCGCGCCCGGCCGCTGGCCGCGCCGCGCCTGGTCTCCGAGGTCGACCTGCACACGATGGCGGCCGGGGTCGACGACGCGCTGCTCCGCGCCTCGCTGGCCCGCGGCGCCCGCGGCTTGGTGCTGGAGGGGACCGGCTGCGGCAACGTCCCCCCGGCAGTGCTCCCGGCGCTGCGAGCGGCCCTGGCCGCGCGCGTCCCGGTCGTGCTCGTCTCCCGCTGCGCGGAAGGGCGGCTGGCTCCCGCCTACGGCTACGAAGGCGGGGGACGGATGCTGAAGGAGATGGGGCTCATCTTCGCCCAGGAGCTGCCGGGGCCGAAGGCGCGGATCAAGCTGATGGTGGCCCTGGGGGTCAGCACGGACTCCGCGGAGGTCAAGCGTATGTTCGAGGAGCAGGCCCCGGGGACGACCGCCTGAGGTCCGCCCTCACACCGTACACAGGTTATCCACCTCCAGTCCACGTTTGCGGGCCAGGAGGTGCACAGCTTTTCCACCGACCGGGCCCAGGCGTCCACGGCCTTTCAACCACCGATCAACGCTCCTTCCACCGCCAGCTCACGCCCGATCGACAGGCTCCGCACAGCTTTTTCACAGGCTTTTCCACTGTCCCCGCGGCCAGCCGGCGACGCTGAGCTAGCCTGGCGGCGTGCCGAACAACCCGCTCCGCCGCGAGCGTTCGGCGCGCGCAGCGGAGCGTTTCCGCCGCCGTCGCGCGGAGGATCCACTCCGACGCGCGACGCTCGATGACGGCCAACGCGAAGCGGAGCGCGCCGCATTCATACTCTGACGAGCGGATCGAAGAGCTTGCGGTGCTCGTCGAGCGCGAAGCGGTCGGTCATTCCGGCGATGTAATCGCACACCGCGCGGTAGAGCCCGTCGCGCTCGATGCGGGACTGGTGGTGCGGCGGGAGCTGGAGGGGCTCGGCGACGTACGACTCGAACAGGTCGCGCAGGATGCGGCCGGCCTTGTCCCCCATGCGCACGACCCGGTAGTGGCGGTACATGTTCTTGAAGAGGAACTCCTTCAGCTCGCGCACCCGGCCCGCCATGTCGTCCGAGTAACCCACCAGGCGGCGGCCGGCCCGGCGCACGTCCTCGACCGACTGCACGCGGGCGCCCTCGATGTTCCGGCGGGTGGCCTCGAGCAGGTCGCGTATGCAGCGGTTGATGATCCGCCGCACGACCTGGTGGCGCATGATGCGCTCGTCGATGCCCTCGGCCAGCGCCTCGTCGTGGGCCTCGCGGAAGAGCGCCACCGAGCGGATCGCCTCCGCGCTGAACATGCGCGAGGCCAGGCCGTCGTCGATGTCGTGGTTGTTGTAGGCGATCTCGTCCACGAAGTCGACGAGCTGGGCCTCCAGGGTCGGCGACTCCCCGGGCGCGTACTCGGCCGGGGCGCGGGCGTCGCTGTCCTGCTGGTGCTTGATGATGCCCTCCCGCACCTCCCAGGTCAGGTTGAGGCCCGGGAAGCCGGGGTAGCGCTCCTCCAGCAGCTCGAGGATGCGCAGCGTCTGGGCGTTGTGCTCGAAGCCCCCGTGCTCCCTCATCAGCTCGTCCATCATCCTCTCGCCGGAGTGCCCGAACGGGGTATGGCCGAGGTCGTGCCCGAGCACGAGACACTCGGTCAGCTCCTCGTTGAGCCCCAGCGCGCGGGCCACGCTGCGGCCGATCTGCGCTCCCTCCAGGCTGTGGGTGAGCCGGGTGCGGTAGTTGTCCCCCTCGTGGTTGACGAAGACCTGGGTCTTGTACTCCAGCCGGCGGAACGAGGAGCTGTGGATGATGCGGTCGCGGTCCCGCTGGTAGCAGGTGCGCAGCGCGTCCTCGGGCTCCGGGTGCCGCCGGCCTCGGCTGCGGCCGCTCCGCATGCCGTAGGGCGCGAAGAGCCGGTCCTCGCGTGTCTCCTGGGCCGCCCGATCGACCAGACGCATCGCGGCGCGAGCCTCCGACCGGATTCTACTGCGGTAGACTAGCGCCGAGATGAAGATTCCGGTCGGCATCCTGGGCGCGACGGGAGCGGTCGGCCAGCGCTTCGTGCAGCTCCTCGCCGATCATCCGTGGTTCGAGGTGGCGGAGCTGGCCGCCTCCGACCGCTCGGCGGGCCGACCCTATCGCGAAGCCTGCACCTGGCGCCTGGCCGGCGCTCCCTCCGACGCCGTGGCGGACATCCGGGTCGCCACCTGCGAGGGGCCCTTCCGCGCGAAGGTGCTCTTCTCGGGGCTCGACTCCTCGGTGGCGGGCGAGGTGGAAGCCGGCCTCGCCGGCCAGGGCTACGCCGTCGTCTCGAACGCCCGCAACCACCGCATGGACCCCGACGTGCCGCTGCTCATCCCCGAGGTGAACCCCGACCACCTGGACGCCCTGGACGCGCAGCGTCGGCGCACGGGTGGCGGCTACATCGTCACCAACCCCAACTGCAGCGTCGTGGGACTGGCCATGGCCCTGGCGCCCCTGCACCGGGCCTTCGGCTTGCGGGAGGTCGCGGTGGCGACCCTCCAGGCCCTGTCGGGCGCCGGCTATCCCGGCGTCGCCTCGATGGACGCCACCGACAACGTCGTTCCCTACATCGGAGGGGGCGAGGAGGAGAAGATCGAAGCCGAGCCGCGCCGCATCCTCGGCCGGTTCGATGGGCGGGGCTTCGTGCCCGCCGCCTTCGCCATCTCCGCCGCCGTGCACCGGGTGCCGGTGAGCGACGGCCACACGATGGCGATCTTCGTGCGGCTGGAGCGGAAGACCAGCGCGGCCGACGCCGCCCGCGCCCTGGCCGAGTTCCGGGGCGAGCCCCAGGAGCGGCGGCTGCCGAGCGCCCCCCGCCGCCCCATCCACGTGCTCGACGCTCCCGACCGCCCGCAGCCGCGGCTCGACCGCGACCGCGAGGGTGGGATGGCCGTGTCGGTGGGGCGGGTGCGGGAGGACCGCACGTTCGACCTGAAGCTGGAGGCGCTCGTCCACAACACCATCCGGGGCGCCGCGGGCGCCGCCATCCTCAACGCGGAGCTGCTGAAGGCCCGGGACCTCCTGCCGTGATCGTGATGAAGTTCGGCGGGACCTCGGTGGGCTCCGCCGAACGCATCCGGTCGGTGGCCGGCCTCGTCCGCGACCGGCGGGACCGGCGGCCGGTGGTGGTCGTCTCGGCCCTCGGCGGCGTCACCGACCTGCTCATCCGCGGGGCCCGCCTGGCCCTCGAACGCGACCCCGCCTGGGAGGCCGCCGTCTACGAGGCGCTCTCCTGCCACCACGCGACCGTGACCACCCTGCTCCGCGGGCGGAGCCAGGACCCGCTGCTCGCCCACGTCGACGCGCTCGTTACCGAGCTGCGCTCCCTCTACACCGGGGTGTTCAACCTCGAGGAGCTGACGCCGCGCACCCTCGATGCCATCGCGGGGATCGGCGAGCGCATCTCGTGCGAGATCGTGGCCGCGGCGCTGGAGGACGCGGGCACGCCCGCCCGCGCGGTCGACGCCCGCCGGGTGGTGGTGACCGACGAGAGCTTCGGCCGCGCCCAGCCGCTGATGGAGGAGACGGGGATCCAGGTCCGGGCGACAGTCCGGCCCCTCGCCGAGGGCGGGACGGTGCCGGTCGTCTCGGGCTTCATCGGCGCCACGCGGAAGGGTGTGGCGACCACCCTCGGCCGGGGCGGCTCCGACTTCACCGCCTCCGTCCTCGGCGCGCTCCTGCCCGCGGAGGAGATCCAGATCTGGACCGACGTCGACGGCATGATGACCGTCGATCCCCGGCTGGTGCCGGGGGCGAAGGTGATCCCCGAGGTGAGCTTCGGCGAGGCCGCCGAGCTGGCCTACTTCGGGGCCAAGGTCCTCCATCCGGCCACAATCAAGCCCGCCGTCGAGCGCGACATCCCCGTGCGCATCCTGAATACGCTCAACCCCTCCGCTCCCGGCACGCGGGTGACGGCGCGACCCGGGGAGGACGTGGCGGAGCCCCGCGCCATCGCCTTCAAGAAGGGGATCACCGTCGTCTTGATCTCGCAGCCCCGGATGCTGATGGCCTACGGCTTCGTGGCCCGCGTGTTCGAGGTCTTCGACCGCCATCGCACCCCCGTGGACCTCATCGCCACCTCCGAGGTCTCCATCTCGCTCACGGTCGACGCGGCCGACGCGCTGCCCGCCGTGCAAGAGGAGCTGGGCCGGCTCGGCGAGGTCCAGGTGCTGCGGCGGATGGCCATCGTCAGCGTGGTCGGCCGCGGCTTCCTGCGCCGGGCGGGCCTGGCCGCCCGGATCTTCCAGAGCCTGCGGGAGGTCAACGTGGTCATGATCTCCTTCGGAGCGTCCGACGTGAACCTTTCCCTGGTGGTGGCGGAGGACGAGGCCGAGAAGGCGGTGCGGATGCTCCACCGCGAGTTCTTCGAGGAGGGGCGCGGTTGAAGGTCGCGGTGGTGGGCGCGGGAAAGATGGGCCGGGAGGTGGAAGCGGTCCTGCGTGACCGCGGCCACGAGCCGGTGCTGGTGTCCCGCGGCCAGCCCTTTCCGGCCGGCTGCGCGGTCGGGATCGATTTCACGCGGCCCGAGGCGGTGGTCGAGAACCTGAAGAAGGCGCTGTCCGCCCGCGCCCGTTACGTGATCGGCACCACGGGCTGGAACGATCGGGCCGAGGAGGTCCGTCGCCTCGTCGAGGAGTCACGCGGCGGTCTCGTCCATGCCGCCAACTTCTCGCTCGGGGTCAACCTCTTCTACCGCATCGTGGCCGAGGCCGCGCGCGTCCTGGCCCCGTTCCCCGACTACGATCCCTGGGTCCTGGAGCGCCATCACCGGCAGAAGAAGGACGCTCCGTCGGGGACGGCGAAGACGCTGGCGGCGCTGGTCGAATCCGCGGCGCCGGGACGGAAGGCGGCCACGTCGCTCTCCGGAGCGCTCGGGGCGGGGCAGTTCCTGGTCTCGGCGGTGCGGGCGGGGGGCATCGTCGGCGAGCACACGGTGGGCTTCGACGCCGGCGGGGACGAGATCCTGCTCGAGCACCGGGCCCGCACGCGGCGGGGCTTCGCGCAAGGAGCGGTGCTGGCCGCGGAGTGGATCTCGACCCGCGACGGCGTCTTCGGCTTCGACGCCGTGCTGGCCGACCTCGGCGCGCGGGTTTGATCGGCCCCAACGCGTCTGTTAGCATGCCTCTTCGCGTTCTGGGGGCAGTAGCTCAGCTGGGAGAGCGCCGCGTTCGCAACGCGGAGGTCGGGAGTTCGATCCTCCTCTGCTCCACCACCCCCTAGACCCCCCACGTCGCTACGCGCCGGCGTGAACCCGGCGCTCCGCTGCTACCGGCTTCGCCCCGGGTCGCGCCCGCTCAGCTGGCTCACGGTACTGCGGGGGGGACGGCGCTCGGCACGATGTCTCCGTCGCCGACGCCTCGCGCGGAGCGAAGCATGGCCACCGCCGCGTAGAGCACCACCGCCACCACCACCCACCGCAGGGCGGTCAGCGGAAGCGACTTCACGATGAAGGCGGCGATGAGCACGCCCGGCACGCCGCCCGCCGCCAGGCCCAGGGCCGCCCGGAGGCTGTAGCTGTCCTTCTCGATGAAGCGCAGGCTGCCGACCGGCATCAGGAACGCGCAGGAGCCCATCATGATCGGGAAGGCGGCGATGGGGCTCATGCCGAGCAGGCTCACCAGCATCATGCACGGCGCGTAGAGCCCGATGCCGAGGGTCATCAACGACCCCAGCACGAAGTTGCCGGCCAGGCCGGCCGCGAAGCGCCAGCCCTCCAGGCCGAGCGTGTCGCCGCCTCCGGGCAACAGTCGGAGGTTCGTCATCACGAACAGCGCCGCCGCCACCAGCAGCGCGCCGCCCATGCCGAGCTGGACCTTCCGGCGGGGCAGCGCCGCCACGACCCCCGCCCCCAGCCAGGCCCCCGCGACCGAGGCCGCGATGAGACCGGCGAGCGTCGCCATCCCGACGTTCACGATCGCGATGAAGATGAGCGCCTCGGCCACGGTGGGCGCGGTATGGCCGACGTTGAGCGTGCCGGGGATGCGCTCGTCGGGCACCATCCGCCACAGCTTGAACATGGACGTGGTCGGCGCGAACGAGCCGATCCCCAGGGTGTCGAAGAAGTTGGTCACGAAGCCCACCGCCAGCTCCAGCGCGGTCGGGGCCACACGCATGGGGGAGCGAGCGCGCCGCGCGGCCCGGATCCACACGGCGAGGAACATGACTGTCACGGCCGCCAGGGCCGCGAAGAGCATGGCCTTGCCGGAGTCCATGGTCTACGGCATCCCGCCCTGAAGGATGACGGCCAGCTTGGCGGGATCGATGTTGCCGCCCGACACGATGCAGGCGAGCTTGCCGGACCCCGCGCGGCCGGAGAGGGCGGCCGCCACCGGCGCCGCTCCCGCGCCCTCGGCGACGACGTGGTTCCTCTCGGCGAGCAGGCGGATCGCCGCCGCCACCTCGTCCAGCGAGACGACGAGCGAACCATCGAGCAGGCGCCGGGCGATCGGCCACATCTCGGCGAGGACGGCCTTGCCGCCGATGCCGTCCACGAAGCTCGGGCGGTAGTCGATGGGAGCGGGCCGCCCCGCCCGCCAGGCCGCCTGCAGCGGCGCCGCCGTCTCCACCTCGCAGGCGAAGACCTTCACCTGTGGCCGCAAGGCCCGCAGCGCGGAGGCGATCCCGCACGAGAGCCCCCCGCCGCCGTAGGGCACGAGGACGGCGTCCACCTCGGGAAGGTCCTCCAGCACCTCGAGGGCGATCGTGCCGTTGCCGGCCATCACCGCGCGGTCGGAGACCGGGTGGATGAAGACGCCCTCCACTCCCGGGCACCGGCGGTCCACGAGGCTCTGCCACCACTCGTCGAAAGGGACCTTGATCGTCCGCGCGCCGAGCCGCTCCACCGCCGCCTGCTTGGTCTGCGGCGCGTGGTCGGGCATCACCACCGTGCACGCCACACCCCGCCGCCGCGCGCACCAGGCGACGCCCTGGGCCATGTTGCCGGCGCTGGCCGTGCACACGCCGCGGGCGAGCGCCGCCGGATCGGCGGCCGCCATGGCGTTTCCGGCTCCCCGCAGCTTGAAAGAGCCGATCGGCTGGAGGTTCTCGAGCTTGAGGTGGATCTCTCCCGGGGAGGGCTCGGCGTTCAGCCGGACGAGCGGCGTCCGCATCGCGAGTCCGGCGACACGCTCGCGGGCGGCCCGGATCTCCGCGAGCGACGGCGGCTCAACCCCCGGCATCCCGCGCCCCGCCCAGCTCCACCCAGCTCCCCAGGCCCGACTTCAACGCGCGGTCGTAGATGAGCTGAGCCGAGGCCACGTCCTCGACCGCGAGGCCGAGGGACTTGAAGACCGTGACCTCGGACTCTGACCGGCGGCCGGCGCACTGGCCCAGCAGCAGCTCGCCCAGCTCCCCCCGGATGTGGCTGTCGTCGATCGCGCCCTCGCTCCGGGGAACGAGGAAGTCGCCCGCCTCGCTCAACGCCGACTCGCGGCGGTCCACGAACAAGCGCGCCCGGACGACCGCCGCCGTGTCCAGCTCCCGCGCCGTGGGCAGGCTCGCGCCCACCGCGTTGACGTGGGCGCCGGGGGCGAGCCACTCGCCTTCGAGGACCGGCTCCCGGGAGGACGTCACCGTGCACACGAGATCGGCCCCTTTCGCCGCCTCGCGCGCGCCGGCTGCGGGCTCGACCGCGATGCCCAGGAACCGTTGCGCTCGGCCCACGAAGGCGCGCACGTTCTCGGCGCTCCGGCTCCACGCCCTCACCCGGCGGAGCCGGCGGGCCTGCGACATCGATTCCAGGTGCTTCAGCGCCTGCACGCCCGTGCCGATCAGCGCGAGGTCGCCCGCATCGGCGCGGGCGAGGAGCCGGGTCGCGACGCCCGAGACGGCGGCGGTGCGGATGGCGGTGATCGAGCTGGCGTCCATGACCGCGCGCAGGCTTCCGCGGCGCGTCTCGAAGAGCAGCACCGCCCCCTGGTGCGAATCCAGCTCGGTCCCGTGGTTGCCGGGGAAGACGGTGATGGCCTTCAGCCCCAGGGCGGGCAGCGAGCCGAGATAGGCGGGCATGACCGCGAAGGCGCCGGCCTGGTCGGGGAGCATCAGTACCTGGCGCAGGGGCAGCCGCGCCTCGCCCCGCGTCACGGCCGCCAGCGCGCGGGCCATCGCCTCCATGCAGGCGTCCATGGGCAGGAGGCGCAAGACCTCCGACTGGTTGACGATGAGCACCTGCATGGGACGCCTCGATCGGGCCGGGCCGTCATCATACTAGAATCTGCGCGGCGCCCCGCAGTTCGGGCCGCCTTGGAGTTCTTGATGGATCCGGTCCAGGACCTGGTCGCGCGCAAGAGCTACCCGAAGGCCGTCGAGCTGCTGAAGGCGCAGCTGGCCCGGCGGCCGAACGATCCGCGGCTGCGGCTCAAGCTCGCCGACGTGCTCATCCTGGCCGGGCGCGGCCAGGAGGCGGTGGGCGGGCTGATGGCGCTGGCCGACGCGGAGGCCGCGGACGGCTTCGCGGCCAAGGCCATCGCCATCCTGAAGCGCATCGAGAAGATCGAGCCCGGGCGGCGCGACGTCGAGGAGCGCCTCGCCCGCCTCATCCAGGAGAAGGTCCGCCGTGCACCGGGCCCGGCGGGGACCGCGGCGGGCGGCCGACCCGAGCTGGGGCTGGAGGAGTTCGACCCGTCGGCCGATCCGCTGGCCTCGGGCGCGCCGCCGCCGGAGCCGGAGATCAATCCGGACCCGCCGGCGCCGGTCGCGACCCCGACCGCCGACCCCGATCTCGAGGACCTGGCCTATGTGGCCGGCACGGAGACCGACGCGGCCGCTCCGCGGGCGGTCGTCTCGACCCCGCTCTTCGAAGGCTTCTCGCGGGACGAGCTGGTGGCCGTGATACGCGGCCTCAAGCTGCTCACCTTCGAGCCGGGCGACGTCCTGGTCACGGAAGGCGCGCCCGGCGGAAGCCTCTTCATCCTCACCACCGGCACCGTGAAGGCCTTCGTCAAGGACGCGCGCGGCGAGTCCGTCAAGGTGCACGAGCTCGGCGAGGGCTCCTTCTTCGGCGAGATCTCGATCCTCACCGGCAAGCCCCGTACGGCCACCCTCACCGCCGCCACGTCGTGCGAGGTGCTGGAGCTCGACAAGGCCACGCTCGACTCGATCACCCGGAGCCACCCGCACGTGCTGGAGGTCCTGAAGCGCTTCCACGAGGCGCGGGCGCAGGACACCGTCGAGGCGATCATCCGCAACCGGCCCTGAGCGTGCCGGGCCCCGAGGTCATCGTCGTCGGCCTGGGCGCCATGGGCAGCGCGGCCGCCTGGCAGCTGGCGCGGCGCGGCCGGCGCGTCCTCGGCTTCGACCGCTTCTCTCCGCCGCATACGCTCGGCTCGAGCCACGGCCGCAGCCGCATCATCCGCGAGGCGTACTTCGAGCATCCGAGCTACGTGCCCCTCCTGCGGCGGGCCTACGAAGGCTGGGCCGAGCTGGAGCGGGAGTCGGGACGGCGGCTCCTCCGGCAGACGGGCGGCCTCATGGCCGGTCCGGAGGGCGGCGTGCTGGTCGCCGGGGCCCGGCGCAGCGCGCTCGCGCACGGCCTTCCCCACGAGGTGCTCGACGCGGCAGAGATCCGGCGGCGCTTCCCGGGCCTTGCGCCTCCCGCCGAGTTCGTGGGCCTGGTCGAGCCCCGGGCCGGGATGCTCGACCCGGAAGCCTCGGTCGAGAGCGCGCTGGCCCTCGCCCGCCGCCGGGGAGCGGAGCTACGGATGGACGAGCCGGTCACGTCGTGGCGGGCCGACGGCGACGGCGTCGCCGTCACGTCGCCGGCGGGACGCTGGCGCGCCGACCGGCTGATCCTCAGCGCCGGGCCGTGGATGAAGGCGCCGGAGCTGCTCGGCCCGCTCGGGCGCCGGCTGCAGGTCGAGCGGCAGCTCTTCCACTGGTTCGAGCCGGCCCGCACGCCGGAGTTGTTCCGGGCCGACCGCTGCCCGGTGACCATCTGGGAACATGCCCCCGGCCGCGTCTTCGCGACCCAGCCCGACGCCGGCGACGGAGTGAAGGCCGGGATCCACCACGATGGCGAGCTGACCGATCCGGAACGCGTGCGCCGGGAGCCCACCGCGGACGACGAGCGAGCCATGCGCCGCTTGATGGAGACCTACATGCCGGCCGCGGCCGGCCCGCTCCGTGAGGCGCGGGTCTGCCTCTACACGAACACCCCCGACCACCACTTCGTGATCGACGTCCATCCGGGCCATCCGCAGGTGATGATCGCCAGCCCGTGCTCGGGCCACGGCTTCAAGTTCGCGGTGGTGGTCGGCGAGATCCTGGCCGACCTCGCCACCCAGGGACGCAGCCGCTTCGACCTGGCGCCCTTCGCGCTCTCGCGCTTCGAAGCCTAGGGGCGGCCCAGGCCGGCCGTCATGGCCTTCTCGAAGAGCACCTGCAGCCGGGCCCGCTTGTCGGCGGGCAGCGCCAAGACGGCCGACTTCATGACCTGGCTCATCTGCCGGTCTTCGTCCGGGGTCGTGGCGTAGCGGCTGCGCGCGCGGTCGATGTAGTCACCGAGCCGCGCCCGCTCGGGGGGAGGCAGCGAAGCGTAGATGAGCGAGTGCAGGTCGCCGATCTCCTTCGATTCCCCGCGGTCCAGGGCCCACAGGCCGCGGCCCACGAGCCCGTACGACCGGCGGAAGACCTCGGGCGGATCCAGGACCTGCGCCGCGCTGCGCGACATCAGCAGCTCGACGGCGTGGGCGGACAGGAGCGGGACCTCCTCGGCGGCGGCGCGCACCGCCTGCGCCTGTCCCGCCGGGGGTGGCGTCGGAGCGGCCGCGGAGGTGGTCGGGGGGCCGGCCCGGCCGGTCGCCGGCGCCGGCCCGGCCGGAGAAGCGGCGGCCGGGGCGGCCGCCGTCGCCGGGGCGCGCGGGGGCGCGGCCGCCGGCGCGGGCGACGAAGCCTGGACGCTCGCCGGGGCGGGGGCGGCCATCCCCGCCGGCGCGTAGCCGAAGTAGTAGATGCCGGCCCCGCCGAGGACGATCGTGGCCAGGCACAGGATCGCGCTCGAGGTCGCCATGGCGCTGCCGAGGAAGGCGAAGAAGCCGGAAGCCACGACCCAGGCCGACAGCAGCACCAGCAGCGGCAGCCCGCGCACGCCCTGCGCGATGACCAGGCCGGCGAGCGGGAAGAGCGCAAAGGCGGCCACGAGCATCACGATGCGCACGAAGGCGCGGCCGAACCCCCATCCGCGGACCAGGCACAGCGCGAGCACCAGCTCGCCGAGCGCAACCTCCCGCCACGGGACGGGCCCGAAGGCGGACGTCCAGTGCTCGGGATAGAACGCCCAGTAGGCGGCCGCCGCCGCGCCGAGGAACAGGAGTGCCGAAGCGACGTAGCTGCGCCACACCTGCGGTCCGTGCGCGGCCGCCCCCTCTTCCTCTCCCTCCCCGCCGGGTCCCCGCGACCGCTCCGAGGGCGCGTTCCAGTACCGGAGGTCCTCGGCCTGGGCCAGCCGCTGCCAGCTCTTGGTGCCGGGAGGCCGGATCGGGGTGTCGCCGCGGATGAGCCCCTGCTCGTACCACGAGCGCAGCATGTCGCTGTCGAGGTCCATCTCCGAGCCGTCGTCGAGACGCACCCTGAAACCCTTGGTCGCCATGGGCCTCCTTCCCGGGCAGAGGATACGCCCTCCGGGCCCGGCATGGAATGACCGGCCGTCTCAGCGCGTGGGGCGGTTGAGGTTCGTGCCCAGCGAGCTCTCGGCGGCGTTCACGAAGGTGTCCTTGTCGATGATGACCGCCTGCGGGGGGAGCTGCGGCGAGGCCGTGCCCAGCCCCGGCATGCGCTTGACCGCGGTGCCGATCGCCATGAACTCGATGAGCCCCCCGCCCAGCTCGTAGATGTAGGTCTGGATCCCGACCACGTCCTCGGCCCCCGCGGCGGCGGCGTCACGGCGGATGTGGTCGATGGCGTTCTCGCGGGCGTCGTAGATGAGGCTCGTCAGCTCCGGGATCTCTCCCCGCACCAGGCCGCGCAGCTTGGCGGCCAGGCCGCCGGCCAGGCCGAGCGAGTACACGGAGACGCCGAGGACGAGCCGGACCGGCGCCCAGCCCATGCGGGCGAGGTTCCACATCTCCTGGTTGGTGAGGTCGCTCGTCACCGGGTCCCGGTCCCGCTCCGCGGGCAGGGCCGGATGGCGGGAGGCGGTGCCGATCATCACCATCTCCTGCATCCCGCCGAACGGGATGATCGACGTCTCGATGCCCACGACCGCGTTGGCGCCCGCCGCCCGCGCTTCGGCGCCGATGCGCTGGAGGGCCAGATGGCGGGTCCGGTTGAAGATGTCGGAGTACTCGGGCACTTCCCCGCGGGCCAGCCGCCGCACGGCGCCCAGGATCCCGCCCCCGACCCCGATGGAGTAGGCCACGTTGCCGAAGACGAAGCGGAGCGGGGCGAAGCCCGCGTCGAGCTGGCAGTACAGCTCCTGGCCGTCGGCGGAGGTCGAGAAGCCGACCTGTTCGGCCGCGCCGCCGCCGGTGGCGTGTAGGCAGGAGCCGACCGAGAGGAACTCGATGTTGTTGCCGTGCTGGACGAGCTCGCTGGTGACGCCGGTGATGCCCACCCCGCCCCGCTCCTTGGCCTCGGCCACCATGCGCTCGTAGGCCATCCGGCGGCCGTCGTGGATGACGGTCGTCATCTGACTCACCTCGCCGCCGACCAGCGTCTTCAGGGCGGCCCCGATGCCGCCCACGAAGCCCATCGAGAAGACGCTGTTGCCGATGACCAGCTCACCCGCGGTCAGCCCCTTCTCGTGCAGGCAGTACATCTCGTTGCCCGAGAGGCCGGTCGTGACGGTGGCAGGGCGGGCGGCGGCCGCTCGCGGGCCGGACGGACGGGCGGTTCCGGCCGGGGCTCCGGCGGCCGCCGGACGCGCCGCCGCTCCCGTCCGCGGGGGCGGCGCGGCAGGGAAAAGCTCGGAGCGGGCTTCCGCCGCGGGCCGCCAGTCCGGCATGCCGTCGGTCCAGACGAGCGATTCCCGCTTGAGCGTCCCTTCTCGCGCCAGTCGCGCGAGCGCTTCGTCGTCGACCGGTCCTTGCTGCGCTCCCCCGGCCAGGTAGTACCAATCACTCATGCCCGTTCTCCTGCGGCCCGCGCGGCCGCCCGTGCTTGACGGCGCTCAGCCCCGCGAGATAGCGTGCCCGACGCCGCCGATGGCGCTCCCTCCGATCCGCTCGAGCCGCGAACAACCGCCGCTCGTGGCCGTCCTCGGCGGCGCGGGGGCGATGGGTCGCGCCGTCGTATTCGACCTCGCGCGCGCGGGGCATCCGGTCCGCATCCTCGAGAGCGACCGCGCCGCCGCCCGGCGGGTGGCCCGGCGTTACGGCGGGCGCGCATGCGAGGTGGAGAGCGCCGATGCGATGGACCCGGCCGCCCTCGCCCTGAAGCTGCAGGGGGCAGCGGCCCTGGTGAACTGCGCTCCCTACCGCCTCAACCTGGGCGCGATGGACGCCGCCCTGCGCGCCGGCTGCCACTACGTCGACCTGGGCGGGCTCTTCCACACCACGCGGAAGCAGCTCCGCCGCCACGCCGACTTTCGCCGGGCGGGGCTCCTGGCCGTGCTGGGGATGGGCAGCGCGCCCGGCATCGCGAACGTCCTCGCCCGCACGGCGGCCGACCCGCTCCGCCGCGTGCGGTCGATCCGCATCTACAACGGCGGGGCCGATCGCACGCGCTACGCCTCGCCGCTGCCGTTCGCCTTCTCGCCCGCCACCATCCTCGACGAGTTCACGCTCCCCCCGGTCGTGTTCGAGCGCGGCCGCTTCCGCTCCGTGCCCCCGCTCTCGGGCGGCGAGGACTTCCCCTTCGAGCTCGGCACCCAGCGCGTGCACCTCAGCCTGCACTCCGAAGTGGCCACGCTGCCCCTCACCTACCGGCGCCGGGGCATCCGCGCGTGCACGTTCAAGATCGCCTACGACCGGGAGCTGATCTGGAGGCTCCGCCTGCTCATCGATCTCGGCCTGGTCGACCGGCGCCCCGGGCCCCGGGGGGTGGCGCCGAGAGACATGCTGCTCGACTGCTTCCGGCGCCTGCCGCCTCCACCCGAGTTCGTCGACGACACCGACAGCCTGGCCGTGGTGGTGGAGGGCGAAGACGAGCGCGGTCCGGTCGTGGTCCGCCATGACCTGACCGCCCGGGCGCAGCGCGTCCCGCCGCTCTCCGCGGTCGCCCGCGACACCGGGTTCCCGCCCGCCATCGTGGCCCGCATGATCCTCGACGGGACGATCACGGAGCGCGGCGTGCTGCCCCCCGAGCGCTGCGTGCCGGCGGGAGAGCTGCTGGCCGCGCTCGCCCGCCGCGGCATGCGCGCGCGCCGCCGCGCGACGCGTCCGCGCTGAGGCCGCTCTCACTGGCCGAAGGCCGCCCCCCGCCGCTCGCGTCCGAGCGCTACCACGACCGCTCCCAGCGAGCAGACCGTGAGGGCGGTGAGCGCCATGGCGTTCGCGTAGCTGGTGTGGCGGGCGAAGACGGCCTCGACGTAGGCCACGCTGCCCGCCAGCAGTACCCCGCACTGATACGCGAAGCCGGGCAGGAAGCCGCGGACCGAGTCGGGCGACAGCTCGGTGATGTGGGCGGGGATCACTCCCCAGGCCCCCTGCACCATGAACTGCATGAGGAACGCGCCCAGCACCAGCAGGCCCGTGGACGGCGCGTAGGCCCAGAGCGGGATCATGACGATCGCGAGCAGCAGCGCGGTGACCATGGCCCGCCGGCGCCCGACGCGGTCGGAGTGCAGGCCGAAGAAGACCCCGCCCAGCAGCGCGCCGACGTTGTAGGTCACCACGATCAGGTCCTTGGCCCGCGAAGAGAACCCCCGCTGCTCGCGCAGGAAGGTCGGGTACATGTCCTGGGTACCGTGGGAGACGAAGTTCATCATCATCATCAGGGCGGTCAGGTAGAGGAAGAGCCGCCACTGGGCGGCGATGCCCCGGGCGAGGTGCCGCCAGCTCGGGTGGCGGGTCTTCTCCCACACCGCCGATTCCTTCACCCGGAAGCGGACGAACAGGGCCAGCAGCGCCGGCAGTCCCCCGATGAGGAACATCGGCCGCCAGCCCCAGCGGGGAAAGACGAAGAACGAGCAGGCGGCCGCGAGCAGGTAGCCGACCGCATAGCCCTCCTGCAGGAAGCCGGAGAGCATGCCACGCCAGCGCGGCGGCACCTTCTCCATCGCCAGCGAGGCGCCCACCCCCCACTCCGCGCCCATGCCGATCCCGAACAGCGCGCGCAGGACGAAGAACGTCGTGAAGTTCGGCGCCAGGCCCGAGAGGACCTCGATCACCGAATAGAAGACGAGGTCGATCATGAGCGGCAGCCGGCGCCCGTAGCGGTCGGCGATGAGGCCGAAGAGGAAGGCCCCCACCGGGCGGAAGGCCAGCGTCACCGTGATGGTGAGCGCGACGGCCGGGATGTCCCGGCCGAAGTCATGGGCGATCGCGGGCAGGGTGACCACGACCAGGAAGAAGTCGAAGGCGTCGAGCGTCCAGCCCAGGAAGCTGGCGACGAGGGCGCTGACGTAGTCCGAGGTGTCGGCCGGCGGCGGCCCCTCCGGCTCCGTCATTCGCGCGGGCGTTCGTATCGGTACGGGTACCAGTAGGGCTTGGGAGAGATCACGTAGTCGAGGTGCACGTGCTTGCTGTCGCGGAAGTCGTCGATCCCCTCGCTGCCCAGCTCACGCCCGATGCCGCTCCGGCGCATGCCCCCGAAGGGACCGGCGTCGTTGTCGGTCAGCGGGTCGTTGATCCAGAACGTGCCGGCGTGGACCTGCTCCATCGCCTTCATGGCGTGCTCGAGGTCGTTGGTGTAGATGGAGGCGCCCAGGCCGTACTCGCTGCGGTCGGCGAGAGCGATCGCCTCGTCGATGTCGCGGCAGCGGACGATCGGCGCCACCGGCCCGAACGTCTCCTCCTGCATCAGCGGCATCGACGGGTCCACGTCGACGAGCGCGGTGGGCTCGTAGAAGAACCCCTTCGGGAGCCGGTCCGGCCGCCGGCCGCCCACCAGGAGCCGGGCTCCCGCGGAGACCGAGTCGGCGATCTTCTTCTCGACCTTCGCCCGCTGCTCGGCGCTCACCATCGGGCCCAGGTCGACGTCGGGGCCGAGGGGGTCGCCGATGCGGAGCGTCCGGGTGAAGGCCACGAAGCGCTCCACGAACTCGTCGAACGCCCGCCCCACCACGTAGAAGCGCTCGGCCGAGGTGCATACCTGGCCCATGTTGAGGTAGCAGGCCCAGGCCGCTCCCTTCGCCGCCACTTCGAGGTCGACGCCCTCGTCGACGATCAGGGGGTCGTTCCCGCCCAGCTCCAGATGGCATTTCTTGAGCTGCTCGGCGCAGGTGACCGCGACCTTGCGTCCGGTGGCCTGGCTGCCGGTGAAGGCCACCAGCTCCACCTCGCGGTGGGCGACCAGCGGCAGGCCGGCTTCGGGGCCGTAGCCGGTGACCACGTTGACCACACCCTCGGGCAGCACCTCCAGCGCCCGGACCGCCCGCAGCGTCGAGAGCGGCGTGTGCTCGCTCGGCTTGGCGACCACGGTGTTTCCCGCGGCCAGGGCGGGGGCCATCTTCCACGCCAGCAGCAGCAACGGGTAGTTCCAGGGCACGATGAGGCCGCACACGCCGTACGGTTCCTTGATCACGAAGTTGAGCTGGTTGCGGGCCACGGGGCTGATGACCCGGCCGACCGCGTCGCGGCCGATCTCCGCGTAGTAGTCGAAGCAGGCCGCGATCCACTCCACCTCGTCCCGATTCTCGGGCAGCGGCTTGCCGCCCTCCCGGGTGAGGAGGACGGCCAGGCCTTCCTTGTCCTCGCGCAGCTTCCCGGCCACGGCGTGGAGCTTCTCGGCCTTCTCGATGCCGGGCGTGCGGCGCCACTCCGGGAAGGCGCGTCGGGCCGCGGCGACGGCCTTCTCGACGTCGGCCGCCGAGGCGCGCGGCGCGGCGTCGATGACCTCTTCGGTGGCCGGGTTCACGACCTCGAACACGCGCCCGTCCGCCGCACCCACCCACCGCCCGCCGATCCACATGTCAGCCATCGCGCTCACCCGAGCCAGCTCTGCCTTTTAACGCCGAGGACGCAGAGGGAAACGAAGAGGACGCAGAGGATGTGGGCAATGACCAGGCTCTCAGCAGGTGTTCCTCAGACGTCCCTCTCCGTTCGTTCTCTGCGACCTCTGCGTTTAAGGGCATGTCCTGGACTAGTACCAGCCTATGGGTTGCTCGTTCAGGTTGATGTGCACCTGCTTCACCTGCAGGTATTCCTCCGCACCCCATGGACCCAGCTCCCTGCCGATGCCGCTCATCTTCAATCTCAACGCGGCCGCCAGCACCTTCAATCCGAAGCGCTGGCGGCCTGAACTCCGCGTCCTCGGGAGCGCATCTTCTCGTTCTTCCGCCCTCGCGAGAGTGAA
>Ga0066710_100000589_pt1 | contig 22926 bp, 21 predicted proteins | sample GraSoiAngelo_159_FD_79666 | JGI IMG/M metagenome (GOLD analysis project Ga0066710, IMG submission 79666) | Grasslands soil microbial communities from the Angelo Coastal Reserve, California, USA - 14_1009_16_40cm | ecosystem: Environmental > Terrestrial > Soil > Grasslands | place: USA...
CGATCTGGACCGGGGCCGACCCCGTGTCCCCCTCGTGCCGCCCGTACTTCCTGACCGGCGTCGTCTTGTCGTACATCTGTTCCAGTTCCCTAATTGTTGAGAGCGCAGTAACTTAGACCGCCGAGACCGGTTTGTAAAGCCCTCGTGACCAACGCGCCTTCCGCGCCCCCCGCGCCCACCGACTTGGTGGGCCGCACCGTCGGCCCCTACGACCTCGAGCGTGTGCTCGGCCAGGGCGGCTTCGCCTGGGTGTTCGCGGGTCGGGAGCTGGACGGCACTCCGGTCGCCGTGAAAGTGCTCATGCCGCGCTACGCCGGCGATCCCCAGTTCGAGAGCCGCTTCCGCAACGAGGCGGAAATTGCCGCGAAGCTCGAGCACCCGAACATCATCCGCATCCGCTTCGTGGCGCGCTCCGGAAATTACGTCTACTTCGGGATGGACCTGTGCGCCGACTCGCTCGGTGCCCGGCTCGAGCGCGAGGGTCCGCTCCCGGAAGCGGACATCGTCCGCATCGTGCGCGAGGTCGCCCGCGCGCTGTTGTTCGCCCACGCGCAGGGTGTGATTCACCGCGATTTGAAGCCCGACAACATCCTGATTCGAGCGGACGGCAGCGCGGTGCTCAGTGACTTCGGGATCGCACGCGCGATGTCGGGCTACGTGGCATCCACTGGCGTGAACACGACGATCGGGACGCCCCACTACCTCTCGCCCGAGCAGGCCCAGGGCCGGCCGCTCGACCAGCGGGTGGACTTCTACGCTTTGGGGGTGACGCTCTTCAAGGCGGCCACCGGCGAGGTTCCCTTCACGTCCACCGATTGGTTCGAGCTCGCGCGGATGCACGTCGAAGTTCCACCCCCGTCCGTCCGCAAGAAGCGGCCCGAGCTGTCGAAGCGGTTCGAGCGTGTGGTGCGCCGATGTCTCGCGAAACACCCCGATGATCGGTATCGGGACGCTGCGGAGCTCCTCGCTGACATCGCGCCGCGCAAGTCGATCGCCGGCACGCCGTGGCTGCTCCTGGGAGGAGCCGCTGGGGTGCTGATCGCGCTGGTCGCGATGGTGATCAGGCTGATGCGGTGAACAGCCGCCGGACCGCGGCGATGATCCGGCCCATGACCGTCGCACGGCTCTCACCCTTCCCCGGCCTTTCCCCGGCATGTAACACCGCCTCCGCAGCCCGTCGCAGCTCCCCTTCCCACTGCTTCGGAAACGGTCGCTCGGCCAGACGGACCTCGAAGCCCGCGCCGCCTTGAACCGTCCCCAGCTCGACGATTCCCGGAGACGCGCGATCGATGACCTCGACAACCGGTCCCAACCCGTCCCTCGTCCCGCGTCCCCCGTCCCTCCCGTAATAGGCGCTGGTGACAGTGATCACGAGCCGCTCCGCGTTCACGCGACCCGCCACATAGGCCTCGAGGACGTCTCTAACGGGGGAGGTCACGGAGGATGTCGTTGGCGATCCCGAGCAGCATTAGGCCGACGATTACGACGAACCCGATCTGCATCAGGCGCATGCGCAGCTCGAGCGAGAGAGGCTTCCGGCGGACCGCTTCAGCGATGAGGAACACCACCTGTCCGCCGTCCAATACCGGAATCGGGAGCAGGTTCAGGACGGCGAGGCTGATGGAAAAGAACGCCACGAATCCCAACAGCACTTCGATGCCCAGACGCGCCGCCTGCCCCGACATCTTCGCGATCAGGATCGGACCTCCCACCTCCTTGATCGATGCCTCCCGGAACACAAGCTTTTTCACCGAAACGACGACCGCTGCCGCCTGAGTAATCGTCTGGTCCGCCCCCACCACGACGGCTCGGCCGAACCCGATGCGCGAGCGCGTGATCGGTGGATCTTGATTCGCTCCGATGATGCCGTAGTTGTGCGGGCGGGGCGAAGCGGAGTCAGTCTCAATGGCCGAATCCGGCGTCACGGTCAGATCTTCGAGCCGCCCGTCGCGCAGCACGACCAGGTGAAGCGGCCGGGCCGCGGCATACCAGATCTTGTGCAGCATGTCGTTCCACGACCGGATCGTGTCCCGATCAATGCGGACCACCAGGTCTCCGGGACGGAGCCCGGCGCGGGCCGCGGGCTGGCCCGGAAGCACGAACCCGATCCGGGCGGGAACGAGCGGTACGAGGGCCTGCACCACCCTGGCGCGGGCGACCGAGTCCACCGGCAGATGCACGTCGATCGGCGCCGGCCGACCCACCACGGAGATTTGCAATTCTGTGGGACCTGTTACGAGCTGGTCTACGATCTCGTCCCACGTCCGGACCGTGTCCCCGTTGATGGCCGTGATCCGGTCGCCCATCCGCAGGGTCCCGAGCGCAGCTGCGCCCGGCGGGAGCGCCGCGGTCCGAACTGAGTCGACCTGTGTAACCGCGAGCCGGGGAGCGCCGAGAATTGCGGCGAGCCCCGTGTAGACAACGAAGGCGAGGAGCACGTTCGCCGTGACGCCCGCCAGGACCACGATCATGCGCTTCCACACCGGCTTGCGGTCGAAGGCCCGCGCCGGATCGATTGGGACGCTGGCCTTGCCCCCCTCCAGGCTCCCCGTGACCCCTTCGTCCTCGAGGCCGGCCATCTTCACGTACCCGCCGAGCGGAATCCACGAGATCCAGTACTCCGTTTCGCCGCGCCGCCATGCGAGCAGCGGGCGGCCGAAGCCGAGCGAGAAACGCAACACCTGGATCCCGACGGCCTTGGCCGCGATGAAGTGCCCCCCCTCATGGACGAAGATCAGCGGTCCTAGGGTGACGAGAAGCGCGAGCAGGCCGAGGAGTGCATTGCTCATGCTGCGTCCCGCGCCAGGCGCCGCGCCTCGGCATCCGCGGCGAGCACTGCCGCGAGCGACCCGGCGTCGCTGGCGTCGTGCCTCGCGAGCGCGCGCTCGATGGTCGCAGCAATTCGACCGAACGGGATTTTTCCGTCCAAGAAGAGCTGGACCGCCACCTCGTTGGCGGCGTTGAACACGGTCGGGGCCGTCCCTCCGGCCGCCGCGGCGACGCGCCCGAGCCCGTACGCCGGATACCGTTCCTTGACGAGGGGCTCGAACGTGAGCGCGCCCGCGGCGACGGGATCGAAGCGGCGCGGGCCCGTATCGGGAACCCGCTCGGGGTGCGTGAGCGCGTACAGGATGGGCAGCTCCATCGTAGGGAAGCCCACCTGCGCCAGGACGGAACCGTCCACGAACTCGACGAACGCGTGCACCACGGATTGCGGGTGCACGACGACGTCCACCGCGTCATAGGGCACGTCGAATAGGAAATGTGCCTCGATGACCTCGAGGGCCTTGTTGACGAGCGTCGCCGAGTCCACCGTGATCTTCTTCCCCATCTTCCATGTCGGGTGCCGCAGCGCCTCCTCGACCGTGGCAGCGGCGACCCGCTCGGCGCTCCACGTGCGGAACGGCCCGCCCGAGGCGGTGAGGATGAGACGCGCGAGCTCCCCGGATCGCCGCCCCGTGATGCACTGCAGCACGGCACTGTGTTCCGAGTCCACGGGCACGATCTCGCCGCCCCCCTCGCGCGCGGTGCGGGTGACGAGCTCACCGGCCATGACGAGCGTTTCCTTGTTCGCGAGAGCCACCCGCTTCCCTGCCGCCAGCGCCGCGAGCGTCGCCTCGAGCCCCGCGGCACCCACGATCCCGTTCACCACGATCTGCACATCGGGCCGCGTCACTGCTTCTATCAGGCACTCAGGCCCTTTCCCATTTCCCGCTTCCCGTTTCCCCGAGTTCACCAGGCCCACGTAGCCCGGCTTCCACTCCGCAGCCTGGCGCTGCAATAGCTCCCCGTTCGAGTGAGCGGTCAGCGCGGCGACCCGAAACCGGTCTCGCTGACGGCCCAACACCTGGAGAGTCGCGCAGCCGATCGACCCCGTGGATCCGAGGATTGCCACGCCGACGGTCATGCCAGGTCCAGGATCCGGAGCAACGCTGCGGTGACGGGCAGAACGAAGTACAGCGAGTCCAGGCGGTCCAACACGCCCCCGTGTCCGGGGATGAGCATCGAAGAGTCTTTGACGCCGACTTCGCGTTTGAAGAGCGACTCGGCCACGTCGCCGACCTGAGCAGCAAAGGCGGTGATCAGCCCGATCCCGGCGAGCTGCCACATCGGAAGACCGAGGGCCACGCGCTTCAGCACCAGGGGGCCGTACGCGATCGCCGCGAGGGCGCCGCCCCCCATGCCGGCCACGGCGCCGGCCCACGTCTTCTTGGGCGACAGCACCGGGGCCAGCTTGGGACCGCCGATCAAAGCACCGCCGGCCATCGCGCACGTGTCGCACACCCACGTGATGACGAGCGGCAGCGCCGCCAGGGCGACCGACCCTCGCGGGTGCGCGTCGACGTGGGGGCCGTGCCGGATTGCGACGATGAACGAGAGCAGTGCCGAGGCGTAGAGGGGACCGAAGACGGTCACGGCGAGCGTGGTGAGGGGACGGTGCTCCGGACCACGGGCGGTAGCCACGACATGCGTGATGATCAGCCAGATGGCCGCGACGTACAGCACCGGCTCCCAGTCGGCGTAGCCCTTCACCCAGTAGATCGCGAGCGGACAGATCGCTGCCGCGACGAAGCCGATCCACTCGAGCGGCTCGATGCCCTGCTTGCGGGCCAGATCGTACACCTCGCGCGTGCCCAGCACCCCCAGGATGGCCAGGAAGCCCGCCAGCACCCAGCCGCCGAGCGAGAGGATCAGCAGCGTGCCGGCGATGGCGGGGACGGCGAACGCGATTCGCACGAGCAGGTTGCGGCTCATGGTGCGGTGACTCTCCCGAATCGCCGCTCGCGGCCCTGATAGTCGAGGATTGCCTGGAACAGGTCGCGGCGCGTCACGTCGGGCCACAGGACCGGCGTGACGTAGAGCTCGGTATAGGCGAGCTGCCACAACAGGAAATTGGAGAGCCGCCACTCGCCCGACGTGCGGATCAGCAGGTCGGGGTCGCTCCATGGCGCGGTGTACAGCTTTTCGCGTACTGCACCCTCGTCGATGTCCTCGAGTCGCTTCACGCCCTTGAGGACGTCTTCGGCGAGGAGCCGCGCCGCACGTGCCAGCTCCCCGCGCGAGGAGTACGAGATGCACAGGTTGAGCGCGAGCCGGGTCTGGTCGCGGGTTTCGCGCTCGATGCGCTCGACCGCGGCGCGGGCCCCGGGCGAGAGCCGGGTCCGGTCGCCCAGGACGTGGACGGCGACCCCCTGGCTCCGCAGCTCCATAATTTCCCGGGCGATGTACTCCTCGAGCAGCTGCATGAGCGCCGAGATCTCGGATACCGGGCGCTGCCAGTTTTCCTCCGAGAAGGCGAACAGCGTGAGCACCTCCACGCCGGCCTCGATGGCCCCCTCGACGACTTCGCGCACGGCTTGCATACCGGTGCGGTGCCCCAGCGACCGCGGCAGCAGGCGCTCACGGGCCCATCGGCCGTTACCGTCCATAATCACGGCGATGTGACGCGGAACGGCCCCGTTGAGGCGGATCTGCGCCAGCAGGTCGTCCGCCATTTCAGATTTCCATGATCTCCGCTTCCTTGCCCTTCACCGCGTCGTCCACCTGCCGCAGGTGATCGTCGTGGAGCTTCTGCACGTCCTTCTCGGTGTGCTTCTTTTCGTCCTCGGAGACGTGCTCGGTCTTCTTGATCCGGCTGATCGCCTCGGTGCGCGCGTGCCGCACCGCGACGCGGCCTTCCTCCGCGAACTTGTGCACGACCTTCACGAGCTCGCGGCGCCGCTCCTCCGTGAGCGGTGGCAGCGGAATGCGGATGATGTTGCCGTCGTTCGAGGGCGTGAGCCCCAGATCCGATGCCAGGATCGCTTTTTCGACGGCCTTGAGCAGCCCCTTGTCCCAGGGCTGGATGGTCAGGAGCTTGGGCTCCGGGGCGGCCACGCTCGCCACCTGGGTGAGCGGCATCTCGCTGCCGTAGGCCTCCACACGCACCAGATCGAGCAGCGACGTGGTCGCCTTGCCGGTGCGGACGGTGGTGAACTCACGCTTCACCGCCTCGACAGCCTTGTCCATCGCGTGCTTCGCCTGCTTGACGTGTTCCGCCAGGGTGCTCATTGCACGATGGTGCCGACGCGCTCGCCCGCCAGGACCCTGGCCGTGGCGCCCGGCTGGTTGATGTTGAACACCACGATGGGCAGCTGGTTCTCCTTGCACAATCCGAAGGCGTTCGCGTCCATGACCGCGTACCCGTTCACCAGGGCGTCGCGGAACGACAGCTCCGCCAGGAACGTCGCCTTCGGGTCCCGCTTGGGATCGGCGGTGTAGACGCCGTCCACGTTCGTCGCCTTGAGCAGCACCTTCGCCTCGATCTCCAGGGCGCGCAGCACCGCCGCCGTATCGGTCGAAAAATACGGGTTTCCGGTCCCGCCGGCGAAAATGACCATCCGCCCTTTCTCGAGGTGGCGCAAGGCGCGTCGCCGGATGTAGGGCTCCGCCAGCTCCTCCATGCGGATCGCGGACATCACCCGCGTGTCGACGCCCTTCTTTTCCAGGATGTCCTGCAGGGCGAGCGCGTTGATCACGGTCGCGAGCATGCCCATGTAGTCGGCGGAGACGCGATCCATGCCCTGGTCGCTCGCGGCCGTGCCGCGCAGGATGTTCCCGCCGCCCACCACGAGCCCGAGCTGCACGCCGATCGCGGCCACGCGCTTGAGCTCGTCGCCGAGCTGATCGATGAAGGAGAAATCGATGCCCCCACCCGCCCCGCGCGGCCCCGCGAACGCCTCACCCGAGATCTTGAGCAAAGCGCGCGGGTAGGCGAGCCGCGGACCGGGACGCGGGGCGGTCGCCACTCAGCTCTCGCCGACCTTCAGTCGGGAGAACCGGCGCACGTCGATCTTCTCGCCGGTCTTGGCCGACAGCTCCTTGACCAGCTCTCCCACGGTGCGCTTGTCGTCCTTGACGAACTTCTGCTCGAGCAGGACGCGCTCCTCGTAGAACTTCTTGAGCATGCCATCCACGATCTTCGCTCGGATGTTCTCGGGCTTCTTCTGCTCGGCCACCTGCGCCTCGTACACCCGACGCTCTCGAGCAACCGTCTCCGGCGGCAGGTCCTCGACCCGGACGGCGAGCGGGTTCGTCGCGGCGATGTGCATCGCCAGCTCCCGGGCGAGCGTCTTGAAGTCCTCGGTCCGCGCGACGAAGTCGGTCTCGCAGTTGAGCTCGACCAGCACCGCGACCTTGCCGTCGTGGTGCACGTAGTGGCCGATCAGCCCCTCCGCGGCCACGCGCTCCGCCCGTTTCTCGGCCTTGGCCGCCCCCTTCTTGCGCAGCACGTCGACGGCCTGCTCCAGATCGCCGCCCGTCTCCTCGAGCGCCTTCTTGCAGTCCATCATGCCGGCGCCCGTGCGGGCGCGCAGCTCCGCCACGAGCTTTGCCGGAATCTCTTTCACAATCGTCACTGCCTCCTCCTCATGAAGACGCCGCCCTCGCGCCGGTGAGCTCGAAGGCGGCGGTCGGTTTCCACCGGATCGCGCACGTCCGGTGTCCTAGCCCTCGCCTCCGCTGCTCGACTCCGCCGGCGTGGGCGTCTCTTCGGTCTTGAGCCGCGCGGCGATCGCCTCGGGTTTGGGCCGCCGCTTCCGCCGGGCCGGTTTCTTCTTCTTGTCGCCGCCGGCCTCCACCTCGACGCCGGTCTCCGTCGAGTAGGTCACCCCTTCGCCCTCTTCGGCCGCCTCACGCAGCGGCATCTGGCGCCGCGCTTCTCCGATCACGTCCGAGATCGCCGCCGCGATCAGCGAAACGGCGCGGATCGCGTCGTCGTTACCCGGAATGGGCACGGTGATCAGGTCCGGGTCCGCGTTCGTATCCACGATCGCGACCACGGGAATGCCCAGCTTGTTCGCTTCGGCAACCGCGATGCGCTCTTTTTTCGAATCCACCACGAACAGCGCTCCCGGAAGGCGCCCCATGTTCTTGATGCCGGAGAGGTATTTCTCGAGCTTCACCCGCTCGCGGTCGAACAACAGCTGCTCCTTCTTGGTGTAGTTCTCGAACTCGCCTTCCGCGGTCCCCTGCTCCAGTTCCTTCAGCCGCTTGATCTGCTTCTTGATCGTCTGGAAGTTCGTCAGCGTACCGCCGAGCCAGCGCTCCGTCACGTAATACGCGCCCGAGCGCTGCGCTTCCGCCTGGAGGATGAGCTTGAGCTGCTTCTTGGTGCAGACGAACAGCACGCCTTCACCCTTCAAGACGACGCTCCGCACCAGGTCCTGGGCCTCCAGGATCTGCCGCAGTGTCTTCTGTAGATCGATGATGTAGATCCCCGACCGCTCGGCAAAGATGAACCGGCGCATCTTGGGATTCCAGCGGCGCGTCTGGTGGCCAAAATGGACGCCCGCTTCCAGCAGATCCTGCAACTCAGGCTGCGCCATGCACTCCCTCGCGTGGGTTTTGATCCGCCGCTGCTCTCACTTTCGGTGTCACCCCGCCAAGCGGGGACCCAACACCGAATCAAGCAGCGTGAGTGATTACCTACCGTTTACTGAACTGGAACCGCTTGCGCGCGCCCGCGCGGCCCGGCTTCTTCCGCTCGACGACGCGCGGGTCCCGCGTCAACAGTCCCTGCTCTCGCAACTTTTTACGGTGCCGCTCGTCCGCCAGGCACAGCGCCCGCGCGATCGCGAGTCGCATCGCCCCCGCCTGCCCCGTCACCCCGCCGCCCCGGCACAGCGCCCGCACGTCGAAGGCACCGAGCGTGTCCGTCGCCGTGAACGGCTGCTGGATATGCGACACGAGCGACGGCCGGGGGAAGTAGTCCCCCAGCGTGCGCCCGTTGACGTTCCACTTCCCCGAGCCCGGCGTGAGATACACGCGCGCCACCCCGACCTTGCGGCGCCCGACGGCGTGCCAGCGCAGCTCCGGCGTGACCGCTGTGCTCACCTGGCCTCCGCCGCAAGGGGCTCTGGTCGCTGCGCGGCGTGCGGATGCTCGGGACCGGCGTACACCTTCAGCATCTGCTTCACTTTCTGGCGCGAGAGCGTCGTCTTCGGCAGCATGCCCCATACCGCGCGCTCGATCACCCGCTCGGGACGCGTCTCCATCACCTTCTTCAACGGCGTGAACCGCTCGTGGCCCATGTAGCCGGTGTGCCGAAAGTAGCGCTTCTGCTCGAGCTTGCGTCCCGTGAACTTCACCTTGGCGGCGTTCACGACCACCACGCAGTCCCCCCCGTTCAGGTGCGGTGTGAACGTCGGCTTGTGCTTCCCACGCAGCACCTGCGCGACCCGGCTCGCGAGTCGCCCGAGCGGCTCGCCGGCCGCGTCGACGACGAACCAGCGATGGGTTACGTCTTCCTTGCGGAGACTGAAGGTCTTCATTCCCGACCCTTCAAAATGGAAAGTCGCATCGGTCGCAGCCGCGAACTATACCCGGGGCGTAAAGGCCTGTCAACCCTAGGGTTCCGGGCTCGCGAGCGTCACTAGCGGTGCCCCCTTTTCGACCGCCTGCCCCACGGCCACGTGAACCTTCTGCACCACCGCCGCCCGTCCCGCCCGCAGTTCATTTTCCATTTTCATCGCTTCGACCACCACGAGACCCGCGCCTGCGTCGACCCTTTGTCCCTCCGCCACCTCGACCCGCAGCACGAGTCCGGGCATCGGAGCGCGCACCGTCCCGCCCCCGCCCACCGCGCCGCCCGTTCGGCCCTGCGGCGGCTTCGCTCGATCGCGTTCGTCTTCCACGGTGACTTCGATGCGCTCGCCGGCCATTCCCAGCGCCCAGCGGCCCGGCCCCTCGAGCGGCTGAGCCGTCACCGTCCACGACGCTCCGCCGAGCAGGAGGTGGTACAGCGGTGTCGCCCCCCCTCCCCCTCCCCCTCCCACGGCGGCGAGGTCGGCATCGAGGGCGACGCCGTCTACCAGCACGCGGGTGCCGTCTACCTCGACCTCGTGGATCGTGTCGCCGATTCGTACGGAGTACTTCACGCGGCCTCCAGCGCTGCCACCGTCTCCACGTGAGCGGTCTGAGGGAACAAATCGAACGCCCGCACTGCGGTTACGCGGTAGGTGGCGCTCAGCCGGTGCAAGTCGCGAGCCAGGGTCGCGGGATCGCACGAGATGTAGACCAACCGGCCGACCGGATCCCCGGTGAGCCGGAGTGTGACGTTCCAGTGCAAACCACCGCGTGGCGGATTGACCACGACGGCGCTCGGCTCGGGGAGCGTGGAGATGACGTCTTCGGCTCGGCCTGCGATGAACCGCACGGGACGGGGCACGTTTCGCCCGCGGGCCCAACCGATCGCCTGCTCGTCCGCGTCGACACTCACCACCTGCGCCCCGCGCTCCGCCAATTCGACGGCCGTGTCGCCGATCCCCCCATACAGGTCCCAGACCACGGCGCCCCGTAAGTCCCCCAGCTGCTCGACCGCCCAGCGGCGCGCGATCACGCCCATCTCGGGGTTGATCGGCTCGAACGCCGTCGCGGGGAATCCCGTGGCGGGGCCGGCCATCACGCGCGCGGCACCATCCACCGGCTGCCACCAGCAGATGACCGCGTCGCGATCGGGGAGGTTGAGCGCGTCGCGCAAAGTCGCGGCGTTCTGCCACGGCTCGCCGGCCGATTCGGCGATGACGTGGCGCCGGCCCTCGCGGTCGAGACGGAGCGTAAGATGGGTGAGCTTTGCGGGCAGCAGCGCGAGCTGCGGCCGCAGCTCGCGCCACAACGCCGTCAACCGGAAGTCCGCGACGTGGCAGTCGAGCAATGCGAATACCGCTGCGGGTCGGTCATATGGATGGAATCCGACTGTCCGACTGTCGGACCGTCCGACCGCTTTGACGCTCATCGAGAGCTTCGCGCGGTAGCGCCACTCCTCCACCGCTTCGACGATCTCGGGATCGGCCAGGTCCAGCTTGGCGATCCGCCGTAGAGCGTCCCCCACGATCGCGCGCTTGGCTGCCAGCTGTGCCTCGTACGTCATGTGCTGCAGCTGGCAGCCCCCGCAGCGATCCCCTGTGTAATGGGGACAAGCCGCCGTGACGCGGTCGGCCCCGGGGGCGACCACCTCGGCGAGCTGCCCGCGCGCGAAGGTCTTGTGCAGCCGCACGCCGTCACGGAGCCGCACTCGCTCTCCGGGCGCGGTGCGGGCGACGAACACGGCGCGTCCGTCCGCCAGCCGTCCGACCCCGTCGCCCCCCGCCGCGATCGCCGTAATCGCGACCACGTTGCTCATTGACCGATCGCTTCCCGCCGCGCGGTGGCAAGCCAGACGGACGGTCGGACAGTCGGACCCGCAGGCTGGGGTGGCGTGGGGGCCGACGCTGCGGCTTGCTCGGCCAGCAGGGCCGCCACCGCTGCGAGGGGTCGCAGCAGCTCGGGGGATGGCTCGCCGACGAGCAGGCGCGCCCCGGCGCGCTCGAGGTAGGTGATGTCGATGTCGCCGCGCTGGAATTCCGGATCGTCCATCACGCGCAGGTGGAAGGCCTGCGACGACGGGATGCCGACGATCGCGAGCTCGCGCAGGGCACGCCGCATCCGCTCGAGGGCCACGCCCCGCGTCTCACCCCAGACGATCAGCTTCGCGATCAGCGAGTCGTAGTACGGCGTGATCTCGTTGCCCTCCTCGATGCCCCCGTCCCAGCGCACGCCCGGGCCGCCCGGGATGCGCAGGTATTGCACGACGCCCGTCGCAGGCATGAAATCGTTCGCCGGATCCTCCGCCGTGATGCGACATTCGATCGCATGCCCGCGTGGCTGTAAGGTGCCGGCGTGCACGCGCAGCGGCTGACCCATTGCGACGCGGAGTTGCTCGCGCACGATGTCCACACCGTAGACGAGCTCGGTCACCGGGTGCTCGACCTGGAGACGCGTGTTCATCTCCAGGAAGTAGAACTCGCCGCTGGGCGCCAGCAGGAACTCGATCGTACCGGCACCGAGGTATCCGACCGCGCCGGCAGCCGAGGCCGCCGACTCGCTCATGCGGCGGCGCAAGGGCGGTGTGACCGCCACTGACGGCGCCTCTTCGATGAGCTTCTGATGCCGGCGCTGGATGCTGCACTCCCGCTCGCCCAACGCGACCACGCGTCCGAACGAGTCCGCCAGGATCTGGATCTCGATGTGTCGTGGCCGCTCGAGGTACTTCTCGAGGTACACCTCTCCGGCGCCGAACGCCTTGAGGGCTTCGCCCGTGGCCGCTTCGAACGCGCTGTCCAGCTCCGCCTCCTCGCGCACGAGTCGCATGCCCTTCCCTCCCCCGCCGGCCACGGCCTTCAGCAACACCGGATAGCCCAGTCGCGCCGCCTCCGCCCGGGCCTGCACGTGATCCGCGACCGCGCGCGTGCTGCCCGGAACGACGGGCACGCCCGCCTGCTGCATGCGGCGCCGCGCTTCAATCTTATCGCCCATCGCTCGAATCGCGGCCGCTGACGGTCCGATGAACACGAGGCCCGCCTCGACCACCGCCTCCGCGAAGGGCGCGCGCTCGGACAGGAAGCCGTAACCGGGATGTACCGCGTCGCACTGGGTGTCGCGGGCTGCGGCGACGAGTTTCGCGATGTCGAGATACGACTCGGCCGCGGGTGCCGGGCCGATGGGCACCGCCATATCGGCGGCGCGCACGTGCGGCGACAGTCGGTCGGCCTCGGAGTACACCGCCACGGCCGTGAGGCCCTCCTCGTGGCACGCGCGGATCACCCGGAGCGCGATCTCTCCGCGATTCGCTACAAGGACTCGTTTGATAGTGGGCATCGGGTATCGTTCTCTAAACCCACGACGGATGACGAATAACGGATCACGCTCGAGTCAGCGACGGCACGCCGGCACGTCCGACGTCAGGTTGAAGGTTCGCAGCGGCTCGCACAACGCGGGCGTGGTGCGCGCCGCTCGCGCGTAGGCGGCGAGCGCCGGCTGGGCCCAGGGGTCCTTGCCGTCGAGTGCGACACGCAGCGCGCCGAACACGAAGTCACGTGGCGGAACGGGCGTGCCCTTTGCCTGCTGTCCGGCCACCCACACGAGCGGGCGCGTCTCCCAACGGAGCCGGGGCCGGGTTTCGGGCGGGTGCTCGAACGCCATGCTCATGCACACCGGGCGCCGCTGGGCCAGCTCGCCGAGCAACGCGTCGGCGCTCCCGCTGCGATGTCCAAGCTTCAAGTCGGCCGCTACGCGGCCGCGCAGCACCGCGTCGGACCGCCACACCGAGAAGGGTACGACCAGGAGATCGGGCCGGAGGCTGCGCGCGAACCGCATGTACCACGCCGCGTAGAAATCGGCGTCTCCCGCGGTGAACAACACACCGGACACCGGACATGCCCGGAGCAGATTCTCACCCAGCTCCTCCAGGACCGAGGGGATACGCAGGTCCAGCGGCAGCGGGCCCCATGTCTGTATCCCGCCGTCGTCATCGCTTCCCGTCCCGCCGCCCTCCCACGCGAGCCACGAACGGATGGTCCACGCGCCGACTCGCAGTACCCGAGCGCTGTCGCCCACGGCGGTCGTCCCCAGAGGCCCGGCCAGCGCCGCGGCACGGGTGAGCGCCGTTTCGGCGGTATCGACCACGGCGCGAACCCAGGTGCTGTCCTCGCTGGACCGGTGTGTGGCGCCGTGCGCATCGGCGCCCAGCTCCAGGTAGGCGCGGCCCATCAACAGCCAGAGCCGCGCATCCGTCGAATCGCGCTCCGCGCGGCTGCGCAGCTCCGCGATGGAGTCGTTGAGTGGAGGGGGCGTCGGCGCCTGCACCAGCGTCGCCAGCGCCACCGCGCTACAGAGGAATGTTACCATGCTTCTTCGGCGGATTCCGGTCTCGCTTGGTGGCGAGGGTCGCGAGGGCCTCGATCAAACGGGGGCGCGTATCCCGCGGATCGATGATGTCGTCCAGGTAGCCGCGTGCCGCCGCGAGATATGGATGCGCGAACTTCTCGCGGTATTCCGTTTCCCGCTCCTCCGTCGCGTCGTCCTTGTACAGGATCTCCACCGCGCCTTTCGGCCCCATGACGGCGATCTCCGCCGTCGGCCAAGCCACGTTGTAGTCCCCCCGCACGTGCTTCGAGTTCATGACGTCGTAGGCGCCGCCGTACGCCTTGCGCGTGATCACCGTGAGCTTGGGCACGGTGGCTTCGCAATAGGCGAACAGCAGCTTGGCCCCGTGCTTGATGATGCCGCCGTGCTCCTGGGCCACGCCCGGAAGGAACCCGGGCACGTCCTCGAAGGTCACGAGGGGAATGTTGAAAGCGTCGCAGAACCGGATGAACCGGGCACCCTTCAGGGACGCGCTGATGTCGAGCACCCCGGCGAGCACCGCAGGCTGATTCGCGACCACACCCACGGGCCGTCCCCCGAGCCGCGCGAAGCCGACCAGCAGGTTCCCGGCGAAGTCCCGATGCACTTCGAGAAACGCGCCGTCGTCCACCACACGGCGGATCACGTCGTGCATGTCGTACGGTTTCGTGGGGCTGTCCGGCACGACCTCCAGCAGCTCTTCGTCCCGGCGGTCCGACGGATCGGCGCAGGGGTGGACCGGTGGGTCGTCGAGGTTGTTCGAGGGCAGGAAGCCGATGAGCGCCCGAATGCCGGCGAGGCTTTCCTTTTCCTCGTCGTGGACAAAATGGGCGACGCCGGACGTGCCGCCGTGCACGTCGGCCCCGCCCAGGCCCTCGAAGTCCACGTCCTCGTGTGTCACGGTTTTCACCACGCTCGGCCCGGTGACGAACATGTAGGAGACCTTGCGGACCATGAACACGAAATCGGTGATCGCCGGACTGTACACGGCGCCCCCCGCGCAGGGGCCCAGGATAGCGCTTATCTGCGGCACGACGCCGGACGCGAGAGTGTTGCGGAGGAAGATCTCGGCGTAGCCGCCGAGCGACACGACGCCTTCCTGAATGCGGGCCCCACCCGAGTCGTTGAGGCCGATGATCGGCGCCCCGTTCTTGAGCGCCAGGTCCATCACCTTGCAGATCTTCTCGGCGTGCGCCTCCGAGAGCGAGCCGCCGAACACCGTAAAGTCCTGCGCGAACACGTACACCAGCCGGCCGTCGATCTTTCCCCATCCCGTCACGACGCCGTCGCCAAGATACCGCTCGTCGGCGAGCCCGAAGTCGGTCGACCGGTGTGTGACGAACCGACCGAGCTCCACGAACGTCCCGGGGTCGAGCAGCGCATCGAGTCGCTGGCGCGCCGTCAGCTTGCCTTTGTCGTGCTGGGCCGCGATGCGCTCGGGGCCGCCGCCCAGCTCGGCCTCCGCGCGCTTCCGCTGTAATAGGTCGAGCTTCTCTTGCATGGTCATGGCAAAAATCTAGGTAGCTGGGAACAGGACAGCTACAACCAGGCGCACACACGCACAGCGGTAAATAGCAAGAGGGGGCAGGAAAATCCTACCCCCTCGAGCCCGGTTCACCGCTGCGCGGCTACGCGTCTAGCGTTTGCGTCTCCTGACCGGCTGCTTGCTGTCCACCGTCTTCCTTAGGCCATCCCGTCGCCGCCAGCACGATCCGATGATGAATGGGATCCACCTCCAACACTTTCAGCTCGACCGCCTGCCCCTCCTTCACCGCGTCCCCCGGATTCTGGATATCCGGAATGCCGAGCTGCGACATGGGGACGAAGCCCTCGATGTCGTGCCCCAGATCGACGACCACGCCCTTGTCCATGAGCCGCAGTACCCGTCCGCGGAGCTCCGTCCCGACGGGATAGGTCTCGCCGATCCGGAGCCAGGGATCTTCCTGCGCCTGTTTCAGACCCAGCGAGATCCGCTTGTTCTCCGCGTCGACGTTCAAGATCAACACCTCCACCTCGTCGCCCTTCTTGACGACTTCGGAGGGATGTTGAACGCGCTTGGTCCACGACATGTCGGAGATGTGGATCAGGCCGTCGATGCCCGGCTCAATCTCCACGAAGGCGCCGAAGGAGGTGAGATTGCGCACCTTTCCTTTGATCCGCATGCCGACCGGATACTTCTGCGGCAGCGCCATCCAGGGATCTTCTTCCGTCTGCTTCATGCCGAGCGAGACTTTCTCTTCCGTCTCGTCGACCTTGAGCACGACGGCTTCGATCGTCTCGCCGATCGACACGAGCTTCGAGGGATGGCGGACGTTGCGCGTCCAGCTCATCTCGGAGATGTGCACCAGCCCCTCGATCCCCGGTTCGAGCTCGACGAAGGCGCCGTAGTTGGTGATCGAGACGACCTTGCCCTGCACGCGGGTCCCGACCGGATACTTCGCCGCCACGTTCTTCCATGGGTAGGGTTGCAGCTGCTTCAGCCCGAGGCTGATCCGTTCGCGCTCCCAATCGATGTCGAGGACCTTCACCTCGACTTCCTGCCCGATGTGGACCATCTCGGAGGGATGCGAGACGCGGCCATAGCTCATGTCGGTGATGTGCAGCAAGCCGTCCACACCGCCCAGGTCGATGAAGGCGCCGAAATCGGTGATGTTCTTGACGATGCCCTTCCGCACCTGGCCGACCTGCAGCTCCTTCATGAGCACGTCGCGCTTCGTCTTGCGCTCGGCCTCGAGGAGCACGCGACGGCTGACGACGATGTTGCGGCGTCGCTTGTTGAGCTTGATGATCTTGAACTCGAAGCTCTGGCCCAATAGCTCGTCGATGTTCGGCACGCGCCGCAGGGCGATCTGGCTGCCAGGCAGGAACGCGTCCACGCCCATGAGATCGACCACCACGCCGCCCTTGATCTTCTTCACAAGCGCCCCGGTCACCGGCTCGTCTTTCTCGTAGGCCTCGCGGATCCGCTCCCACACCCGCATGAAGTCGGCCTTTTTCTTCGAGAGAACGACGGCGCCCTCCTGGTCTTCCAAATGCTCGAGGAAAACCTCGACCTCGTCTCCTTCTTTGAGCGAATGGGCGTCCTTGAACTCGTCGATCGCCACGGCGCCCTCCGACTTGAAGCCGACGTCGAGAATGACGGCGGTGTCGGTCACGCGCAGCACCTTCGACTTGACGATCTCCCCCTCTTCGATGTTGGAGAGGGTGCCTTCGTACAGCGCCGTCATCTTCTCGATCTCGTCCGGCGAATACTCCTCATGCAGATCGGGGCGGACGCGGAGATGAGAGTGGGGAGGGGGCGTTTCTGGCTTCGACTCGGGAAGGTCTTCCGTATCTACCAGCATTCAGTACCGGTTCGGTTGTGGGTTTGGGGTTGCACTCGCCCGGGCCATGGCCCGAGGCCGGCGAAACCTAGCCGGGCAGGCGCTCCCGCGCCAGCGCCACGACCTGTCCCACCTGCTCCTCGAGCCCGAGCCGGGTGGTGTCGAGAACCACCGCGTCTGCGGCAGCCTTGAGGGGAGCCACGCGCCGCGTGGAATCGGCTCGATCGCGCGCCGCCAGCACGTCCGCTTCACGCCCGACCTCGATCGGGTCCGGCGTGCGACTTCCGCCCCGTTCGGCCAGGCGGCGCCGCGCCCGCTCCTCGGGGCTGGCCGTCAGAAACACCTTGAGGGGAGCATCGGGAAAGACCACCGTCCCGATGTCCCGTCCGTCTACCACCACACCCCGGGGATGGCTCAGCACGGCCTCCCGTTGCTGCACATTCACCCAGTGTCGCACCTCGGGAATGGCGGCCACCGCGGAAACGCGCTGCGTGACTCGCTCGGAGCGTATCGCCTGCGCCACATCGACTCCCGCCACCTCGGGGCGGTAGATGTCGTCCACCAGGACCAGCCGCACGGGGAGATCCTCCGCCAGGGCGACAATCTGCTGGGGGGGCCATGACGTACCGCTCCCCGCTCCCTGCTCCCTCAGATTATCCAACACGGCCAGGGTCACGGCCCGGTATAGCGCCCCAGAGTCGAGGTGGGCCCAGCCCAGCCGGCGGGCCACCAGGCCCGCCGTAGAACTCTTGCCGGAGGCGGCAGGGCCGTCGATCGCGATCACGCGGAGTGTCACGTTGCCCGCATGCGTCGCAGGTCGGCGAAGAACCGGGGATAGCTGATCGCAACGGATGCTCGCTCGGAGAGCCGCACGTCCGCTCCCGGAACGGTGCCAAGGACGGCAAACGCCATCGCCAGTCGGTGATCCCGCGCCGTCTCGACCCGGCCGCGCGGCGGCGTGCCCGTGCCGCAAACGAACAGGTCGTTGCCACGCGCCTCCGCCTCCCCGCCCACCGCGCGCAAGTTCGCGGCGATGAGCTCGAGCCGATTGCTCTCCTTCACCCGCAGCTCGCCCACTTCGCGGAACACCGTTTCCACTCCACGCGCCGCGCGGCTCGCCAGGACCCCGAGGATGGGGACTTCGTCGACCAGGGTCGGGATCTCGGCGGCACCCACTTCCGTGCCCCGGAGCCGAGCGGGTCGCACGACCAGGTCCGCGACCGGCTCACCGCCTTCGTTCCGCAGGTTCACTCGCTCGACGTGCGCCCCCATGCGTTCGAGCACCACGAGGAATCCCGTGCGGGTGGGGTTCACGCCGACGTTTTCGATGAGCAGCTCGCCGGCTTCGGCCAACACGGCCGCGGCGACGAGAAATGCCGCCGACGATGCGTCTCCGGGAACGGCAAGACGGAACGACGGCACGCTGCCACGACGCTCGGGGGGGCGGGGCTCGAACACGATCGCGCCGTCGCGCTCGTACAGGCCCAGCCCCAGGTGCACCAGGAGCCGCTCGGTGTGGTCGCGGGAACGATACGGTTCGCGGATCGTGACGCTCACGTTGCCCGTGAGTCCCGCGAGCAGGAGCGCGCTCTTGATCTGGGCGCTGGCGACCGGGGTGGTGTAGGTCAGCGGGCGCAGGCGACCGCCGCGAATCCTGAGCGGAAGAGCGTCGCCGCCTTTCTCGGTGATCTCGGCACCCATCGTACGAAGCGGCTCGGTGACCCGCCGCATCGGGCGACGGCGCAGGGACGCGTCACCCGTCAACGTCGCCGCGAATCGTTGCCCGGCGAGGATCCCGAGCATGAGACGCGCCGTCGTGCCGGAGTTGCCGCAATTCAAGCGGGAAGCGGGATGCGTGATGCGGGATGCGTGCACGCTTACCGGGCCAGCCGCCCGGATGGGTGATATGTCCGCGCCGAGCTGACGCAGCACTCTTGCGGTCGACTTGACGTCCTCACCGGTGAGCAGACCGCTCAGTTCGCTCGTCCCACGGGCGAGAGCGGCGAGCATCAAGACGCGATGCGAGATGCTCTTGTCCCCCGGCGGTCGGACGACGCCCTGCACTTTCACGCGTCCGCCCGGCGGCGCCACTCGGCCGCGCGCGTGAGCCACGCGGTGACGCCTGTGGCATTCCCCGTCTCGAGCGCGCGTTCGAGCTCGCCCAGCGGCTCCTCCAGGCCCCGCAGCGCCGGTAACACTTCGTCCCGGTTGAGCAGCAGGATCTCGGACCAGAGCCCGGGCTCGCTGGCGGCGAGGCGCGTGGTATCGCGTGCCCCGGGTCCGAGCGTCGCGCCGATGGGCCCCGCCCGGGCGAAATAATTGGCCAGGAGCGAGGCTACCACCTGCGGCAGATGACTCGTGACCGCGAGCTGGTGATCATGACGGCCCGCATCGATCATGACGGGGTGAGCGGCACATGTTTCGGACCAGAAATGCGCCACTTCGCGCGCGGCTCCGTCGCCGTCCGCGGTGGGCGTGATGTACACGATGGCGTTCTGTAGCAGGTCCACGCGCGCGGCGGCGAACCCGTGCGCGTGGGTGCCGGCGAGCGGATGGCCGCCGGCGAATCGGGAGCCCAGGCCGAGCGCCTCGGCCCGGGCGACGATCGCTCGCTTGACGGAGCCCACGTCGGTGATCACGGCCCTAGCACCGATATGCGGTTTGAGCGTCTCGAGCAGCGTGAGGTTCGCCGCCGGGGGGGCGGCGAGGACCAGCAGCTCCACGGCGCGCGCGACGTCAGCCGCCTGCGGGGGCGCGTCGTCGATCGCGCCCTGCTGCGCCGCGGCTGCGCGCTCGCCCCGCTCGGGCGACCACCCAAGCACGGTCGCGATGCCCGCCCGCTTGGCCTGCAGAGCCAGCGAGCCGCCGATCGCGCCGAGACCGATGATGCCGAGCCTGGAGGGGCGCACGCGAGGAAGCTAGCCGCTCCCTGCGGAGCCTGTAAGCGCGCGCGAAACGCACGAGGGCGGCCACTGACACGGCCGCCCTCGACGGTGTATCGGTGAGGCTTAGTCGCTGGTGCTCGGCGGATCGATGAACGTCACCGAGAGGTTGTCGAACGCCGCGGATCCGTCCCCGGTGCCCGCGAACCGGACGAACGAGATCTCCACGCCGCGCGCTGCCTGGAAGCAGATCGTCTGGGGTGCATCGGACGTGGACGTGGTCCTCCCGAGGGACACGATTCCCTCGCCCTCCGCAAACGCTTCAATGAAGCCCGTTGCTTCGGGTCCGACGGCATCCACGTCGATGCACACGGTCGACACAGGAGCACCGAAATCGGCCTCGATGACACCATCATTGTTCTCACTGAATGCAGCCGACCCGCTGGAGCATACGCTCACCGCGTTTCCCGTGAACGTGTTACCGTTCGAGTTGGCGAACACCGATGACCCCTGAGCGCAACTCTCCCCTTCACCGGAAAGCCGCGTGAACGTCACTCCCTGGGGGTTGTACTGATTGTTGATGAGCGTTCCCGAGGGCACGCCGTCGAAATCGATGTCCGTCGGCAGCACCCAGCCGATGCGGCTGAAGGAGCCCGACAGCCCTCCGGCCCCGACGTGAGCCGCGTACGCGGAGGCGGGAGTGACCCACGACCCGACATGCTGCAGCAGCCCGCGCGCGAACGACGCGAACGGACTCCCGACCCGGGAGCTGGCGAAGCCCTCGCACGTGACGAACGGCGCCGCCGCGTTTGGCAACGGCGTGACGGTCCCTGCTCCCTCACCTTCCTCGACGCTGAACAGCTGCGCCGCCGCGTGCTCCGGGCTCGACTCAGGAACTTCCACGCAGATCCCCACGGTCACGTCCGTGTTGAACAGGCCGACATCGGGCGAGGTCCTGAAGCGATAACAGCCCTCCGCCTGCGGCAGATCGCGCGGCACGCAAGGGCCATCCAGGTCTGCAACGTTCACGCGTTCGATCGTCACCACGACGTTATCAGTCCCGAGTAGCTTCACCACGTCGGGGCGGATCCAGCCGTTGGGGAACAGGACACCCGCGAAGCTGGTGTTAGTGATCACGGTGCCGCCCGCGTTCGACACGCTCGCCTCGGCGCAGTCGCGCTCGCAGTTCGTGCCGAACGCCCCGCGCTCGATCCGGAACTGGATCGGTAGCTTGCGGCCGTCGACCAGTCCGATGTACTCACCCGTATTCACGTTTTTCAGGCCGCTTCCATTGTTCACCGGGTCCACATCCGCCCAGCCGAGGAGCAGCCCGTTGCGCGAACCGAAAACTTGGATGCGGTAAAACTTGTTGGGGTCGATCAATGGCTGGCCCGTGTTCCAGTTCACCATGTACTGCTTACCTGTGAGATCCGCGTCGGCTGCGAGAACGACGACCGGGGGGGCGCTCGAGCACCCCAGCGGCTTGTTGTTGTTGTTGACGTCTACGTCGAGCTGGCAGATAACTACGACCGGCTTGAGAGTAGGATTGAACGTCCCTGTGAAGCTCGGCTGCTTCACGAGCGGCGGGAGGAAGAAGAAGTGGAGATTCGGGCCGCCGTTCGCTCCATCCCGAAGCTCCGCCGACGGCGAATGCACGCCCGTGGGCGAGCGTCGGTCGACTTGACAGGCGACAAACAGAACACAAGCGAGCACTAGGGCGATGCGCTTCATGGCTCGGCTCCTCCAATGCTTCGGGGACGGCAACACGGCTTCCGGCAGCCCGGGTACCCGCTGCCTGATCCGGCGGGTCGGCAAATTCTGCGCCGCACGCCGATACGCCAACCTGCTGCGCCAAAATCACTTGTCAGTCGTGGATCGAGCGGTAATGAGGCGGCTGTGGCATACATGCTACAACCTGCATGTTGTCCGACCTAGTCTACCGCTTCACCTCGGTGAGTTGGGCGAACCGCGGGTCGGCTTTGAGATCGCGCCACCACCAGGAGATGTTCCCGCCGCGCGTGAAGGCGTGGCTCGGGTTGGCGGCGACGTACCGCTTGAGCAGCGCGATCGCCTCGTCGCGATCGCCCAGGATCGTCCGCGCGAATGCTTCGATGGAGAGCGTCTCCTGGCTCGGATCCGCGCCGCGCTCCGGCCGTGCCCGTTCCAGCACGTGACGCGCGCTGTCCTTCAGCCCGGCGCGGGCCAGTGCCGCGGCGAGGATCGCGGTCGCGCGATAGTGCTCGAATGGCTTGCGGGGCGCCGGCGTTAGGGAATCAATTCGCGCCAGCAGGTGCCACGCTTCGGCCGCGTCCGGACGCGCGTCGTCGCTAGTCATGAGCCAGAGCCCGCACTCAGCGAATCGATAGTCCCCCGCGAAGCGGCGCGCACCCTCGAGGCACCACCGCCGCGCCTGCGCCAGTTGCTCGAGGTCGTAGGACCCAATGAACAGGCGCCACAAGACCTCGCTGGCGACGTTCAGGTACGCGTCCTCTTCGTAGGCCCGCCGCGCCGCCAGGACGGCGGCGGGGACGTCCTCGATCTGGTAATACAGGTGGCTGAGCGTACTGTAGGCGCTCGCCAGCGACGGATCGGCCTGGGTCGCGGCCTCGAGATCCTGCCGGGCGCCGGCGAGCACTTTGGGGAGCTCGCCGGGATCGGGTGTCAGCTCCTGCAACCAGCTCAGATAGCGCACCGTCCCGCGGAGCTCGAGGGCGCGGGGGTCGTTCGGCCCCAGCCGGAGTGCCCGCTGCGCATCGCCGAGAGCGATATCGACCCAGTGGGTCAGCGCCGTGCGGTCCGTCGTGAGCCGCGCGCGCCGGTACGCGATCCATCCCCGCTGTGTCGCGGGCTCTGGCCACTGGGGATCGCGCGCCTCGGCTCCAGCGAGCAACGAGTCGGCACGCGCGAACGCCGCGAATGCGCGGTCGACGTCGTCGGCCGCGAGCCGCGCCTCCGCATCCTTGCGCGTACGCTCGGCCTGTTGGACCAGCGACCACGCCTCCACGCTCCGCGTGCCAGCG